>LNFM01002884.1_pt1 | contig 77317 bp, 69 predicted proteins | sample 596031 | NCBI WGS metagenome assembly LNFM01 (sample SAMN04254537, study PRJNA301005) | activated carbon metagenome | isolation source: dual media filters at the Ann Arbor, Michigan drinking water treatment plant | place: USA: Ann Arbor
CCTACCTGTTCCTGGTCGGCCTCTACGAGAGCACGGCCATCCCGATCGCCGCGCTGCTGTCGGTCGTGGTCGGCCTGTTCGGCGCCATGACCGCACTGTTCCTGTCCGGCCTCGACAACAACATCTTCGCCCAGATCGGCATCGTCGTGCTGATCGCGCTGGCCGCCAAGAACGCCATCCTGATCATCGAGTTCGCCATGGCGGAGCGCGCCAATGGCAAGGACATCGTGACGGCAGCGACCACCGCGGCCGGCCTGCGCTTCCGCGCCGTGATGATGACGTCGTTCGCCTTCATCTTGGGCTTGGTGCCGCTGGTCATCGCCTCCGGCGCCGGCGCCGCCACCCAGCGCGCCGTCGGCACCGCCGTGTTCGGCGGCATGATCGCGGCCTCCATGCTCGGCATCTTCGTCATCCCCGGCCTCTACGTCGCTTTCCAGACCCTGCGCGAGAAGCTCAAGAGCCTGGGTCGCAAGCCGCCAGCCGAGCCGAAGGCCTGACAACGGCGCAACGCTCTTCCCCTCCTCGGCTTCGCCGGACTCCCGACAGGCGTATCATCGCTCGCGTTGATGACACGAGCCGAACGGGAGTGCACAGATGACCTTGAAGATCGAACGATTCCAGCCCGAAGGAATGAATGTCAGGATGTCCCATGGGCAGCCTTCTTATTCACACGTCGTGGCGATCAGCGGTACCGGCAAGATCGTCTACACCGCGGGGCAGCTTGTGCCCGAGACATCGACGGCAATTGCGTCGGCAAGGGCGATATGCGCGCCCAGATGGAGCAGACCTTCCAGAACCTCGACCGATGCCTCAGGGCCGCTGGCGCGACTTGGGCGGACGTGGTGAAGACCAACACCTTCGTCACCGACTTCGACGAATTCCAGAAGTGCGGCGACATTCGCATGCGTTACCTGGGTGTCGCCACCCCGACCAGCACGACGGTCGGCGTCACGCGGCTCGCGGGCCCCGACTTCATGATCGAGATCGAGGCCGTGGCCGTCGTCAATTCGTGAGGCGGTTCGGCGCTGCGAGCGCGCCACTCATTGGCGCTAACTTTGGTCGAAAGCCCAAACAAAACCTCATCCTGAGGAGGCCGCGTAGCGGACGTCTCGAAGGATCGGCCACACACGAAATAGCTGGAAGAACAGTGTCGCAGCACCCGCTCTACGGGCCGCTCCTCAGGGTGAGGTCCCCTTTGTAGGTTAGCGCCAAAGAGTGGCGCGCTCCCAGCCATGAGTCTCACTCGCCGTTCGGCGTCTTCTGCCGGGGATGGACGACGTCCTTGAAATCGTCGAACCCCTTCCATGCCGGCTCGGGCGGCTGGTAATCGGGGCGCGGCGCGTACTTCGACGGTTCCTCCGCGCCGGGCGTCACGATGTAGCGCGGGCAGTTGGGGAAGATCGCACGTGTCTTGACGCGCACCAGCAGCTGGGCGCCGGCGAAGCGCTGCATCAGCGGATCGTCGCGGCTCACGCGCGCCTGGCCGTTGACCCTGAGGCGGCGCGGCTTCTCGCCCATGTCGATGAACAGCAGCCCGACCGCGGGATTTGCCAGGATGTTGCCCAGGCTCTTGAACATGCCGTTGCCGTCGTAATCGGGAAAGGCGATCTCGTCGGGCGCGATCACCCGCACGAAGCCCGGCGCGCCGCCCTTGAAGGAACAGTCCGGCTGGCCGTGCGCATCTGCCGTCGCCAGGAAGAAGAACATCGCCCCCTCGATGAAGGCCTGGTCCTGCGGCGTGAGCTGGCGCCGCGTCAGCTTCTGCTCGAGCCGGTCGGCGATGCGGCGGCTGTCGAACTGGTCCTGCAGCGCGCGGTTGCCGTCGTGGAACATGATGGTCTCAGTCATGGCCACCTCCGACAAGGCATGAGGGCACGACGATTCGCACCGGCCGGCCGGGAAAGGGTTGCGCCCGTCCCGCCGTGACCGGGGCGGCGCCCGTCGCATCGGCGAGCAGGGAATGTCGGCGCATCGCCATCACTCGGCGGCGGCGGCGCGCTTCAGGTTGGCATCGTGCAGGGTCGTGTCCTGGCCCGGCGGCGCGAAGCGCACGGCGTCTTCCAGGGTCGCCGTCTGGCGCCATTCGTCGGCCGGCCGCACGCGGCCGTCGGTGCCGATCTGGTCGAGGCCCCAGAACAGCTCGAGATGGTGGCCGTCCGGATCGAGGAACTCGACCGAGACCTGGCAGCCGGCGCGGCGGCGGCCTTCGTAGACGATCGTGGCGCCGTGCCGCCTGAGATGATCGCGGGCGCGGAACACCTCGTCGAGCGTCGCCAGCTCGAACGCCAGGTGATGCAGGGTGCGTCTGGCCTCGCCGGCCGGCGGCGCGCCGCCGATCAGCGCCAGGCAATGGTGATCGCCGTTGCAGCGCAGGAACACCATGCCGCCCGGCATCTTGTCGTCGCCGTAGATGTCGGTCGGCTGGAAGCCCAGCACCTCGGTGTAGAAGCGCCTGGACTTCTCGAGATCGGCGACGTTGACGACGACGTGGCCGAGCTTGCGGACGGCAAAGGGCAAAGTCATGGCTCGAGCCTCCCGTGACGGAACCAGGCGATCGCATCGGCCGGCCGATCGTCGCGACGTTGATGGGTGCAGGCACTACCTGTCGAGAACCAGAAGTCGATCGAGTCGTCGGCCATTCCCATCCCCGGCAGCGCTGTTCTTTGGGCGATTGCTCGGCCATCATGGCCCGAACGACCATCCGGGGGAAAGTACACATGGCGAAATCGCCCAACAGGCTGTCGGCCAGCGCCGCGGTCAAGCAGATGGCCGACAAGCGCCTCAAGGCCCGCGACCTGGTCGAGGCCTGTCTCGACCGCATCGAGGCACGCGAGGGCGAGGTCCATGCCTGGGAGGCGCTCGATCCCGACGGCGCCCGCAAGCGCGCCGACCAGCTCGACAAGCGTGCCCGTCCGGTCGGGCCGCTGCACGGCATCCCGCTCTCCGTGAAGGACATCATCTCCACCAGGACGATGCCGACCACCTGCGGCTCGCCGATCTATCGCGACCATGTCGTCGGCAAGGACGCCGCCTGCGTAACGCAGCTGGTCAAGGCCGGCGCGATCGTGCTCGGCAAGTCGGTGACCACCGAGTTCGCCGGTGGCCATGCCGGCAAGACCCACAATCCGCACAATCTCCGCCACACCCCGGCCGGCTCGTCGTCGGGCTCGGCCGCCGCCGTCGCCGATTTCATGGCCCCGGTCGGCTACGGCACGCAGACGGCGGGCTCGGTGATCCGCCCCGGCGCCTTCAACGGCGTCGTCGCCTACAAGGGGACCTACGACTGGGCCGACATGACGGGCATCAAGCCCTATGCCCCCACCCTCGACACGCTGGGCTTCTTCGCCCGCGAGGCCAACGACCTGGCCCTGATCCGCGCCGCCTACGGCCACGCCGCCGCCGATCCGGTGAAGCAGGCGCCGCGCATCGGCGTGATGCGCACGCCATGGTGGGACCAGGTCGACGGCTACAACGCCAAGAACATCGAGCTTGCCGCGCGCACGCTGAAAGCCGCCGGTGCCAAGGTGCGCGACTGGGAGGCCCCCAAGGCGTGGACCGGCCTCGTCGAGGCGCAGCATCGCATCATGACCCGGGAAGCGACTCAGTCCTACGCGAAGGAGCGCGCGCGCTTCTCGCACCTGTTCTCGCCGATCATGGCCGGCGTGATGGTCGAGGGCGATGCGGTGACCAACCGCCAATATGCCGACGCCAAAAAACTGAAGCGCCAGTGCCTCGACCAGCTCGCCGAGGCCTGGCAGTCGTTCGACGTCCTGCTGGCGCCCTCGGCCAAGGGCGAGGCGCCGTCCGGCCTCGGCAGCACGGGCGACCCGCTGTTCAACCGCTTCTGGACCCTGCTCGGCACGCCCTGCATCGCCCTGCCATTCAATGAGGGGCCGTTCGGCCTGCCGCTGTCGGTGCAGCTGATCGGCCCGCTGGGCAGCGACGACCAGCTGGTCAGCTGGGCGCGCTGGGCCGAGCAGAAGCTCGCGTGACCGCCCCCGGATCCAATCGTCTGGGTCCCATCCGTCTGGGGCTGATCGGCTACGGCGCCATCGGCCGCCACATCGAGGCCGCGCGCATCGACAATGCCGAGCTGGTATCGGTGCTGGTCAGGCGGCCGCGCGGCGAGGGGCTACTGACCAACGAGCCCGACCGCTTCTTCGCCCACACGTTCGATGCCGTCGCCGAATGCGCCGGCCACGAGGCGGTGCGCCGCCACGGCGAACGCGTGCTGGAAAGCGGCGCCGATTTCCTGGTGACCTCGGTCGGCGCCTTCACCGACACGGCGCTGTTCGATCGCCTGCTCGCCGTCGCCCGCGCCAACGGCAAGCGCCTCATCCTGCCTTCGGCCGGCATCGGCGCGCTCGACATCCTGAGCAGCGCCGCGGTCGGCGGCCTCGACAGCGTCACCGTCACGGTGCGCAAGGACCCATCGGCCTGGAAGGGCACGATCGCCGAGACGCTGGTCGATCTCGATGCGCTTCGCCAGCCGCATGTCGTGTTCGACGGCCCGGTGCGCGAGGGCGCCAGGCTCTATCCGCAGAACGTCAACATCTCGGCCGCCGCGGCGATCGCCGGGCTGGGGCTCGACCGCACCCGCGTGGTGATCGTCGCCGACCCCACCATCGACACCCACATCGTCGAGCTCGAGGCTGTCGGCGCGTTCGGGCGATTCTTCTTCCGCGAGGACGTCGCCGTGAGCGAGGAGAACCGCAAGACCGGCAAGCTGGTGGCGATGGCCATGGTGAAGTCGGTGCGCCAGCTGGCCTCGACCCTGGTGGTCGCGGCGTAACCACAACCTCATCCTGAGGAGCGCCCGAGGGCGCGTCTCGAAGGATGGGAAGCAGTCACGGTGCCTATTGCCCATGCTTCGAGACGCTCGCTACGCTCGCTCCTCAGCATGAGGTTGTTTGCTTGCTCAAGAACGATCGCACTCACGGATCGGGGGAAATGCCACCATGAACGAGTTCGACTACGTCATCGTCGGGGCCGGCGCCGCCGGGTGCGTGCTGGCCAACCGGCTGAGCGAATCGGGTCGGCACACGGTGGCGCTGATCGAGGCCGGCGGCAACGACAGCAGCATCTGGATCAAGATCCCGGCGGGCTTCAACAAGACCGTCTACGACGCCAGGCTGAACTGGGGCTACGAGACCGCGCCCGGCCCGTTCATCGACAACCGGCGCATCAAGTACCCGCGCGGCAAGGTGCTGGGCGGCTCGGGCTCGATCAACGGCCATCTCTACGTGCGCGGCCAGGCGGCCGACTACGACATGTGGGCGCAGCTCGGCTGCCGCGGCTGGTCGTGGACCGACGTGCTGCCCTACTTCAAGCGCGCCGAATCGCGCATCGGCGGCAGCGACGACGTGCGCGGCCGCAGCGGGCCGCTCACCATCGAGGACCAGCGCGACCCTCATCCGCTGTGCATCGCCTACATGGGCGCCAACGAGGCGCTCGGGCTCAAGCGCACGCCCGACTACAATTGCGGCGACCAGGAGGGAACGCTGCTCTACCAGCAGATGATGAAGCGCGGCCGGCGCTGGAGCCCGGTCGACGCCTACCTGCGTCCCATCCTGCGCCGTCCCAATCTCGAGGTCGTGACGCGCGCGCTGACCGAGTCGGTCGATCTCGACGGCAAGCGGGCGGTCGGCATCACCTATCGCCAGAACGGCCAGGTCCACAAGATCAGGGCGCGGCGCGATGTCGTGCTGTGCGGCGGCGCCATCAACACGCCGCAGCTCCTGCAGATTTCCGGCATCGGCAAGCCCGAGGATCTCGCCGCCATCGGCGTGCCGGTGAAGCATGCCCTGCCCGGCGTCGGCTACAATTTCCGCGACCACTACGCCATCCGCGTCTCCGCCCTGGTGAAGGGCGCGGGCTCGCTCAACGAGCGCAGCCGCGGCCTCCGCCTCGTCGGCGAGGTGCTGCACTATGCGATCGTGCGCAAGGGGCTGCTGACCAGCAGCCCGAGCCACGCCGGCGGCTACCTGAAGACCATGCCCGGCCTCGAGACTCCCGACATGCAGCTCTATTTCGCGCCGGCGAGCTATCCCGGCGGCAGCTACGGCACCGCGGTGCTCGACACGGTGCCGGGCATGACGCTCGGCGCCTCGCAGCTTCGGCCCGAGAGCACGGGCCACGTCAGGGCGCTGTCGGCTGACCCGGCGGCCAAGCCCGAGATCCAGCCCAACTATCTCGCCGTGCAGACCGATCGCGATGCGTTGCTGGCGGCGATGAAGTACCTGCGCAAGCTCCTCGCGACGAAGCCGCTCGCCGACTACGTCGTCCGCGAGAATTTCCCGGGACCCGACTGCCAGACCGACGAGCAGTGGATGGCGCATGCCCGCGCCACCGGCTCGACGACCTACCATCCGGTCGGCACCTGCAAGCTCGGCACCGATCCCCAGGCCGTCGTCGATCCGCTCAGCATGCGCGTCGTCGGCCTCACCGGCCTGCGCGTCGCCGACGCCTCCTGCATGCCGCGCATGGTGTCGGGCAACACCTACGCCGCAACGAACATGATCGCCGAGAAGGCGTCGGATTTGATCGCAGCGGGGTGACGACTCGTTTCCGGGAGCCCGCCATTGATGGCGGAGTAGAACTTCGCCGGCAGTGGCGCTCATGTCCTCCTCCCCAACTTCGTTGGGGAGGAGAAGAAATCGCTCCCGGCAACGACCTACACGTACCCCGGGCCCTCGATCACCGGGTGGGCGGCGAGGAACGCCTCGTCGATCTCGACGCCGATGCCGGGCTTGTCGAGCGGGCGGACGCAGCCGTCGACGCCGATCTTCCACGGCTCGCTGCCGAGCTCGTCGCGGAACTTGTTGGCGACCGAGAGATCGGCCTCGAAGTAGCCGCCGTTGTCGATCGACGCCAAGAAGTGGATCGACACGGCGTGATTGAGCCCGGTCATCGAGCTGTGCGGATGGATCGGCAGCTTCCACATCGAGGCCGCCGCGGCGATGCGCTGGACCTCGGTGATGCCGCCGCTCTTCGACAGGTCGGGCTGCAGGATGGTGATGACGCCGTCCTCGATCACGCGATGGAACTCGAAACGCGTGTAATGGTTCTCGCCGGCCGCCAGCGGCGTCACGCCAAAGCCTTTCGCCTCGGCGTAAGAGCGATGGTCGTGCGCCGGGAACGGCTCCTCCAGCCAGCCGATGCCGAGCTCGTCCATCGCCGGCATGACGCGCCGCGCGTCGGCCACCGAGTAGCCGGTGTTGGCGTCGGTCAGGATCGCGATGTCGTCGCCGAAGTGGCGGCGGATCGCCGTCATGCGCGCAATGTCGTTGGCCACGGTGTCGCCGATCCTGAGCTTCAGCGCGCGATAGCCCGCCTCGACCATCGGGATCGCCTCGGCGACCAGCGCCTGCGGCGGCTGGTAGCCGAGCGAGATGCCGCCGGCATAGGCCGGCACCGGCCGGGAACTGCCGCCCAGCAGCCGGTAGAGCGGCCAGCCCACGGCCTTGCCCTTGATGTCCCACAGCGCCTGGTCGATGCCGCTCATCGCCATCGCGGTGGCGGCGCCCATGCCGTGGCTGCCGAGCTGGAACTTGTAGATCCTGGCCCAGATGCCCGTCGTGTCAGTGGCGTCCATGCCGACGACGAAGCCCCGGAGCGTCGTGTCGATCAGATGGCCGATGCTGCCCGGCGAGCGGGCATGATGGCTCTCGCCCCAGCCGACGAGGCCGTCCTCCGTCGTCACCTTCACCATCACGCAGTCGCGCTTGGTCATGGTGCCGATGCCGAGCGACACCTGCCGCTCCTTCGGGACCCGGAAGCTGGTCGGGTAGGCCTTCACGTCGACGATCTTCATGGTCATGCCACCTTGTACTTCCTCAGCACCTCGCGATCGATCTCGATGCCGAGGCCGGGGCCGGTCGGCACCGCGACGAGGCCGCCCTTCTGCTCGATCGGCACCGTCGCGAGATGGTCGCGCAGCGGATTGGGCGTCTGCTCGAACTCGAGCATCGGCGGCATGGGGCGCAGCGCCGGCGGCTGGTCCGGCAGGGCGGCGAGGAACTGCACCGTCGCTGCCAGCCCGATCGCCGAGCCCCAGGCGTGCGGCACGCATTCGACGCCGAAGGCGCTGGCCAGCGTCGCGATCTTGCGGCACTCCGAGAAGCCGCCGGCAGCGCACAGATCGGGCTGCACGATGTCCATGGCCTTGGCGGCGATGACGTCGCGGAAGCCCCAGCGGGTAAAGTCGTTCTCACCGCCCGCCACCGCCATGTCGAGCGCGCGCGTCACCTCGACATAGCCGTCGTGATCCTCCGGGCTGATCGGCTCCTCGAACCACAGGATGTCGTGCTCCTCCAGCATGCGGCCGAGCTTGATGGCGTTGGGCACGGAGAAGCAGTGGTTGGCGTCACCGCCGCAACCCGCCGCGCGTCGAGCTTGAGGTCGCCCAGGCCGATCTTCATCTTGATGGCGCGGAAGCCGTCGTTCTTGAACTCGAGCGCCTCCTCGACCGCTTCCTCGACCAGCCGGTTCATGTCGATGAAATAGAGGCCGGTGGCGTAGGGCACGACCTCGCTGCGGTAGGCGCCGCCGATCAGCTTGTGCACCGGCTTGCCGACCGCGCGGCCCATGATGTCCCACAGCGCGATATCGATGCCGGAGATCGCCGAGATCGCCATGCCGGTGGTGCCGTAATCCTTGATACGATTGTAGAGATCCTCCCAGATCGCCTCGACGTCGAACGGATCGCGGCCGATCAGGCGCGGCTTGTACTGCGTGTCGACGAAGGTCTTGGCCACCGCGGCCGGCCCGTAGCATTCGCCCCAGCCGGTGACGCCTTCGTCGGTCGAGAGCTCGACCAGGCACGTCGATCGCGTGCCATAGACCCAGCCGCGCGCCGAGACGAACGGCTTGTCGACCTTGCATTGCAGGATGTGGCAGGCGACGTCGGTGATCTTCATCGGTTCGAGCTTCCCGGAAATGAGGGACCCGGGGCACGCCATTGGCGAGCTTCCCGGGACGGTGCAGGGTCTTCGCATATGGCAAGGATGCCGTCATCCCGAGCGGGGTCACCCGAGGCCTGCGCGTCATCGGGGATGCGTGAAGAGATGGGAGTCGTTCGAGAAGATCTGACCTGATTCTTGCGTCCGTTGCGTCCGTTGCGTCAGTGCCCTTTGGAATCAAGCACTTGCAACTGACGCAAGAGCGGATGTCGACCGCGGTCTTGCGTCAGCCGGGCATCCTGCGTCAGCCGGGTGCGCCGCCTCGGCTTCGTTCGCGCCGGCACGACGAACGTCGGGCTCACCCGCGTGCTACGTGCGCCAAAGCGACCGGGAACGACCGCGGCCACAGCCTCGGGCTTGCGCATGATCCATCCTCCGTGATGCCGCCGCGCCGCCGCCGGCAACGAATCGTCGCCTGCCTCTGCCACGCTAGGCGAGATTTGCGCGACGTCAACCCGGTCCCTCCGGAAGGGCGGCAAGAATCACCCCAGTCCCGTCCAAGCGTGATGATATGGCGCGCGCCCCTGCTCACGCAAACCACTCCAGCGATTGGCCGTGCGGCCCGGTCCAGGCCTTCGGGACGCCGTCGACCGCCAGCAGGAACCTGCTCGACGGCGTCGGCGTGGGGGCCTGCGCGACGATATCCGGAAACACGCCGGGCGCCTCGTTGCTGATCCAGGTTGCGCGCGTGCGGCGCAACGCCTCGGCGAAACGCAGGCGCGCAGCGCGCGGCGTCACGTAGGCGAGCGCAGCGGAGTGAAAGACGACCAGGGTCGCGTCGGAAGGCGCCTCGGCGATCAGGGTATCGAGATCGTGCAGCAGATCGCCGCGGACGACTCGCGGCGGCTCGGCGCGGGCAACGGCGATCGCCTGCAGCAGGTGGCGCCGGCGATGCTCCTGCTCGGGCCACACCAGCGCCTCGAGCCAGGCGGTGTCCGCTGCCGAGCCGATATCGATCGGCGACAGATCGAGCCCGGCACGCCAAACGATCTGCGGCGCGCCAGCCGGAAGCGGCGCGGGCCCCTGCACCGAGCACCGGAATGTCGGGCTGCCCCGTGCGCCGGCAATCCGGCGCGTGCCGTAGTCGTAGCCATAGCGGTCGGGCAACAGGCAAAGGCCCCCCGACGCACCGACCTCGATCAGCGCCAGCGGCGGCGGCAGCCCGGCGAGCACGGGAAGCAGGACGGCGCAGCGCGAAGGCTCGTTGGTCTGGGTGGTGCGCGACAGCATGAGCGTGCGCAGACGCCTCGCGGGATCCCGGATGAGCTCGATCAGCTGGTCCAGGTCCGGCACGTGTCCGGCGACGACGCGCGATGCGGCCAGCAGCAGGTTGGGTTGGCGGCGCGCCGACGGGAAGCCGAGGAGAAAGTCGAGGATCTCGCACGACTCGGCGATCTCGAGCGTCAGGCGCTCGTAGCTCGGCGACACGCCGTGCACCTCTTCGGCAGCGAAGGTGCGATAGCGCGCCGCCACGGCAGCCTGCTCGGGTGACAACCCTGTCATGCCCTGACCGCAATCAGCAGGTTGCCGATCTCGTCCTGGGTCACCTGATCGCCCGGCTCGACGACCGTCGTGCAGTCGAGTTGCTCGAGGATCGCCGACCCCTCGAAGGCTGCATCCCGCGGCAGGCGCTCGCGGGCGTAGATCGGCGTCTGGTGCCAGCCGTCGGTGAACCACACCCGGCGCTCGCCGGTCTGCGCCGCGGTCAGCGTCGGCGCGCGATCCGTCCCGGCGAGGGCGGCGAGCGAGATCGCGGGCCGCTCGCCGATCACGGCGCTGTGCAGGTTGACCAGCACGGGCGCGATCTCGGGCAACTCGATGCCGAAGCGGCGCCAGTAGGCGGCAGCAAAAGCCTTGCGCAGGCCCTCGATGCCGATGGCCGGGCTGTCGACGGCCACGGAGAGGATGTGGCTCTGTCCCTGGAATTGCATGTCGGCGCTCAGCACATGGCGCAGCGCACGCACCGGCACGCCCTCGCGCGCGATCGTCGCCTCGCCCTCCGCCGTCTGCTCGGCGTAGATGCGCGCCACCGTGGCATCGTCGAGCGCCGACAGCGGGCGGTTGACCGTGCGCACGTAGTCGTGGCGCAGGTCGGCCACGACGCAGCCCAGCGCGTTGGTGATGCCGGGCCGCGCCGGCACCAGCACCGTCGGGATGGCGAGCTCGCGCGCCAGTGCCGTCGCATGCACGTGGGTCGTGGCCGCGTGACAGCGACACCAGGCGGATCGCGCCGGCCATGCGATCGTTGGCGACGCGCAGGATGGCGGCAGCCGCCACTTCGGCATCGAGCCCGAGGCGCGCGCCGACGCGGCTCTCGATGAGGCCGCGGACGTGGTCGAGCGTCACCGGATGATCGACACCCAGCAGGCGGCCGGGATCGAGCCGGCCCAGTATGAGATTGGCGTCGGTGATGGTGGGCTCCGCGCCGCCGCGGCCGTAGCAGATCGGGCCCGGCCGCGCGCCGGCGCTCTCCGGGCCGACGCGCAGCATGCCGGCGGCATCGACCGAGGCGATCGAGCCGCCGCCGGCGCCGATCGTATGCACGTCGACCATCGGCACGTGGATCGGCATGGCGTACTCGAGCTCGAGCTCGCCCGAGACCTTCGGCACGGCATCCTCGATCAGGCCGACGTCGGTCGAGGTGCCGCCCATGTCGTAGGTGACGAGATGGCGATGACCCGAGGCGCGGCCGGTATAGGCCGCCGCCATCACGCCGGAGGCCGGGCCGGACATCACCGTGTTGACCGCCGCGTCGGCGATCAGGCGCGAGGAGATCGTGCCGCCGTTGCCCTGCATCACCAGCAGGTCGCGATCGAAGCCCCGGGCCGACAGCTCGCGACGCAGGCGGGAGAGATAGCGATCGAGCACCGGCTGCACCGAGGCGTTGACCGCCGCCGTCACGCCGCGCTCGTACTCGCGATACTCCGACAGGATGGCGTGGCCTGCCGTCACGTAGGGGTTGGGCCACAGGCCGCGCACGATCGCGGCGGCGCGCCGCTCGTGCGCCGGGTTGATGTAGCTGTGCAGGAAATGGATGACGATCGCCTCGCAACCCTGCGCCAGCAGGGTGCGCGTGGCCGCGGCCACGGCGGCCTCGTCGAGCGGCACGACCACCTGGCCGTCGGCGTCCATGCGCTCGGGCACTTCCATACGGTGCTCGCGGCTGATCAGCGGCACGAAGGTGCCACGCAGGCCGTAGGGCTGCGGGCGTGTGCGGCGACCGAGCTCGAGCACGTCGCGAAAGCCCCGGGTGGTGATCAGGCCAACCCGGGCGATCTTGCGCTCGAGCAGGGCGTTGGTCGTGGTGGTCGTGCCGTGCACCACGGCCTGCAGGGCCGCCGGGTCGGCGCCGGCGGCGGCCAGCGCCGCCATGAAGCCGATCGCCTGGTTGTCGACGGTGGTCGGCACCTTGGCCAGCAGCACCCTGTTGGTGGCGGGATCGATGGCGAGCAGGTCGGTGAAGGTGCCGCCGACATCGATGCCGACGGTCAGGGCATGGTCAGGCATGCGTGAGGCCTCTCGTGGCCACCACGTGCCAGGCCAGGGCGCAGGTTCTGACGCAACCTGGAACAATGTCCTCATCCTGAGGAGGCCGCGTAGCGGCCGTCTCGAAGGATGGGCCGCACGTGAAGTCGTCGGAGAGACAGTGTTGCAGCACCTTCTCTGTTGCCAACCCTTCGAGACGCGCCCTGCAGGCGCTCCTCAGGGTGAGGAACCCTCTCAGGTCGACGCGCTCCGGGCGATGAGATGATCGAGGTCTGGAGAGAAGCGAACGTGGGATGCTCATACCCTACACCGACAAATACTGTTCGCGCAGGCCGGCGTCCGCCGCCAGCTCGGCCATCGTGCCGCCGAAGCGGATCTGGCCTTTCTCGATGATGTAGGCGCGGTCGGCGACGCCCAGGGCGAAATGGAGGTTCTGCTCGCACAGCACGACCGACAGGCCCTCGCCCTTCAGGGTGCGGATCGAATGCGCCATCTGCTCGACGATGATCGGCGCCAGCCCTTCCGACGGCTCGTCGAGCAGCACGCAGCGCGGGTTGCCCATCAGGGTGCGGGCGATGGTGAGCATCTGCTGCTCGCCGCCCGACATGCGCCCGCCCGGCCGCTCGCGCATGCGGGCGAGATTGGGGAACAGCGCGAACAGCTTGTCCTCGCTCCAGCTCGGCGCGCCCGCGCGCGGCGCCTGCCGGCCGACCGTGAGGTTCTCCATCACCGTGAGGTCGGTGAAGATGCGGCGCTCCTCCGGCACGTAGCCCAGCCCGAGACGGGCGATGCGATGCGGCGGCAGGCTCTCGATGCGCACGTCGCCAAAGCTCACCTCGCCCGACGCCGCCGGCACCAGCCCCATGATCGACTTCAAGGTCGTCGACTTGCCGGCGCCGTTGCGGCCGAGCAGCGCCACCACCTCGCCGGCGCGCGCCTCGAGCGTCACGCCGTGCAGGATATGGGCGCGGCCATAATAGGCGTGCAGGTCCTTGACGTTCAGCATCAGTGGGTGCCGCCGAGATAGACCGCGCGGACCTGGGCGTTGGCGCGCACCGCCTCGGGCGTGCCTCCGGCGATCAGCGCGCCACGATCGAGCACGATGATGCGATCGGCCTGGCCGAACACGACGTCCATGTCGTGCTCGGTGAACAGCACGGCGATGTTGCGCGCCCGCGCCAGCCCGGCGGTGAGCGCCATAAGCGCCACGCGCTCCTTGGGCGCCATGCCGGCGGTCGGTTCGTCCATCAGCAGGAGCCGCGGCTGGTTGGCGAGCGCCATGGCGAGCTCGACCCGCTTGAGATCGCCGTAGGCCAGCACGCCGCACGCGCGCTCGGCCTGGTCGAGCATGCCGACCTGGTCGAGCAGCCTGTCGGCCTCCGGCCGGAACGCCGCGCCGAAGCGCGACAACAGGGAGCGCAGCCGGCCGGCATGGGAGTAGAGCGCCATCTGCACGTTCTCGCGCACCGACAGCGAGGCGAAGGTGGCGGTGATCTGGAAGGTGCGGCCGACGCCGAGCCGCCAGATCGCGCGCGGGCTCAGGCCGACGATATCGCGGCCATCCAGGCGCACGATGCCGCCATCGGGCGCGAGCTGGCCGTTCAGCATGTTGAAGCAGGTGCTTTTGCCGGCGCCGTTGGGGCCGATCAGCGCCAGTAGCTCGCCGGCATCGACGCCGAAGGAGACGTCGGCCACGGCCTGCACGCCGCCGAACGACTTGTGCAGCCCCTCGACCTGCAGCACCGCGGTCATGTATGCCGCTCGCGGTAGCGAACGGCACTCATAGGGCCCTCTCGCGAAAGCGGGTCGCCAGCGCCTTCAGGCCGCCGACCAGGCCCTGCGGGAAGAGCAGCACGATCAGCAGGATGACCATGCCCATGACGGCGCGCCAGAACTCGGTGCGGCGGGCGACCTCGTCGCGCAGCCAGGTGAAGATGGCAGCCCCGGCAACCGGCCCGGTCAGCGTCTCGACGCCGCCCAGCAGCACCATGATCAGGCCGTCGGTCGATTGCGCGATCGAGATGGTGGCCGGCGAGATGCTGCCCTTGGAGAAGGCGAAGACCGCGCCCGCGAGGCCGGCCAGCGTCCCCACCAGCACAAAGGCGCTCCACTGGAAGCGCCGCAGGTCGATGCCGATCGCCTCGGCGCGCAAAGGCGAATCGCGGCCGGCGCGCAGCGCGTAGCCGAACGGCGAGAACAGCACGCGCCAGAGCAAGGCCACGCCGGCGCCGCAGAAGGCCAGCGCCAGGTAGTAATAGGCGGTCTTGCCGGCGAGCCAGGGCGAGGGCCAGACGCCGAACACGCCGTTGCTGCCGCCGGTGAGGGAATCCCATTGGAAGACGATCGACCAGCTGATCTGGGCGAAGGCGAGCGTCAGCATGGCGAGGTAGACGCCGCTCAGGCGCACGCAGAACCAGCCATAGACCACGGCGAAGGCGCCGGCGACGAGCGGCGCCAGCACCAGCGCCGCTTCCATCGGCAACCCGCCACGCTTCAGCAGCAGGCCGGCGGCGTAGGCGCCCAGGCCGAAATAGGCGGCATGGCCGAACGACACCATGCCGGCCGGCCCCATGATGAAGTGCAGGCTGACGGCGAACAGGGCGAAGCAGAAGATGTCGGTCAGCAGGATGGTGACGTAGCGATCAGCGACGAGCGGCACGGCGAGCAGCAGCGCCAGCCAGACCAGGGCGAAGGTCCACGACGGCACGGCGAGCGGCGGTGCCGGGTCGGCAGTGATGCGCTGGGTCGCCGGCGGGCGGCCGAGCAGACCGAACGGGCGCACCACCAGGACCAGCGCCATGATCAGGAACTCGACCACCAGGGTGAGCTTGGAGAAGGCGATCTCGAAGCCGAACCAGTGCACCGTGCCGATTCCGATGCAGAACGCTTTGGCGACGCCGATCAGCACGGCGGCGAGGAACGCCCCGCCGATGCTGCCCAGCCCGCCGACCACGGTGACGACGAAGGCGTCGGCGATGATCGACAGGTCGAGCTCGAGATTGGCCGGCTCACGCGGGATCTGCAGCGCGCCACCCAGCCCCGCGAGAAGCGCGCCGACGAAAAACACCGAGGTGAAGAGCCTGGCCTGGTCGACACCGAGCGCGCCCACCATCTCGCGGTCCTGCGTCGCCGCCCGCACCAGCGCGCCCCAGCGGGTGCGCCGGAGCAGCAGCCACAGCGCCAGCAGCACGACTGGCCCGATGGCGATCAGCAGCAGGTCGTAGGCGGGGATGCGCCGACCCAGGATCTCGACCGCCATGGAGAGCCCGGGGGCGCGCGGGCCGACCAGGTCCTCGGCGCCCCACACGAACAGCGCGATGTCCTTGATCACCAGCACGATGGCGAAGGTGGCGAGCAGCTGGAACAGCTCGGGCGCCTTGTAGATGCGGCGCAGGACCAGCACCTCGATCAGCACCCCGGCGACGCCGACCAGCAGCGCCGCCAGCACGACCGAGGTCCAGAAGCCGAGCGGCGTCCGCCCCAGCGCCTCGATCAGGCTGTAGGCGCCATAGAGGCCCAGCATGTAGAGCGAGCCGTGCGCGAAATTGACGATCCGCGTGACGCCGAAGATCAGCGACAGCCCGGCCGACACCAGGAACAGCGACGACGCCGACGCCAGCCCGTTCAGGAGCTGGATGATGAAGCTGGCAAAGGTCACGTCGCGACAGGCATCCGGGGGACCGGCACTATAGGCAAAAACTTTGCCTGGCTCGCCCCTAAATCTTCCCGTGATGAGGTCGCTGCCCCGCCGGGTCTCGGGGCGGCGGAGCCTCGAACACGAAGGACGTCCCGATCATCGTAGTTGAGGTGAGAACGCGGTCGGCTACTGCAGCGGCAACTCGGTGCCGATGATGTGGATGACGCCGTTCTGCCACTTCACGTCAGGCGTTACGACGTCAGCATCCCCAATCTTCAGGCTCATACCCAAAGGCGTAATGGAAAAGGCCTTGCCATCGTCCATGACCAGGGTAGGTGGTGTTGTCGCCTTGGCGTCAACCGCGACGACTTTTTTCTGTGCATGATGTCGACAGAACCAGATCTCGAACACCGGCTTTCTGGCGTCCAGCATGTCGGTCCACCATTGCAGCGTGGTGGCGTTCAGCGCTACATCGGAGGGCACGACGAAGGTAAACTCGCTTTCGGCCATCAGGCGCAACCCGAGCCCGCGTTTGGCGACCAACGAGGCGATGAGGGTGGCGCCCGCGTTTCGCAGCATGCGTGCGAGCTCGAGATCCTCTGCCCGTGGTAACGCAGCCTCGTCGGGCTTGTCGCCGCCGAAGAGCTGTGCGCCGACGCGACGCACCCGCCCGAACGCCTCGTCGTACAGCAACCCGGACACGAAGCCGAGCAGGCCGATGAATGCCGCCGACAAGGTCGAAGGTCCATTGCGCACATCGCTGGTCAGCAGGAGGCCGGCGCTGCCCACGAGGTAGATGGCAAATGCGGCCAGCGCGCCAAGGAACGGCGCTATGATGATTTCGCCCCAATCGGGATCCTTGAGGCGATCCCACCAACCCACACTGGACAGGCGCAGAATGTTGAGCGTGAGGGCCCCCAATGCACCGATCAACAGTGTGACGAACAGAGTCTGCGCTGCCGGCCCCTGCTCGAAATAGCGCAGCATGAAGCGATTGTAGAATCTGCCGGGCTCCGCGAGGCGTTCGAAGAGGCTTGCTTCTCGCCACTTCCTCTCGTCGTCCTGAACGGCCGCAACGGCCTTCCGGTAGCCACCGATCGAGTCACACTTCAATGCCTGCTGTACGTCCTCATGCGCATTGTCATTCGCCTCCAGCAGATCGTCCATCGCCGCCTCGATGTCCTGACGGGGGACGAGCGCTCTGGTCCAGGTTTCATACCGTGCGAGGACCTCGGCGGCGGGCTGGGTGCGCCGTTTGGCCTCTTGGAGTCGCTCGTTCAATTTCTTGAGGCTCCTCTCCAGCGCCTCGATCCCCGACCCCACCTGATCGAACCTGGGTCTGGAGGGTTTGTCCTCGGCGAGCAGGGCCCCGTGCCTCTTGGCAGAAGTCGCATAGGGTGCCTTCTTCTCATTCCACTGCGCCTTCAGCGAATCCGCAATCTCGGGCTTCACACCCTCGATCAAATTGGCGGCCTTTGCCAGTTCCTGATCGGCGTCCTCGACGCTGAACTTCGCGCCGTTTCCCGCTGTCAGCTTGGCGATGATCTCCGGCCTCAGGACATCCTTGCCCTTCTCTTTCAGGAAGTCTGACAGAATTTTTTTGTGGGAGCTCATGTCCCGCGCAGCGGCGTCCAGCGCCACTTGGCTCCCCTCGAGTATCCGATACTCGGTCAGCGCTACCTTGTGCTTCTCGGCGGCCTTGTCATAGGTCGCCTTCTTGTCCGCCCACTGATCCCTCAGCGGCTTGACTCCTTCGGCCTTCACGTCCGCGACAAGATTTTCCGGCTTCGCGAGCTCTTGCTCAGCGACCTCGACGGCAAACTTCTCCCCCGCTTCTGCCGTCAGCCTGACGATGACATCCGCCTTCAGGACATTTGGGCCCTTCTCTTTCAGCACGTTCGACAGCTCTGTTCTCGCAGCGCGCACCTCGCGCTCTGCGTCACGCAGCGTTGCGCGATAGCCATCGAGCATTCGATACAACGCAATGATGTCGCGTTCGACACACCGCATCTCGAACGCCAGGGCGGCGACTGACTCGCGATCGCGTCTCTGAGAAACCACCAGGCTTTCCAGGCTCGCCAAATTCTTTGCCTGCAACTCGGCGTCGATCGATCGACGCGCGATGAAGTGCGAATAGCAGTCGAATGTCACTTTGAGAGTGCCGGCGACCACGCATAGCAATACAGCGTACTTGAAAAAGCGGCCGATAGTCTTCTTGCCAAAGCTGGCTTTCACGTTCGACTGGGACGGGAATTCTTTCGCACCCGTCGTGCCGGTTACACCAGTTGCGATGGTTGCGCCGGTTGTTCCAGTCGTACCGGTCGGGCCGGTTGCCCCAGTTGCGGTGGTTGCACCGGCTGTGCCGGCTGTCCCAGTCGGGCCGGTTGCCCCAGTCGCGATTGTTGCACCGGCTGTGCCGGCTGTCCCAGTCGTACCGGCTGTGCCGGTTGTCCCAGTCGTACCGGTCGGGCCAGTTGCACCAGTCGCGATGGTTGCATCGGCTGTGCCGGTTGTCCCAGTCGCACCGGTCGCGGCTCCGCTTTCCGAGCCAGTCATCCGAGTTCCCCCGAAGAAACTTCAGGCTTCAAGTCGCCGTAGCGTTTCCCCAATGCGAGATTTGACGCGCGAAACGCCCGATTGAATGTGGCAAAAGCCACCCACGCGCCAACATTCGCGACAGCTACAGCGCTCTTGTTCGCGGACGCAACTGCCTGTTGCGCCGCTAGAGTGGAGCGCCCTGGGGGATACTGAGAAAGACTGACTACTTCCCGTTCAGCACCCGCCAGACCTTCTCCGGGGTCACCGGCATGTCGATGTGGGTGACGCCGAACTCGCCGAGCGCATCGACCACGGCGTTCATCACCGACGGCAGGGCGCCGGCGCAGCCGGCCTCGCCGCAGCCTTTGACGCCCAGCAGGTTGGTCTTGCAGGGCACCGAATGGTTCTCGATCGAGAAGTCCGGCGCGTCCGCGGCGCGCGGCAGGGCGTAGTCCATGTAGGAACCGGCGATCGGCTGGCCCTGCCCGTCGTAGATCGTGCGCTCCATCAGCGCCTGGCCGATCCCCTGGACCACGCCGCCATGGGCCTGGCCGGCGGTCAGCATCGGATTGATGACCGTGCCGAAGTCGTTGACCATGAAGTAGCGCACCACCTCGATCGTGCCGGTGTCGCGGTCGATCTCGACCTCGGCGACGTGACAGCCGTTGGGGAACGAGAACGGCGGATTGTCGGAGATGTGGCTGACGTCGAGTGACTGCGGCACGTCGGGCGGCAGCGTCAGCCCCGAGCGCAGTTTGTCGGCCAGCTCCATGATGCCGATCCCGCGGTCGGTGCCGGCGATGGTGAAGCGGCCGCGCGCGAACTCGATGTCGACGGCCGCGGCCTCGAGCACGTGGGCGGCGATCTGCCTGCCCTGCTCGATCAGGATGTCGCCGGCCTCGAGGAAAGCCTGGCTGGCGACCAGCGCCGACTTCGAGCCGCCGGTGCCGCCGCCGACCTTTAGCTGGTCGGAGTCGCCCTGCAGCAGGCGCAGGCAATCGAACGGGATGCCGGTTTTGGCGCTCAGCACCTGGGCAAACGGCGTGGCGTGGCCCTGGCCGTAGTCGAGCGTGCCGCTCAGCATGGTCACCGTGCCGTCGGCCTCGAAGCGGATGCCGCCGTATTCCTTGGCCGGCGGTCCCGTCACCTCGAGGTAGGAGCCGATGCCCCGTCCGCGCAACTTGTTGCGCGCGGCACTCTCCTGCCTGCGTGCGTCGAAGCCGTTCCAGTCGGCGGCTTGCAGCGCCTTGTCGAGCACGGTGGTGAACTCGCCCGAATCGTAGTTCATGCCCGACGGCGCCTTGTACGGCATCTGCAGCGGCTTGATGTGGTTGCGCCGGCGCAGCTCGGCCCGGTCGATGCCCATCTCGCGCGCCGCCGTGTCGATCAGCCGTTCCATGTAGTAGTTGCCCTCGGGGCGGCCGGCGCCACGATAGGCGCCGATCGGCGTGGTGTTGGTAAACACCACCCTGGAGCTCACCTCCATCGCCGGCGTGGCGTAGACGTCGATGATATTCTTCACCGCGTTGGTGGTCGCCGGCATCGGCGGATAGATGTACGCGCCGGCATTGCCCGTACCGGTGAGCCGGACCGCGAGGAACTTTCCGTCCCTGTCGAGCGCCAGCTCGGCGATCCTCTGATGGTCGCGGCCATGATGGTCGCTCAAGAAACTCTCGGAGCGCTCGTCGGTCCATTTCACCGGCCGGCCGAGCAACTTGCTCGCCAGCAGAAGCGGGCCGTACTCGGGATAGACCTGCGACTTCATGCCGAACGAGCCGCCGACATTGCCGGTCAGCACGCGCACCTTGTCGGGCGTCACGCCGAGCACGTCGCGCGCCAGGCCGCCGCGCAGGCCGATCACGCCCTGGCAACCGACATTGAGCGTCCAGCGCTGGCTTGCCGGATCGTAGCGCCCGATCGCCGAGCGCGGCTCCATCGGGTTGACGACGATGCGGTTGGACACGATCTCGAGCCGCGTCACGTGCGCGGCCTCGGCGAAGGCCTTCTTCACCGCCTCGGCATCGCCGTAGTGGAAATCGAGTGCCAGGTTGCCCGGCACGTCGTCGTGGATCTGCGGCGCGCCGGGCACCAGCGCCTCGGCCGGGCTGGTCACGGCCGGCAACTCCTCGATGTCGAGCTCGACCGCCTCGGCCGCATCCCTGGCCTGCAGCGCCGTCCCGGCCACGACGCAGGCCACCGCTTCGCCCACGAAGCGCACCTTGCCCTTGGCCAGAGACGGGCGCGGCGGCGTCTTCATCGGCGAGCCGTCGCGCTGCGGGATGTTCATCGGGCACTTGAGCGGACCGAAGCCCGCAACGTCGAGGTCGGCGCTGGTCAGGATGGCCAGCACGCCGGGCATCGTCGAGGCCGCGGAGGCGTCGATGCCCTTCAGCAGGCCATGCGCGATCCGGCTGCGCACCATGACGGCATAGGCCTGGCCCGGCAGATTGATGTCATCGGTATAGCGCCCCTGGCCGCGCAGCAGGGTCGGGTCCTCCTTGCGCGGCACCGGCTGGCCGACGCCGAACTTCATCAGGGCAAGCGCGGTGTCGTCGTACGAATCCATTGGGTACTCCGGAACATCAACACCTCACCCTGAGGAGCGCCGCAACGCGGCGCGTCTCGAAGGGTGAGCAACAGCACGAATGGTGCCACCCTTCGAGACGGCGCTTCGCGCCTCCTCAGGGTGAGGTCTTTTCTCGCGGCCGCCGCCGCCCCCTACTTCAGCGGCGAATAGTTCGTCGGCAGCAGCAGGGTCGAGTGCATCTCGGCGAGCTTGGCCGGGCCCTTGGCGAGGTAGGCCTGCCAGGCCGGGTCCTTCATCGCCGCGCCGCGCGCCTCGAAGCGCTCCTGCAGGTTCTTGTAGCGCCACAGGTGGATCCACTCGTTGGGCTGCGGGAACTCGCCCGTCCAGGCACCCCAGATCGGCGAGTATTTCTCGCGCGCTGCCTTCACCTCGAGGAAGTCCTTGCCGTACTGCTGGGCGCCGCCCAGCACGGTTCGGTAGATGCGCAGCTCGTAGACGTTACCGGTCGTGCCGTCGTCCGGCCTGATGTCGACGACCGCGTTCATCACGCGCAGGTCCTGGCGCTGGATCCACGGCCGGATGGTCGGCACGTACTTCTCGGTCCAGTCCTTGTTCTTCATCAGCTCGCCGCGCAGGCGCTCGCGGTCGTTCAGGCTGTCGTACTTCCAGAGATGCCAGATCTGGTTCAGCGCGCCGAACTCGGCGGTCCAGTAGCCGTGGTTGACGCCGTAATTGTTGCCGCGCGCCGGGCGGCCGATCGTCTCGGCGGCACGCAGGTATTCCGGCATCTTGCCGGGCGCCAGGGTGTAGCAGCGAAGCTCGTAGACCATGTTGTTTCCTCTCACGGATGCGGGTTCTTCGGCGGATGTGCCTTGACCGCCTCCTCGTTGATGTCGGCGCCCCAGCCGGGCCGGGTGGGCACGATCAATTCGCCATTCTGGATGACCGGCGGATGCGTGACCAGATCGTCCTTCCAGGGCACGTCGTCGATATCGATTTCCATGATACGGAAGTTCGGCATGGTGGCACACAGGTTGGCGCTCATCAGCGTCGACATGTGGCCGTAAAAATTATGCGGCGCGCAGTTGATCTCGTAGGCCTCGGCCATGGCCGCGATCTTGAAGGATTCGAGCATGCCGTTCCACGGCACGTCGATGATCGAGACGTCGATCGAGCGGTTCTCGAAGAAGGGACGGAACTGGCGGCGGCCGAACAGCGATTCGCACGAGGCGATCGGCATGGGCGCGCGGTCGCGGATCAGGCGCAGGCCCTCGGGATCGTAGGAATCGATCTCCAGCCAGAACAGATTGTAGCGCTCGCAGGCGCGCGCCACCTTGATGTAGCCCTCGGTCTTGAAGTTGAAGTTGGTGTCGAGGAGGATCCCCATCTCCGGGCCGGCGCCCTGGCGGAACGCCGACAGGCCGACATGGATGGCATCCAGGGTCGCGTTGTCGAGGTTGAGCTCGGGCCAGCCCGGCCCGCGCGCGAAGCCCGGCTGGTACATGTTGGGCGGGTCGGTGTCGAAGCGGAAGATGTTGGTCTTGAGCGCCTTGAAGCCGCGCTTCTTGACGTGCTTGCCGAGCGTCACCAGGTCGTCGGCCGAGCGCACCGGATCGACGCCCATCACCTCGGCGTTGCGGAATCGGTAGCTGCCGCAATGCGACCAGTAGAGCGGCAGGCGGTCGCGCACCGGGCCGCCGAACAGAGCATGGACCGGGACGCCCAGCGCCTTGGCCTTGACGTCGAGCAGCGCGTTCTCGATCGCCGCCATCGCCTGCTGGTTGAGGCCACCCGGTGCCTGGCGGGTGATGGCATACTGCCGCGTCATGATGCGCTCGATCGGGCGCGGATCCTCGCCGATCAGGTCCTGCGCCATGCGCCGGATGACGGCGGTGATGCCGGCGCTGCCGTAGCCCTCGTTGTACTCCGACCAGCCGACCAGCCCGTCGTCGGTGGTGATCTTGAGGAACGAGAAGTCGCGCCAGCCGGCGTTGCAGTGAAGATCCTCGATCTTGACGATTTTCATGGTGTTTCCCCTCCGTGGGCCGGCAGCATAGACTGCGGGCGGCCAACAGCGGGATGAAAACATGCCCCTCCACGGCAAGGGAATGCTCGTCGTCTACACCGAGGTCGCGGCACGCGACGAGCGCGACCTCAACGAATGGTACAATCGCGAGCACATCGACGAGCGCATCAACCTGCCGGGCTTCCATCGCGCCCGGCGCTATGTCGCGGTGCGCGGCTCGCCGAAATATCTCGCCACCTACGAATGCGACAGCGCCAACGACCTCGCGACGCCGGGCTACCTGCGCATGCTCACCCATCAGACGCCGTGGAGCGATGCCGTCACGGCGAAGTTCACGCGCTTCAGCCGGCTCACCCTGCGCATGCAGGTGGATCTGACGCACGGCATCGGCGGCGTGCTGACCACGGTGCGCTTCATCCCCAACCCGCGCGAGCGCAATGCCCTGACGGAATGGCTGAGAGACACCGCGCTGCCCAGGGCGATCGCGCGCCCCGGCCTGGTCGGCGCGGCCGCGGGCGAGAATGATCTCGAGATCGCCAACGCCCCCTTGCGCGACGCCAGCATGGATCGCCCGCGGGCCGACGAGGTCGAATGGGTCGTGCTGATCGAAGGCTCCGATGCCGGCGCCGTCGGCGCGGCCGCGCGAACCACCTTCTCGCTTGCGCGCCTCAGGCCGTTCGGCGTGACGGCGGCGCCGACGATCGGCACCTACCGGCTGCTGTTCGGGAATCAGCGGTGACATCGGGCATCTCCAGTCCCGATCTGAATCGAACGACAATGTCCTCATCCTGAGGAGCGCCCATAGGGCGCGTCTCGAAGGATGGGATCGGGCAAGGTGTGGTTTCCCATGCTTCGAGACGCGCCCTGCGGGCGCTCCTCAGCATGAGGTTGGGCACGTTGCGAGGCACTTTCACGCCTCTCAGACGGCAATGACGCAGGATTGACCTTCTCTTGATCGCCCGATCGCCTAAATTTCCGGTGTGACCCTTCAGCAGAAAATCTTCTGGCTGCGCCTCGCCACCCTGGTCGGGCTCTGCCTGCCGGCGGTCGAGCTGGCGTGGCGCTGGTACAGCGGCGATCTCGATCCGCGGCCGGTGACCCTGGCGACCCATGCGACCGGGGACTGGGCCGTCGTCTTCCTGCTGCTGTCGCTCGCCATGACGCCGGCGCGGGCGCTACTCGACTGGATGCCGCTGGTGCAGGTGCGCCGCCGCATCGGCGTGGCGGCGGCGCTCTATGCCGGCGCCCATCTGCTGATCTACGTGCTCGACCAGAAATGGGACCTGATCGTCGTCGCCACCGAGATCGTCAAGCGCTTCTACCTGACCATCGGCTTTGCCGCGCTGCTGGTGCTGGCGGCCCTCGCCATCACCTCGACCGACCGCTGGCAGCGGCGGCTCAGGCGCAACTGGAAGCGCCTGCACTGGCTGGTCTACCCCGCCGCCTTCGTCGCCCTGGTCCATTTCTTCATCCAGTCCAAGGTCAAGATCGGCGAGCCGGCCTTCGCCGCCGGCCTGTTCGCCTGGCTGATGCTGTGGCGGGTGCTGCCGGCCGGGCTGCGGACCCGCTACCTCGGCCTCGTCCTGTTGGCGCTCGGGGCGACCCTGGCGACCCTGGTCTTCGAGGCGGGTTGGTACTGGATGATCAATGGCATCGATCCATCGCGAGCCCTCGAAGCCTACCTCGATCCCGAGCTGGCGCCGCGGCCGGCGCAGAAGGTGCTGATCGCCTCGCTGCTGGTGATCGCCGCCGTCGCCGTGCGCCGCCTCGCCGTCGCGGCAAACAAGCGCTGGACGAAGCGCTATATCCAGTCGAGTATATCGTCTCCCTGACCTGGAGGCTGACTTGTCGAAAAGACGGCGCTGGCTCGGCGTGGCGCTCGCCCTGTCGTTGCTCCCGAGCGTAGCGTTCGCCCAGGGCAATGTTGTGGTGTTCGCCGCGGCGAGCCTGAAGAACGCGCTCGACGAGATCGCGACGGCCTGGTCGAACGACACCGGCAGGCCGATGCCCCGGCTCTCCTATGCCGCGAGCCCGGCGCTCGCCAGGCAGATGGAGCAGGGTGCGCCGACCGACCTGTTCATCCCGGCGGACCTCGACTGGATGAACTACGTCCAGGGCAAGAACCTGATCAAGACGGACAGCCGGTTCAATCTCCTGGGGAACAGGATCGTGCTGATCGCGCCCAGGGATTCGAAGCTGACGTCGGTCGAGATCAAAGGCACAGACCTCGCCGAGGCGCTGGCCGGCGGGCGTCTGTCGATGGCCAACGTCGAGGCCGTGCCGGCCGGCAAGTACGGCAAGGCCGCGCTCGAGAAGCTCGGCGCCTGGAACGCCGTCAAGGATCGTCTGGCGCAGGCCGAGAACGTTCGCGCCGCCCTGCTCCTGGTGGCGCGCGGCGAGACGCCGCTCGGCATCGTCTATGCCACCGACGCGGCGCCCGAGCCCAACGTCAAGATTGTCGGCACCTTCCCGGAGGGGTCGCATCCGCCGATCATCTACCCGGCGGCGCTGACCAGAGACTCGAAGAACGCCGACGGCAGGGCATTCCTCGACTTCCTGCGCAGCGCCAGGGCGCGCATTGCGTTCGAGAAGCAGGGCTTCACGGTGCTGGTGCGGTCGAGCTCGGCGACATGACGCCGGAGGAGTGGACGGCGGTCAGATTGAGCTTGCTGGTCGCGACCACGGCGACCCTGGCCAGCCTGCCTGTGGGCGTCGCCATTGCCTGGCTGCTGGCGCGCGGCCGCTTCTGGGGCAAGGGCCTGCTCGACACCTTGGTCCACCTGCCGCTGATCCTGCCGCCCGTGGTGACCGGCTATCTGCTGCTGATCACCTTCGGACGGAAGGCGCCGGTCGGCGCCTTCCTGGCCGACGAGCTCGGCATCGTGTTCGCCTTTCGCTGGACCGGCGCCGCGCTGGCCTGCGGCATCATGGGCTTTCCGCTGATGGTGCGCGCGATTCGCCTCTCGATCGAGGCCGTCGACCGCCGGCTCGAGTCGGCGGCCGGCACGCTCGGCGCGCACCCGGTGCTGGTGTTCGCCACCATCACCCTGCCGCTCTGCCTGCCCGGCGTGATCGCCGGCGCCATCCTGTGCTTCGCCAAGGCGATGGGCGAGTTCGGCGCCACCATCACCTTCGTGTCCAACATTCCCGGCGAGACCCAGACCCTTCCGTCGCTGATCTACACCTTCACCCAGGTGCCCGGTGGGGACGCCGGCGCCTTCCGCCTCACCCTGGTGTCGATCGCCCTCTCGATGGCGGCGCTGCTCGGCTCGGAGCTGCTGGCGCAGCGCATCGGCGTCCGGCAAATGGCGGCATGAGCCTCGAGGTCGACGTCGACCATGCGCGCGGCAGCTTCCGTCTCACGGCGCGCTTCACCGCCGCGCCCGGCCTGACGGCGCTGTTCGGCCGGTCGGGCTCGGGCAAGACAACCCTGGTCGACATCGTCGGCGGCCTGGTGCGGCCTGATCGCGGCCGGATCGTCGTCGACGGCCAGGTGCTGGTCGACACCGCAACGGGCCTATTCGTCCCGCGCCATCGCCGCCACATCGGCTACGTGTTCCAGGACAGCCGGCTGTTCCCGCACTTCAACGTGCGCCGCAACCTCTTGTATGGCCGCTGGTTCGGCCGCGACGCGGTCGGCGGCGCCAAGGCGGACCTCGACTCCGTGGTCGAACTGCTGGGTATCGGCGCCCTGCTCGACCGCCGGCCGGCCTCGCTGTCGGGTGGCGAGAAGCAGCGGGTCGCGATCGGCCGCGCCCTGCTCTCCTGGCCGCGCCTGCTGCTGATGGACGAGCCGCTCGCTTCGCTCGACGAGGCACGACGGGCCGAGATCCTGCCCTACATCGAGCGGTTGCGCGATCAGATGGGTGTGCCGATCCTCTATGTCAGCCATTCCGTCGCCGAGGTGGCGCGCCTCGCCACGACGGTGGTGCTGCTGGGCGACGGCACGGTGACGGCCATCGGCGCGGTCGGCGACGTGCTGTCGCTGGCCGATCCGGCCGACGTCGGCAGCGTGCTCGACGCCACGGTGGCGCGCCACGACGAGGCCTTCCAGCTCTCGGTGCTGGCGACGTTGGCGGGAGAGCTGCAGGTGCCGCGCCTGCGGGCGGCGGCGGGCACTGCCGTGCGTGCCTACATCCGCGCCCGCGATGTCATGCTGTCGCTTCAGCCGCCCGAGGAGGTGAGCGCCCTCAATGTGCTGCCAGGCCGGATCGTCGAGATCACCGCCGGCGCGAGCGGCGCCCAGGCCGATGTCAGGCTCGACTGCCATGGCGCCATCCTGGTCGCGCGCATCACCGCCAAGTCGGTGCAGCGCCTGGCCCTGGCGCCCGGCCGCCAGGTCTTCGCGGTCATCAAGAGCGTCTCGTTCGAACGGACGTAGGGCCTTTCGCGGTCCCCGCGACAGGTTTCTGCGCTATCCTCCTCCACAGGGGAGGCCCGCCATGGCCAAGACAAGAGTCCGCGAGGGCATGCCGAGCGGCGTCATGATCGTGACACCGCTGCGCCGCAAGGTCTCCCGTCCGGGCGGCGCGCCCGCTGCGAGGCGGCGAGCTTGCTTGGCCCGATGCCCGCCTGGCCCAAAACCGTCCGAAGTGAGGAATTGATGCCGCTCCTGCTTGCCTTCACGCCACGCTTCATCACGCTCACGCTGTCGGCGCTCGGGCTGGTCGCGTTCGCCATCGCGCTGACGTTCGATCCGTGGTCGTTCCTGCTGCATCTCGGCCTCTACGTCACGATCTTCCTGACGGCCGTCGGCATCCACGACCTGATCCAGAAGAACCACTCGATCCTGCGCAACTATCCGATCGCGGCGCACCTGCGCTTCATCTTCGAGGAAATCCGGCCGGAGATGCGGCAGTACTTCTTCGAGGGCGACAAGGATGGCACGCCGTTCAGCCGGGACCGCCGCGCGGTGGTCTACCAGCGCGCCAAGAAAGTGCTCGATGTGCGGCCCTTCGGGACCCAGTACGACGTCTACAGCGTCGGCTTCGAATGGATGAACCATTCGATCTTGCCGGCGGCGGTGCGCGGCGATCATTTCCGGATCACGATCGGCGGGCCGGAGTGCACGCAGCCCTACTCCGCCTCCGTCTTCAACATCTCGGCGATGAGCTTCGGGGCGCTCAGCGCCAACGCCATCCGCGCCTTGAACGGCGGCGCCCGCCTCGGCGGCTTCGCGCACGACACCGGCGAAGGCGGCTACAGCCCCTATCACCGCGAGGGTGGCGGCGACATCATCTGGGAGATCGGCTCGGGCTATTTCGGTGCGCGCAATCCCGACGGCACCTTCTCGCCCGAGAAGTTCGCGGAGGCGGCCGCCAATCCGCAGGTCAAGATGGTCGAGCTGAAGCTCAGCCAGGGCGCCAAGCCCGGCCACGGCGGCGTCCTGCCGGCGCCGAAGGTGAGCCAGGAGATCTCGGCGACGCGCGGCGTGCCGATGGGCGAGGACTGCGTCTCGCCGTCACGGCATTCGGCGTTCTCGACGCCGATCGAGATGATGCGCTTCATCGCCGAGATGCGACGCCTGAGCGGCGGCAAGCCGGCCGGCTTCAAGCTCTGCATCGGGCATGAATGGGAGTTCCTCGCCATCTGCAAGGCGATGCTCGAGACCGGCATCTATCCCGACTTCATCGTCGTCGACGGCAAGGAGGGCGGCACCGGCGCGGCGCCGATGGAGTTCGTCGACCACATCGGCAAGCCGATGCGCCAGGGTCTCTATTTCGTGAGCAACGCCCTGATCGGCATCGGCGCGCGCAATCGCATCAGGATCGGCGCCGCCGGCAAGATCATCACCGCCTTCGATATCGTCCGGACCATGGCGCTGGGCGCCGACTGGTGCAATGCCGCGCGCGGCTTCATGTTCGCCGTCGGCTGCATCCAGTCGCAGTCCTGCCACACCGACCGCTGCCCGACCGGGGTGGCGACGCAGGATCCGATGCGTCAGCGCGCCCTCGACGTCCCCGACAAGATGCAGCGCGTGGTCAATTTCCATCGCGCGACCCTGCACGAGCTGGCCGAGATGACCGCCGCGGCAGGTCTCGAGCATCCCAACGATTTCAAGCCGATCCACATCTCGCGCCGCGTCTCGGCCAGCGAGGTCATCACCTTCGCCGAGCTCTATCCGCCGCTGGCCGAGGGCGCCCTGCTGGCCGGCACCGCTCCGCCACGCTGGATGCAGCCATGGGCCATGGCCGATGCCCGGTCGTTCCGCGCCGTGACCCAGGCCTGACCAAAAGCGGTTGCGAATCGATGGTCGTTGGCCCAGCAATGAGCGACAGGCAAAGAGGAATCGCCATGACCGCCCCCTTCGATCTTGCTCCCTTGCTGGCACCCGGCACGCCGCCGCCGGCCGTCAAATGGAACGGCTTCCCCAAGTACAATTTCATCGGTGGCCACAACGACGCCAGGCACGTGCCGGTCGACGCGCTGATCGCGGCGGCCACGGCCGTGCTGAAGCGCGAGGGCGCGACGCTCGCGACCTATGGCCTTGCCAGCGGACCGCTCGGCTATCGGCCGCTGCGCGACTTCCTGGCCGGCAAGCTCAAGGGCCACGCCGGCATCGACTGCTCGCCGGACGAGATCCTGATCACGTCGGGGTCGATGCAGGGCCTCGAGCTGGTCAACAGCCTGCTGCTCGGCAAGGGCGACACCGTGCTGATCGAGCAGGAGACCTATGGTGGCGCGCTCACCAAGCTGGTCAAGCTCGGCATCAACACGATCGGCATCCCGCTCGACAGCGAAGGCCTGCGGCTCGACGTGCTGAAGCAGAAGCTCGAGGAGCTGAAGCAGAAGGGCGTGACGCCGAAATACATCTACACCATCCCCACGGTGCAGAATCCCACCGGCGCCATCATGGGCGAGGCGCGGCGCGCCGAGCTGCTGAAGATCGCCCGCGACTACGGCGTCATGATATTCGAGGACGAGTGCTACTCCGACCTGGTGTGGAGCGGCAAGCGGCCGCCATCGCTCTATGCGATGGCCGGCGGCGAAGGCGTCATCCATATCGGCTCGTTCTCCAAGTCGATCGCGCCGGCGCTGCGCGTCGGCTACATCGTCGCCAGGTGGGAGATCCTGAGCCGCATCCTCGGCCTCAAGCAGGATGCCGGCTCGGGCGCGCTGGAGCAGATGGTGCTGGCCGAGTTCTGCAAGCAGCACTTCGCCGAGCATGTGCCGAGACTCAGCAAGACCTTGGCCGGCAAGCTGCAGACCCTGCGCGAGGCGCTGGCCGAGCAGTTCGGCACCGCCGCGGAGTTCGGCGACCCGCCGGGCGGCATCTACCTCTGGATCAAGCTGCCCGACAATGTCGACACCGTGAAGCTGGCCCAGGCCGCGCTCGCCGCCGGCGTGTCGCTCAATCCCGGCCCGGAATGGTCGACCAACAAGGAGTACGCCCGCTGCCGCCTGCGCCTCTGCTTCGCCAACCCCGAACCCGAGACGATCAGGCAGGGCGTCGCCGTGCTGGCCGACGTCTGCCGCCGCGAGTTCGGCGTGCCGCTGCGCAGCTCCAACGTCGAGAAAGCGTGACGCTTACTCTCCTCCCCAGCTTTCGCTCTGTCGAGTTCACACACAATATTGTCCTCCCCGCGCTTCGTGCAGGGAGAACGTGCCCCGCCTTGCGGGGCGGAGGGGTCATGCTCTTTCGGACCGCGAGCGTCCCGCTCGCTCATGGCGATTGAGCGAGCGGGACGCTCGCGGTCCGGAAAACCATGGCCGTCGCCGCGTGACGGCGTCGGCTCCCTGGCAAAGCTTGGGAGGAAAAGAGCCTCGGCCCTACTCCGCGATCACCATCCACATCACGCCGAAGCGGTCGGTGACCATGCCGAAGCTCGAGGCGAAGAAGGTCCTGGTGAGCGGCTGTTGCACCTGCCCGCCCTTGCCGACGGCGTCGAAGAGCGTCGCAGCCTCGGCGTCGTTGGCCGCGTTGAGCGTGAGGCCGAAACCCTGGAAGGACGGCTTGCCGGCGCAGTGGCCGTCCGACGCCATGATCTGCGTGTCGCCGACCTTGAAGGCGGCGTGCATGATCTTGTTCTCCGATGCGGTTGGCATCGTACCCTCCGGCGGCTTCTCGGGCGCCTCGCTGAAGCGCATCAACATGTCGACCTTGGCGCCGATGGCGCTCTTGTAGAACTCGAGCGCCTCCTCGCACTTGCCGTCGAAGAACAGGTAGGGCTGCACGTTCATCACTCGCTCCTTTCGATCCTCTCAGTCGATGCTCATGCCGCGTCGCGGCCGGTTTCGAAGAACGCGGCGCATCGCTCGAGGCAGCCGGTCCAGCCGCCCTGATGGTCGAGCCGGGCTTCCTCGGAAGCGAACGCGGTATGCCTCAAGGTGAGGCGCGTCTGCTCGCCCAGGTCGTCGAAGGTCACCGTGACCAGGGTCTCGCGATCGATCGCGCCGTCGGCATCCTCGGTCATGTAGGTGAAGACCAGGCGTTCCGGCGGGACGATCTCGCGATAGACGCCGTGCTTGACCATCACGCTCCCGTCGGGTGCGCGCATGCGACGATGCCAAATTCCGCCGGGCCGCAGGTCGATGGTGCAGGAGAGCGGCGTGAAATCGCGCGGCGCCCACCAGCGCGCCGCCAGCCGCTCGTCGGTCCACGCGGCGAAGACGCGTGCCCGCGACGCGGCAATGTCGCGCGTCACGACAAGCTCGCCGGCGACCGGCCTCGCGGCGTCGGCGGCGACGTGCGCCGGGCCGTTCATGGCGTCCTCACGAACTCGATTTCGGCCACGATCTCGATCGACGGGCCGAGCAGCGGCATCAGGCCGAACGCGACGGGATCGATGCTGGTGCGGGCGGTGGCGCCGATGCGCGGCTGGCCGGTCAGGCCCTTGCCGGCACCGACCAGGTCGACGTCGAAGGTCACCGGCTTGCTGTGACCCAGCAGGGTCAAGGTACCATCGACCTTGCCGGCACGCGGCCCGGTCTGCCGGAACGCCGTCGACACGAACGTCGCCTGGGGGAAGGTCTTCGACTTCAGGAAATCGTCGCCGGCCAGCTGCTCGCCGAAGCCCTTGACGTTGGAGGTGATCGACGCGGTCTCGACCCTGGCCGACAGCACCGAGCCGCCCGGGTTGGCGGGATCCCACTTCAGCGTGCCGTCCAGCCGATCGAACCGGAAGATGCTCCAGGAGTAGCCGAGATGCGAGACGCGGGCGATGATTGCGGCATGATCCGGATCGAGCCCATAGGTTCCCGCGAGCGCCAACTTGTAGTCCTGCTCGGCGGGATAGACGCCAGGCGGCAGGCCGGACGACACCGATTGGCCATGTCCGGCCGCCGGAACGAGCGCCAGCGCCAGGGACGCCGCCAGCACGCGTGACGACAGACGGCTCGCGCGGGCATCGCGCCGCTTGCTCATGACTTCCTCCGTGTTGGCTATCGCTTCTCGGCCAGCGCCTTGAGATTGCCGAGGCCCGCCTCGAAGTCCTTGCCGATCATGGTGTCCATGTTCATGAACAGGCTCACCACCTTGCTGATCAGCGGGCTGGGGCCGTGAATCGCCCAGGTGACGTCGGTCGCGCCACCCTTGGGCTTCAGGGTGAACTCGGCGGTGTTGTGCGCCTCGAACGGCTTCTGGAAATCGAGCTTGATCACCACCTTGGCCGGCGCCGCCTCGAGGATCTCCATGCTGCCCTGCCCGACATTGCTGTCGCCGTCCCAGGCGTAGGTCGCGCCCTTGCCGGCGGTGATGCTGCCGAACGAGCGCTTCATCCCGGGATCCTTCTTCTCGTAGGGCGACCAGTCGGCCCATCGCCGGAAATCGGCGATCAGCGGCTGGATGCGATCGGCCGGCACGTCGATGCTCACCGAGCGCTCGACGCGAAAGCTGTCGGGCTTGGTCGAGGCGTAAACCAGGACGCCGGCGATCACGACCAGGACGACCAGCACCACGTATCCGAGGATCTTCAGCATGACGCTCGCCAATGTTACTTAACTTTATGGTTAAGAATTAGGAAGGACCCGCGACAATGTCAACTCATGGCGGGCAATGATCACGAGGTGGCGCTCTCCCGATCAAGGACGAACCTCATCCTGAGGAGCCGCGCATGAGCGCGGCGTCTCGAAGGATGAGCAACAGAGACCATCCTCGGCGCCCCATTCTCGGTGCCCCATCCTTCGAGACGCGCCCTTTGGGCGCTCCTCAGGATGAGGTGAGGTATCAGGCTGCACCCATGCCACATGCCCGCCGAATCTGCTAGTCATCGACCCGACATGATAGAGTACAACGCCGGCCGTCCAGCCGCTCAGTCGCCGCACGGCATGGTGACATCGCCCCACGCTCTGGCCTCGCACGCCGGCGCGGACATGTTGAGACGCGGCGGCTCCGCCGTCGACGCAGCGATTGCCGCCAGCGCGACGCTGTCGGTGGTCTATCCGCACATGAGCGGGATCGGCGGCGATGCCTTCTGGCTGATCCACGACGCGGCGACCGGCGCGGTGCGCTACATCGACGGCGGCGGACGCGCGACATCGCTCGGCACGCTGGAAGCCTTCGCGCGACGCGGGCTCGCCGAGGTGCCGTATCGCGGCCCGCTGGTCGGCACGCTCACGGTACCGGGCTCGGTGGCGAGCTGGACCATGGCGCATGCCGCCCATGGCCGCCTGCCGCTGGCGCGCTGCCTCGACGCGGCGATCGGATACGCGCGCGACGGCTTCCCGATGTCGCCGCGGCTCGCCCAGTGGTGCGAGACGGTGGGCCCGGAGCTGGCGAGAAGCCCCGAGGCGGCGGCGATCTTCCTCGGCGGCGGCAAGGTGCTCGCCAACCCCGATCTCGCGCGCACCCTGCAGGCGATCGCCAGCGACGGCTGGTATGGCTTCTACACGGGCGACGTGGCGCGCGAGCTGGTGCGCTGGTCGCAGGCCAACGACGGCTTCTTCACCGCCGACGATCTCGCCCGGCAGGTCGCGCGCTGGGGCGAGCCGCTCGTGGGGAGCTATCGCGACGTCACGATCTACGAGACGCCGGCGCCCACCCAGGGCTTCGCCGTCCTGCAGATGATGAACCTGCTCGAGCCTTTCGAGCTGCATCGCAAGCCGTTCCTCGGCCCCGATGCCGTGCATCTCATGGTGCAGGCCAAGCAGCTCGCCTATCACGACCGCGATCGCCATCTCGCCGACCCGCGCTTCGCCGAGGTGCCGATGGATCGCCTGATCTCCAAGGCGCACGCCGACGCGCGGCGCCCCCTGATGGACCCGGCGCGCGCCATCCCGTGGGACCGCATCCCCTCCGAAGGCAGCCTGGCCGGCGACACGGTCTACATCGCCGCGGTCGACCGCGACGGCAATGCCGCCTCGCTGATCCACTCGCTTTATGGCGTCTTCGGCGCTGCCGTCGTCGCCGGGCGCACCGGCGTGGTGCTGCAGAATCGTGCCGCCTATTTCACGCTCGACCCCGCACATCCCAACCGGGTCGAGCCCGGCAAGACGCCGTTGCATACGCTGATCGCCTCGCTCGGCTTCCGGAACGGCAAGCTGTGGAGCGTGCTGGGCTGCATGGGCGCCGACGGCCAGCCGCAGATTCACCTGCAGGCCTACCTGGCCATGATCGATCACGGGCTCGACATCCAGCAGGCGGTCGACATGCCGCGCTTCCTGTCGGGCCGCTTCGCGATCGGCCAGCCGCGCGACATGCTGCATCTCGAGGCGCGCTTCCCGCGCGCCACGGTCGACGAGCTCGAGCGGCGCGGCCATACGCTCGATCGGTGGGGCGACTGGAACGAGCTCGCCGGCCACGCCCACGGCATCACCATCGATCCGGTGACCGGCATGCGCTCGGGCGGTGCCGACCCGCGCAGCGACGGCGAGGCGGTCGGCTGTTGACCGTCATGCTCTTCCGGACCGCGAGCGTCCCGCTCGCTCAGATTCTCGAGCGAGCAGCCTTGCGCCGCGGCGGATCGCCGGGCGAAGGTGCCGCCAGCGATGATCGACAGCGAGTACCCGGCGAGCTGGTACGCCGACACCAGGGACGCCAGCCCGGAGCGGCCGCCGCTCAACGGTCCTGTCCAGGCCGATGTCGCGGTAGTGGGCGGCGGTTTCGCCGGCCTGCACACGGCGCGCCTGCTGGCGATGCGCGGCCAGCGGGTCGTGCTGGTCGAGCGGCGGCGCATCGGCTGGGGCGCCTCGGGCCGCAACGGCGGCTTCGTCAGCCCGGGATACGCCGCGCGCACGGCAGCGCTGGTCGATCGGCTCGGCGTGGCGCACGCGCGCCGGCTCTACGCCCAATCCAAGCGCGGCGTGGCAATCGTGCGCGAGGCGATCGAGGCCTTCGCCCGGCCCGGCCTGCTGATGGGCGAAGGCAAGCTCACCGTGGCGCGCACCGACCAGGGCGGCGACTTTCCCGACCGCATCCGCGTGCTGGCGGCCAAGCTCGACGCCGATTTCGAGCCATGGGACAGCGCGCGCGTGCGGACGCTGCTGCTCACCGAGCGCTATCACCAGGCGATTCACGACCCGCGCGCCTTCCAGGTCCATCCGCTCAACCTCGCGCTGGCGCTGGCGCGCGACGTCGAGCGCCGCGCCGGCCATGTGCACGAGATGAGCGAAGCGGTGCGCCTGGAGCGCCAGGGCACCGCCTGGTGCGTGCGCACCACAGGCGGCGAGATCGCCGCCCGCCACGTCGTGATGGCAGGCAACGCCGATCTCGGCCGCATCCAGCCGCGGCTCGCCCGCGCCATCCTGCCGGTGGCAACCTATGTCGCGGTGACGGGGAAGCTCGGCAGGAAGCTCGCCGACGCGGTGCGTTGGACCGGTGCCATTTCCGATACGCGCCGCGCCGGCGACTATTATCGCATCGTCGACGGCGACCGCCTGCTGTGGGGTGGCCGCATCACCACCGACACGCGTGAGCCGGCCAACCTGCGTGCCCTGATGCGCTCGGACATCCTGTCGGTCTATCCGCAGCTCGGCGAGGTCGTGATCGAGCATGCCTGGCCCGGCATCATGGGCTACGCGCCGCACATGATGCCGCAGGTCGGCGAGATCCGTCGCGGCCTGTGGGTCTGCTCGGCGTTCGGCGGCCACGGGGTTGCCCAGACCGCCGCCGGCGCCGATGCTGTCGCCGCCGGCATCATGGGCGAGGACGACCGCTGGAAGCTGTTCGCCCCGTACGGCACGCGCTGGGCCGGCGGCGCCGCCGGCCGGCTCGCCACGCAGCTCGTCTACTGGCGGCTGCAGGCCGGCGACTGGTGGGACGAGAAGCGACAGGCGAGGAACGCGGAGACGCTCAGGACATGACCCAATCGACCAGCGCCGGCTTGCAAAAAGCGACGATCGGCGATTCGCCGCGCCGTCGCGAGGACGCCCGCCTGATCACCGGTGCCGGCAGCTATCTCGACGATCTGCGCTTCGAGGGGCTCGCCCATGCCGTGGTGCTGCGCTCGCCGCACGCCCACGCATGGATCCACGGCATCCATGCCGAGGCCGCCCGGCGCGCGCCCGGCGTGCTCGCGGTCCTGACGGCGGTCGAGGCGGAGCGCGACGGGCTCGGGCCGTTGCGCCCCTATGCCGAGGCCAACGTCCAGACCGGCGAGCGGTTCGCCTTCGCGCCGCAGCCCCTGCTCGCCACGACCAAGGTGCGCTTCGCCGGCGAGCCGGTGGCGCTGATCGTGGCCGAGACCCAGGCCCAGGCGCAGGACGCCGCCGAGCTGGTCGAGGTCGATTACGAGCCGCTCGCCGCCGTGACCACGGGCGAGGCGGCGCGGGCGGCCGGAGCGCCGCTCATCGCCGACGAGGTCCCGGGCAATGTCTGCCTCGACTGGCGCACCGGCGACAGCGCCGGCGTGGCGGCTGCGTTCGCCCGTGCCGCCCATGTCGTGCAGCTCAGGCTCGACAACCATCGCATCACCATCAACCCGATGGAGCCGCGCGGCTGCGTCGGCCGGTTCGACGCGGCGAGCGGGCGCTACACGCTGCATGTCTCGAGCCAGAACATCCATATCAACCGCAATCACGTGGCGCGCGCGCTCGGCGTCGAGCCCGCGCGGGTGCGCTTCATCGCGCCCGACGTCGGCGGCGGCTTCGGCGCCAAGAACTTCGCCTACGCCGAGCACGCGCTGATCCTGTGGGCGGCACGCCGCGTCGACCGGCCGGTCAAGTGGATCGCCAGCCGCAGCGAGGTGTTCCTGTCCGACCACGCCGCGCGCGACACGGCCGCCGAGGCCGCCCTGGCACTCGACCGCGACGGCCGCTTCCTCGCTCTCGAGGTCTCGAGCCTGGCCAATCTCGGCGCCTACATGGTGGGTGCCGGCGGCGGCGTGCAGACCTACCAGTACGTTCATCTGCAGGGCACGGTGTACCGCCTGCCAGCAATCGCGCTGCATATCGTTGCGGTGCTGAGCAACACCGCGCCGATCGGCGTGACGCGCGGGCCGGGCTTCGCCGAGACGGTGAACATCCTGGAACGGCTGATCGATGCCGCGGCGCTGCGCTTCGGCTTCGACCGCGGCGAGCTGCGCCGCCGCAACATGGTGCCGGCCGACGCCATGCCGATGACCAACAGCTTCGGCTTCCAGGTCGACAGCGGCTCCTTCCCGCAGACCTTCGACCAGGCGCTGCTCCGCGCCGACCTGGCGGGCTTTGCCGCGCGGCGACGGGCGAGCGAGAGCACCGGCAGGCTGCGCGGGCTTGGCTTCGCCTATCACATCAAGGGCACCGGCGGCCCGCCCGACGAGAATGTCGACGTGCGCTTCGAGGGCGACGGCACGATCTCGCTGATCACCGGCACGCAGCATATCGGCCAGGGTCACGAGACGACCTTCCCACAGATCCTCGCCCATCGCCTGGGCGTGCCCAACGAGCGCATCCGGCTCTGCCAGGGCGACACCGACCTGATCGTGGCCGGCGGCGGCCATGGCAGCTCGCGTGCCACCTACATGGGTGGCACGGCGATGTGGCGCGCGTCGGACCAGATCATTGCCAAGGGCACGGCGCTCGCCGCCGATGCGCTCGAGGCGGCCGAGGCCGACATCCGCTTCGCCGACGGCAGATTCGTGGTCTCGGGCACCGACCGCGCCATCGGCCTGATGGAGGTGGCGGCGCTCGGCCGGAAGAAAGGCCAGCCGCTCGACACCTACCATGCCTGGACGCGCGAGCACCTGACCTTCCCCAACGGCGCCCATGTCGTCGAGGTCGAGATCGACCGCGAGACCGGCCGGGTCACACTGGCGCGCTACAGCGCGGTCGACGATTACGGCGTCCTGGTCAATCCCATGATCGCGACCGGCCAGGCCCACGGCGCAATGGCCCAGGGGGTCGGCCAGGCGCTGCTCGAGCACGCGGTCTACGATCCGGGTTCGGGCCAGATGGTGGCGGGGTCGTTCATGGACTATGCCCTGCCGCGCGCCGACGACCTGCCGTCGTTCGATCTCGGCTTCAACGGCACGCCCTGCACCACCAACCCGCTGGGCGTGAAGGGCTGCGGCGAGGCCGGCGCGATCGCCGCCTTCCCGGCGATCGCCAACGCCATCCTCGACGCCCTGGCGCCGTTCGGCGTCGAGGGCTTCGACGGGCCGGCCACGCCGGCCCGCATCTGGCAGGCGCTGCACCAGGCCGAGGGGCGCTGACCCTGTCGCTTTCCGTTTCTCCCCCGTAATCGCAGGCATTCGCATACGACAGAAAACACCGTCATCCCGAGCGAAGCTGCCCGGAGGGCAGTGCAGCCGAGGGACCTTTCGTTCCGGTGCCACAACAAGAAAGGTCCCTCCACTACGCCTCGCTGCGCTCGGCTCCGGTCGGGATGACGGCCATTTTTTGTCATCTGCGATAACCCTGCCCGCCATCACGGGTGGGATCACGATCGATACGCCCAATCCAGCAATTTTCCGGGACGACGTGCGCGGTGGCAATCCGGGGTGGGATGCGCTAACGCTTGGGTCGCATTGCGGGGAGCGTTATCGGAACCATGTCGAATCGCCGCCTGATCCTGCTGCCCTTGCTGGCCGGCCTGCTGGCCGGGTTGGGCGGCTGCAAGCCCGAGAACAAGTTCCAGCCACCGCCGCCGCCCGAGATCAGCGTCGCCAAGCCCCTGCAGCAGGAGGTGACGCCCTACGAGGAGCTGACCGGCAACACGGTGGCGTTCGCGACGGTAGACCTGGTGGCCCGCGTCAAGGGCTTCCTCACCGCCATCAAGTACGTCGACGGCGTCCTTGCGAAGCAGAACGACGTGCTCTTCGAGATCGAGCAGACGATGTACAAGGCCAACGTCAAGGAGGCCGAGGCGCAGCTCGAGGCGGCCCAGGCCGAGCTCGTCCAGTCGCAGGCCGAGTATGTCCGCCAGGAGACGCTGCTGCGCCAGAACGTGTCGGCGCAGACCACCTTCGACAAGGCCAAGGCCAAGCGCGATACCGACCGCGCCAATGTCGAGAATGCCGAGGGCAACCTCACCATCCAGCAGACCAATCTCGGCTACACCACCGTGATGGCACCGTTCAACGGCGTGGTGACCAAGCATCTCGTCTCGGTCGGCCAGCTGGTCGGCGACACCAGTGCGACCAAGCTCGCCACCATCGTCCAGATGGACCCGATCTACGTCGAGTTCAACATGAGCGAGCAGGACGTCCTGCAGATCCGCGAAAATCTCAGGAAGCGGCTGACGGTCGAGGATCTCAGCAAGGTGCCGCTCGACATCGGCCTGATGAACGAGGAGGGCTACCCGCACTCGGGCTTCCTCAACTACGTCTCGCCCGAGGTCGATCCCAACACCGGCACCATCCTGGTGCGCGGCCTGTTCAAGAACCCCGACCGCGACCTGCTGCCGGGCTTCTTCGTGCGCGTGCGCGTGCCGCGCGGCCTCGACGCCGCCAAGGTATTCCTGGTGCCCAACCGGGTGGTCTCGGAGGACCAGGCCGGCAAGTACGTGCTGACCGTCGACAAGGACAACATCGTGCGCCAGAGCCGCGTCAAGACGGGCCAGCTGCTGGTCGGCGGCCTGCGCGTCATCGAGTCCGGCCTCACCGCCGACGACCGCGTCGTGCTGACCACCAACGGACGCGCCGTGCCGGGCGGCAAGGTGGTGCCCAAGGAGGAGACGATCCCGCCGCCGCCGGCGGGCGCCAACATCACCACGACCAAGTAACCGGCCGGCTTTCGTTCGATGATCTCTGCATTCTTCATCAACCGGCCGGTCCTGGCCAACGTGCTGGCGATCGTCATCGTGCTGCTGGGCGCCGTGGCGCTCGCCACCCTGCCGGTCTCGCAGTACCCCAACATCGTGCCGCCGACCGTGCAGGTCACGGCGAACTATCCCGGCGCCAGCGCCAGGACGGTGATCGACAACGTCGCCCTGCCGATCGAGCTGCAGGTCAACGGCGTCGAAGGCATGATCTACATGCAGTCGTACAGCACCGACGCCGGGACCTACCAGCTCACGGTGACGTTCGACATCGGCACCAACCTCGACTTCGCCCAGGTGCTGGTCCAGAACAAGGTCAGTGCCGCGATCGCCTCGCTGCCGCCCTCGGCGCAGGCCCAGGGCATCATCGTCGAGAAGAAGATGACCTCGATCCTGCAGATCCTGGCCCTGACCTCGCCGAACGAGCGGTTCGACAGCCTCTATCTCAGCAACTACGCCAGCATCAACCTGGTCAACGAGCTGGCGCGTATCCCGGGCGTCGGCAACGTGAACGTGCTGGGCGTCGGCCAATACTCGATGCGCGTCTGGCTCGACCCGCAGAAGCTCTACACCTTCGGCCTGACGCCGGGCGAGGTGGCCAACGTCATCAAGGAACAGAGCCAGCCGGTGACGGCCGGCCAGGTCGGCATGCCGCCGGCGCCCAAGAGCCAGGATTTCCAGCTCACCGTCGACGTCGAGGGCCGGCTCTCCACGCCCGAGGAGTTCGAGAACATCATCGTCAAGAGCGCCCAGGGCAACGGCGGCCGCATCGTGCGCATCAAGGACATCGGCCGGGTCGAGCTCGGCGCCCAGACCTACTCCCAGATCTTCAAGATGAACGGCAGGCCGGGCGCCGGCATCGCCATCTACCAGCTGCCCGACGCCAACGCGCTCGACGTCGCCAACCGCGTCAAGGCCAAGATGGACGAGCTGGCCAAGCAGTTCCCCGACGGCCTCGTCTACGACGTGTCGTTCGACACCACCAACTTCGTCAAGATCTCGATCCAGGAGGTGTTCATCACCCTGATCGAGGCCGGCATCCTGGTGCTGATCGTGATCATGGTGTTCCTGCAGGACTGGCGGGCCATGCTGGTGCCGGCGACCACCATCCCGGTGACCATCATCGGCGCCTTCGCCGCCATGGCGGCAATGGGCTTCACGCTCAACACCACGACCATGTTCGGCATCGTGCTGGCGATCGGCATCGTGGTCGACGACGCCATCGTCATCGTCGAGGGCGTGGCGCGCCACATCGAGCGCGGCCTGTCGCCTCACGACGCCGCGATCAAGGCGATGGACGAGCTGTTCGGCCCGGTGATCGGCATCACCCTGGTGCTGATGTCGGTGTTCCTGCCGGCCGCCTTCGTGCCTGGCCTGACCGGCCAGATGTTCGCCCAGTTCGCCCTCGTGATCGCCGCTACCGCCTTCATCAGCGCGATCAATGCCGCCACCCTGAAGCCGACCCAGTGCGCCATGTGGCTCAGGCCGGCCGTGCCGCCGGAGAAGCGCAACTTCTTCTATCGAGGCTTCAACCGCGTCTACGGCAAGCTCGAGGACGGCTACGCCTGGCTGATCGGCCATATGGTGAAGCGCGCTGGCATCATGGTGCTGCTGGCCTTCGTGATGGCCGGCGTGGGCGGCTGGGGCGTCGCCCGGCTGCCGACCGCCTTTATCCCCAACGAGGACCAGGGCTACATGCTGATGGGCCTGCTGCTGCCCGACGGCGCCTCGCTGGAGCGCACCGAGGCGTCGCTGGCCCAGGTCGCCGAGATCGCCCGCAAGACGCCGGGCGTCGACCACGTGGTGGCCATCACCGGTTTCTCTGTCCTCGACAGCAACAACGCGCTGGCCAACGGCGGCGTCTGCTACATCATCTTCAAGGACTGGAGCGTCCGCGCCAAGCAGCCCGGCCAGGATCTGCGCTCGATCGTCCAGCACATCGCGAGAGAGAGCCAGGTGCTGCAGGACGGCCGCGCCTTCCCGCTGGTGCCGCCGGCCATCCAGGGCGTCGGCAATGCCGGCGGCTTCCAGATGCAGGTCGAGCAGCGCGACGGCTCGTTCGACTACGTCAAGCTGCAGAACGCGACCGACAATTTGATCGCGCAGGCCAGCACCCAGTCCGGTCTCGCCAACCTCGTCACGTCGTTCCGCGCCGGCGCGCCGCACATCCGCGTCGAGGTCGACCGGGTCAAGGCGCAGACACTCAAAGTCTCGATCGGCGAGGTCTTCGACACGCTGTCGGCCTATGTCGGCTCGTCCTACGTCAACCGCTTCAACAAGTTCGGCCTCACCCTGCTGGTATTCCAGCAGGCCGATTCGCAGTATCGCCTGAAAGGCGAGGACATCCTGCGCCTGCAGGTGCGTAACTCGGAAGGCCAGATGGTGCCGATCGGCGCGCTCGCCACCCTGCACCAGTCGAGCGGCCCGCCGCTGATCAGCCTCTACAACCTCTACCCGTCGGCCGCGGTGGTCGGCGCCTCGGCGCCGGGCTTCAGCTCGGGCGAGTCGATCTCGCTGATGGACCAGATCGCCAACACTACCCTGCCGCCTGGCACCGGCTACGAATGGACGGCGATGTCGTACCAGGAGAACATCGTCGGCAACCAGATCATGTATGTCTTCGCCCTGGCCATCCTGCTGGTCTATCTCTGCCTGGCCGGCCAGTACGAGAGCTGGGTCCTGCCGCTGGCGGTGATCCTGGCTGTGCCGCTGGCGCTGATCGGGCCGGCCGCCGCCCTGGGCGCGCTGGGGATGGCCAACAACCTCTACACCCAGATCGGCCTGATGCTGCTGATCGCGCTCGGCGCCAAGAACGCCATCCTGATCGTCGAGGTGGCGCGCGAGGCGCGCCTGCTGCACGGCAAGCCGATCCTCGAGGCGGCGGTCGAGGCGGCGCGCACCCGGTTCCGGCCGATCCTGATGACCTCGTTCGCCTTCATCCTCGGCGTCGTGCCGCTGGTGACCGCGAGCGGCGCCGGCGCCAACTCGCGCGTCTCGCTCGGCATGGCGGTGTTCAGCGGCATGATCGCCTCGACCTGCCTCGCCGTGCTGTTCGTGCCGTCGTTCTTCGTCGTGCTGCAGCGCTTCGAGGAATGGCGCAAGGCCCGCAAGGCACCCAAGCCCGCCACGCCGGCCGCCGAGCCGTCGCACTGAGGGGGCGCATCTCAGCGCCTCCAGGTGTAGGCGGCCGACACGGCGTAGTTCCACACCGAGCCGACCAGGGCGCCGGCGAGGCCGGCCTGCCACCAACTCGACCAGTGCGCGTAGAACGCGGTGGCGATGCCGACATTGGCGACGGCACCGATGCCGCAGATCACGTAGAAGCTCGCGAGGCCCTTCACGACGCCCCAGCCGCGCCGCCGCTGGTCGGCGTAGGTGAGGAGGTTGTTGAGGAAGAAGTTGCCGGTCATGGCGACCAGGGTGGCGACCGCCTGGGCGACGGCGAAGGGCACCTGCCCGTGCATCGCCAGCGCCAGGACGGCCAGGTGGACCACCACGCCGACGCCGCCGATCGCCGAGAACAGCACATAGCGGGACGGCACGAGGCCGCCGCTCAGCTTCTCGATCAGCAGCAGCAGGTACTCGGCGACGACCCCGGCCCCGAGCTTGCTGTCGCCCGCGCGGCGCGGGCGAAACCGGTAGGGCAGCTCGGCCACCTCGAGCGGCCGCTTCGTCGTCGCCAGGATATCGAGCAGGATCTTGAAGCCGACGCCGCTCAAGCGCGGCGCGACCTCGTCGAACGCCCGGCGCCGCATGGCGAAGAAGCCGCTCATCGGGTCGGCGACGCGCTGGCGCAGGACGAGGCGCGACAGCACGGTCGCGGTCCGGCTGGCGATTCCCCGACCCGTGCCCAGGGCCGTGCCGTCGCCGCCCGCCGCATAACGGCTGCCGATCACGAGATCGACGTCGTCGAGGGCGCTCAGCATGTCGGGGATCAGGGCCGGATCGTGCTGCAGGTCGGCATCCATCACCACGAACGCCGGCGTCGTCGTCGCCAGGATTCCTTCGATGCAGGCCGAGGCGAGGCCACGCCGGGCAAGGCGGCGCAGCACGCGCACGCGCGAGTCGCGCCGGGCCAGCGCGGTCGCCAACTCGGCCGTGCCGTCGCCGCTGTCGTCGTCGACGAACACCACTTCCCAGGCGATGCCCCGCAGCACGCGCTCGAGCGCCGCGATCGTCGGCTCGATATTGGCGCGCTCGTTCAGCGTCGGCACGATGATCGAGACCGCGCTGACGATGGATCGGCGATCGCCGGCGGCGGTCGATGGGGCAGCGACGAAATTCATGATCTATACAGTAACTCTGACACAGGCCGGGCCGGGCCGCCACCCGCAGATGACGGGATCAGCCTGCGCCGTCACCCGGTCGGCGCGGGCCGAACGCCGCGATCGCGTGCCGACGCACGCCACTCAGCGGCTCGATCGGCTTGCGGACGCCCTCGTCCATGCTGATCAGGGCGACGAAACGGCTCTGCGGCCGCTATCCTCGCGCCGGGGCCTGCCGGACCCGGGGGAAGAATAAATGAGTGCCCTTGCGATATCGCTGATCATTTGCGCCCTCCTGGTCGGCGGCGCGCTGACCGGCGCGCTGCTGCGCCGCGTGCTTCCGGACCACCATCTCGACACGCACGCCAAGGACATCGTCCGGCTGGGGTGCGCGCTGATTGCCACCATTTCCGGCCTGGTGCTGGGCCTGCTGATCAACGCCGCCAAGACGACCTACGACTCCCAGCGCGACGAGATCCGCCAGCTGGCGACCAACATCACCCTGCTCGATCATATGCTGGAGCTCTACGGGTCGGAGGCCACGACGGCCCGCCATCTCGTGCGCGAGGCGATGCCGACGCTGGTCGACCGCATCTGGATGGACGGTCCGGCGAAGTCGGCCGACGGGCCCTTCACCTCCACGACGATCGGACGCGCGGCCTTTCATGCCGTCCAGTCCCTGACCCCCGGCAACGAGCCGCAGCGCCAGTACTACAGGCAGGCTCTGCTCGCCGCCAATCAGATCCTGCAGGCCCGGCTGATCCTGTTCGAGCAATCGACCATCCGCATGCCGCTCCCCTTCCTGATCGTGCTGGTGTTCTGGCTGTGCATCCTGTTCGCGAGCTTCAGCCTGTTCTCGCCGCTCAACCCGACCGCGCTCGGCGCCCTGGTGCTGATCGCCCTGTCGGCGTCGGGCGCGTTCTTCCTGATCCTCGAGATGTATCAGCCCTTCACCGGCCTCATGCAGATCGACAGCACGCCGCTGCGCCTGGCGCTGGCGCCGCTGTGAGCGCGGCTTCTCCTCCCCAGCTTCGCTGATCTACGGAGTGGGCACATCCTCTCCCCCCGCTACGCGGGCGGAGAGGAACATGAGGCTTCGCATCTGAAAAGTCGGCGCGAGCCGGCCCGTCGGATCGGCTTGCGGGCGGCGCGATCGGCTGGCACGGTTTTCGTCCCGGACATCGGAGGATCGACATGCAGCTCGGCGCATCATTGCCCGTCGTCGACATCGGCACGGGGCCCGGCGTGATGCGCGACTATGCCCAGGCGGCGGAAGGGCTCGGGTACGACTATCTGCTCGCCGCGGATCACGTGCTCGGCAACAACCCGGCGCGCAGCGTCGAGCACGGCGCCACCACGGGGGTGTCGATCGACCACGCACGCCGCGTGGGGACCACCGAGAGCGTGTTCCACGATCCGCTGATCCTGTTCGGCTTTCTCGCCTGCTGTACCCACACGATCGGCTTCGCGACGGGCGTTCTCATCCTGCCGCAGCGCCAGGCCGCCCTGGTGGCGAAGCAGGCGGCCTCCCTGGACGAGTTGAGCGGAGGCCGCCTGCGGCTCGGGATCGGGGTCGGATGGAACAGGATCGAGTTCGAGGCCCTGGGCGTGGATTTCCGCACGCGAGGGCGCCGGTCCGAGGAGCAGGTTCGCTTCATGCAGGCGCTGTGGGCCAACCCGCATACGACGTTCCAGGGCGAATACCATCGTCTCGATGACGGCGGCCTCGTGTTGCGCCCGCGGTCGGGTCGCATCCCGGTATGGTTCGGCGGTCACGCCGAGGCGACGCTGCGCCGGGTCGCCAAATATGGCGACGGATACATGCCGATCGACCATGCGCCCGGCGACGCCGCGCTGGCCACCTTCGCGAAGCTGCGCGCCCTGATCCGCGAGGCAGGTCGCAAGCCCGAGGAGGTGGGCCTGGAAGTCTGGGCCTCGCCCGCCTGCGGCAACGAGGACGACTGGCGGCGGGACGTCGCGTTCTGGAAAGCAGCCGGCGTGACCCACCTGACGGCACACACCACGTACACCGGCGACCATCACCGGCGCATCGCGGGAAGGAGCGCGGCCGAGCACCTGGCGGCGTTGACGCGCTACCGTGCCGCGGTGGCCGATCTGCTGTAGGGCACCTTCCGGCTGCGGCGCCCTCAGGCGAGTCGGCTCTCGATCCGGATCTCCGAGACCAGCGTGCGGTGCACGGGGCAGCGCTCGGCGATCTGCAGCAGCCTCTGGCGCTGCTGGTCGTCGAGCGGGCCCGACAGCTCGATCACCTTCTCGATGCGGTCGATCCGGCCCTCCCTGGTCTCGCACTCGGCGCAGTCGGCGGCGTGGATACGATCGTGCGACAGCCGGACCTTGACGTCGGCGAGCGGCCACTTCTTCTGCCGGGCATAGAGGCGCACGGTCATCGCCGTGCAGGTGCCCAGCGCCGCCAGCAGGTAGGCATAGGGACCGGGCCCGCTGTCGTTGCCGCCGGCCTCGACCGGCTCGTCGGCCCGCAGCACGTGCGGGCCGGTCCGCACCGTCTCGCCGAACGGCCCGTCGGCGCCTTCGACGAGCACGATGCCGGGTGGCAGGGAGTCGCTCATGAATGGCCCCTTTCTCCGTCGTGTGCCTCGACCCGCACCACGCGAACGCTATCGACGGCCTGCGCTCGATCGCATCCGGCACCCGGCAGGACGGCCGGGTCGCGGTCGCAAGAGCCGGTGCGACGCCGGCCCGGACGTGTCACACTGGCGCACCTGCTGCCGGGGAGCCGCCGATGTTCGACCCCAACGCCACCGCCGTCATGCGACCGCGCGATCTCGAATCGTTCCAGCGTACCGCCATGATCCAGAAAGTCTATATCATCGTCAGGCAGACCAACCCGCAGTCCATTCAATGGATCGGCAAGCCCGACTACATGGCCAAGCCGATCGACTGCAAGCCGAAGACGGCCGACTTCGATGTCGACTTTGAGGGCCATCATGTCGAGACGGCGGGCCTCGTGGTCAATCCGACGCTGCCCGGGTTCGACCGCGTGTTCCGCAGCGCCGGCAAGGCCGTCAAGGCCCAGGAGGCGTGGCGACAGTTCGTCGACAAGCTGCACGGCCAGCTGGGGCTCTGCCAGCCGCGCAACGGCGCCGAGGTGCGTACCTGGCCGGGTGCCCAGCCGGGCTGGGGCGTGCAGATGTGCAAGACGTCGAGGCACTATGGCTGCCTGCTCTACTCGACCTATCCGCAAGGCCAGAACGGAAAGTACGTCCACGGCGACTACGACCTGTTCGGCATAGCGCCGGCCGGCGATCCCACGCGCGTCCGGCGCCGCAACGAGAAGCTGTCGGGCCAGGATCATTCGCGCGGCCCGAACACGCAATCAGTCCAGTTCGCGGTGAATGCCATGAGCGGCCTCGCGCTGGTCAAGCACGGCGAGCAGGAGCTGTTCGCGGGCTTCGACGACGAGGCGCTGGACGTGTTTCTGCCCGACGGCAGGATTCGAACGCTGCATTCCGCTGCGGAAGCCAGGCAGTTCTACAGCACCGAGCTCGAGGGTCGCGAGGTGTTCAAGGAAGACGGCCTGCCGGCGGGCGGCCTGTGGCGCAGGCCGTCGAAGGAGGGCGACACCCTCGCCAGGACCATCGCGGAGATGGTGGGCGAGCTCCATCGCGGCTGAAGGCTGCGTGATCGCTGCGTACCCGTCGCCGCAGGCGGCGCGGTGTCCCTGCCTCGCCCGACAAGGACGGCGAGGAGAGAAGCCGCGAACGCGATTGCGCCGCGCTGCGCCCGTCCCCAGAGTGCGGTGATGCCCGCGCGACGCCCGATACCGGCCACCGGCTCGCCGCACCCTGCCGAGCGGCCGTGACCGCAACCACGGCCGGCGTCCCCGACGAGCCCACCAGACGGCTGCTGCCATGGCTGGTGGCGGTCGCCTTCTTCATGCAGGCGCTCGACACGACCATCCTCAACACGGCGGTGCCGGCGATCGCGCATGCCATGGAGGTGTCGCCGATCAACGTCAAGTCGGTGCTGGCGAGCTATACGCTGAGCCTCGCCGTCTTCATCCCGGTGAGCGGCTGGATGGCCGACCGCTTCGGCACGCGCCGCGTCTTCGCCTCGGCGATCGGCCTGTTCACGGTGGGCTCGATCCTGTGCGGGCTCGCGACCAGCATCGAGACGCTGGTGGCCTGCCGCGTCCTGCAGGGCATGGGCGGCGCCATGATGATGCCGGTCGGCCGCATGACGCTCGCCCGCACCTTCGGCAAGACGGACCTCGTGAAGGTCATGAGCTTCGTCGCCATCCCGAGCCTGATCGGGCCGATGATCGGGCCGGTGGCGGGCGGCCTGATCGTCGTCTATCTCGACTGGCGTGGCGTGTTCTACGTCAACGTCCCGGTGGGCCTGCTCGGGCTCTATTTCGTCGGCCGCTACCTGCCCGACTACCGCGAGGAGAAGACCCATCCGCTCGACTATGCCGGCCTCGTCCTGTTCGGCGGCGGCATCGCGCTCTTGTCCTGGGTGCTGGAGGTGTTCGGCGACCATACGTTGAGCCTCGGCGAGATCCTGGTGCTGCTGGCGCTCTCGGCAGCTCTGCTGGCAGGCTACGGGATCCGCACCATGGTGACGGCCTTCCCCCTGCTCGACCTCGCCCTGTTCCGCATCCGCACCTTCCGAGCCGCGGTGAACGGCGGCTTCTTCACCCGGCTGGGCCTCGGCGGCATCCCGTTCCTGTTTCCCCTGCTCTACCAGGTCGGGCTCGGCTACTCGCCCGTGCTGTCGGGCCTGCTGGTGCTGCCGCAGGCCATTGCCTCGGTCGGCCTGAAGACGTTCCTGCCGGCCATCCTCGAACGGCTCGGCTATCGCACCGTGCTGGTCGGCAACACCATCCTGGTCGGGCTGCTTATCATGTCGTTCGCGACGGTGGGCATCGACACGCCCTTGTGGCGGATCGTCGTGCAGGCCTTCATCCTGGGCTCGTTCACGTCGCTGCAGTACACCAGCATGAACACCCTGGTGTATGCCGACGTCTCGGGCGCCCAGACCAGCAGCGCCAGCACCATCGCCGCCACCGGCCAGCAGCTCTCCATCAGCTTCGGCGTGGCCGGCGCGGCCCTGATCGCCGCCCTCTTCGTGCCGTCCCATCTGCACACCCACCCCGCCGCCATCGTCGACGGCGTGCAGTACGCCTTCCTCGTCCTGGGCGGCCTGACGATCCTGTCGTCGGTCGTGTTCATGGAGCTGAAGCCCGACGATGCCGAGAGCCTCAGCCACCACGACGCGGCGCAGCGTCACGACCACGAGCACTAGCCTGAAATTTCACGGAGCCGGCCCTCTCTCCATGAAATCCAGGCCAGGTCGATCGAGCCGCCGGCTGCCGCCCCGGCCGCAAGTCCCGGCACCACCGGTCCCGAGGCTGGACCAGCGCGACGGGACGACGGTACCTTGTGCACCGACGTCGCTGCCGGGGTGATCCATAGACATGACCGTTTCCGCCGAAGCCTTGTGGGCGCTGTCGGAGGTCGCGCTGCTCGCGACGTACCACGACGTCCGCCGGCAGTTTGTCGAGAGGAAGTTCGCCCGGGACACCGAGCGCGCGCGGCTGGAGTGGTTGAAGGCGAAGGCGTTCACCAACAGCACCGGCGGCGTGACTGAGCGCAGGAATGCGGTGGAAGCCTCGGAGGAGTTCGGTCGCAAGGGCCACCAGGTGCGCGAGATGACCCGCGACCTGGAGCTGCTCGAGACGGATGTCGATCTCGTCGCCATGATCGTGCACCTGCGCGGCATCTCGGCCGGGCGCGACGGCAAGGCCCATGGCACGCGCGACGGTGACGACGCCGAGCAGGCGGCGTGACGGGAGCGCACGCCCCATGAGGGCAGACGATGGCCGGACCAACAAAGTCCTCATCCTGAGGAGGTCGCGTAGCGACCGTCTCGAAGGATAGGTTACACACGAGATCGCTGGAGAAGCGGTGTGGCAGCACCCGATCTGTTACCGGCCCTTCGAGACGCGGCCCTTCGGGCCGCTCCTCAGGGTGAGGTCATTGGCAAAGTTAGTCAGCGCCCATGCGCGCACGCCCCCTTCGCAACGCCGGGCGGATAACGCCGAAAGCGCTGCGGACCGACAAGATCGCACCCTGTACCCGAGAAGCTCCGCATGACCGACGCCCATTCCCATCTCGACTCGACGATCGCGGAGGTCTGGGAGCTCCTGGAACGCATCGGGCAGGAGACGGCAGACAGCCCCGGCATCACGCGCGCTGCCTGGAGCCGAAACGAGGAGACGGCCGCAGACCATGTTCGCGCCTTTGCGCGCCGGCATGGCCTGCAGGTTTTGACCGACGCGTTCGGGAACATCCAGGTCCTGCCGCCTGGCACCGATCCAGCTGCGCCCTGCGTCACGACGGGTTCGCATCTCGATTCGGTGCCCCACGGCGGAAACTACGACGGCCTGGCGGGCATCGCAGCAGGCCTTGCCGTGCTCGCCTCGGCCGCCGCCGATCCGGCCGGCCGCGCGAAGCCCTTGCGGGCCGTGGCCATGCGCTGCGAGGAGAGCCCCTGGTTCGGCACCGCGTATCTCGGGAGCCGGCTGATGCTGGGGCTGTCGACCCTGGACGAGATCGGCGATCTCGTCAGATCCGACAGCGGAAAGTCGCTGCGCCATCATCTCCACCACCTGGGCTATCCGCGAGCGGGCGAGGCCGCGGCGCCCATGCTCGATTCCACTCTCGTCACGAGCTTTCTCGAGCTCCATATCGAGCAGGGACCTCTCCTGGAATCGGATGGCTTCCCGGTCGGCATCGCCACCGCCGTGCGCGGCAACGTCCGCTTTCCCGATGCGCGGTGCATCGGCGCCTACGGTCATTCGGCGGCGCTGCCGCGACGCTTCAGGCAGGATGCCGTCCTCGCCGTGGCGGAGCTGGCGCTCGGTCTCGACGGGTTCTGGAAGGACAGGATCGCCCGGGGCGACGAGGACTTCGTCTTCACCGTCGGCAAGTTCTCGACCGATGCGGTGCAGCACGCCATGACGAAGGTGGCTGGAGAGGTGAGGTTCAGCCTGAACATCGGCGCGACCGTGGAGACATCGCTGGATGCGGCGCGCGCTTTCCTGCTCGACCGGATCAAGGTCATCGAGGCCGATCGGCGCGTCACCTTCGCGTTGGGCCGGGAGGTGGGAACGACACCGACCGCGCTGGACAGGGAGCTGATGGCGCTGCTCGACGACGCCGCATCGTCACTCGGAATCGCGACCAGGCGGATGCCGACCGTCGGGCACGACGCGGCCATGTTCGCACGGGCAGGCATTCCGTCGGCGGTCGTCCTTGTCCGCAACGCCCACGGCAGCCACAACTCGGACGAGACCCTCGATCGTGACGACTTCGCTCGCGGCGTTCACGTTCTCGGTCGCGCCATGCATCGACTGGCAGACGCACGATGAGCGCGGCGGAGGCAGGAGGCGAGCTCGAAGACTGCTAACCTCGTGCCTGGCTACGAGAGGCATCGGGACTGTTGGAAGCGGCTATTCAACGCGCTGATGTACACGGGCGTGGATCGGGAACGATGCCCCAGAGGTCTCGGGACGCTGTTCCCATGATTGCAAGTCACGGGCCCGACGAAGCGGCGCCTCCCCTTCATCGAGTCGGCGGTGCTGTTGTTGCGAGGGCAGGCGGCACCTTGTGCCAAGCGTGCCCATCCTTGATCTGGCGATAGCCATACTCGTAGAGCGCACGCATGAAGGCCTGGTCGAACTCCCCGGTCTTGGGCGCGCTCGAGAAATCCGAGCCGATATAGGCGAGGTTGTAGTCAACGCCGTCGCGCTGCGTCACGAAGTATGTGCGCAAGACGTCGTTGTGCCCGCTCGCGGCCAGCATGGTGCTGATGGCGCGGCCCGCCAGCGAGATCGTCCGCCGCTCGCTCTGTGCGTAATCGGGATCGAGACGGGCGTTGCGGATGATGTAGGCGTGGCGGGCGCGGCGGACACCGCTCTTGGAGATGTCGACGGCCGGCGGGTAGAGGAAGAGCTGCGCGATGGCCCCGCCGTCGACATGCAGCTCCTGGTATTTGCGGCCGTCGATCTCGACGTCGATCAGGACCGGCTGGAAGGCGCCCGGGATCGCTGCCGAGGCGCGCAGAATCTTGTGAAAGAGCTCGAGCGACCCGGGCTTGCCGCTCGCCGCCAGGGCGCCGATGTTCCAGATGACCGGTCGCTGGGCGTCGAGATCGGTCGTGCCGATCAGCAACAGGCGGCCTCGCCGGTATTCGCGCGCGATGGCGTCGAACATCTTCTGGTCGGCATTGCGGGCGATCACCTCGGACAGCGGCGTGGTGTCGGCCATGGCGTCGTTGTACAGCGCCGCCGTCAGGCCGCGGGCGCGATAGATCTTGTCCGGCGTCATGGTCGTGTAGACCTCGCGCAAGGCGGGGTCGTAGTCGGGGCCGAGAAAGGCGAACGGCGCGATCAGGGCGCCGGTGCTGACGCCGGTGACCATCTTGAACTCGGGCCGGGCGCCGGTCTCGGTCCAGCCATTGATCAGACCGGCGCCGAACGCTCCATTGTCACCGCCACCCGAAACCGCAAGGTAGTAGACGGGCGGCAGGCGCGTGGTCGGCTTGCCGGCGGCCTGCAAGGCGGCGACCTCGCGCTGGACCGAAGCGAGGCCTTCCTCGGTCAGCCCCCTGGTGTCGTTGGCAAAGAAGCGTGCGTTGGGAATGCCGAGCGGCAGGGCGCGCGTCGTGTCCGCTTGAGGCACGGCGGGACCACGCTCCGGGATCGAGCAACCGGCCAACGAGACGATGCCGACCAGCAAGAGGATTGCCTTGAGCGGGCGCAAATCATGATCCCCCAGTTGATGGGCCAGCCTTGGCCGACATTCGTCGGATGATCCTCGGACGCTAGCATTCCGCCAAACTGCGCGGAAGCCACGGGCTTCCCGCGAAGGGAAAACGGCGCTTTCGCCGCACACGGCGGAGGCCACCGTGGTGTAAGCGGCTGGGGCAAGTAGCCCGCCGCTGCCGGACTCGGCAACCTCATCGATCCGCTATCCGCGGCGAATAGGCGCCTTTCCTTGCTGGCAAGGATGTTGCACTGCAACAACCAATGCTGCCGCCCTGATCATCCTCCCAAGCGCTGACCCGCAATTCGTGCGCCCTCAGACGGGCGGCGACGCGCCGTCAGGTCGCCCCACCGAGCACGTCGTCGGCTTCTTCCGGTCGCGCCTACTCGGTCCCCTGGCCTCAACCGTATGTGCCCCGCACCTTTCCGATACTCCGGCGGGGTGGGTATGGAGTATCCATTGTTCAAGCTTGCGTGGTCGCGTCTTCGCATCGAATGGTTCGGCAATATGAAGGGCGACCTGCTGGCCGGGCTGGTCGTCGCCCTCGCCCTCATTCCCGAGGCCATCGCCTTCTCGATCATCGCCGGCGTCGATCCCAAGGTCGGCCTATATGCCTCGTTCTCGATCGCCGTCATCACGGCCATCGTAGGTGGACGGCCCGGCATGATCTCGGCGGCAACCGCGGCCACTGCGGTCCTCATGGTGACGCTGGTGAAGCAGCATGGGCTGCAGTACCTGCTGGCAGCGACAGTCCTGGCCGGCGTCCTGCAGGTGGCGGCAGGTTTCCTGCGGCTTGGCTATGTCATGCGCTTCGTGTCGAAGTCCGTCATGACCGGCTTCGTCAATGCGCTGGCGATCCTGATCTTCCTGGCGCAGTTGCCCGAGCTGATCGGCGTCACCTGGATGACCTACGTCATGGTGGCCGCCGGCCTGGCGATCATTTACGGGTTCCCGCGGCTGACCAGGGCCGTGCCGTCGCCGCTGGTCTGCATCGTGGTGCTGACGGCCGCCGCGGTCGTGCTGCGCCTCGATGTCCGAACGGTGGGCGACATGGGCGAGCTGCCGTCGACACTGCCCGTGTTCCTGCTGCCGGACATCCCGCTCACCATCGAGACGCTGCTGATAGTGCTGCCCTACTCGGTGGCGGTCGCGGCGGTCGGCCTGCTCGAGTCGCTGATGACGGCGCAGATCGTCGACGACCTCACCGACACGACCAGCAACAAGAACCGCGAGTGCGTCGGCCAGGGCGTGGCCAACATGGCCACGGGCTTCATCGGCGGCATGGCCGGCTGCGCCATGATCGGCCAATCGGTCATCAACGTGAAGGCGGGCGGACGCGGGCGCCTTTCGACCTTCTGCGCAGGCCTGTTCCTGCTGTTCCTGATCGTGGTGCTGGGACCGTGGGTCAAGATGATGCCCATGCCTGCCCTTGTGGCGATCATGATCATGGTCTCGATCGGCACCTTCAGCTGGGTCTCGATCAAGAATCTCAGGAGCCATCCTCGCTCATCGAGCATCGTGATGCTGGCCACCGTCGCCGGCGTGGTATTTACCCACAATCTCGCCGTGGGCGTCGTGTTGGGCGTGCTGCTGTCCGGCATCTTCTTCGCCTGGAAGATCGCACAGCTTTTCCGCGTCACCTCGGCGGCCTCCGACGACGGTGCGTCGCGAACCTACAAGGTCGAAGGCCAGCTGTTCTTCGCGTCGGCCGAGGACTTCTCGGCAGCCTTCGACTTCAAGGAGGCGCTCGAGACGGTCGTGATCGACCTGAGCGGCGCCCACATCTGGGACATCTCCAGCGTGGCGGCGCTCGACATGGTGGTGTTGAAGTTCCGCCGCGAAGGTGCAGAAGTGAAGCTCATCGGCCTGAACGAAGCCAGCGAAACCATCGTCGACCGGCTCGCCATCCACGACGAACCCGGCGCGCTCGACAAGCTGCGAGGCCATTGAGGTGGAGGAAACCGAACCGATGACGACGATCGTCGCCTGCATCGACGGCTCGATCTATTCGCAGAGCGTTGCCGATCATGCCGCCTGGGCGGCCCTGCGGCTGCCGGCTTCGGTCGAGCTGCTGCAGGTTCTGGGCCGCCGGGAGGCCTCTTCCGCCGACCTCAGCGGCAATATCACGGCCGACATGCAGCAGACCCTGCTTGCGGAGCTGGCCACGCTCGATGCCCAGCGGGCGAGGCTCCTGCAGAGGCGTGGCCGCATGGTGCTCGAGGAAGCCAAGGCGCGCCTGGCGCAGGCGGGGGTCGCCAACGTCACGGTCAGCCTGCGGAATGGCGACCTCCTGGAAGCCCTGGCCGAGCGAGAGGCGGGCGCCGACCTCATCGTCATCGGCAAGCGCGGCGAAGCGGCGGATTTCGCCGAGCTGCACCTTGGCTCCAACATCGAGCGCGTGGTGCGCAGCCTGCATCGGCCGATCCTCGTCGCTTCGCGCGGCTTCAGGCCGATCAAGCGGGTGCTCATTGCCTTCGATGGCGGCGCCAGCGTGTTGAAAGCGGTCGATCACGTCTCCCGCTCGCCGATGTTCGCCGATCTCGCCATCGCCCTCGTGATGGCCGGACGGGACGATGCGGCGGCACGCCAGCGCATCGACAATGCCGCAGCACAATTGAAAGGTGGTGGCCTCGCCGTCGAGACCATGATCGAGCCAGGACCTGCCGACAGGGCCATCGCCGCGGTCGTCGAGCGAACCGGAATCGACCTGCTGGTCATGGGCGCCTATGGCCATTCGCGCGTGCGCAGCCTGATCATCGGTTCGACGACAACCGAGATGATCCGCGCCTGCAAGATCCCAGTGCTGCTCTTCAGATGATGATAGTCGAGAAAGCTCCGGCCGAGGGGAGCCAGAATCAGGATCTGAGCGCCTCCCTCAACGGGGGCCGTTCGGCGTTCCTTGTCGACCATTCATCCGGCGCTCACTACGGCGCGCGGTGCCGGGCTCCCATCCCGGCCAATAGGGCAGAGGCGATGCCAAAGACGACGAGCGCGCCGCAGATGACGACCAGCGATGACCCCGAATCGAGTAGCAGGCCGATCGCCACCGGTCCAAGGGCGGTCCCGCCCACCATGAGCATCGTGGCGAAGCTGCGGATCGTCCCCAGCCGCTCGACCCCGTAGATCTCGGCCCACACGGCGGTGCCGGCGGTTTGCGAGAGGCCCGACGACATGCCCATCAGCGCCAGGAACAGCGGCAGAGCAGGCGGCGCGTCCGAGAGACCAAGAGCCACGAGCCCAACAAACATCGGCACGTTCATCCATGGCAACAAGGTTCTTGCGCCGAACCGATCGATGAGCCCGCCCAGCAGCAGCAATGCCGAGGCATGGGCAACCGCATAGGCGGCGAATCCGAAGGCGACCAGCTCGTGCGACCATCCCTTCATTCCGGCGATCGCCTGGATATGGAAGATGAGCGCCGTCGAGCTGAACGGCATGTAGATCAGCAAGGGCAGCGCAAACCAGAAGAATCGGGTGCGGATCACGATCATCATCCCGTCGCGCATGCGCGCCTGCACGCCGCCGACTTCAGTCGGCCGGGTGAATGCCGGCGACGAGCGAATCAGCCAGATCAGGACGGGCGCCGCGAGGAGCACCAGGCCGACGCCGATGACGGCGTAGCTCCTGCGCCAGTCCGCAGTCGCACTTGCCATCACTGCGACAGTGGGAAGGATGCCTTGGGAGAGCGGGAAGCCCATCGAGATCAGCGACAGGGCCCTTCCACGCCGATGATGGAAATAGCGTGCGATCGAGGTGAGGGCGACGTGCGTGGTCAATCCCTGGCCTGTGAGCCGGAGCAGGAGAAGTGCGGCAACGAGCGTCGCCGGGCCGCCAACCACGGCCATGACCCAGCAAGAGACGGCCAAGCCCGCCATCACGAGCACGGTATAGAGGCGTAGGTCGAGGCGATCGATCCAGTGCCCGGCGAGCGGCAGCAGGCTCGCCGCCCCAACGGTGGCGACCATGTAGAGCGAGCCCAACCCGGCAGCGCTCAAGCCGATGTCAGCCGCTACGGCCCCGATGAACAGGGAGATGAAGAAGGTCTGGCCGGGGCTCGACAGGAAGGCGCAGACAAAGCCGAAGGTCAGCAGCCGCCAATCGTCGCGAACCAACGCGATGTAAGGACCGATCATGAGCCCGACAGTCCGAGGACGCGATGTCTGTGGCCTGGGCAACTCGTCAGGCCTGGAGCGGACGACATGGTGATGGTTCCTGTTCTATTCGGTGTCATTGTGAGGCGCTCAACTCGGCTGCCTTCCGCCACGGCAACTGGCTTCCCATTCCATAAAAACTCCGTCATCCCGAGCGGAGCCGAGCGCAGCGAGGCGTAGTGGAGGGACCTTTCTTGTTGCGGCATCAGCAAGATGAGGTCCCTCGACTGCGCCGCCCTGCGCACGGCTCCGCTCGGGATGACGTAATCTTTGTCCATATGCGAATGCCCTGCCGCCGCCAGGGCCTCTAACCCATTGTCCCAGCTTCCAACTCTCCACTTCATACGAGGTGCGCCTGGAGCTAGGATAACGCGCTTCTCACGCCACGTTTGATCGGATGCGCCCTGCGCTCCTGGCGGCGGCCTCCCCCAAGAACGGGGGAGCAGTGGGCAGCCCTCCATCGCGGCGTTCGAACACCCGGCTTCGGCCTCCTACGGAACTCGAACGATGCGACGAGGGGTCGTCGAACGCACTCGAACGAAGGAAAGAAGCATGGTGCACCTGCCCGGACCGATCTACCCGCGAACCAAGTATTTGGAGGAGTCTCTCAAGCTATTGCTCAAGGAAAACCCCGACACGTCCATTGCTGAAATCGAGCGACTGATGCCCGACGCCCGCAACGTCTCCCGCAAGATGCTCGAGGAAATGGTTGTCGGGATCAGACAGCGCGGCCGAGCCCGTGTTCGGCATGTGCAGGCGAATGGATGACGTATCGCAGCTGCGCCAGCGTCGTCCTCGATTCTCCTCCCGCCGGCGAGCGTACGCGCGCCATGATCCTGGGCATCGACCGACTTGCCGATATCGGCGGTCTTTGCAGCGCGCTCGAGGGAGGACCGCGACCATGAACAAGAAGCCGGGCGAGCTGGAAGCCGAGGCACTCGCGCCTGCGTCCTGCTCCCGGCATTTTGCGGGATTGCGGGCGAAGGTCTGATGATCCTTCAGCAGCATCGTGCAGGCGTCATCGGTCAATCAAGCGCTCCGCAGACGGTTGCAAGCGCCGGCATCCCATGAGAAAGTGAACAAGGGTGTCCGTTGCAGGGTCGCAGCGAGACAGGTAATGCGTTTGGTCGGGCCGCCGCGCGGGATGCGCGCATCATGATCCGACTGTCTATTCGGCGAGATCCGCCACGGACCAAGCTTCACGCTGCTGAGCGTCGTCGATACCCGCAGCTATCCTGTTGCGAGTCAGCCTCGGCCGCCGCGCTGTGCCCGTCATCTCGCGGTGTGCATTGACCTGCCTTTCCAGCAATGCGGACGATCTTCGGCAGTCGGCCGGTCTCGCTGGTTGGCATGGCTGTCGCAAGGGTCGGAGTCGTTCCGCTGGTCGTAGCGACCAGGAAGCGGCTTGTCGCCGGTCCAGGCTGCGCGCCTGCGAGAGCATGACAGGACCATCGCGGTCACTTTCCAAGCTGTTCACCACCATGGTCGCACCGACTTTGATCCGATGATGCTCGCGCTTGTCGTCTTCACGCCCCTGATCGGTGCGCTGGTCCCGCTGCTCGCCATCAGGGCTGGCCGGAACACCTGCTCGGCGGCCACGGCCGCGGTCACGGGACTCTCGCTCGTGCTCCTGCTGACGGAAGGTCTGGCCGTCTATTCCGGCGAGGTTCCCCGTGCATCCGTCCCGTGGGTCTCTCAGCTCGGTCTCTCGCTTTCGTTCTTCGCCGACGGCCTCGGCCTGTTCTTTGCCACGCTGATCCTGGTCATCGGCCTCCTGATCATTCTTTATGCGCGCTTCTATCTCGGGCGTTCCGACCCCGTAGGCCGGTTCTTCTGTTATCTGCTGCTGTTCCAAGGCTCGATGCTCGGCATCGTCCTGAGCGACAACATCCTCCTGCTGGTGGTCTTCTGGGAACTCACCAGCATCAGCTCCTTCCTGCTGATCGGCTATTGGCACCATCTCCCGGCCTCGCGCGCGGGTGCCCGCATGGCCCTGGTCGTCACCTGCGCCGGCGGGCTCGCCCTGATGGGCGGCATGCTGCTGCTCGGCCACATCGCCGGCAGCTTCGAGCTGAGCGAGATACTTTCCCGCGGTGACGCGATCCGGGCCTCGCCGCTCTACCTGCCGATGCTGCTGCTGGTGCTGCTCGGTGCCTTCACCAAGTCGGCTCAGTTCCCGTTCCACTTCTGGCTGCCGCATGCGATGGCCGCGCCCACGCCGGTGTCGGCCTATCTGCATTCGGCGACCATGGTGAAGGCCGGAATCTTCCTGTTGGCTCGCCTTTGGCCGGTACTGTCCGGAACCCAGGAGTGGTTCCTGATCGTCTCGCTGACCGGCCTCGCGACGATGGTGATCGCGGCCTGGATTGCGCTGTTCAAGGACGACCTCAAGGCGCTCCTGGCCTTCTCGACGGTGAGCCATCTCGGCCTGCTGACGATGCTGCTCGGGCTCGGCACGCGCATCGCGGTGGTTGCCGCCATGTTCCATGTCCTCAATCACGCCGCCTTCAAGGCGGCGCTTTTCATGAGCGCGGGCATCGTCGACCACGAGTCCGGCACGCGCGACATCCGGAGGCTCGGCGGCCTGCGCCATCTCATGCCGATCACCTCCGGCCTCGCCATCATCGCCGCGGCATCGATGGCGGGCGTACCCCTCCTCAACGGCTTCCTGTCCAAGGAGATGATGCTGGAGGCGGCGGCGCACACGGTCTATGCTGGTCAGCCTTGGCTTTTCCCGCTGCTCGCCACCGTCGGCGCGCTCCTCTCCGCGGCCTATTCCGCGAAGCTCGTGTTTCATGTCTTCCTCGGTCCGGAGCGGCACGACTATCCGCACCATCCGCATGATCCGCCCTTCGGCATGTGGCTGCCGGTGGCGCTTCTGGTCCTTCCGATCGTCGCCATCGGCGTGATGCCCGCGACGTTCGCCGGCGCAATCGTGGCGCGGACCTCTCTTGCCGCCGCGGGCGGCACCTTGCCCGACTATCATCTCGCACTGTGGCACGGCCTGACGCCGGCGCTTGCCATGAGCATGATCGCTCTTGTCGGCGGGCTCGTGCTGCTTTGGGCCTATCGGGCGGTCAACCGCCTGCGGCTCGCGGTCCGACGCCCCGATGCCATGGCTCTCTTCCAGACAGCGATCGCCGGCACGATCCGCGCCTCGCGCCGGCTCCTGGGCCGAATCGATAACGGCAGCCTGCCACGCTATCTGGGCGCCATTGTCGCGACCATCGGCCTGCTCGGCCTCGCCGCGTTTCTCGGCGCCCCTCCGGCGTCGGTTGCGGGAGACCGCGCCACGTTGCCGGCAACATTGCCGGCAATGACGGGCTGGCTGGTGCTGCTGCTCGCCTGCGGCCTGGTCGTCCTGCGCCATTACGATCGGCTCGCGGCCTTGATCATCACAAGCATCGTCGGGCTCGTCGTGTCCCTCGCCTTCCTGCAGTTCTCGGCGCCCGATCTCGCCCTCACGCAGATCTCGGTCGAGGTGGTGACCACCATCCTCCTCCTGCTCGCGATCAACCTGCTGCCACGCACGACGCCGGACGAGCTGTCGCGGCGCGCGAAGCTCGGCGCCGGCGGGCTGGCAGTGGCCGGCGGTGCGGGCGTGGCGGCGCTCGCCTATGCCGTGATGACCCGCGGCTTCGAGACGATCTCCAGCTATCACGTCGAGCAGTCGAAGCCGGGCGGCGGCGGCACCAATGTCGTCAACGTCATCCTGGTGGACTTCCGCGGCTATGACACGTTCGGCGAGATCATCGTGCTTGCGATCGCGGCGCTGACGATCTTCGCGCTGCTCGATTCCGCGCTGCACGGCGCCGCCGGCCGCCGGCTTGCGCGGACACGCTTCGATCCGCAAGCCGGCGATGCGCATCCATTGATGCTGACGGTGGTCGCTCGCGTCCTGCTGCCGCTGTCGCTCATGGTCGGCGTCTACATCCTCCTGAGAGGGCACAATATGCCGGGCGGGGGCTTCATCGCCGGCCTGGTCGTCGCCATTGGCTTCCTGATGCAATACATGGCCAGCGGCTATGTCTGGGCCCATCGCCGCGCCCGCTTCGACGCCCATGTCATGATCGGCGGCGGCGTCGCGCTGGCAGGCGCGACGGGACTGGCCTCGCTCCTGTTCGAGCGTCCGTTTCTCACCAGCACGTTCGGGTACTTTCATCTGCCGGTGTTCGGCGAGGTGGAGCTGGCGTCGGCGATGGCATTCGACGTCGGCGTCTTCTTCACCGTGGTTGGCACCTGCCTCCTGTCGCTGGCGACGCTTTCGCGCGTCGAGGAGCGCGCCGAGCACGCATCCAGGCAGTCGGAGGCGCGCGCAAGGCAGATCGCGAGCCAGGTCGAGGGGAGCGTGCCATGAGCATGGAGCTTCTCATGGCAACCGGCATCGGGGCGCTGACCGCCGTCGGCCTCTATCTGATCCTCCTGCGCCGTTCCTTTCCGGTGGTCATCGGCCTGACGTTCCTGTCCTATGCGGTCAACGTTTTCCTGTTCGTCATGGGACGGCTCGCGATCGACCGGCCGCCGATCGTCGGCACGTCCGCCGCCGGGTACACCGACCCGCTGCCGCAAGCGCTGGTGCTTACCGCCATCGTCATCACTTTCGGCATGACGGCATTGATCGTCGTGCTCTCGCTGCGCGCCTTTCTGGAAACGGGCGTCGACGACGTGACACTGGGCATCCGGCCCGACGAGCAGCCGTCCGATACTGCTCGCTCCGAGGCTCCGCGATGACCAGCCAATGGCTCATCGTGCCAGTCGCGATCCCCGCCATGACGGCCGCGATTCTGGTGCTCGCCATGCGCCACAGCCTCTCCGGCCAGCGCATCGTCTCGGTCGCCGCGACAGCGCTCCAGCTGGCGACCGCCATCGGCCTCTATGTACTCGCAGGCGACGGCGAGCCGCGCGCCTATCTGCTCGGCAACTGGCCCGCGCCCTTTGGCATCGTGCTCGTGCTGGACAGGCTCGCGGCCACGATGCTGCTGCTCGCCGGGCTGCTCGCGTTCGGCGTGGTGTTGGCCGCGATCGGCGCGTGGGACAGGCGCGGAAGGCATTTCCACGCCCTGTTCCAGTTCCAGATGCTGGGCATCAACGGGGCCTTCCTCACCGGCGATCTGTTCAACCTGTTCGTCTTCTTCGAGGTGCTGCTGATCGCGTCCTACGGCCTGATGCTGCACGGCGGCGGCGCGCGCCGCCTCAAGGCCGGCTTCCATTATGTCGCGATCAACCTGATCGGCTCGACGGTGTTCCTGTTCGCGGTCGGCCTCATCTACGCGACCACCGGCACGCTCAACATGGCAGACCTCGCCGTCGAGGTGCCGCAGGTCGCAGTCGCCGATCACGCGTTGCTGGCGGTCGGCGCCCTCCTGCTTCTCACCGTGTTCGCCATCAAGTCCGCGATGGTGCCGCTGCATTGGTGGCTGCCGCCGACGTACGGATCGACCTCGCCGCCCGCCGCCGCGCTGTTCGCGATCATGACCAAGGTCGGGGCCTACTCGATCATCCGCGTCTATACGCTGATCTTCGGCGCAGAGGCAGGGGCGCTCGCCGGTATCGCCGCGCCCTGGATCCTGCCGGCCGCGGTCGTCACGCTCCTCTTCGGCACGATCGGCGTGCTGGCAGGCCGCAACCTGCTGGACCTGATCTGCTACTCGGTGATCGCATCGATGGGCACGCTGCTGGTCGCGGTGGGCCTGACCAGCGCAGCAGGCCTTGCCGCCGCGCTCTACTATGCCGTTCAGAGCACGCTGACGAGCGCGGGCCTGTTCCTGCTCGCCGGCATCCTTCTCGAAGGCACCGAGGGTCGCGGATCGCCGGCGCGACTTCCGCAACCGGCGCGCCTGTACGCCGGGCTCTACTTCCTGCTTGCCATCGCGATGGTCGGCATGCCGCCGCTGGCGGGCTTCATCGGCAAGTTCCTGATCCTCGATGCGGGGCGCGCAGCCTCCCAGATTGCCAGCGTCTGGCCGGCCATCCTCGTCACCAGCCTCCTGCTCATTGTCGGCTTCACACGGACCGGCATCCGGCTGTTCTGGAACGGTCCGGACGCGGCCGCGACGCCGGCCTTGCGCGTCACGCCGTTGCTGCCGACCATAGTCGTCGTCGGCATGATCGTCGCGGTGGCCGGGTTGAGCGTGCTTGCCGGGCCCGCGATGAACGACATGACCGCCACGGCAGAGCAGCTCCTTGCGCCGCAGCGGTACATCGCAGCGGTCCTCCGGCCGCGTCTGGCATTGGGTTCACCGGGAGAGTGACAATGCGTGCGCACCTGCTCCGCCATCCCATGCTGACCCTGATTCTCGCGGCAGTCTGGGTCCTCCTCGTCAATGATCTCTCGTGGGCCTCCGTCACGTTCGGGTTGCTGCTCGGGCTCGTGATTGCACGGCTGACAAGCGCCTACTGGCCGGGCCGGCCGCGGATTCGCAACCCTCTGGCGATCATGGGCTACTCTGCCGTCGTTCTCTGGGACATTCTCGTCTCCAACGTGCAGGTCGCATATCTCGTCCTGTTCCGCCGCGGCGAGACCTTGAAATCTCAGTTCGTGGCCATTCCCCTCGCTCTGGAAAGCCCAGAGGCGATTGCCACGCTTGCCGGCACGATCACAATGACGCCCGGAACGCTCAGTGCCGATCTGAGCGCTGACGGCCGGTCGCTACTGGTCCATTGCCTCGAGACGTCCGACGCCGCCGCAACCGTGGAGGCGATCAAACACCGCTACGAGCGTCGCTTGATGAGGATATTCGAATGATCGCCGCCGCCTGCGCCTTCGCGATGGTCGCGATTTCGCTGTCCGTTCTGCTGAACGTCTATCGGGTGATCGTGGGGCCGGACGTGACCGACCGCATCCTTGCGCTCGACACCATGGTCATCAATGCGATCGGCCTCATCGTCCTGGCCGGCATCCTGTTCGCGACCTCGATGTACTTCGAGGCGGCGCTGTTGTTCGCCATGGTCGGGTTCGTGTCGACCGTCGCGTTCTGCAAGTTCCTGCTGCGCGGCAACGTGATCGAGTGAGGCAAGGATGACAGCGCTGGTCGAGATCGCCATCACCGTCTTCATCGTGATCGGTGGCGTGTTCCTTTTCGTCGGGTCGTTCGGCCTCGCCAAGCTTCCCGACACCATGCGGCGCCTGCATGCCCCGACCAAGGCGACCACGCTCGGCATCGGCTCCCTGCTCATCGCATCCATGCTGTATTTCGTGTTTCTGCGTCACGCGTCGGGCATCCACGAGCTGCTGATCACACTGTTTCTCTTCCTGACGGCGCCGGTCACTGCAAAGATGATCGCCAAAGCGCACATCTTCAGAAGCAGGCAAGTCCAGCAGACGCTGCCTCGGGCCGCCGGGGGAAGCCACTGGGCGACCTTGGAACGTTCCTCCGGTTCGAACGCGAATGTCGGCACTGGAGGATGAGAGAGCGGCGAGCAATCGGTACTCCCGGCACGGCCGGCTTGGGAGTGAGCGTAGAATCGGCCGCTCTTGGCGTTCGCGGCTTTGTACCGAAATGGCGTCCCCGAGAGGATTCGAACCTCCGACCTCCGGTTTAGGAAACCGCTGCTCTATCCGGCTGAGCTACGGGGACGTGAGGGGTCGTATAGCACTCGCACGTCGATCACGTCCGCACTTTTTCGAGGTGCGCGGCATGGCACATCCGACATCCGTCAGGTGAGATCGCGTCGCGGCCGTGCCGACCCGCGGCCGGCAACGCCGGCCGCACGGGCCGGCGCCGCGACGGCCTGCACGTCCGCCGGCACGTCGCAGGCCGGCGGCAAGCCGGCGGGCGCCGCGGGTCGTGCGGCCCAACCGGCATGAAACGCCCGCCACGCGATCGCCCGGCTCTGCTTGCCGTCCATGGCGTGTTTCCAGTACGCGACGAAGGCGTTCCAGGCCGGGCCCTTCTGCGGCGGCTGGCGACCGACTGCTTTGCGCGGCATCGTCTCGCTGGCTCTGTCGACTCAAGCGCGCGGCGGCAGGGTGATGTCGGCATCCCTCAGCAGGCGCTCGAGCGTCGGGATGGACGCCCTGGCGTCGCCCTCGCGGCACTTGGCCACCGCCTCACCGCCTTGGACGTCCGGCGTGACCCCGGCCATGCTGGCGGAGTTGGGATCGGCGCCGACGTAACGCAGATAGAGCTGGCTGAGCTGGCTGCAATAGGCGAGGTCCTGGGGCGAGCTCGCCGGTTGTTGCTGGGTACAGGCGAGAAGCGACAAGCCGAGCGCAGCGGTCAACAACGGTACTGGTCGACGCATGTTCTTCCCTCGTGAGCGCCCGCCGAGTTGGCGAAGCGAGCGCGCCAGCTTACCTCGAATGCCGATGCGAGGCATGCGCCCGACGCCCGTGCCGACAGCTCGAAAGGTCCCTCGACGGTGCCGCCAATGGCACTGTAACCAGCGCCCGATCGGGCGGCTTCGCGCGGGATGACGGAGATTTTGCCATCGGCGAATGCCCCGCCTCCGCCCGACCGGCTCCGTCGATCGCCGCTATCCCTTCGCGCGGTTCTTCTGGACGATGGCCAGGATGATCAGCACGAAGGTGACGAGACGGGCCAGATAAACGAAGGGCTCGGTGTCCTCCGCCAGGCGCCACAACCCGAGGACCGCCCGGCTCGCGGCATCGACGCCGAACGCTATGGCGAACAGCAGGAAGAACGCGTCGCGCGTCTGCTGCCAGTGCCGCAGGAAGAACAGCATGGCCACGAACGACGCCATGGCCACGGCGCCCATCAGCAACGAGGAGGCCGCTTCCGTCATTCCGATTCCCAGATCAGGCCGTAGAGCAGGACGGCCATCGCGAGCAGGGCCATCGAGGTGCGCCATAGCGACAGGTCGACCGACGGCAGGACCAGCCTGTCGACCACCAGGAGGAGGTTGTTGATCGTGAGCCCGACGAAGCACAGGCCGCTCCACAGCAGGAGCCGATAGCCGCTGCGCCGCCACGCGCGCAGCAGCAGGCAGGCGCAGATCAGCGCGGTCAGCATGCACAGCAGATAGATCAGGGCCGCCATGTCAGGACTCCTTCCTGAAGCGGAAGGCCTCCGCGAACTCGCGGATGCGCCGCGACTTGGCATGGATCATGTTGGTGATCGGGATCAGGTGTCGAGCGTAGAAGTCCGCCACTTCATCGACCGCGCGCTGCAGGTCCTCCGTCGTGCATTGATACGTGTAACCCCGGTCGGTACAGACGAGAAAGCCGGAGCGGCACAACCGGTCGAGAATCCGGGTGGTCTCCGCCTCGTCGATGTAAAGACGGCTCATGATATGCGGGACGTCCCACGCCTCGCCGGGCACCGAACGCAGCAGGAGCAGGGCCTCGAGCTCGCCGACCGAGTCGATGTGCCTCGCGATGAAACGCCGGACCTGCCTGGGGATTTCGGCGTGCGCCATGCCAATCCTCGACCACTGCTAATCCACGCCACGCGAGCCCGTCACCTCGCCTCGGGAGAAGGGCATGCACACGCTCTCACGGCTCCTCCCCGGCGGCTTCCCGCCGTTTGCCCGCCAGCGCGCTCAGCAGGTCGATGGGCAGGGGAAACACGATGGTGGAGCTCTTCTCCCCGGCGATGTTGGCCAGCGTGCCGAGATAGCGGAGCTGCATCGATTCCGGCCGGCGCGCCATGATGGCACCCGCCTCGACGAGCTTCTCGGCGGCCTGCAGCTCGCCTTCGGCATCGATGATCTTGGCGCGCCGCAGGCGCTCGGCCTCGGCCTGGCGCGCGATGGCGCGCACCATCTTCTCGTCGAGGTCGATGTGCTTCAGCTCGACGTTCGAGACCTTGATGCCCCAGGCGTCGGTCTGCTCGTCGAGGATGCGCTGGACGTCGGCGTTCAGCCGGTCGCGCTCCGCCAGCATCTGGTCGAGCTCGTGCTGGCCGACAACCGAGCGCAGGGTGGTCTGCGCGAGCTGGCTGGTGGCCTGGTCGAACGCCTCGACCTGGATGATCGCCTTCTCGGGCTCGATGACGCGGTAGTACACCACGGCGTTGACCCGCACCGACACGTTGTCGCGCGAGATGACGTCCTGCGGCGGCACGTCGAGCACGCGGGTACGCAGGTCGACGCGCTCCATCTGCTGCACGAAGGGAATGACGAAGATCAGGCCCGGACCCTGCGCGCCCTGCAGCCTGCCCAGGGTGAACACCACACCGCGCTCGTACTCCCTCAGGATGCGCACCGAGTAGGCGACCAGCGCGACCAGCACGACGATCGGCAGGACGTAGGCGAGAAAATCGAGGTTCGGCATGGTCACATTCCCCGGGTGGGTTGGACGTGAAGCGTCAGCCCGTCGCGCCGCTCGACCCTCACCGGCGTGCCCGGCGGCAGCGGCGCGGCGGCGCGCGCCGACCACACCTCGCCGTGCACGCGGATTCGGCCGCGGCCGTCCTGCCAGTCGACCACGCTGCCCTCCAGGCCGATCATTTGCTCGGCCCCCGTCACGACCTGGCGGCGGCGCACGCGCAGGATCATGCCGAGCAGGCCGACGAGCAGGAGCGCGTTGGTCGCCGCCGCCCCGACGACGACCGGCCAGGCGACGGCGTAATCGATGTCGGCACCCGCGGGATCGAACAGGAACAGGCCTCCCAGCACGAAGGACACGACGCCGCCCAGGGCGAGCACGCCGATTCCCGGCGTGAACGCCTCGGCCGCCATCATCGCGACGCCGAGCGCCAGCAGGGCGAGGCCGGCGAGGCTGACCGGCAGCACCGACAGCGCCATCAGGCCCACGACCAGGCAGATGGCGCCGACGATGCCGGGTCCGCCGAGCCCCGGATGCCAGAACTCGAAGATGATGCCGTAGACGCCGATCATCAGCAGGATGAAGGCGATGTTGGGATCGGTGACGAGGGCGAGCAGGCGGCTCTTCCAGCCGGGCTCGATGTCGATCACCCGCGCATGACGGGTGGCCAGCAGCTTGTCGCCGTCGACGGTGCGCACCGTGCGACCGTCCAGGCGGTCGAGCAGGTCGCCGACATTGCCGGCGAGCAGGTCGACCACCTTCTCGCGCACAGCCTCCTCCGCCGTCAGGGTCGCGCCGTCGCGGACCGCCTTCTCGGCCCAGTCGGCGTTGCGGCCCCTGAGCTGCGCCAGGCTGCGCAGGTAGGCGACGGCATCGTTCATCACCTTGCGTTCCATCGCGCCGGATGGCTGGCCTTCTGGCTTGTCCCCGTCGCGGCGCGGCGGCGGCGCCGGGGCGGGCGGCGCCCCCATCTGGACCGGCGTTGCGGCCCCGAGATGCGTGCCCGGCGCCATGGCCGCGATGTGGGAGGCATAGGCGATATAGGTGCCGGCGCTGGCCGCCCGTGCGCCGCTCGGGGAGACGAACAGCGCGACCGGCACGGGCGAGTCCAGGATGGCGGCGATCACGTCGCGCGTGGCCGACACCAGACCGCCCGGCGTGTCGAGGCGAAGCACCACGAGGCCCGCCCGCTCGCTCCGCGCGCGCGCCAGGACCTCCTCGATCAGGTGCCCGGTGCCGACGCCGATGGCGCCCTTGACAGCGACGACGATGACGGGAGGCGGCACGGCGCGCACCGGCGGGTCCTTGTCCGACCCCGACTGGGCGTGACCGGACGAAAGCAGGAGAGCGGGCCCGAGCAACGCCAGCAGCAACGCGACGAATCGGAGGAACATCGGAACCTCCCATTGAGCGCCGCCGGCGGAACGGGAGCCAGTCCCGCTGCAGCTGGCGACAAGATCAATCGGGCCCCGGCAGCGGCCCTGGCAATTCGGGTTACGCGCGCACCTGCCGGTCCCGGCTATTCTCCTTGGTACGCCAGCGCGCGCCGCCGGGCAATCGCCCCTCCCGGTTGGTGGTGGGCCCGACCCACTACCTCCCGGATCATGCGCCACCGGAGCAGCCACCCGCACGGCCGGCGGGCATCGCTTCGCCCCCGCGACTCAATGGTAGATGAAGAGCGGCACGGTAAGCCCGTGAAGCAGACGCCGCGTGCTGGAGCCGAACAGGATCTCCTGCAGGCCGCGATGGCCGAAGGCGCCCATCACGAGCATGCGCGCATGCACCGACGCGGCGTGCGCGCGCAGGACGTCGGCAGGATGGTCGCTCGAGGTAATCGCCTCGATGTCGGCGGTGATCCCGTGCAGGACGAGATAGTCGCGCGCCCGGGTAGCCGCCTCGAAGGCCTCGTCGCCGGGATACACCGACACCACCCGCGCCGGGGATGAGCCGAAGACGCCGAGCAGCACCGCCAGCTGCAGGGCCTTCGCGGCCGGCACGCTGCCGTCATAGGCGACGACCACCGGCCCCTCATCGGGTGCCTCGGGCCCGGTCACCAGGACCGGCCGGCAACCGCGCGCGACGATGTGCTCCACCAGCGGGCTCACCTCGTCGCTCGCCTCGAGGTGAAACTCCGTATCCTGACCCGTGACCACCATGTCGGCGGTCTCGATGGCGCGGAGCAGCTCGGCGGCAATGTCGCCATCGATCGTATGACAGCGGGCCTCGATGCCCGCCGCTGCACACGACTGCACGAACGACTGGGGCATCTCCGCCACCCGCGCACGGCGCTCGTACGCCACCTTCGCGCGGTGGCGGCGCCGGTCCTGGGCATACCTCATCGCGCCGATGGGCGCCGGCTCGCCGCCCTCGAGATCGCTGACGTCGATGCCGACGACCCCCTTGATCGAAGCCCCCGTCTGGCGCGCCAGCCCGAGGGCGATCCGCCGTGCGGCGGCGGCGGACGGCGTGTCGTCGACGGTCACAAGGATCGAGCGCATGCACCTTCACTCCTTGCAATCGTCTCTCGAATGTCAATCTCATCGCGCGCACAAGCATCGCTGAAGCTCCGGTGCACGATCATCTCACGACTGCGCCGATCGTGCACCCGGAGGCTCGGCTCCCCCTGTTCCACAGGCCAGGATGTCCGACTTGCACTTGTGCAAGCTCGTGACCGGTTCTTACAGGCAGCAGATAGTTCCCCCGGGAGAACATGGCCCCAACGCCATTGTTGCAGTCCGGAGGACTGGCGTCCCCGAAAGGGTCGGCTAGACGATGACCGTGCGCAACCTGCCGCGGGCCGCGCGAAGCGCCGTCTCGACATCCGCCGCATCGTCGCCTTCGGCGAAGATGAAGCCGAGATAGCGATCGCCCCACGGCAGCGGCCGGACCGCGTGGCCGCTCGGGATTTTGCCTCATCCAGGCCTTCGACGCCCTGCAGCACGCCGTCGCGTTCCACGGGCAGCATGAGGACGCCGGCAGCGCCGGGCGGCGGCGCGACATCGACCGCGGCGCCGAGCGCATTCAGCAGGATCATCATCTCGAGGCTCGTGCCATCCAGGAAGCGCAGCGAGCGCGAGCACAGCCCGCCGATCGAGCGTGCGGCGAGCTCCAGCATGACGGGCCTCGCCTCGCCCACCCGCTCGTCGATCCGCAGCTCGGCATGGATCGGGCCATGGCGCAGCCCGAGCGCCTGCGCCGCGCGTTCGGCGAGGCGCGTCGCGTTCGCGAGCGTCGAGGCGGGCAGGCGGGAGGGCGTGACGAGCAGGGTCTCCTCGAAGGTCGGGCCGTCCGGCGTGTCGGGCTTGTCGAAGATCGCGGTGACCGCGAGGGTGCCGTCGCGCAGCAGGCCGTCGACGCTCAGCTCCCGGCCCGGCACGTACTCCTCGAGCAGGATCGGCTCGCCGACAGGACGGCCGTCCGCGGCCAGGATGGCGCGGATCGCCGCCGCGGCGGCACGCAGCCCCGCCTCGTCGTCGACACGCAGCACGCCGCGACTGGCGCTGAGCGACACCGGCTTGGCGATGCAGGGAAACCCGAGGCTGCGGGCGGCGTCGGCCAGATGGCGTTCATGGGCGTCGGCCGCGACGATGCGAAACCCCGGTTGGGACACATCGGCCTCGGCCCAGAGACGGCGCTGGCTCGCCTTGTCGGCCGCCGCGGCCACCGCGTCGGGCGCGTTGTGAGCGAGGCCGAGCGCGGCGCCCAGGCGCGCCGCCAGCGGCAGCATGTCGGAATCGACGGCGACCACCGCGTCGACCGGGCCAGCCGTCCTCAGCAGACGATCGACGCTGGCGCCGGGATCGGCCGGATCGACATGCACGACCGCATTGCCGCCCAGCGGCAAGGCGCCATCGCTGCCGATGACGACCTCGAGCCCGAGCCGATGGGCGGCGAGCACGAAGTCGGTCGCCCGATAGGTGACCGGCGGGACCAGCAGCAGGACGCGCCTGCCCGCCACGCCGGCGGCGCCGCTCATCGCTTGGCCGCCGAGAAGAAGGGCTCGCGGCCGGCCTCGTGGTCGGTGACGTCGCTCAGGCCGACGACACCTGGAACCTTCGCCCGCAGCAATGGCTCGATGCCCTGCCGCAGGGTCACCTCCGCCAGGCTGCAGCCCTGGCAGCCGCCGTCGAGACGAAGCCGGACCCAGCCCTGCTCGACGGCCACGAGATGGGCGTGCCCGCGATGCGCGGCAATGACAGGATTGATGTCGCGCTCGAGCACGCCGCGCACGAGATCGGCAATGTCGCCCGCGGCAGCGCTCGGTGCGGACCCGGCGTCGGGACCGCTCACCACGACGCGCGCGATCCCCGGGACGGCGTGGCGGACCAACGCCTCGATGCGTGCCACGAGCGGCAGGGCGGCGCCGGGCGAACCCGTCACCTCGAGCAATGCCGTGCCGTCCTCGACGGCCAGCACGCGGATCTCGCCGCCGCGCGCGATCACCGACGGCAGCACGCTCGCCTGCAAGGCTGCGGCGACCTTGTCAGCGAGAGTCACGGCCAAGCCTTCGGTGCGTTGGGCACGTCGGCCAGCGCCTGCTCGAGGTCGGCAATCAGGTCGGCCGGCGCCTCGATGCCGATCGACAGCCGCAGCAGATCGTCGGGGATCGGCGAGGACGGCCCCTCCATGCTGCTGCGATGCTCGATCAGGCTCTCGACGCCGCCCAGCGACGTCGCACGCTTGAAGACCTCGACGCGGGCGAGCACGGCCTTGGCCTGCTCGGCGCCGCCGGCAATCCGCATCGACAGCATGCCGCCGAAGCCGCCGCTCATCTGGCGCGCCGCGATGGCATGGCCGGGATGCGAGGCGAGGCCGGGATAGAGGACGGCACGCAGCCCCGGATGGGCCTCGAAGTGCCGGGCGACCGCGAGCGCCGTCTCCGAGGCACGGCGCACGCGCAGGAACAGGGTCCGCATGCCGCGCACCAGAAGCCACGCCTCGAACGGCCCCGGTACCGCGCCGGCAGTGCGCCGCCACGACCGGATGCGCTGCCAGAACGGATCGTTGCGCGCGCTCACCACAGCGCCGGCGAGAACGTCGCTGTGGCCGTTGAGATACTTGGTGGCGGAGTGCACGACCAGGTCGGCGCCGAGCTCGATCGGGCGCGTCAGCACGGGTGTCGGCACCGTGTTGTCGACGGCGACGCGCGCGCCGGCAGCGTGGGCCAGAGCGCACACCGCGGCGAGATCGGTGATCTCCCAGGTCGGGTTCGCCGGCGTCTCCAGCCAGACGAGGCGCGTGCTTCCCGGGCGAAGTGCAGCCTTCACCGCGCCGAGATCGGCGGTGTCGACGAACTCGACATCGAGCCCCCACGACAGGCCGAACTCGGCCAGCCATTTGCGGACGCCCCAATAGAGCACGCGCGCGACCACGACATGGTCGCCGGGAAGCAGCGACTGGAAGACGGCGATGGCAGCGGCCATGCCGGAAGCGAACAGGATGCCGCCGCCGCCCGCGCCCTCGAGCATCGCCAGCATCCGCTCGGCCTGCTCGTAGGTCGGGTTGTCGGCCCGCGTGTAGACGCGCCCCTGGTGATAGGAGCCGTCGGCCGCCTGCTCGTAGTTGGTGGAAACGGCGATGGCCGGCGCGAGAGCGCCCGTCGCCGGGTCGACCTCGCCCAGCGCCTGCGCCACCAGCGTCTCCGGCGATACCTGCGAGCCCTTCATTGCCCTGCTCCGCGCGAGCGTCGCGCCCTAGCCCGAGGCCATACCGGACATGCCCGGCCGGGGCCAGCCATGGCCTAGCGCGTCGCCTTGACGATGCGATGCGCGGGCGCCAGGCGCGTCGCCATGATCTTGTCGATTCGCCTGCCGTCCATGTCGATGACCTCGAGCCGCCAGCCGGCGACATCGACGGCATCGCCGGCCTCTGGGAGCCGGCGCATGGCGCTCAGCACCAGGCCCGCCGCGGTGTGGTAGTCGCCGGCACGGGCCCCGGCTATGCCGAGCAGCTCCGACAGCTCGTCGATCGGCATGCTTCCGGCAATCAGCCACGAGCCATCCGCGCGCTGCACCGCATGAGGCTCGGGCGGTCCCTCCCCGGTGTGAAAGGCGCCGGCGATCGCCTCGAGGACGTCGGACGGCGTGACGACGCCGACGAAATGCCCGTACTCGTCCTGCACCAGCGCCATCGACACCGGCGAATCCTTGAGCCTGTCGAGCGCGTCGAGGGCGTTCATCGACTCGATCACGACCGGCGCCGCTCGCACCAGGCTCCGCACGTCGGGGACCTTTCCGGCGATGCAGCTGTCGAGCAGGTCCTTGGCATGCACGATGCCGACGACATCGTCGCCGCCCTCGAACGCCGGCAGCACGGCGTGGCTGCTGGCGCGCACGGCCGCGAGGATCGCCGCCGCATCGAGGGTGATGTCGATCGTGTCGACGTCGACGCGCGGCGTCATCAAGGCCTCGACGGAGCGGGCGCTGAGCCGCATCACGCCGCTGATCATGCCGCGGGCGCGCGGCTCCAGCGCGCCCGACGTCTCGGCCTCGGCGATCAGGGCCTTGATCTCGTCCGCCGTGACCGACGTCTCGCCCTCCTCCTTCCTGCCGAGCAGGCCGAGCACCGCCTTGCCCGAGACGTCGAGCAGCCAGACCAGCGGGGCGGCGACACGCGCCAGCAACACCATGCCCGGTGCGACGGCGGCCGCGACGCCTTCGGCATTGCGCAGCGCGATCTGCTTGGGGACCAGCTCGCCGACGATCAGCGACAGGTAGGTGATCGCTGCGACGACACTGCCGTAGCCGATCGGCTCGGCGAACTGGCGAGACAGCCCGAGCTCGACCAGCCCTGCCGCAAGGCGTGCCCCCAGCGTGGCGCCCGAGAAGGCACCGGCCAGGATGCCGACCAGCGTGATGCCGATCTGGACGGTCGACAGGAAGCGACCGGGATTCTCGGCCAGCGCCAGCGCGGACGCCGCGCCGCGCGATCCGCGGTCAGCCATGCCCTTCAGGCGAGCGCGCCGCGCCGAGACGACGGCGAGCTCGGACATGGCCAGCAGGCCGTTGATCAGGATCAGGACGATGGCGACGAGCAGCTCGATATAGATCATGTCTCGCTTTGCGGGATGGGTACTGCACAATACACGAGGACAGCGTCAGGCGAGCCAGGCGTGGCCGAAGGTGCTGGTGAAGTCGAGGCCGACCACCAGATCGTTATAGTCGCGGTCGCCGCCGCCGCTCGTGTCCTCCCAGCCCCACGTGTTGAGGCCGTAATTCCACAGGTGGCCGACCGGCTGGCCGCCGACGCTCTCGTTGGCCTGGGCGAACGCCCAGTAGACGGCACCCTGCGTGACGTTCGTGAGCTTCATGGCGACGAGATCACCGGCATCGACGCCGGCGATCGTGGCCTCGGCATAGCTGCCGTAGCCCGGGCCGGCGATCGTCGTGCCGCCCGTGGTCGTCGCATAGGCGCGCGCCTGCGCCGCTGTCGCATAGCCCACCGCGCCGGGCTGCAGGCCGCCGATCGCGCCGTCGAGATCGTCGACGCGATAGAGCTCCAGGGCGAGGCTGTCGATGCCGTTCTGCCGGATGCGCACCACAGCCGTCTGGTCGTCGTGCCCGCCGACCGTCTCGGCGACGGCCACCGGCCGCGCCACGCGCACGGCGCTGGCGTCGCCGGCCGAGACGAAGTCGAGGAAGCCGAACGGGTTGGTGAGAGTGGCGCGAGGCGTGTGCGTGGCCGCGCCGTCGATCAGGACGGCGAGCCCGTCGCCGGAAGCGGCGCCGACCTGGCCGAGCGCGCCCTGCGTCGCGCCGTCGAGCAGGCGCACGAGCGCCGCGTCGAAATCGTCCTGGAGGGTCTGCTGCGCCAGCAGGCTCGTCCAGGCATAGGGCAGCGCGCCGACGCTGGTGAAGCTGTCGCTCGAGCCGCCGACGAGCAGGCTCACGGTGGTCGCGGCAGCGGACGTGGCCTGGACCAGCAGGGTCTCGGCGGCAGCGGCCTTCCAACCCGACCCGTCGGATGCGGCCACGTGCGGAATCGAATCGTAGGATCTCTGCTCGTGCACGATCGCGGTCAGGGCGCGCGCCAGCAGCACGCCATTGGGCGTGCCCAGACCGGTCACGAGATCGTAGCCCGGGCCGGCCGAGTAGCCGTACCCGGTCGGCGTGATCGTCGTTCCGTCGCTGGTGATCGGCCCGCCGAGCGTGAAGGACGAGGTGTTGCTGCCGACCTGGATGTCGTTGAACGCGGCCGGCGCGATCGCTGCTGCCTGATAAAGCAGGTCAGTGAAGTACCCGAGTTGCGGCAGCTCCTGGTCATGGAACACGGCGTTGATCTGCGAGACGAGCGATGCCCACAGCGGCGTGGCGGCGCTCGTGCCGTCATCGTTCGACGTGCCGGTCATGTCGGCGGTGGGCACGATGTAGAGCATGTTGCCGCCGGCGTTGGCGGAGACGTCCGGGGTGCCGCGACCGACCAGGGCCTGCGGGTCCGACGTCGTCGGGGTCAGGCCGAAGTCGCTCTGGTAGGCGGGCACCGGCTGGGTCGAGTCGACGCCGCTGGACCCCGTGTTGTTGTGCAGGAACCCGGTCTGCTCCTTGGCACCGGGGACACCCAGCTTCGTGCCGTCGAGATAGTAGCGGTTCCACACCGTCTCGATCAGCGTGGTGTCGAGGTTGGCGGCCGTGGGCAGCGTCGTGAGGCCGCCCGCGATCAACTGCCACAGGATCGCCGGGTCGCCCGCCAGCGCAGCGCCGGTGATGGCCGCGAGGGTCGGGTCGGCCATCGCCGCGCCGACCGTGCTGATCGATGTGCCGCCCACCATCACGGCATAAGGGCTTGCCCGGTTGATGCCGACGTTGGTGAGGCCGTTGCCATACTGGTCGCCCGATCCACCGTCGCCGTTCGAGTTCAGCACCGAGATGTTGCGCAGCGCCGCATCGACGAAGAGCTCGCGCGAGGCGACGAGGAAGGGCGAGCCCGGCGCCGATTGCGTGGCGAAGCGGAACGACGACGTGACGACCGCGGGATCGTTGGCGGTATCCCAGAACGACGACTGGTAGGCGGTATAGGCGTTGGATTGCGCGCCGGCCTCGGTGCCGGAGCCGGCGTACAGGACCAACGGGCTCTGCGGGTTGGTGGCGGTGACGACACCGACATCGAGCGAGCGCTCGCCGGCCGGGTTGAACGCCGGCGGCGCGACCGTCGGATAGGACTGTAGGCCCGGTGCGACATCGATCACGACGGCGCTGGTCGAGATGCCGGCCCCCTGGCGATAGGAGTCGATCGCCGCCTGGAAGCCGGTGCCCTTGTCGTCGCCGGGCAACGACGTCCCGACGCCAGGCTCGACCAGACCGATGGAACCGGTCGCCGCCGCGCTGCCGGAAGACGGATCCCACAACGGGCCGGCGAACGGAAAGTCGTAGTAGGTGTCGCCGATCACGTGCGGGTAGAGATCGCTCTGGGCCTTGTCGGCGGCATTGCCCGGGCTCTGCCACTGCTGGGCCATCGGCGCCGCGAGGCCGTTCCCGGGATCGGGCAGAACGCTGCGGAAGGCGTTGGTGTCGAACGACAGGCCGACGACACCCTGGCTGGTGACCCAATCCGTCGGCAGCGAGAGACTGCCCTCCCAGTAGC
>LNFM01000756.1_pt1 | contig 77302 bp, 70 predicted proteins | sample 596031 | NCBI WGS metagenome assembly LNFM01 (sample SAMN04254537, study PRJNA301005) | activated carbon metagenome | isolation source: dual media filters at the Ann Arbor, Michigan drinking water treatment plant | place: USA: Ann Arbor
CATGCTGCAGAACATCGCGGCCAACATCACGCGCAACAACCCCGAGTGCCACCTGATCGTTCTGCTGATCGACGAGCGCCCGGAAGAAGTGACCGAAATGCAGCGCACCGTGCGCGGCGAAGTGGTCGCCTCGACCTTCGACGAGCCGCCGACCCGTCACGTGCAAGTGGCCGAAATGGTCATCGAGAAGGCCAAGCGCCTGGTCGAGCACAAGAAGGATGTGGTTATCCTGCTCGACTCCATCACCCGTTTGGCGCGTGCCTACAACACCGTGATCCCAAGCTCCGGCAAGGTGCTCACCGGTGGTGTCGACGCCCATGCCCTGGAGAAACCCAAGCGTTTCTTCGGCGCCGCGCGCAACATCGAAGAAGGCGGTTCGCTGACCATCATCGCCACTGCGCTGGTTGAAACCGGCTCGAAGATGGACGAAGTGATCTACGAAGAATTCAAGGGCACCGGCAACATGGAGCTGCCTCTGGATCGTCGTATTGCCGAGAAGCGTGTGTTCCCGGCGATCAACATCAACCGCTCCGGCACCCGCCGCGAAGAGCTGTTGACCGCTGAAGACGAGCTGCAGCGCATGTGGATTCTGCGCAAACTGCTGCATCCGATGGACGAAATCGCCGCGATCGAATTCCTCATCGACAAGCTCAAAGCGACCAAGACCAACGACGAGTTCTTTATGTCGATGAAGCGCAAGTAACACGCGCTGAATGCGGCGCTATGCCGTAGTCGCCGCCATGCTTGCCTGATGGTCCGTAAAAGCCGGGGAAACCCGGCTTTTGTGCGTCTGCGGATTGCGCGGCCTTCTGAAAGACCGACTTCGGCGCTAAACTTTGCCGTCCCCCGCTTTGCCCCACATGAGGCACCTTGCAATGCAGTATCGCGACCTGCGCGACTTTATCCGTGGCCTTGAACAGCGCGGCGAACTCAAGCGCATCCAGACGCCGGTATCACCGGTGCTGGATATGACCGAAATCTGTGACCGCACCCTGCGCAAGGGTGGCCCGGCGTTACTCTTCGAGAACCCAACCGGTTTTTCCATGCCGGTGCTCGGCAACCTGTTCGGCACGCCCAAGCGCGTAGCGCTGGGCATGGGTGCGGAGGAAGTCAGCGAGCTGCGCGAGATTGGCAAGTTGCTGGCGTTTCTCAAGGAGCCTGAGCCGCCCAAGGGCCTCAAGGATGCCTGGAGCAAGCTGCCGATCTTCAAGAAGGTCCTGGCCATGGCGCCCAAGGTGGTCAAGGACGCGCCCTGTCAGGAGCTCATCATCGAAGGTGAGGACGTCGACCTCGGTGCGCTGCCGGTGCAGACCTGCTGGCCGGGCGATGTCGGCCCGCTGATCACCTGGGGCCTGACCGTCACCAAGGGCCCGAACAAGGAGCGGCAGAACCTCGGCATCTACCGTCAGCAGGTGATTGGCCGCAACAAGCTGATCATGCGTTGGCTCAGCCACCGTGGCGGCGCCCTGGATTTTCGCGAGTGGTGCCTGAAGTACCCGGACCGTCCGTACCCGGTTGCTGTGGCCCTGGGTGCTGATCCGGCGACCATTCTCGGCGCGGTTACCCCTGTGCCCGATACGCTCTCCGAATACGCCTTTGCCGGCCTGCTGCGTGGCCATCGCACCGAGCTGATCAAGTGCCGTGGCAGCGAGTTGCAAGTGCCGGCCAGTGCCGAAATCGTGCTTGAGGGTGTGATCCATCCGGGTGAGATGGCTGATGAAGGTCCCTATGGCGACCACACCGGCTATTACAACGAGGTCGACCGCTTCCCGGTGATGACCGTTGAGCGCATCACCCACCGGCGTCAGCCGATTTACCACAGCACCTACACTGGCCGTCCGCCAGATGAGCCGGCGATCCTCGGCGTGGCGCTGAACGAGGTGTTCGTGCCGATCCTGCAGAAGCAGTTTCCGGAAATCACCGACTTCTACCTGCCACCCGAGGGCTGTTCCTACCGCCTGGCGGTGGTCACCATCAAGAAGCAGTACCCCGGTCATGCCAAGCGCGTGATGCTCGGTGTCTGGTCGTTTTTGCGACAGTTCATGTACACCAAGTTCGTTATCGTCACCGATGACGACATCAATGCCCGCGACTGGAACGACGTGATCTGGGCCATCACCACACGTATGGACCCCAAGCGCGACACCGTGCTGATCGACAACACGCCGATCGACTACCTGGACTTCGCCTCGCCGATTTCCGGGCTGGGCTCGAAGATGGGCATGGATGCGACCCACAAATGGCCGGGTGAAACCACCCGCGAGTGGGGTCGCGCGATTGTCCAGGATGAGGCGGTCAAGCAGCGCGTTGACGCACTTTGGGCCGAGCTGGGCATCGATTAACTGTACATCGGCGGCGTCGCCGCCCCACGAACCTGTTTTGGATGCACATGCCATGAGAGTCACCTTGCAACCTTCCGGTGCAGCCTTCGAGATGCTGCCCGGTGAGCGCATTCTCGATGCGTTGCAGCGCCTGGGATTCGATTGCCCGCACAGCTGCCGTAACGGTAATTGCCATGTCTGCACGGCATTGCTGATCGAAGGACGCGTACGTCAGGCCGGCGATGTCATTGAGCACGGCGAGTTGTTCACTTGCCTGGCTGAGCCGCTGGAAGACTGCGTGCTGCATTGGGATGCCGTGTTGGCGCCGGGCGAGCTGCCGGTGCGTGAGCTGGCCTGTCAGGTCGTTGATTGTGAGCCGCAGGGTGGGGATGTTTACCGCCTGCGCCTGCGTGCGCCGGCCGGCAAACTGCCGCGTTACCACGCGGGCCAATACGTGTTGTTGCAGCGTGAGGGCGAGGATTACGCAGCGTTTTCCCTGGCTTCCGCACCGCATCAGGGGCGTGATCTGGAGCTGCACATCCTTGCGCGCGATGCCGTCACTGAGGCGTTGGTGGCACGTTTGCAGCAGCAGCCAAGCGTGCGCATCAAGCTGCCGTTCGGCGATACCCACCTGGCTGAACTGCCGGAAGGGCCGCTGGTGCTGATTGCCGCCGGCACCGGCATGGCGCAGATGCATAGCCTGGTCGAGCACTGCCGTGCGGCAGGCTTTGCCCACCCGGTGCACCTGTACTGGGGCGCCCGCAGCCCGGATGATTTCTATGCGTTGCCGCATTGGGCCGACTGGCAGCAGGTCGCTAATCTGACCCTGCATCAGGTGGTCAGTGAGTCCTCTGGTTGGCAGGGCCGCTGCGGCCTGCTGCACGAGGCGGTGCGCGAGGATTTCCCAGACCTCAAGGCACTGCACGTCTACGCCAGCGGCTCGCCAGCGATGGTCTACGCGACCCTGGATGCGCTGGTTGATGCCGGCATGGACGCCCACCAGATGCGCGCCGACGTATTCGCCTATGCGCCCAGGGGCTGATCCACATGTATAAGAAAGCCGCCCTCGGGCGGCTTTCTTGTGTGTGGTCCCTGTCTCTCAGCGCACTGTGACTACAACTTTGCCCACAGCCTTACGCTGCCCGAGGGTGTTGATCGCCTCGGCTGCCTGCTCCAGCGGGAAGGTCTGCGACACTAGCGGCTTGAGCTTGCCTTCGGCGTGCCAGGCAAAGAGTTGCTGGAAGTTGGCCGCGTTGTCGGCAGGCTGGCGCTGGGCGAACGCGCCCCAGAACACCCCGACTACGGCTGCGCCCTTGAGCAGTGCCAGGTTGACCGGCAGTTCGGGAATGCGCCCACTGGCGAAGCCAACCACCAGTAAGCGGCCGTTCCAGGCAATGCTGCGCACGGCGGCATCGAATAGGTCGCCGCCGACCGGGTCGTAGATTACGTCGGCGCCCTGGCCGCCGGTGAGGCGTTTGACTTCATCCTTGAGGTTGCTTTCGCTGTAGTTGATCAGCTCATCGGCGCCGGCGGCGCGTGCGACCTCGAGTTTTTCCGCGCTGCTTGCCGCCGCAATCACCTTGGCGCCCATGGCCTTGCCGATTTCCACGGCCGCCAGGCCCACGCCGCCGGAGGCGCCAAGCACCAGCAGGGTTTCCCCGGGTTGCAGGTTGGCGCGCTGTTTCAGTGCGTGCATCGAGGTGCCGTAGGTCATGCCAAACGCCGCGGCACTGGCAAAGTCCATGCTCGGCGGGATCGGCATGACGTTGTAGCCCGCCACCGCGACTTCTTCGGCAAAGCTGCCCCAGCCGGTCAGCGCCATGACCCGATCACCGACCTTGAGGTGGCTGACCTTTTCACCGACCGCTGTAACCACCCCAGCCGCTTCGCCGCCAGGGGAAAACGGGAACGGCGGTTTGAACTGGTACTTGCCCTCAATGATCAGCGTGTCCGGGAAGTTGACCCCAGCGGCATGCACCTCCAGCAGGATCTCGGTCTTCTTCGCCTGCGGGCTGGCGACGTCTTCCAGAACCAGGGTTTCGGCGGGACCAAAGGCTTTGCACAGCACGGCTTTCATCGGGCGACTCCTCTGCGGATAGTCGGGGCAGTGTAGGGGGCGAGGCCAGTCGGTCAACGAGCATGCCTGCTTCTGATGAGACTGCATAAGCGGCGGGGCTTGGGTATGCTAGAGGCTATCTGTGGAGGAAGCCCCTTGAAAACCTGGATCGCATCGCTGTTGCTCGTGACCCTGCCCATGTTCGCGCAGGCCAGTTCGTCGGAAGAACCTAAGGTTGATCCTGCCACCGTCGTTGCCTACGTCAGCCTGTTTCCGCCATTGGTGGGTAACTTTGGCAGTGGCGCACGGCTGAAGTTTTTCAAGGCGGATGTCTCATTGCGCGTCACGGGCGCCGAAACTGAGGCCAAGGTGGTGCACCACCAGCCGTTGATCCGCAATCAGCTGGTCATGCTGTTCTCTCAGCAGACCGATGAAAGCATGGCCGCACCGGATGCCAAAGAGACCCTGCGCCAGGCCGCCCTCAAGCAGGTGCAGGACGTGCTGGTGCAAGAAGAAGGGGCGCCCCTGGTTGAAGACCTGTTGTTCAACAACCTGATCATTCAATAGCGCAGTGCCAGGATTGCCTGCCAGTGCGCGTCGCTGACAGGCATGACGGACAGCCTGGAGCCTTTCTGGATCAGTGGTAGCTCCAGTAAGGCCTGCTGGGCCTTGAGCACGGACAACTCGATCACCCGCGGGAAGGCCTCGACGTAGGCCACGTCTATGGCGCTCCAGGGGTTTTTCTCCGCGCTGGCCTTGGGGTCGAAGTAGGCGCTGTCGTGGTCCAGCGCTGTCGGGTCCGGGTACGCTGCAGCCTCAATGCGGCCAATCCCGGCGATGCCTGGCTGCGGGCAGCTGGAGTGGTAGAAGAAAAACAGCTCGCCTACCTGCATGTCGCGCAGAAAGTTACGCGCCTGATAATTGCGCACCCCATCCCAGCGGGCGTTGCCGACACGTTGCAGGTCGGCGATCGAGAACTCATCGGGCTCGGACTTCATCAGCCAGTTGGGCATGAACATTGCTCCTGAAAATCGGCCCTGTCGGGCCAGGTCTATCGTTTGGGCGCAGCCTGAGCGGGGATCGATAACAACGAGCGCCGGAGCCACCGCGCGCCGTCTGCCTTTAAGGGGGAGGCATGAAACGCAAGCCAGATCTGCTGTGGATACTCGTCATTCTGTTCAGCCTGGGCATGGTGACCACCGGCTACACCCAGAGCCAGTGGGACGCCTCAAGCGCGCCACCCGCGCTATCAATACCCAGTCGTTGAACCCATTGCCGCATGGACGCGGCTGCGCCAGCCTTCAGTACCACCCCGCATCCGTTACGGTCGCCTGCAGCGGCACGTCCCAGCTGGCCAGCGCCAGGCGCTGCACATGTTGGCAGCGGTGCGCCACGCCCAGCAGCGTCGGCTTGTGCCAATTTTTGCGCCTGCGCAGATACGCCAGGCTGCGGTCATAAAAACCACCGCCCATCCCCAGGCGGCCACCGTAGGCGTCGAACCCCACCAGCGGTAACAGGACAAGGTCGAGGGTCCAGGCCGGGCGTTGCCGCGCCGGGTTGCTGCGGGGTTCGGCAATGCCAAAGCGGTTGGCGATCAAGGCTTCACCCGGGCGAATACGTTGAAACACCATGTGCGTGCGCGGCCACGGCTTAAGTACCGGCAGATACGTGGCTTTGCCGCGTTTTTGCGCTTCGCGTAGCAAGGGGCGTGGGTCGATCTCGCCATCACTGGGCAGATACAGCGCCAGGTGCCGTGCGCGGCGATACAGCGGGTGTTGGGCCAGTTGGCGATAAAGCCCACGTGCAGCCTGGCGCTGAGCTTGGGGCGATAGCGCGCGACGAGCCTGGCGTAGCAAGCGGCGAAGCTGAGGGCGGCTGTAAGCGGCAGGGTCGAGCATCAAGCGAGCAACCTATTGCGGGGAGGAGGCAATAAGCGAAGAAGAAGTGACTCCCCGACGTGCCGCTGTCGGCTTAGCCCTTGAACCCGAAAGTTCAAGGTGGAGGTTGCAGGAGGCGTTAAGGCTTTCCGTCAGGCGGACATGCACACCGGCCTCAACATGCAACCCCCGGGTTTGTGCGTATCGGCTCAGGGACATCACCAACTGGCGCACACTTCAGGGAGCTGGCGCCAGTATACCCGAATCTGTCGGCGAGGCACCCCGTAGCGGGATGTCGCGCCGGATCGAAGGCCTATGCCGAGGTTTACGAGGGCGCCGCTGCGGGCACGGCCAATGCGCTGCAGTCCGCGTGCTGACAGGCTAGGCGGGCAACGCTTTGATCCGGCGCCGGGGTGAACGGCGGGCGACGTATTGCCGCACCGCGAGCGGCGCTTCAGGCGTCGTCAGTCAGCGCCTGGTCGACACGCTGCAGCAGGTCGCGCACCTGCTCGCGGGTGGAGTTGGCCTGCAGGTCCTGGTGCTGTTGCTTGTGCAGCAGGTCGTGGGTGATGTTGAGGGCGGCCATTACGGCGACGCGATCGGCACCGATCACTTTGCCGCTGGTACGGATCTCACGCATTTTGCCGTCCAGGTAGCGGGCAGCGCTCTCCAGATTGGTCCGTTCGTCGGAGGGGCACGTGATGCAATATTCTTTGTCCAGGATGTGGACGGTAACGGTATTCGACTGGGTCATGAGTCCTGCTCCAGGGCTTTGAGGCGCGAAATCATCGATTCGACCTTGTGCCGGGCCATTTCGTTCTTTTCGATCAGATGGGCGCGTTCCTCGCGCCAGGCCTTTTCACTCGCCAGCAGAAGACGGTTCTGGGCCTTGAGTTGCTCGACACGCTGGATCAACAGCTCCAGTTTGGTCGTTAGGGCTTGCAAATCGGCGTCTTCCATGGGGTCTCGCTAAGGCAAGGTGTGACCGGTTGTATAGGCGCGCCATGGGCTGGGGTCAAACCCTTCGATGGTTTTGCCGCGCCTGCCGGTGCTAGGATACGAGGCCTCCATTCTAGTGATTGCGCCGTCTGGCGCCTAGTTATCTATGCCGACTTCAAGTTCTCCGTATTCCGCCTTTGCCGCGCTGCTCAGCAGTGCGGGTTACACCGTTTCCCCGGCCGAGCTGCATGGGCTGCTGATGGGCCGCAGCTGTGCCGGGGCAGGCTTTGACATCGGCCCCTGGCTGGTTGATGCCGCCGAGCTGCTGGGTGGCGAGCCGCAAGACACCGTGCGCCAGGCGCTGATTGGCCTGCAGGAGATGGTCAAGGGTGAACTCGGCGGTGAAGACATCGCCGTGGTCCTGCTGCTGCCTAACGATGAAGCACCGCTCAGCGAGCGTGCGGTCGCCCTCGGCCAGTGGTGCCAGGGTTTCCTCGGCGGCTTCGGCCTGACCGCCCGTGACAGCGCCCTGAGCGCCGAGGCGATGGAAGTGCTGCAGGATCTTTCCGCCATTGCCCAGGTGCAGAACGCACTCGAAGAGTCCGAAGACGGCGAGAGCGATTACATGGAGGTGATGGAATACCTGCGCGTGGCGCCCATGTTGCTGTTCAGCGAATGCACCAAGCCTGTTGCACCGGCGCCCAAGCCGTTGCTGCACTGATCCCCCTGTAACCTGATGGACACGCTGCCCATGACTCGCATCTCCAAGTCGGAATACGCCCGCCGGCGCAAGGCGCTGATGGCGCAGATGGAACCCAACAGCATCGCCATCCTGCCGGCCGCGCCGGTGTACATCCGCAACCGCGATGTCGAGCACGTGTACCGCCAGGACAGCGACTTTCAGTACCTCTCAGGCTTTCCCGAGCCTGAGGCTGTGATTGCACTGATTCCGGGGCGAGCCCATGGTGAATACGTGCTGTTCTGCCGCGAGCGTGACCCTGAGCGCGAGCTGTGGGACGGCTTGCGCGCCGGTCAGGATGGTGCGATCAGCCAGTATGGCGCCGACGATGCGTTCCCCATCGGCGATATCGACGACATCCTCCCTGGGCTGATCGAAGGCCGTGAGCGGGTCTACTACGCCATGGGCACCAACCCGGAGTTCGACCGTCACCTGATGGAGTGGATCAACGTGATTCGCTCCAAGGCCCGTCAGGGTGCGCAGCCGCCAAACGAGTTCGTTGCCCTCGACCATCTGCTGCATGACATGCGCCTGTACAAGTCGGCCGGTGAAATCAAGGTGATGCGCGCGGCGGCGCAGATTTCCGCCCAGGCGCACATCCGCGCCATGCAGGCCAGCCAGGTCGGGCTCAGCGAGTACCACCTGGAAGCCGAACTGGATTACGAATTCCGCAAGGGCGGCTCGAAGATGCCGGCTTACGGCTCTATCGTCGCGACCGGCAAGAATGCCTGCATCCTGCATTACCGCGAGAACGACGCACCGCTCAAGGACGGTGAACTGGTGCTGATTGATGCCGGCTGCGAGATTGACTGCTATGCCAGCGACATCACCCGCTGCTTCCCGGTCAACGGGCGCTTTTCGCCAGAGCAGAAAGCCATCTATGAGTTGGTGCTGGCGGCCAACGAAGAAGCCTTCAAGCACATCGCGCCGGGCAAGCACTGGAACGAAGCCCATGAAGCGACGGTGCGGGTGATCACCGCCGGTCTGGTCGAGTTGGGGCTGTTGCAGGGCGATGTCGATGAGTTGATCGCCAGCGAAGCCTACAAAGCCTTTTACATGCACCGGGTTGGCCACTGGCTGGGCATGGATGTGCACGACGTCGGTGACTACAAGGTCGGCGGCGAGTGGCGTGTGCTGGAGCCCGGCATGGTGATGACGGTTGAGCCGGGCATCTACGTGGCGGCTGACAATCAGGACGTCGCCAAGAAATGGCGGGGTATTGGCGTGCGTATCGAAGACGACGTGGTGGTGACTAAGAGCGGCTGCGAAATCCTCACCAACGGCGTGCCCAAAACCGTTGCCGAGATCGAAGCCCTGATGGCCGCTGCCCGCAGCGAGGCCGCGTGAGTTTATGAAGCGGGTAAATCTGGCGATCATCGGCGGCGGCCTGGTCGGCGCCAGCCTGGCCTTGGCACTGCAAGACGAGGCCCGGCGCCGCGGCTGGCAGATCGTCCTGGTCGAGCCCTTTACCCCTGGCGCCGGTTATCAGCCGAGCTACGATGCACGCTCCACGGCGTTGTCCTACGGCACCCAGCAGATCTATCAGCGCCTTGGTTTGTGGCCGGCGATCAGCCAGCGCGCCGAGCCTATTCGGCAGATTCATGTGTCCGATCAAGGCCGCTTTGCCGCGGCGCGGTTGAGCGCTGAGGACGAAGGTGTGCCAGCATTGGGCTATGTGGTGGAAAACGCCTGGATCGGTGAGTGCCTGTGGCGCGCCCTCGACCCCGCCGTGGTGACCTGGCACAGCCCCGCCGAGGTGGTGCGCTTGGAGCCTCTCGCGGACGGTTATCGCTTGGCGCTCGACGATGGCACGACCCTGACCTGCGACCTGGCCGTGATTGCCGAAGGCGGCCGCTCCAGCCTGCGTGAGCAGCTCGGTATTCAGGTGCGCCACACGCCCTACGGGCAAACCGCGCTGATCGCCAATGTTAGCCCGCAGGAAGCCCATGCCGGCCAGGCCTTCGAGCGGTTTACCGCCGACGGCCCGCTGGCCTTGCTGCCCCTGGCGGACAACCGCTGTGCGTTGGTCTGGACGCGCAGTGGCGACGATGCCGCGCGGTTGCTGCAGGCCAGCGACGCGGACTTTCTCGCCGAACTGCAACTGGCGTTCGGCTACCGCCTGGGCGCGCTGCAGCAGGTCGGCGCGCGCCACCTGTATCCACTGGCGTTGGTGGAGGCGGCCGAGCAGGTTCGCGGCCATCTGGTAGTGCTGGGCAATGCGGCGCATAGCCTGCACCCCATCGCCGGTCAGGGGTACAACCTGTCGCTGCGTGACACCCTGGCCCTGGCCGAGTGCCTGCTGGCCAGCACGGCGCCGCTGGGCGATCTGGCCACGTTGCAGCGGTATGCCGAGGGTCAGCGCAGCGATCAATTGCGCACCGTGGGCTTTTCCGATCAGGTCACACGGCTGTTCAGCCGCGATGAAAAGCTGCTGGCTGCCGGTCGCAGCCTCGGCCTGCTTGGCCTCGACATGCTACCGCCGGCCAAACGCTGGTTTGCCCGCCAGGCCATGGGCCTGGGCACCCGCGCGGAGCGCTAGCAGACCGTTGAAAACTACCTACGTTGCCGACACGGCGTTAAAAATAGGCTCGGGCGCGAGTCCGATCAACATGCTCATGTACAACGCGTGCACCCCGCTTGTTCGCCTGTTTTTGCTGGGCTGCCAGCGCTATTGCGCTGGCCGTCTCGCCTACCTGTTTCAACGGCCTGCTAAGCCATGAGTGCGGCGCGTCTGGCGCGTAAAGCCCGCTGGCTGCGCTGGGCGATGAACCTGTATCCGCCTTATCTGGGCGCGGGCGTGCGTGTGCGGCAGATCAGCGCAGACTTCCGCCAGGTGCGTGTCAGCATGGGCCTGGGCTGGTACAACCGTAATTACGTGGGCACCCAGTTTGGCGGCAGCCTCTACACCATGACCGACCCGTTCTACATGCTGATGCTGATGGAGAACCTCGGCCGCGATTACATCGTCTGGGACAAGGCCGCCAGCATCGACTTTGTCAGCCCCGGTAAAGGCCCGGTGCATGCCGAATTCCATATCGATGAAGCGCTGCTCGCGCAGGTTCGCCACTGCACGGCAGCCGGCGACAAGTACTTGCCGCAACTCGAGGTCGAGGTGCGCGACGGCGCGGGTCAGCTGGTGGCACGGGTGCACAAGACCCTCTATGTACGACTCAAGCCGCACCTGCGGCAGACGACCGAGGACAGCACATGCAAGCAGATTTGATCATCGTGGGCGCCGGCATGGTCGGCAGCACCCTGGCCCTGGCCTTGCAGGACCTGGGGCTGGAGGTCCTGATCGTCGACGGTGGCCCCTTGCAGGTCGCGCCCTTCGCCGCTGATGCCGCGTTCGAGCCGCGGGTCAGTGCACTGTCCGGAGCCAGTCAGCGCATTCTGCATCGCCTCGGTGTCTGGTCGGCGGTCGAGGCGCGGCGCGTCAGCCCCTATGGCGAGATGCGCGTGTGGGATGGCTCCGGCACCGGGCAGATCCATTTCAGCGCCGCCAGCGTGCATGCCGAGGTGCTCGGGCATATCGTCGAGAACCGGGTGGTGCAGGATGCCCTGCTCAATCGTTTGCACGACAGCGGCACGGGGTTGCTGGCCAATGCCCGCCTTGAGCAGCTGCGCCGCAGTGGCGATGACTGGCTGCTGACGCTCACCGACGGCCGCGAAGTGTGCACGCCCTTGCTGGTCGCTGCCGATGGCGCCAATTCGGCAGTGCGTCGCCTTGCCGGCTGTGCCACCCGGGAGTGGGATTACCTGCACCATGCGATCGTCACCAGCGTGCGTTGCGCCGAGCCGCATCAGGCTACGGCGTGGCAGCGCTTCACCGATGACGGCCCGCTGGCGTTCCTGCCGCTACAGGGGCCGCCCGGCGAGCACTGGTGCTCGATTGTCTGGTCGACCGTGCCTGCCGAGGCTGAGCGGCTGATGCAGCTTGATGATGGGGCGTTTTGCGCAGCCCTTGGCCGTGCGTTCGAGTTCCGTTTGGGCGAGGTGCTGCAGGCCGATCCGCGCCTGTGCATTCCGCTGCGCCAGCGCCATGCCAAACGTTATGTTCAGGAAGGGCTTGTGCTGATTGGCGACGCCGCACACAGCATTCATCCGCTGGCCGGGCAGGGCGTCAACCTGGGCTTTCTTGATGCCGCCGTATTGGCCGAGGTGCTGCAGCACGCCCATGGGCGTGGCGAGCGCCTGGCCGATGAGCGCGTGCTGAGTCGTTACGAGCGCCGGCGCATGCCGCATAACCTGGCGATGATGGCGGCCATGGAAGGTTTTGAGCGGCTGTTCCAGGCCAATCCGTTGCCGCTGCGCTGGCTGCGCAACGCTGGGCTCGACTGGGTCGATGGCCTGCCGGAGGCTAAAGCCTTGTTCGTTCGCCAGGCGCTTGGCCTGGCCGGCGACCTGCCGCCGCTTGCCCGCGCCTGAGCCAGGCGCGGCAATTGTGTAGGGCTGATACAAATGGCGGGTTGAGAAGCGAAATGCCATTCACTATTATTTGGCCTCTTAACTCACTTTCATTCAGCAAGAGGCAGGATTCATGCAGGTAAGCAAGCGACTGTTCGCCGCCTTCACCCTCACCGCACTGGCCGGTGCCGCCCAGGCCGCCGATGAGGTTGTGGTGTATTCCGCGCGCATCGATGAACTGATCAAGCCTGTCTTTGATGCTTACACCGCTAAAACCGGTGTGCCGGTGAAATTCATCACCGACAAGGAAGCGCCTCTGCTGGCACGTCTCAAGGCCGAGGGCGCCAACACGCCGGCCGACCTGCTGATCACCGTGGACGCCGGCAACCTCTGGCAGGCCGAGCAGGAAGGCGTGCTCAAGCCGCTTAAATCCGACGTCATCGATGCCAACATTCCTGCTCAGTACCGTTCCAGCACGGGTAGCTGGACGGGCTTGTCGCTGCGTGCGCGGACCATCTTCTATTCGACCGAGCGCGTGCAGCCGAGCGAACTGTCGACCTACGAAGCGCTGGCCGACAAGAACTGGGAAGGCCGCCTGTGCCTGCGCACCAGCAAGAAGGTCTACAACCAGTCGCTGACCGCCACCCTGATCGAAACCCACGGCGCGGCCAAGACCGAAGAGATCGTCAAAGGTTGGGTCGCCAACCTGGCCACTGATGTATTCGCCGATGACACCGCATTGCTGCAGGCCATCGACGCCGGTCAGTGTGATGTCGGCATCACCAACACCTACTACTACGGCCGTCTGCACAAGCAGCAGCCTGATCTGAAGGTCAAACCCTACTGGCCGAACCAGAACGACCGCGGTGTGCACGTCAACCTGGCGGGTGCCGGTGTCACCAAGCACGCCCCCCATGCCGACGCGGCACAGAAGCTGCTGGAGTGGATGACCACCGAAGAAGCGCAGGCCATCTTCGCGGGCGTCAACCAGGAATTCCCGGCTAACCCGGCTGTACCGCCGTCTGCCGAAGTCGCCGCGTGGGGTACGTTCAAAGCTGACTCGATCGCCACCGAAGTGGCGGGTAAGCGTCAGGCTGAAGCCATCATGCTGATGGACCGTGCTGGCTGGAATTGATGGGTTAAACCAGTAAGCGGCAAGCACGCAGGACCAAGCGCCACTTAACCGCCACCGTGCGGGTGGCGCCTGACCTGCTTTATGCTTCGTCTCGAATACTGATCGCTTGCAGTTATACTCGACGCCCCGGCTTGCCGGGGCGTTGTGTTTTTGTCTTGAGGAGTCTGCGTGGCCCATCCCGCCCAGCGCCGCTGGTACCCGATCGTGTTCGTCGTGGTGTTACTGGTCATGATGCCGCTGACCGTCCTGCTGCTCAGCTGGCATGAGGTGGATCGGCAGATCTGGGCGCACCTGTGGCAAACCCAACTGCTGCGCCTGATTGGCAATACCCTGACCCTGGTGCTGGGTGTCGGCATCGGCGTGACGCTGCTGGGCGTCAGCCTGGCCTGGCTGACCAGCCTCTGCGAGTTCCCTGGCCGCCGTTGGCTGGACTGGGCGCTGATGCTGCCATTCGCCATTCCTGCCTATGTACTGGCGTTTGTCTTCGTCGGGCTGCTGGATTTTGCCGGCCCTGTGCAGACCCTGCTGCGCGAATGGTTCGGTACGGGCATTCGCTTCCCGCGGGTGCGCTCCACTGGTGGTGTGATCACCGTGCTTGTGCTGGTGTTCTACCCCTACGTCTACCTGCTGGCGCGCAATGCCTTCCTGGCGCAGGGTAAAGGCCTGATGGAGGCGGCGCGGGTGCTTGGCCTGTCGCCCTGGCAGGCGTTTTGGCGCGTGGCGCTGCCGATGGCGCGCCCGGCCATTGGTGCTGGGCTGGCGCTGGCCATCATGGAAACCCTGGCCGATTTTGGTGCGGTATCGGTGTTCAATTTCGACACGTTTACCACCGCCATCTACAAAACCTGGTACGGCTTTTACAGCCTGACCAGCGCCACCCAGCTGGCCAGCCTGTTGCTGCTGGCCGTGATGCTCGTGCTTTATGGTGAGCGCCGTGCTCGGGGCGCCGTGCGCCCGGCGAACGAGCGCCCGCGCGGCAAGGCACTTTATCCGCTCACGGGGCTGCAGGCCGCCGCAGCGACGGGCTGGTGTGTGCTGGTGTTTACCTGCGCGTTCGTTATCCCGATGCTGCAGCTGATCGTGTGGTTCTGGCAGCGCGGCCGCTTCGACCTCGACGAGCGCTACACCGCGCTGATCCTGCACACGCTGTACCTGGGCGCGATGGCTGCGATCATCACGGTGTCGGTGGCGCTGCTGCTGGCATTCGCCCGCCGCTTGGCGCCCACGCGCGTCATGCGCGGCGGCGTCAGCCTGGCCAACGTCGGCTATGCCCTGCCTGGTTCGATGCTCGCAGTGGCGATCATGCTGGCCTTCAGTTACCTGGACCGTGAGCTGGTAATCCCGCTGTCCAGCTGGTTTGGCGGCGCCGGTAAACCGCTGCTGCTCGGCAGCCTGTCGGCCTTGCTGCTGGCCTACCTGATTCGCTTTATGGCGGTGGCGTATGGGCCGCTGGAGAACAGCCTGGCGCGTATTCGGCCGTCGTTGCCGGAAGCATCACGCAGCCTGGGGGTTGGTGGGCCACGGTTGTTCTTCACGGTGTACCTGCCGTTGCTGGTACCGGGCGCGCTGTCGGCTGCCTTGCTGGTGTTTGTCGACGTGCTCAAGGAAATGCCCGCCACCTTGCTGATGCGCCCGTTCGGTTGGGACACGTTGTCGGTGCGGGTGTTCGAGATGACCAGTGAAGGGGAGTGGGCCCGCGCGGCGTTGCCAGCCCTGACGCTGGTGCTGGTGGGGCTGCTGCCGGTGATTGGGCTGATCCGACGCTCGGCGCGACGGATCGGCGAAGACTGACCGTTCACCCCGGTAGCCGATGGTCAGGATGACCCACCGCAGGCTTGCCGCTACAATGCGCGCCATTCGCTGCGGGCCGTCATTCTGACCAGGCACGTCGAGATGGCTGGCGTGTGCTGGCTGTCCTGGCCCGGTGCTTGTCCGCAGCTTCGCCACGCCCGGAAGGAGATACCCATGGGACAGCGTACCCCGCTCTATGACCTGCACCTCGCCCTGGGCGCCAAGCTGGTCGACTTCGGTGGCTGGGACATGCCGCTGCATTACGGCTCCCAAGTCGAGGAGCACCACCAGGTACGGCGCGATTGCGGCGTTTTCGATGTGTCACACATGACCGTGGTCGATGTGGCCGGCCCGGACGCACAAGCCTATTTGCAGCAGCTGTTGACCAACGATGTGGCGCGTCTCGATGTTTCAGGCAAGGCCCTGTACAGCGGCATGCTCAATGCGCAGGGTGGGGTGATCGATGACTTGATCGTCTACCGCACGGACAACGAGCAGGGCTTGGCCTACCGCGTAGTGGTCAATGCCGCGACCCGTGATAAAGACATGGCCTGGATGCGCCAGCACACCGAAGGCTTTGCCGTGGTGCTGGCCGAGCGCACCGAGCTGGCCATGCTGGCGATTCAGGGGCCCAAGGCGCGCGCACGCGTGGCGGAACTGGTAAGCCCCGCCCGTGCCGAGCTGATCCATGAGCTGGCGGCATTCCAGGGCTTTGACCAGGGCGACTGGTTTATCGCGCGCACCGGCTACACCGGCGAGGACGGTCTGGAGATCATCCTGCCGGCTGATCAGGGCGTGGCCTTTTTCAACGAGCTGGTAGGGGCTGGCATTGCGCCCATCGGCCTGGGCGCCCGCGATACATTGCGGCTGGAGGCTGGCATGAACCTGTATGGACAGGACATGGATGAGCAGACCAGCCCACTGGTGGCCAACATGGCCTGGAGTGTGGCCTGGAATCCGCCCACACGGACCTTTATCGGCCGCGCCGCTCTGACCGCGCAGAAACTGGCCGGCGTGCCGGCCAAGCTGGTCGGCCTGGTGCTGGAGGAGCGCGGCGTATTGCGCGCGCATCAGGTGGTACGGGTCGAGGGCGTGGGCGAGGGCGAGATCACCAGTGGTAGCTTCTCGCCGACCTTGGGCAAGTCCATCGCCCTGGCGCGTGTTCCTGCCGCGACTGGCGAGCGCGCCGAGGTGGAGATTCGTGGCAAGTGGTACCCGGTGCGTGTGGTCAAACCGTTATTCGTACGCCACGGTAAAGCGTTGATTTGATAGTCCAATGGCCTGGTGCGGCTATCGCGCTCAGGCTATGACCTGCTAACTTTTCCTGACGGCGCGATCGCCGTCACCGTCCTATGAGGAACCCGACATGAGCACGATCCCCGCCGACCTGCGTTACGCCGCTAGCCATGAGTGGGCGCGCCTGGAAGCCGATGGCAGCATCACCGTGGGCATCTCCGACCACGCTCAGGAAGCCCTGGGTGACGTGGTGTTTATCGAACTGCCGGAAGTCGGCAAGGTCCTGGCTGCTGGCCAGGAAGCCGGCGTGGTCGAATCCGTGAAGGCAGCATCGGACATCTACGCCCCGGTCGGTGGTGAAGTGATCGCGATCAACGACGGCCTGGCTGACAGCCCGGAAAGTGTGAACAGCGACCCCTACGGCAGCTGGTTCTTCAAGCTCAAACCGCAGGACGCCAGCGAGCTGGACAAGCTGCTGGATGCTGACGCATACAAGGCCGCGTCCGACGCTGAGTAAGCGTCTGCGACAGCTTTATGGATGGAAAGGCTTTGCCCTCATTGAGTACTGCATGGGGAGTAGGGTGCGCCGTGCGCACCAAGAGCCTGCAGCCTGGGCCGGTGCACGTGGCGCACCCTACGCATCGCCATAAAAAAACCGCTGCCGATGCAGCGGTTTTTTTATGGTATTTCGGTGTGGCTGGCTGTTGTATCCAGGCGCTTATCACTCAGCTGCAAGGATGGCGCTGGCCAGTTCCATGTCGCTGGCCTGCAGGCTTGGGTTCTCTGCGCGCAGTTGCTGCAGGGCAGCTTCCAGGTACGGGCCGCGGATCTCACCGCCGCTGGCAACGAAGCTGCTGGCTTCGTCATGTGCCGGGACGATCAGCTTCTTGTCCTTGAACGTCAGGTAGGTCGATGCGGTAGTAGCGCCCGACGAGAGGATATCGCGCAGGCCAGCGGCCGAGGCCGAGGCGCTGCCAACAACAAGTGCAGCGAGCAGCAGGGAATTGAACATACGCATGACGGTGACTCCGTGAGGGGGTAATCCTGAAGGATAAGAACCCCAATTAACGAAAGGGTTCAGTCGAACGGTAGTGATGCCTCACTCAGCATAGGCGCTGCAGATAAATCTGATGCAAGGCCTCGCACTGCAAGCCGCCGCTGATGTGAAAGTCGTGGCGCAGGTACAGCGCCAGGTTACGGGGTTCGCCGCTTTCAAGGGCGACCTGGCGATACCCTTGCGCAGCGCAGTAGGCCAGGCTGTCGCGCAGCAAAGCGCTGCCAAGGCCCTGGCCCTGAGCCGCGGGCGCCACCGCGAGAAACTCGATGCGTGCCGCTGGCGCATCGCCCAGGTGCTGGTCGAAGGCATCGATCAACTGTTCCAGGCGTGCCAGGCTGTCGGTGCCGCACGCCTGGGCAATGCGCGCACCGAGGGCTGACAGGCTCGCTGGGTCAGCGACGGGCTCGGGCAGGGTAAAGTAGCTCAGTCCAAGCAGTTGCCCGCCCTGCCAGGCGCCCAGCAGGGGCAAGGCGTTGGCTTGGTGATACGCCAAATAAGCAGCCAGATAGGCCTGCCGACGTGCTGGATAACCCGACTGATTGTCTTGCAGCACCCAGGCGAGGCAGGGGTCGTGCGCGAACGCCTGATCGAGCAGCGCCAGGGCTGCTGCGCTGTCGGTTGCCCCCAGCGCCGCGACCCTGAAGGTCATGACGCTGGATCGACCTTGAGCAGCACGCCCTCCTGGCCGATAACGCGCACCAGGCTGCCGGCCGGCAGCTCGGGGCCACTGACCAGCCACAGGGTATCGCCGGCCTTGATCTTGCCGCGTCCGCCGCTGATGGCTTCGTGCAGGGGAAAGGTGCGCCCCAGCAGCTCGCTGCCACGCTGATTAAGGCCAGGCTGGTCGGAGGGTTTCGTGGCGGTGCGCTGGCGCCGCCACCAATACACCGCCATGAGCAGGGCGAAGATCCCGAACAGCACGAACTGCAGCGTCCAGTGCAAGTCAGGGATCAGGTAGGTGAGCACACCCACAGCGGCGGCGGCCAGGCCGATCCACAGCAGGTAGCCGCCCGCCCCGAATACCTCAAGGATCAGCAGCAGGGTGCCGAAGGCCAGCCAGTTCCAGAAACTCAGGTGTTGCAGGGTGTCGAGCATGGCTTAGCGCTTCCTGTCGCCGTCAGCAGTGGTGCCGAAGGTGGCTTTGACGATCTCGCCGATGCCGCCCACTGCACCGATCATTTGGCTGGCTTCCAGCGGCATGAGGATCACCTTACTGTTGGACGATGAAGTCAGCTTGCCCAGGGCGTCGATGTACTTCTGGGCGACGAAGTAGTTGATCGCCTGCACGTTACCGCTGGCAATCGCCTCAGACACCATGCGCGTTGCCTCGGCTTCGGCGGCTGCCGCACGTTCGCGGGCTTCGGCCTCGAGGAAGGCCGCCTGGCGCTCGCCCTCGGCTTCGAGGATCTGTGCCTGCTTCTTGCCTTCGGCGGTGAGGATGGCAGCGGCGCGCAGGCCTTCGGCTTCGAGAATTTGCGCGCGCTTGATGCGCTCGGCTTTCATCTGCCCGGACATCGCGGCCATCAGGTCCGCGGGCGGGCTGATGTCCTTGATCTCGATACGGGTGATCTTGATGCCCCAGGGCGCGGTGGCCTCATCGACGGTGCGCAGCAGCTTCTCGTTGATGCCATCGCGCTGGCTGAGCATGGCGTCCAGCTCCATGGAGCCGAGCACGGTGCGGATATTGGTTTGCAGCAGGTTGCGGATGGCGTGTTCGAGGTTGTTCACCTCATAAGCGGCCTGGGCGGCGTTGATTACCTGGAAGAAGCACACGGCATCGATCTGTACCGTGGCGTTGTCGGCGGTGATGACTTCTTGCGGCGGGATGTCCAGCACGCTTTCCATGACATTGAGCTTGCGGCCGATGCGGTCCATCACTGGGACAATGATGTTCAGGCCTGGCTTGAGGGTGTTGGTGTAACGGCCGAAGCGTTCCACGGTCCACTGCGAGCCTTGCGGCACCACCTTGAACCCCATGAAGACCACGGCGAGGGCGAGGGCGACGAAGAGAAAAATGACACTGCCGATTTCCATACAAACTCCATTTTTGCGGCGCCTGGGCGCGTTCGAGCCGCCGTCCGGCGGCCCGTTGAATTACTTCTGTTCGCTCTGCGGCGTCACCCGCAGCACTTCCTCAATTGTAGTCAGGCCCGCGGCGACCTTCTGTGCACCCGACAACCGCAGGCTACGCATACCCTCCTTGAAGGCATGGCGGCGCAGGGCGATCAGGTCGGTGTCGGCGGTGATCAGCGGTTTGATCGCATCGTTGAGCTGCATGATTTCGTACACCCCGGCGCGGCCGCGGTAGCCGGTGTCGCGGCACTCCAGGCAGCCGATGGCACGCTGGGCGCCGGTCGGCAGTGGGGCGTTCCAGGGGCGCGTCAGGGTTTGCCAGTCTTCCTCGTCGAGGTCGTGAGGCGCCTTGCAGTGCGGGCACAGGGTGCGCACCAGGCGCTGGGCCATGACGCCGAGCAGGGTGGCCTTGAGCAGGTAGTGCGGCACGCCGAGTTCGAGCAGGCGGGTAATGGCGCTGGGCGCATCGTTGGTGTGCAGGGTGGAGAGCACCAGGTGCCCGGTGAGCGCGGCCTGGATCGCCATTTCGGCGGTCTCCAGGTCGCGTATCTCGCCGACCATGATGATATCCGGGTCCTGGCGCATCAGCGCGCGCACACCGCTGGCGAACGTCAGGTCGATGTTGTGCTGCACCTGCATCTGGTTGAAGGCGCCCTCGATCATCTCGATCGGGTCTTCGATGGTGCAGACGTTGACCTCCGGCGTGGCCAGTTGCTTGAGCGTGGTGTACAGCGTGGTGGTCTTGCCCGAGCCGGTGGGGCCGGTGACCAGGATGATGCCATTGGGCTGGCGGGTCATGTCAGCCCAGCGGCGCATGTCGTCCGGGGAAAAACCGAGCTGGTCGAAACTCTTGAGCAGTACGTCGGGGTCGAAAATCCGCATGACCATCTTCTCGCCGAACGCGGTCGGCAGGGTCGATAAGCGCAGCTCGACTTCGCCACCGGCTGGGGTCTTGGTCTTGACCCGGCCGTCCTGGGGTTTGCGTTTCTCGGCGACGTTCATTCGGCCCAGGGTCTTCAGGCGGCTGACGATGGCCATGGTGACCTGGGGCGGGAACTGGTAGACGGTGTGCAACACGCCGTCGATGCGAAAACGCACGCTGCCCTGCTCGCGGCGCGGCTCGATATGGATATCGCTGGCGCGCTGCTGGAAGGCGTATTGGAACAACCAGTCGACGATATTGACGATGTGCGCGTCGTTGGCGTCGGGCTCCTGGTCCTGGGCGCCGAGGTTAAGCAACTGCTCGAAGTTACCGACGCCGCTGACCCGTGCATCGGCGGCGGAGGCGCCGCTGACCGAGCGCGCCAGGCGGTAGAACTCGACGGTGAAACGCTGGATATCCGCCGGGTTGGCCACCACCCGTTTGATCGGGCGTTTGAGCACGTGGGTCAGGTTGGCTTCCCAGCTGTGCATCAGCGGCTGGGCGCTGGCGATGGTCACAGCATCTGCGGTCACGGAGACGGCAAGGATCTTGTGGCGCTGGGCGAAGGCGTAGGACATCAGCGGGGTGATGGCCGCGACGTCGATCTTTAGCGGGTCGATGCGCAGGTAGGGCTGGCCGGCATATTCGGCCAGCCAGACGGTCAGGGTTTCCAGGTCCAGCGTCTTGCCGGGGCGCGACAGGTCGGCCAGCTGCTGCGCAGCGATAAATTCCAGCGGGTGTTGCTGCGGATTGGCGGCCGTGCGCCGTAGGCTCAGGCACTGCTCGGCACCGTCCTGGTCGAGCCGGCCGTGGGCGACCAGTTCACGCAGCAGGTCGTTGAGGTCGAGCAGGCGGTCCTGAGCGGGCTGGGCAAGTGCGGACATGGGGCTCCCTGGATAACGAGTGAGTCACGGTCCTACAGTGTGCCGCAAAACGGCCGTGCAGGTGCCATGCGTGGGGTGCATGGCGGGGCCTGCGCGGCCGGACTGTCGATTACTTCACCAATTGCCGCCAGGCTTTCAGCGTCGCCACAGTATGGGCTTGGGCCTGACGGGCAGCCAGTACCTCGGCATCACGTGGCTGCTGAGCGAGCTCGCTGAGCTTGCACATCTCCCCATACAGGCGATCGGTTTCGGCCACGTCGAGGACTGGGCGTGCCAGGCGCAACCACACCAGCAGGCGCTCCAGGCGCGGCAGCTGCTCGCTGAGGTCTTCGGGCTGCTGCTGGTAGCGTTTGAGCTGCAGGGCGGCGCCTTCTTCGGCGATCAGGGTCGGCAGCCAGTTGCCCAGCGGCGCGGCGCCCTGGCGGTTACCACGGTTGTTGCGCTCCACGGTCCAGCGGCGGGCCAGCAGCCAGCTCGAGGTGCCCAGGGAGAACTGGCCCCAGCGGGTCAGGGTCAGCTCTTCGGCAAACTGTGCCGGTGCAGCTTTGCGCACCGCGTCGTCGAGCTGCCCAGCCTGGACGATAGGGCGCCAGTGCTGCAGCAGTGCATCGAGGGTCTGGCGCAGGGCGCTGCTGGTGCTGCGCGGCGCCGCCTGGCCGAGGCTGCCGAGCAGGGCGCGCAGGTCGACCAATTGCGCGACCCAATCGACCAGCAGGCGCCAGTGGCCATTGAAACGGTACTGTTCGGCCAGGCGTTGGCTGCTGCCGAGCAGGTGCCAACCCAGCGTCGTGAGGCTGTCGTCCAGGCTGGTTTCGGCGCTCAGTTCAGGCGTACTGAGGCCCAAGCTGTAGCTGTTGGCGTCGAACAGGCGATAGCCACGCTCCGCCTTGCTGATGTCGCAGGGCATCAGTGGCAAATCAGCGGCCAATGCCTCAGCGAGTTCAAGCAGGGCTTCGGGCTCGCCCTGGCGCAGCTCCAGCTCCAGTTCGCAGATGTCTTCTTCACCTTCGCCGGCAAGCACTTTGCCCAGGTCGAGGGCGGCTTCGATCACCACCTTGGCCTTGCCGCGGCCCCAGGCGATCTCGGCGCGCTGGCGCACGAAGTCGGTGGTGAACAGCGGTTGCAGCAGGCTTTTATCCAGCTCGGCGAGCGCTGCTGGCCAGCAGCTGTCGTCCAGGCGGCTGACATCCAGCTCGGGCTGCTCCAGATACCAATCCCATTCGTGGCGCTCGGACAGGCCGGCGATGCTTTGGCCGCGGCTCTTGAACGTCTGAATGATCTGGTCGCCGTCGCGGCGCAGGCGCAGGGCGACCTTGGCTGAGGCCAAATCGCGTGCAGGGGTGTCGTAATACTGGTTGTACAGCGGGTGTTCCTGCCAGCCGCTCTTATTGCGCTTCTTCAGCAGCGGGTGGTCACGCAATGCCAGCAGGGTCTCGGGGCTGACTCGCAGTTTTATTTCGGTTTCTTTGAACATAGTGATGAATAGTGCGCCTACGATGATATGTGACAGTCCGATTACATGCGCTGGCGAGCCTGGAGCCTGATCCGTATACTTGCCGCCTTCTTAAAGCCGGGGTTCACCCTATGCCAGTTAATCCGTTTGCTAGCCTGTTTGGCCGTTCACCCATCGGGCCGATGCAAAAGCACTTCGCCAAAGCTCATGAGTGCGCCGCGAACCTTGTGCCGTTCTTCGAGGCCGTCATGGCCCAGGACTGGGTCAAGGTTGAGCAGGTACAACAGGAAATGGCCGCCCTCGAATATGAGGCCGACAAGCTCAAGAAAAATGTTCGCCAGCACCTGCCCAAGAGCCTGTTTCTGCCGGTGCCGCGCTCGGACTTGCTTGAGCTGCTGAGTGTACAGGACAAAGTTGCCAACCGCGCCAAGGACATTGCTGGCCTTATGCTTGGCCGCGAAATGGTCATTCCGCAGGCATTGCAGCCGCTGATGCGCACCTTTGTGCAGCGCACGGTGGATGCCAGCGCCCAGGCGCTGAAGGCGATGAATGAGCTCGATGAATTGCTGGAAACCGGTTTTGGCGGCCGCGAAGCTGCATTGGTCGAAGCCATGGTGCTGGAGCTGGAGCAAATCGAACGCGACACCGACAAGATGCAAATCGAGGTTCGGCGTGCGCTGTTCAAACTGGAAAAGGATCTCCCGGCTGTCGATGTGATGTTTCTCTACAAGATCATCGAATGGATCGGCGATGTAGCCGACCGAGCCGAACGTGTCGGCAACCGACTGGAACAACTGCTGGCGCGCTAAGCGCCAGTGCCCTTTCTGGATCTACGGATTAACTATTTATGTCTCTGATTGCGGACTACGGCTTCGTATTGCTGCTGCTTGCCTGTCTCTTCGGCTTTTTCATGGCCTGGGGTGTGGGCGCCAACGATGTGGCCAACGCGATGGGTACGTCAGTGGGCTCTAAGGCCCTGACCATCAAACAGGCGATTCTGATCGCCATGGTCTTCGAGTTCTGCGGGGCCTACCTGGCCGGTGGCGAAGTTACTGAAACCATCAAGAGCGGTATCGTCGATGCCAACATGATCAGCCCCGAGCTGATGGTGCTGGGCATGATGTCGGCCCTGCTGGCAGCCGGCACCTGGTTGATGATCGCCTCCACCCGCGGCTGGCCAGTGTCCACCACGCACTCCATCGTCGGCGCCGTGATCGGCTTTGCCGCCGTCGGTGTGTCGGTTGACGCTGTGCACTGGGGCGGCGTAGGCCCGATCGTCGCGAGCTGGGTGGTTACCCCAATGCTGGCGGGCATCATCTCCTTCGGTCTGTTCACCAGCGTGCAGAAGCTGATCATCGACACTGACAATCCGTTCAAGAACGCCAAGCGTTTTGTACCGATGTACATGTTCATCACCGGCTTCATGATCTCTTTGATGACCATGACCAAAGGCCTCAAGCATGTCGGGCTGGACCTGAGCCCAGGCGAGGGCTTCCTGCTTTCGGTGGGTATCGGTGTGGCCGTTATGTTGTTAGGTATTGCCCTGCTCAGCCGCGTGCATGTCGATGAGGAAGCCGACAAGGCCTTCCACTTCTCCAGTGTGGAGAAGGTGTTCGCCATCCTGATGATCTTCACTGCCTGCGCCATGGCGTTCGCTCACGGCTCCAACGATGTGGCCAACGCCGTCGGCCCGCTGGCGGCGATTGTCGAGGTGATTCAATCGGGCGGTGACATCGCGGTTGGCGCTAAGGCCACAGTGCCGGGCTGGATTCTGCTGCTGGGCGCCATCGGTATCGTGGTTGGCCTGGCCACCTACGGTTACAAGGTGATCGCCACCATCGGTAAGGAAATCACAGAGCTGACCCCAAGCCGTGGCTTTGCCGCTGAGCTGGCTGCCGCGACCACCGTGGTCAGCGCCTCCGGTCTGGGTCTACCGGTGTCCACCACGCACACCTTGGTCGGCGCGATTCTCGGCGTCGGCCTGGCACGAGGCATCGGCGCGCTGAACTTGGGCATGATCGGCAAGATCTTCCTGTCCTGGATCGTCACCCTGCCCGTTGGCGCGCTGCTGTCGATCATCTTCTTCTTGATCCTGCGCGGCATCTTTACCTGATCCCCAGCGCGGGCGTGTCGACCTGATGGCGGCACGCCTGGCGGTTCCCTGATCCGCTGCGATGCCTCTATCATAGGCCATCGCCTGCGGAGACCGCTGATGCCACTGCCTTCCTTCAAAGAGCAATTCGCTGCTCTCATCGCTGCGCCTTCTGTCAGTTGCACCCAGCCCAACTGGGACCAGAGCAACGGCCCGGTGATCGAGCTACTGGCCGCCTGGCTGGGTGACCTGGGGTTTACCTGCGAGATCCAGACGATCGAACCCGGCAAGTTCAACCTGCTCGCCAGCTATGGCAGTGGGCCGGGCGGGCTGGTGCTGGCCGGACACAGCGACACCGTGCCTTTCGATGCTGCGCTGTGGCAGACCGATCCGCTGAAACTCACCGAAGTCGATGGCCGCTGGGTTGGCCTGGGCGCCTGTGACATGAAGGGCTTCTTTGCCCTGGTGATCGAGGCGGTGCGCCCGTTGCTCGAACAGCGTTTCCAGCAGCCGCTGTTGATTCTCGCCACCTGTGACGAAGAAAGTTCGATGTCCGGCGCCCGCGCACTGGCCGCGGCTGGCCGGCCATTGGGCCGTGCGGCGGTGATCGGCGAGCCGACTGGGCTGCGGCCGGTGCGCCTGCACAAGGGTGTGATGATGGAGCGCCTGGATATTCTTGGGCAAAGCGGCCATTCCTCCGACCCGTCGCTGGGGCATAGCGCCCTGGAAGCCATGCACGATGTGATGAGTGCACTGCGCGGGCTGCGCAGCCAATGGCAGCTGGAATACAACAACCCGCAGTTTGGCGTACCGCAGCCGACCCTCAATTTTGGCTGCATCCATGGCGGCGATAACCCTAACCGTATCTGCGGCCAATGCTCCCTGGAGTTCGACCTGCGCCCGCTGCCGGGCATGCAGCCCGACGCGCTGCGCGCGGCGATCCGCCAGAAGCTGCAGCCGCTGGCCGAGCAGCACCAGGTGAGCATCGACTTTGCGCCGTTGTTCCCGGCCGTGCCGCCATTCGAGCAGGCCGCCGATGCAGAGTTGGTGCGGGTGGCCGAACGCCTGACCGGGCATACCGCGGAAGCGGTGGCCTTTGGCACCGAGGCGCCTTATCTTCAGCAACTTGGGTGCGAGACCCTGATCCTCGGGCCGGGCGATATCGCCTGTGCGCACCAGCCTGGCGAGTACCTGGACATGGCGCGCCTGGACCCCGCCGTGCGCGTGCTGCGCGAACTGATTCAACATTACTGCCTGGAGCCGGTCAGATGAGGCGCGAGCGTAACTGTTCTACCTGGAGGGGCGCACGCGTGCAGCGGCTTACTCAACGACGATAACCCTAGGAGCCTGTCGGACTTAACACGGTTCTACTGCGGAAAAGCCAGTTTTGGCCATTTTTGCTGCTTTCCCTCGTTAAATAGCTCGCTATTCGCCTCGGTAAAGCAGCAAAACTGTCGCAAACCGATCTTTCCCTCGCTACGAACGGTCAAGTCCGACAGGCTCCCGCACCCCGCTGCTTTCTGGGTGCGTTGCGCCCGCTTTCGCGTTTTGCTCAGTCTCTACAGGTTTCCTTGCCCATGCTCGACTACGTCAACTGGCTGCGCCATGCATCGCCTTACATCAACGCTCACCGGGACTGCACCTTTGTGGTCATGCTGCCGGGTGAGGGCGTTGCTCACCCCAATTTCGCCAACATCGTGCATGACCTGGTGCTGCTACACAGCCTGGGTGTGCGCCTGGTGCTGGTCCACGGTTCACGCCCACAAATCGAGGCGCGCCTGACCGCGCGCGGCCTGACCGCGCATTTTCACCGCGACCTGCGGGTGACCGACGGGCCGACCCTGGAGTGCGTGATCGATGCGGTCGGCCAGCTGCGCATCGCCATCGAAGCACGCTTGTCGATGGATATGGCGGCCTCGCCGATGCAGGGCGCGCGGCTGCGCGTGTCGGGCGGCAACTTCGTCACCGCGCGGCCGATTGGCGTAGTCGATGGTGTGGACTATCACCACACCGGCGAAGTGCGCCGGGTCGACCGCAAGGGCATTGGCCGGCTGCTCGATGAGCGCAGCATCGTGCTGCTGTCGCCGCTTGGCTACTCGCCCACCGGTGAGATTTTCAACCTGGCCTGCGAAGACGTCGCCACCCGCGCCGCCATCGACCTGGGTGCCGACAAACTGCTGCTGTTCAGCCCTGAGCGTGGGTTGCTCGACGATGACGGCCGGCTGGTGCGCGAACTGCGCCCGCAGCAGGTGCCGGCGCACCTGGCGCGCCTGGGCAACAGCTACCAGGCCGAGCTGCTCGATGCCGCTGCCCAAGCCTGCAGGGATGGGGTCAAGCGTGCGCACCTGGTCAGCTATATGGAAGACGGTTCGCTGCTCACCGAGCTGTTTACCCGCGACGGCGGCGGCACCCTCGTCGACCCGGAGCAGTTCGAGTCGCTGCGCGAGGCGACCATTGGCGATGTCGGTGGGCTGATCGAGCTGATCAGCCCGCTGGAGGAGCAGGGCATTCTGGTGCGCCGCTCACGGGAGGTGCTGGAGCGTGAAATCGAGCAGTTCAGCATCGTCGAGCGCGACGGCCTGATCATCGCGTGTGCCGCGCTTTATCAGATTGCCGATTCGGAGTTTGGTGAGCTGGCGTGTCTGGCCGTGAATCCGGCCTATCGCCATGGTGGTCGCGGTGATGAGCTGCTTGAGCGCATCGAGGACCGTGCCCGGGCGCAGGGCATCAAGACTCTCTTCGTGCTGACCACGCGCACCGCGCACTGGTTTCGCGAGCGGGGTTTCGTGCCCAGTAGTGTCGAGCGCCTGCCCGCTGCGCGCGCGTCGCTGTATAACTTTCAGCGCAATTCCAAGGTGTTCGAGAAGACCCTCTGAGCGGCTCAGGCGCTGCGCTGCTGGCGCAGCATCTGTTCGTGGCCGTCGACCCAGCCGGCTTCCCAGGCCGCTGTCAGCACATCGGCATCCTGCAGTTGAGTGGTGGCTGATTGCCCGGTGAGGCCGGCCATATAGCCGCGCTGGTAAGCCTTGTTAAGGCTTTCCAGGCTCCAATGGCGGTCATCGGCTGGGGGAAGGGTGGGGGCGGCCATGCAGGCGGGACTCAGGTGACAAGCGTATTGTCATGCTAGCTGCCTGCGTCGCCGGACAGGCTGCCGCCCATCCCGGCTTTTGCCCCGCTGGCGTCTTTTGTGACGCCGTTCACGCAGGGCTCAGGTGTCAGGTCGCCAATGCCAGTATGCTGGCCTGGTAGGCCGCGGCAAAGCTGTCGAAATCCCCGTGCTCCTCAGCTTCGATATCCGCCTGATCACGCAGCGACTGGGCTGCGGCTGCTTCGAAGGCGGCTTGCTGCTCGGCCGACAGCGGCTGGCTGCGGAAATAGTCGGCATGGGCCTGGCTCTGGCGCAGAGCGAAGTCGCGGAAGCGCTCACCGGCTTGCAGCTGGGCGAGCACCTGAGCCGAGGGTGTCAGTGCCGGGTCCGCAACCTTGGCGCGCTGTGCGTCCAGGGCCTGGCGGTGATGCCCTGCATCCTGGCTCTTGTCGAGCAGGTCGGCGAGGCTGGCGATTTGCTCAAGCAATTCGTTTGCCCATGCCTGCAAGCCGATGGCCTGACCGTCGCGCTGCAATTGCAGGCCTGGTTTGCGGCCCTCCTTGACCACACGGAGGAAGTTGTCGGTGCAGGCGTGGCACTCGACATTGCCCAGTGCTGGGCTGTCCTGCAGGGCGCAGAACAGCAGGAAGGCATCGAGGAAGCGTGCCTCGGTCAGGTCGATCCCCAGCGGCAGGAAGGGGTTGATGTCCAGGCAGCGCGCTTCAACGTACTGCACGCCGCGGGCCATCAGCGCCTGAATCGGCCGTTCGCCGCTGTAGGTCACGCGCTTGGGGCGGATGTTGGAGTAGTACTCGTTTTCGATCTGCAGGATGTTGCTGTTGAGCTGCAGCCACTCGCCGTCCTTCTTGGTGCCCATGGCCACGTAAGGTGCGTAGGGCGTGCCGACGGCCTGGCGCAGGCTGTCGGTGTAGCTGGCCAGGTCGTTGTAGCAGGGCGTCAGACCGGCCTGGGCTTCGCTCTGGTAGCCCAGGTCGCTCATGCGCAGGCTGGTGGCGTAGGGCAGGTACAGGGTGTCGGCATCCAGGCTTTGCAGGTGGTGCGGGCGGCCGCGCATAAAACTGCTGTCCAGCGCCGGCGAGGCGCCGAACAGGTACATCAACAACCAGCTGTAGCGGCGGAAGTTGCGGATCAGCGCAATGTAGCGCGCCGACTGGTAGTCGCGCGCGCTGCTGCTGTCACCTTCGGCGGCTTGCAGCAGCTGCCACAGCGCTTCGGGCAGCGAGAAGTTGTAATGGATGCCGGCGATGCACTGCATGGTCTTGCCGTAACGCAGGGCCAGGCCCTTACGGTAGACGTACTTGAGCTGGCCGATGTGCGAATCGCCGTAACGGGCGATGGGAATCGTCGCCTCGTCTGGCAGCGGGCAAGGCATCGACGGGCTCCACAGGTATTCACCGTCGAGCTGGCTGGCGGCGAAGCGGTGAATACGCTCCAGATCGGCCAGGGTTTCTGCCGGGTCGGTCTCGGTCGGGGTGATGAACTCCAACAGCGACTCGGAGTAGTCGGTGGTGATCTGCGGGTGGGTCAGGGCGGCGCCCAATGCCTTGGGGTGCGGGGTCAGGGCGAGCTGGCCCTGGCTGTCGACCCGCAGGCATTCGCGCTCGATGCCGTGCAGGCACTGGCTCAGCAGGGACAGGTTGGCCGGCTGGCCCAGCAGGGCCAGGCGTCGGGAAAGAAGGTCGCTCAAGATGTGTTTCCTAGCTGGCAGGCGCCGCATGGCGGGCGATCGCCACAATATGGGGGGGACAGCGACAAGCTTCAAGCGTCAGGTCGCAAGATAATGCCAGCGCCTGCTAGGGTCTATTCCCGTTTCGTTCGCGGCCGCGCCGAAACGGGAACAGGCTCTAGATACAGGCGAAGGTGCCCTGGGCCTTGGCGATTAATTTCTCGTCCTGCCACACCTCGGCTTCGACCACCTGGGTACGGCGCCCAGCATGCAGCACCTTGGCGTGGCAGAGCACGCTGCCCTCGCTGACCGGGCGGATGTAATTGATCTTGCATTCCAGGGTCACGCTGCTTGGTCCGCCATCGCCCAGGCTGTGGCTGGCCTGGCCCATGGCGGTGTCGATCAGCGAGAACAGCGCGCCGCCGTGCAGCTTGCCGTGCAGGTTGCGCAGGTCATCGGTGAGGCTCAGGCGCACGCGCGCCTCGCCGCCGCCGACCTGGAGAATGTCCAGGCCGAGCAGGCGGGAAAAGGCGCTGCTGGCGCCGTTACGGGTGGTTTCGTTCATTTCTTCAACTGCTTGGCGTTGGCGAACAGGGCGGCCATGCCACCGCTGGCGGGGGCAGGTTTGTCCTGGCTGGAATGGCGTTCGCTGCGCGGTGCATTGGCGCGCGGCGCGCTGCCACGGTTGCCGCCACGGGGGCCTTCGACCTTCTCGCCCGGGGTGTCGCCCATGCGCATCGACAGGGCGATGCGGTTACGCGGGATGTCGACTTCCATCACCTTGACCTTGACCACGTCGCCGGCCTTGACCGCCTCATGCGGGTCTTTGATGAACTTCTCCGAGAGCGCGCTGATGTGCACCAGGCCATCCTGGTGCACGCCGATGTCGACGAAGGCGCCGAAGTTGGTGACGTTGGTCACCACGCCTTCGAGAATCATGCCCAGCTCCAGGTCCTTGAGGGTTTCCACACCGTCCTGGAAGGCCGCTGTCTTGAACTCCGGGCGCGGGTCACGGCCGGGTTTTTCCAGCTCGCTGAGGATGTCGCCGATGGTCACCAGGCCGAACTTCTCGTCGGTGAAGGCTTTCGGGTCAAGGCGCTTGAGAAAGGTGGCATCACCGATCAGCGAGCGGATGTCGCGGCCAGTGTCGGCGGCGATGCGTTGCACCAGCGGGTAGGTTTCCGGGTGCACGGCCGAGGCGTCCAGCGGGTTGTCGCCGTTCATCACGCGCAAGAAGCCTGCAGCCTGCTCGAACGTCTTGTCGCCCAGGCGCGGGACTTTTTTCAGCGCTTCGCGGCTGGCGAAGGCGCCGTGGGCATCGCGGTGCGCGACGATGTTCTGCGCCAGGGTACTGTTGAGCCCGGAGATGCGCGCCAGCAGGGCGGCGGAGGCGGTGTTCACATCCACGCCGACGGCGTTCACGCAGTCTTCGACTACCGCATCTAGGGAGCGCGCCAGCTTGAGCTGGGATACGTCGTGCTGGTACTGGCCGACGCCAATCGATTTCGGGTCGATTTTCACCAGTTCGGCCAGCGGGTCCTGCAGGCGCCGGGCGATGGACACCGCACCGCGCAGCGAGACGTCCATATCTGGGAATTCCTTGGCCGCCAGCTCGGAAGCGGAGTACACCGAGGCGCCGGCTTCGGAGACCATGACCTTGGTCAGGTTCAGGCCCGGCAGTTTTTTGATCAGGTCGGCGGCCAGCTTGTCGGTCTCGCGGCTGGCGGTGCCGTTGCCAATGGAAATCAGGTCCACCGCATGCTTGGCGCACAGCTTGGCAAGGATCGCCAGGGTACCGTCCCAGTCGTTACGCGGCGCGTGGGGGTAAACGGTTGAGGTTTCCAGCACCTTGCCGGTGGCATCGACCACCGCTACTTTGCAGCCGGTGCGCAGGCCAGGGTCGAGTGCCAAGGTCGCCCGCGGGCCGGCCGGGGCGGCCAGCAGCAGGTCGTGCAAGTTGCGGGCGAAGACGTTGATTGCCTCGTCTTCAGCCTTCTCGCGCAGCTCGCCGAGCAGGTCGGTTTCCAGGTGGGTGTAGAGTTTGACCTTCCAGGTCCAGCGCACCACTTCACCGAGCCATTTGTCGGCGGCTCGGCCCTGGTTGGCGATGCCAAAGCGCTCGGCAATCATCAACTCGCCTGGGTGCAGGGTGCCGGGCAGTTCTTCGCCGACCTTGAGGCTGGCGCTGAGAATGCCTTCGTTGCGGCCGCGGAAAATCGCAAGGGCGCGGTGCGAGGGGGCGAGCTTGAGCGGTTCGTCATGCTCGAAGTAGTCGCGGAACTTGGCGCCCTCGACGTCTTTGCCTGGGATCAGGCGGGCACTCAGGGTGGCGTGCTCCTTGAGGAAGCTGCGCAGGTTGCTGAGCAGACTGGCGTCTTCGGCGAAGCGCTCCATGAGGATGTACTTGGCGCCCTCGAGCACCGCCTTGGTGTCGGCGAAGCCTTTTTCGGCATCGATAAAGCGCGCGGCTTCGGTTTCCGGTGTCAGGCTGGGGTCGTTGAACAACGCATCAGCCAGCTCGCCGAGGCCGGCTTCCAGGGCAATTTGGCCCTTGGTGCGGCGCTTCTGCTTATAGGGCAGGTAAAGGTCTTCGAGGCGCGTCTTGGTGTCGGCCAGGTTAATTTCGCGGGTCAACTCTGGGGTCAGCTTGCCCTGTTCCTCGATGCTCGCCAGGATGCTGGCGCGGCGATCGTCCAGCTCGCGCAGGTAGCGCAGGCGCTCTTCCAGGTTGCGCAACTGCGTGTCGTCGAGGCTGCCAGTCACTTCCTTGCGGTAACGCGCGATAAACGGGACGGTCGAGCCTTCGTCGAGCAGGGCCACGGCGGCGGCGACTTGTTGCGGGCGCACGCCCAGTTCTTCGGCGATACGGTTATTGATGCTGAGCATAAGAAACACTATCCACGCGGGAACGAAAAATCGGCCACGGGCGCGGGCCTGGCGTGTGCGATGCCACTGGCATGCGCATAGCGGGGCCGTCGCGCGGAGATGGCCGCCGACAAAGTCGCGCATTATAGCGGGTAGCGACCGGCTGCAAGCGTTAAGCAGCACGCTAAAGCCAGGGACTTATTCAGTGGTGCAGCGCCCCCAGCCAATGCAGCGTTGAGGCGTTAGGCGACAAATCTGCTAACAATGGATGGCGCGCCCGCTGGGGCGCCTGAGCCATAATGGCGAGGTTTGGAGCCTGCTGGCGGCCTCGCGCCTGGCAGATTCTCGGTTAAGGAGCTTCTATGAGCAGCACTGCGGTTGCGGTTGAAGGCGAAAAAATTCTGATTGTCGACGATGACGCACGGCTGCGTCGGCTGCTCGAGCGGTTCTTCGACGAGCAGGGCTATCGGGTTCGTGCGGTGGAAAACGTCGAGCAAATGGACCGCCTGTTGGCGCGTGAGTTGTTCAATCTGGTCGTGCTCGACCTGATGTTGCCGGGCGAGGATGGCTTGTCTGCCTGCCGGCGCCTGCGCGAGGGTGGTAACCAGATCCCGATCATCATGCTGACGGCCAAGGGCGATGAGTCCAGTCGTATTCAGGGCCTGGAGCTGGGCGCTGACGATTACCTGGCCAAACCGTTCAACCCGCGTGAGCTGCTGGCGCGTATCAAAGCGGTGCTGCGCCGTCAGGCGCCTGTGGTGCCAGGTGCCCCGGGTGCTGAAGATGAGAGCGTCACCTTCGGTGAGTACGAGCTGTCGCTGGCGACGCGTGAGCTGAAGAAGGGCGAAGAAGTGCACATGCTCACCACCGGTGAGTTCGCCGTGCTCAAGGCGCTGGTGCAGCATGCCCGCGAGCCGCTGACGCGCGACAAGCTGATGAACCTGGCCCGTGGCCGCGAGTGGGACGCCCTTGAGCGCTCCATCGACGTACAGATTTCCCGCCTGCGTCGGCTCATCGAGCCGGACCCGTCCAAGCCGCGCTATATCCAGACCGTCTGGGGCGTTGGCTATGTGTTTGTACCGGATGGCAATAAGTGAAGCCGCACGCCACGAGCCGTAAGCCGCAACAAAGAGCGGGCGGTGTCACTTCTTGTCGCCTGAAGCGCGGAGCTTGCTGCTAATGCAAGCTCCACTCTGGTTCCCGCAAAGCTTCTTCGCCCGCATGTTGTGGCTGGTGCTGGTCGTCGTGCTGTTTTCCAAGGCGCTGACGCTGATCTACCTGATGATGAACGAGGACGTGCTGGTCGACCGCCAGTACAGCCACGGCGCGGCCCTCACGCTGCGTGCTTACTGGGCGGCGGACCCGGATGACCGTGAGACCATCGCCGAGGCCGCGGGGCTCAAGCGTGTGGCTTATGCCGAGGTGCCGGCCAGCGAGGAACACTGGCCCTACAGCGAGATTTTCCAGCGGCAGATGCAATCTGAGCTGGGGCCTGATACTGAGGTGCGGGTCAGGGCCAAGAGCCCGCCGGCGCTCTGGGTGCATGCCCCCACGCTGGGCGATGACTGGCTGCGTGTGCCGCTCTATCCACACCCGCTGCGCGGGCAGCGGATCTGGAGCGTGCTGGGCTGGTTCCTGGGGATCGGTTTGTTGTCCACCGCTGCCGCCTGGATCTTCGTGCGGCAGATGAGTGCGCCGCTCAAACGCCTGGTGTTCGCCGCGCGGCAGATTGGTCAGGGGCGTAGCGTGCGCCTGCCGGTGGGCGATACGCCCAGTGAAATGACCGAGGTGTACCGCGCCTTCAACCAGATGGCCGAGGACGTCGAGCAGGGCGCGCGCGAGCGTGAACTGATGCTGGCCGGGGTGTCCCATGACTTGCGCACGCCCTTGACGCGCTTGCGCCTGTCACTGGAATTTCTCAACACCGACGCCGAGTTGACCGAGGACATGGTCCGCGACATCGAGGACATGGACGCGATCCTCGATCAGTTCCTGGCGTTTATCCGCGATGGCCGCGATGAGCCCGTGGAAGACCTCGACCTGCTGACGCTGATCCGTGAAGCAGTGGCGCCCTACAATCAGCAGCAGGAGCTGGTGCGCCTGTGCCTGGAGCCGGTGCCGGCCTTCCCGTTGCGACGGGTGTCGATGAAGCGGCTGCTGGTCAATTTGATCGAAAATGCTCTGCGCTACGGTGGTAACGCGGTGGAGGTGGCGGTTTCCGTGTCCGGTGACAGCAGCGCGCCCTATGTGGTGCTCAGCGTGCTGGACCGGGGTGCCGGGATCAATCCAGCCGAGCTGGGCAGCATTTTCAACCCGTTTATTCGCGGTGATCGGGCGCGGGGTGGCAAGGGGGCCGGGCTGGGGCTGGCGATCGTCAAGCGCATCGCCGCATTGCATGGTGGCAGCGTTGAGCTGCGTAACCGCTCTGGCGGTGGTCTTGAGGCGCGTGTCTGCCTGCCGCTGGGCTTGTTGTTGCCGCGCGACGCGGCCTGAGACCAGGGTGTCGCGTGCCAGGCCGCCTGGCCTGGTTGAGGCCTCTTGCGCGGGACGGCAGGGCGCGGCATTGTGTGCGGCGATGCCTGTCCACCACGTTTAGACAGGCGCTGCAGGAAGCGGCGGGTCCGCGGCCGCTGGCGAGCGCCCCGCGCGTCCGGCGTACCTTTTACCCCTGTAACGCCTGAGGTTCGCATGCCGGCTGCCCCCGATCTGCCCAAATGGACCTGGTGGTTGCCACTGCCGCTGTTTCACGCGGCCACCTGGCTCGCGTTGGCGTCGCAGTTTGCAGACGGTAACGCGCTGCTCTACGTGCCATTCGCCCTCGGTTTGGTGCTGTGCCTCTGGTGGGGGCCGCGGGTGCTGCCCGCGATGTACATCAATGCCCTGGTCTGCATCCCGTTGTGGGGGCTCGATTGGCAGTGGGCGCCGCTGTATGCCCTGCCTGAAACCATGGGGGTCGGTCTCGCCTGGCTTTTGCTGCGCGGCCCGGCGTTTGATGCGGCGTTGCCCAATTTGCCTGCGTTGTTGCGCTTCAGTGCGCTCGGCGTGCTGTTCCCCGTGTTGCTGGTCTCTGTCGGTGTGCAGGGTAATTTGTGGCTGACGGGCTACCTGCCGACCGAGAACTTGGTGGTCGGCGTGCTTTCGCTGGTGCTGGCCGACAGCCTGACCTCATTGGCCATCGCCACCCCGTTTCTGGTTTACCTGACGCCTTGGTTGCGCCGCCGTGGCTGGGTGCAGACGGCGGGTATCACCACATTGCCGGTGGCCTTGCGGCGAGTGCCGCCCTGGTACTTGCTGGTGGCGCTGGTGGTGTGCCTGCCCTGGAGCCTGGGCTGGCTCCCGCTGACCCTCAATCTGCCCGTGCTCGGGGTGGTCATGCTGACCCTGGCGCTGGTCTGGGGCATCGCGGGTGCGCTCTGTGGTGCGCTGCTCAGCGTGCTCATGGTGCTGGTGCTGCCGCTGCTGAGCGAGTCGAGTCAGGCGCTGGTGTGGCTCGACCCACAACACCTGGAGATGCAACTCAGCGTGTTGCTGTTCATGCTCGCCTCGCTGTTGATCGGCCGCAGCCTCAGTGATCTTCGTCAGGCGCTGCAACACAGCGCCCAGGTGCAACAACAGCTGGCCCTGGCCAACCTGGCACTTGATGCCAGCCCGCTTGGCGTTTCGATTATCGATGCACAGAGCCCGGGGCTGCCGGTCTTGTATAGCAACCCGGCGCTGGCGCGTATCACTGGCTATAGCCGCGAAGAAAGCCTGGGCAGCGATGGCCTGGCGCACCTGCACGATGACCGTGCGCAGAGCGAGCTGTCGCGCCTGCAGCAGGCTATTCGGCGCGGTGAGCCCTGTCAGGTGGTGCTGCGCAATGGCCGCAAGGACGGCAGCGGCTTCTGGAATGAAGTCATCCTCGCCCCGCTGTTGGATCGTGACACCGGTGTCGTCAGCCATTTTGTCGCTCTGCAGGCCGACGTCAGTGCCCGTGAAGAGCTGGCCGCGCAGGTGGCTCAGCAGCGCCGCGAATTGCTGCGCCAGAGCCATCTGTTCAGCCAGACCGAGCACATCGCCAGCCTTGGCGGCTGGGTACTCGATATGGCCGACATGAGCATGTACTGGAGCCAGGGCTGTTTCCGCATCTACGAGTTGGACCCCAATGGAACGGCGCCCACGCTGAGCCAGGCCATGGACTATTTTGACGGCAGCGGCCGTCAGGTGGCTCAGCTCGCGTTGCAGCACTTGCGCGAGGGCCGTGACCAGTTCGATATCGAGGTGCGCCTGATCACCGCGCGCGGTCGGTCGCGTTGGGTCCGTGTGCGAGGGATGGTCGAGCGTGACGGCCAGCGACTGGTGCGCGTGTATGGCGCCGTGCAGGACATCAGCGCGCGCAAACGCACGGAGCAGCAGCTGCGCGAGCGTGACGAGCGCCTGCGGCTGTTTTTCGAGGCGCCGCTGCTCGGCATGGCCCTGACCAGCCCGGCGTATGCCTGGGAAGAGGTCAACGCCAAGCTGTGCAGCATTCTCGGGCGCAGCACTGAGCAACTGCTGGCGTGCAGCTGGGAAGAGATTTCTCACCCCGATGATCTGCTGCTTGAGCAGCGTCTGCTTGACGACGTGCTTGCCGGCGTCCGTGAAGGCTACGAGTTGGATAAGCGTTTTCTGCGCCCCGACGGTACGCCCGTTTACACCCGCACCAACCTGCGTGCGGTGCGCCTGGCCAGTGGTCGGGTGAGCATGTTTTTGCTGCTGGTCGAAGACATCAGTGCCCGCTACGAAGCCGAGGCCCGTTACCGCACGATGATCGAGCACGCGCCGGAGGCGATCATGCTGTTCGCGCCCGGTGGCGGGGTGATTGACTGCAACGAAAACGCCTCACGGCTTTTCCGCAGCCCGCGTGAAGACTTGCTGGGCAAAACCATTCTGGAACTCAGCCCGTTGCGCCAGGCCGATGGCAAACTGTCTGCCGAGCTGGATGGCCGTTACCTGCGTGAAGCGAGTGCCGGTCAGGCGCCGGTCTTCGAGTGGCTGCACCGTGACAGCGCGGGCCGCCAGGTGCCATGCGAGATTCGCCTGGTGCGCCTGCCGGGTGACCAGCAGCTGATCCGCTGCAGCATCACCGATATTTCCGAACGTCAGCGCTACCAGCGTGAAATCGAGCGGTTGGCCTACAGCGATGAGCTGACCGGGTTGCCCAATCGCCGGTTGTTGCTCGACCGTCTGCAGCACGCCATGGACCGGGAACTGCGCGAAGGCAGCCTGGGCGCGTTGCTGTTCATCGACCTGGACCACTTCAAGACGGTCAACGACAGCCTCGGCCACCTGGTTGGCGACGGCCTGTTGCGCGAGGTGACCGTGCGCCTGGCCGGTAGCCTGCGTGCCGAGGACACCCTGGCGCGGATGGGCGGTGATGAATTTGTGGTGCTGCTCGAAGGGCTCGACAGCGATGCGCAGGTGGCCGCCGAGCACGCGGCGCTAACGGCCGAGAAGTTGCTGAAAAGCCTGGAAGGCAGTTGCTGGATCGACGGTCACGAGCTGTCGATCAGCGCCAGTATCGGCATTGCCTTGCACCCCTTCGGTGAGCAGGTCGCCGCCGACGTGCTCAAGCAGGCTGACACGGCGATGTACCGGGCCAAACACGCCGGGCGCAACGCGTTGCACTTCTTCGCCCCAGCGATGCAGGCGGCCATTGACCAGCGTTTGCAATTGCAGGGCGAGTTGCGTCAGGCGATCCAGCGTGACCAGTTGTATCTGGTGTTCCAACCGCAGCTGACGCTCGATACCGGGCAGGTCGCGGGCGCCGAGGTGCTGCTGCGCTGGCACCACCCGGAGCGCGGTGATATCCCGCCGGATCAGTTTATTCCCCTAGCCGAAGAGACCGGCTTGATCCAGGACATCGGTCAATGGGTGCTTGAGCAGGCCTGCGCGGCCCTGGCGCGCTGGCTGCCGCTACATCCCGGTTTGGTGTTGGCGGTCAACCTCAGCCCACGCGAGCTGCGCCAGGAAGATTGCGTGGCGCGGGTGCTCGCCTGCCTGGCGCGCCATCAGTTACCGCATAGCGCGTTGGAGTTGGAGATTACCGAAGGCGTGCTGCTTGAAGATGTTGAGCTTTGCATTGCCAACATGCTGGCCTTGCGCACCTCGGGCATCCGCTTTGCCATCGATGACTTCGGCACCGGCTATTCGTCGCTGACCTACCTCAAGCGTCTGCCGTTGGACCGCCTGAAGATCGACCGCAGTTTTATTCAGGACCTGGACGGCGACGGCAGCGACCTGATGCTGGTGCAGACCATTCTGATGATCGCCTGCAACATGGGGCTGGAGTGCGTCGCCGAGGGCATTGAGACCGATCATCAGCTCGAGGTGCTGCGTACCCACGGCTGCGAACTGGGGCAAGGCTTCCACCTGGGCGTCCCAATGCGTGAAGCGGCGCTGCTCGACTGGCTGGAGCAACGCCGTTAGGGACCTTAGCCCTTACCCTTGGTGCGGGTCAGGTGTGGCCCGCCGTTTTTTTCCAGGTACTGAATGACCAGGCTGGCGACATCCTTGCCGGTGGTGGTTTCGATGCCTTCCAGGCCGGGTGAGGAGTTCACCTCCATCACCAGCGGGCCGTGATTGGAGCGCAGGATATCGACGCCCGCTACCGACAGGCCCATGACCTTGGCGGCGCGGATGGCGGTCATGCGCTCTTGCGGGGTGATCTTGATCAGGCTGGCGCTGCCGCCGCGGTGCAGGTTGCTGCGAAATTCACCGGGCTTGGCCTGGCGCTTCATCGCCGCGATCACCTTGTCGCCGACCACCAGGCAGCGGATGTCCGCACCGCCGGCTTCCTTGATGTATTCCTGCACCATGATGTTCTGCTTGAGGCCCATAAAGGCCTCGATCACCGACTCGGCCGCCTTCTCGGTTTCGCACAACACCACGCCGATACCCTGGGTGCCTTCGAGCACCTTGATCACCAACGGGGCGCCGTTGACCATGGCGATCAGGTCGGGAATGTCATCGGGCGAGTGGGCAAAGCCGGTCACCGGCAGGCCGATCCCGCGGCGCGAGAGCAACTGCAGCGAGCGCAGCTTGTCACGTGAGCGGGCGATGGCCACTGATTCGTTGAGCGGGAACACGCCCATCATTTCGAACTGGCGCAACACCGCGCAGCCATAAAAGGTCACCGAGGCGCCGATACGCGGAATCACCGCATCGAAGCCTTCCAGGGGGCCGCCGCGGTAGTGGATCTGCGGCTTGTGGCTGGCGATGTTCATGTACGCACGCAGCGTGTCGATCACCACCATCTCATGGCCCCGTTGCTGGCCGGCTTCGACCAGGCGGCGGGTGGAATACAGGCGCGGGTTGCGCGACAGCACGGCGATCTTCATGGGGCGTCCGAGAATTGAGCGAGTGTTGGTTTGTCTTGCATGTAGGTTTGTGCCGGGTTGACCAGCAGGCAGCCATCGACCAGCGCCTTACTGCCCAGCAGCACGCGGTAACGCATGGTCTTGCGGCAGGCGAGCGTGAACTCGACCGGCCAGCTGCGGGTGCCCAGAGTCAGCAGCGTACGGATTACATAACGCGTCTGGGCCTGGCCATTGGAGCTTTTGATGGTCTTGACCGACACCCGTGGCGCTTCGCAGCGGTGGCGGCGTTGCACCACGGTGCCCAAGTGCGCTGTGAAGCGCACCCAGGGTTCACCATCGCGCTCGAACGGCTGAATGTCGCTGGCGTGCAGGCAGGAGGTGCTTGCGCCGGTGTCGATCTTGGCGCGCAGACCGACCATGCCCAGCTCGGGCAGGTTGATCCATTCGCGCAGGCCGATCACGCTGAGTTGTTCGAAAGTGTTCAAGGTAGGCTAGGGTCCTCGTTTCCCGGCATTCTAGCCGCTCGGCGAGCGCGCTCGCACGCCAATGCAGCAAGCGGGTAGGGTAGTCGGCTTTTATGACAACGGCCGCCGATAAAGATGCGGCCGTTAACCGGAGGGAATGCGCGCACGATGACGGCTAAAGATGACGACAAGGTCCGCCTGGACAAGTGGCTATGGGCGGCACGCTTTTATAAAACTCGCGCGCTGGCCAAAGCGGCAATCGAGGGCGGCAAGGTGCATCACCGCGGCGAGCGCTGCAAGCCCGGCAAGGAGCCGCGATTGGGCGATGAGTACGTGCTGCGCAGCGGCTTTGAGTCGCGCACCGTGGTGGTGCTGGCGCTTTCGGCGGTGCGCCGCGGCGCGCCCGAGGCGCAGCTGCTCTACCGCGAAACCGAAGAGAGCGTGCAGCGCCGTGAGCAGGCCGCCGCGCTGCGCAAGGCTGGCGGCCTGGGTGTACAGACCGACGGCCGGCCGAGCAAGAAGCAGCGGCGCCAGTTGCAGCATTTCAGCGATGCCCAGCAGGTCGTGCACCCCTGGGCAGACGAAGACTGAATGACCTCAGCGCGGCTGCAATGCACTCAGGCGACCGAGCCCCGGCAGTGCAGTCAGCGGCCTCAGCAGTGGCTGGATCAGGCGCTCGATGTGCTGCGCCGCCCAACCGGCCAGCGGCGTATAACTGCCCCAGGCGAGGCCCAGCAGGCTCAGCAACACGCCGCCCACCAGGGCATCGGAGGCCCAGTGCGCGCCGGCGACCAGGCGCGGCATGATGAACAACAGCGCCAGTGCCCACACCAGCAGCAAGCGCCAGCCACGGGCTGCACCGCTGAGGAACAGCGCCCATAGCAGCAGTACCGAGGCGTGATCGCCTGGGAAGCTGCGGCTGGCGCTGTCTTTCATATCCCAGCGGGCTTCCCAGGTGGGGAACAATTCGGTCAGGCGCGCCGCGCCCTCGACCACCAGCGACGGGCTGGCGCGTTGCCAGTCCAGCAGGCGCACCAGGTCGGCGAAGCCCACGCGGATCAGCAGCATCACCAGCAGCGTGGTGATGAAGGCGAACAGTGCCAGGCGTACGTGCTCGGCACGCAGCACCAGATCGCCCCGGAGCATGATAGCAAGCATCAGTAGGCCCACGCCGAGATCCACCGGGCGCATGCTGCCGATGGCCCAGATGTGCGCCCAGAGCCCGGCCTCATGCACGGGGGTATTGAGCAGTTGAAACACGGCCAGGTCCAGTGCGTCCCAGAGTTCACGGGTGGCCGGCCAACGCCAGCTGACCAACAGCAGGATGGCGATCAGGTGGCAGAGCAGCCAGGGGCGTACACGCCACTGACGGTCGAGGCAGTTGGGAAACATGGAAAACATCCTCCTTGATGGGCGCTGCGTGCGAGAGCGGGCGCGGATTCTAAAGAGCTGCCGCAGGCGTGCGGGGCGCAACACGAGGCTCGTTCAGCCAGCGTTCAGCTTGGTGCGACCGGTGGTGTGCCAGGGCAACTCAGCGCTTACCCCTTGGTTGAGGGCGCATTTGTGCCTAAAATCACTCGCCTTCCCGGTCGCGACCGGGTGGCGCCCCGCCCTTAAAGCCTGCCGCCGCTGCCCGCGTGATCTTCTTGTAAGCCGTATTCCTGCAGGCGAGTTTGTGATGACCGATTTCACTCAACGCTTTCTATTCGACGACACCGACATACGCGGTGAGCTGGTCGGGCTGGAAGCCAGTTATCAGCACGTGCTGGCCAAGCATGCCTATCCGCAGCCAGTGGCCCAGTTGCTGGGCGAGCTGCTGGCCGCTGCCTCGCTGCTGGTCGGCACGCTCAAGTTCGAAGGGCTGCTGATTCTCCAGGCACGCTCCGAAGGTGCGGTGCCGCTGCTGATGGTCGAGTGCTCGAGCGAGGGTGACGTGCGCGGCATCGCGCGTTACCACGCCGAGCAGATCAACGCGGACGCGGGTCTGGCTGAGCTGATGCCCGAGGGTGTGTTGGCAATGACCATCGACCCGACCCAGGGGCAGCGCTATCAGGGCATCGTGGCGTTGGATGGCGTCGACCTGGCAGAGTGCTTCACCAACTACTTCGTCACCTCCGAGCAGTTGTCCACGCGCTTCTGGCTTAGCGCCGATGGCCAGCGCGCCCGCGGCCTGCTGCTGCAGCAATTGCCTGCGGACCGTTTGAAGGATGCCGAGGAGCGTGAAGCCAGCTGGCAGCACGTGGCGACCCTGGCCGATACCCTGCAGACCGAAGAGCTGCTGGGGCTGGACAACGAAACCCTGCTCTATCGCCTCTACCACGAAGAGCCGCTGCGCCTGTTCGAGCCGCGCGGCCTGCAGTTCCGTTGCAGCTGCTCGCGGGAACGTTCGGCCAATGCCCTGGTCAGTCTTGGGCAGGCTGATGCCGAGCTGCTGATTGAAGAAAATGCCGGCAGCATCGTTATCGATTGCCAATTCTGCAATGAGCGCTATGCCTTCGACGCGGCTGACGTTGGCCAGCTGTTCGCTGGCGGCGGCAGCCAGGCGCCTTCAGGTACGCGCCACTGAGTGCCGGGCGTTTAACGCACGATAGTCGCAGGCTATTGCCCTGCTCAAGGTTGGGAGGCTGCCAAGGCTCAATGCTTTCTGGCATACTCCCGCGACTTTTTTACTGCTGTAGTTGAGCCGCCGGTTCCACTACACCCGTTCGGAAAACTCGGCCTCCGGCCGACGGGGATCCTCATGACGCAAGCCAACACCGCCGTTTACACCGACATCAGCGCCGCGCAACTGGTCGAAGAGGCCATTCGCCGTGGTGAAGGGGAACTGGCCGCCAACGGCGCGCTGGTTGTTCGCACCGGTCATCGCACTGGCCGCTCGCCGGCGGACCGCTTCATCGTTCAGGAGCCGAGCACCGAGGCGCAAATCGCCTGGGGTGCCATCAACCGTCCGTTCCCGGCTGACAAGTTCGATGCCCTGTGGGACCGCGTTGTCGCGTTCAACAATGCACAGGAGCACTTCGTCTCCTACGTTCACGTAGGCTCTGCTGAAGCCCACTACCTGCCGGTCAAAATGACCACCGCGACCGCCTGGCAGAACCTGTTCGGCCGTCAGCTGTTCATCAACCCGACGGCCTACAACCCGTCTGGCCGTGACGAGTGGCAGATCCTCAACGTGGCCAACTTCGAGTGCGTGCCAGAGCGTGATGGCACCAACTCCGACGGTTGCGTGATCCTCAACTTCGCCGCCAAGAAAGTGCTGATCGCCGGCATGCGTTACGCCGGTGAAATGAAGAAAGCCATGTTCAGCGTGCAGAACTTCCTGCTGCCGGAAAAAGACGTGCTGCCGATGCACTGCGCCGCCAACATCGGCGAAGAAGGCGATGTCACCCTGTTCTTCGGCCTGTCCGGCACCGGCAAGACCACCCTGTCCGCCGACGAATCGCGTTACCTGATCGGTGACGACGAGCACGGCTGGGGCGAGGGCGTGGTGTTCAACGTCGAAGGTGGCTGCTACGCCAAATGCATCGACCTGTCCGAGAAGAACGAGCCGGTGATTTGGAAAGCCATCCAGTTCGGCACCGTGCTGGAAAACGTCGTGCTCGACGACAGCCGCACCCCGGACTACGCCGACGACAGCCTGACCCAGAACAGCCGCGCGGCCTACCCGCTGGAATACGTCGAGAAGCGCAGCGCCGAGAATCTCGGCGGTGAGCCGAATGCCGTTATCTTCTTGACCTGCGACCTGACCGGCGTTCTGCCGCCGGTGTCGATCCTCAACAACGAGCAGGCGGCCTATCACTTCCTGTCCGGCTACACCGCGCTGGTCGGTTCCACCGAAATGGGTTCGGGCGGCGGCATCAAGTCGACCTTCTCCACCTGCTTCGGCGCGCCCTTCTTCCCGCGTCCGGCTGGCGTGTACGCCGAGCTGCTGATCAAGCGTATCAATGCCTTCGGCTCCAAGGTTTACCTGGTCAACACTGGCTGGACTGGCGGTGGCTACGGCGTCGGCAAGCGCTTCAACATCCCGACCACCCGTGGCGTGATCGCGGCCATCCAGAGCGGTGCGTTGATCGGTGCTGAAACTGAGCACCTGCCGATCATCAACCTGGACGTGCCGAAAGCCGTTCCGGGCGTCGAGACCAACCTGCTCAACCCACGCAACACCTGGGCGGATAAAGCGGCCTACGACGAAGCGGCCAAAGGCCTGGCGGGTCTGTTCGTGGAGAACTTCAAGAAGTTCGACGTCAGCGACGCCATCAAAAACGCAGGCCCGCAGCTCTAAGGAGCGGTGCGCGTTGTGTGAAAAACCGCCTTCGGGCGGTTTTTTTATGGGCGCGGCTTCGGAGCTGTTGACGTGTCCTTCGCCGCGACGCGGTGTGCAACAAAACGTCGACAGACCTTAGGGAGCCGATACGGTTGTGCAGCGGTCAAACGGTATCCTGTTAGCTGGAGTGTGAGCATGGCCTTTAGCATCAACCCCGTTAAGCGTTCGGGCAAACAGCTGCGCCAGGTGGCCCTTGGGCGGTTGGACAAGGCCATCAAGGCGGTTCAAAGCGGCAGCAGCCAAGGCGTACACGACGCCCGCAAACGCCTGAAGGAGTTGCGCGCCCTGCTGCGCCTGGTGCGTGAGCCGCTGGGGGCGGCGCGCTTCGCGGCCCTGAACCAGCGCCTGGGTGATACCGCCAGGCAGCTTTCTAGCGCCCGTGATGCTGTGGCGATGGTGGAAAGCTGGGACGCGCTGGTTCGCCATGAGCCAGCCCGTTTCGCCGCGGTGGCCATGACCTGCGTGCGTGAGCGTTTGCAGGCGCGGGTCAGCGCCGGTGTAGGGCAGCCGCCCGAGCGCGATAGCCTCGTCGCCGCGCTACAGCAGACAGCCAGCGAAGTCGCCGAGTGGCAGATCAAGGGCAAGGGTTTCAGCCTGTTCGAGGCGGGGCTGCTGCGCAGCTACCGCGCGGGCCGGGTGGCCCTGCGCCGGGTACGCCGTGAACCAGGCGACGAGGCCCTGCATGATTGGCGCAAGCGGGTAAAGGATCATGGCTACCATGTGCGTTTGCTGTGCCAGGCCTGGCCACAGCACTGCGACAGTTGGCATGCCTTGCTCAGCCTGCTGGCTGAAAAACTGGGTGACTACCAGGACCTGAGCGTGATGCAAGCGCTGTTGGCTGAGCAGCCCGAGCTGTTTGGTGATGAGCTGATGCGCGCCAGTATTGCCGAGGGCATCAGCCATCGGCGTGCCGTGTTGCACCGTGAGGCGCTTGACCTCGGCCGCCGCCTGTACGCGGAAAAGCCCGCTGCCCTGGCTGCGCGCTGGGCGCGCTACTGGCGCGTGGCCCGGCAAGCGTGAGTGCTGACCACAACGTCTTTTGCCCTCAGGTGTTTACACTGAAGGTCTCGCTTTCATCGACCCAAAGGACTGAGCCATGATTCAGCAGAGCCTTGCCGAGGTTTTCGGCTTCACGCACTTGCGCCCCGGGCAGGATGCCGTGGTCAGCGCCGTTATGGCCGGGCGTTCGGCGGCAGCGATTTTCCCGACCGGCTCGGGCAAGTCACTGTGCTACCAGCTGCCGGCCCTGCACCTGCCGCACCTGACCTTGGTGATTTCGCCCTTGCTGGCGCTGATGCAGGACCAGCTGGCGTTTCTGCATGCCCGTGGTATCAGCGCCGCCAGTATCGATTCGGCGCAAAGCCGCGAGGACGCCAGCGCGGTGATGGCGCGCGCCAAGGCCGGTGAGCTGAAGATTCTGATGATCTCGGTCGAGCGCCTTAAAAACGAGCGTTTTCGTACCTTTATTGCCCAGGTGCCGATCTCCCTGCTGGTGATCGACGAAGCGCACTGCATCTCGGAGTGGGGCCACAATTTCCGCCCGGACTACCTCAAGCTGCCGGACTACCAACACCAGTTCAACATCCCGCAGGTGTTGCTGCTGACCGCCACCGCGACACCCAAGGTGGTGGCCGACATGCAGCACAAGTTCGCCATTGCCGCCGAGGATGTGGTCACCACCGGCTTCTACCGCGCCAACCTCAACCTGCTGGTGGAGCCGGTGGCGGGGCGCGACAAGCAGCGGCGCCTGGAGCAATGGCTGCAGGCCAAGGCCGGGCAGCCGAGCATCGTCTACGTCACCCAGCAGAAGACCGCCGAGCAGGTGGCCGAGCGTCTGAGCCAGCAGGGTTTTGCCGCCAGCGCCTACCACGCCGGCATGCCCCACGAGGCGCGTGAGGCGATCCAGCGTCAGTTCATGGCCGGGCAGGTCAACTGCATTGTCGCCACCATCGCCTTCGGCATGGGCATCGACAAGAGCGATATCCGCAACGTCGTGCACTTCGACCTGCCGAAATCCATCGAGAACTACAGCCAGGAAATCGGCCGCGCCGGCCGTGATGGCCAGCCCTCGGATTGCCTGGTGCTGGCCAACCGCGACAGCCTCAACGTGCTGGAAAACTTCGTCTATGGCGACACGCCAGAGCGTGAGGGTATCCGCTGTGTAATCGATGAACTGCGCAGCAACAGCCCGCACGGCGAATGGGAGCTGATGCTTAACCAGTTGTCCGAGCAGAGCAATATCCGCCAACTGCCGCTCAAAACGCTGCTGGTGCAGCTGGAACTGCGCGGCATCATCGCCCCGCGCTACGCCTATTTCGCCGAGTACCGCTTCAAATATCTGATCGAGCCGCAGGCACTGGTGGACAAGTTCGAGGGCGAGCGCCAGCAGTTCGTCGAGGCCATCGCCAGCACCTCAGCGCGTGCCCGCACCTGGTGTACGGTGGACTTCGACGCGCTGTACAGCCAGCACCAGGCCGAACGCGGTCGGGTGATCAAGGCGTTGGAGTTCTTTCAAGAGCGCGGTTGGATCGAGTTGGAAAGCAAGCAGATGACCGAGGTCTATGCACTGATCGATCCGGCGTTCGATGCGGATCAGCTCAGCACCGAGCTGCACCAGTATTTCAGCCAGCAGGAGACCAGTGAGGTGCGGCGCATACACGCCATGCTGGCGCTATTTGCCAGCGCCGACTGCCTGAGCCAGCAACTGGCACACTACTTTGGCGACACCCAAGCCCCCGAGCGCTGCGGGCATTGTTCGGTGTGCCTGGGGCGCGTTGCGCTGTTGCCACCACCGCCCGACCTGCCGCCACTGAGCGCTCGCGACCCTCAGGCGCTGTGTGCGGCCCTGGTCGAGCGGCATTTGCAGCACAACGGCCAGGCGCCGAGCGGGGTGTGCATGACGCGCTTTCTGTGCGGCGTTACCACACCGCTGCTGACCAAGCTTAAGGCGCGGCAACTGCCAGGCTTCGCGGTACTGGAAGATTATTCCTACGCGGATGTGCGCGCCTGGCTGGGCAGGTAGGGTGCGCCGCGCGCACCCTACTGGCTGCGCTGTCCCTCGCTCAGCGTCCAGGCGACCAGCTCGTTGGCCAGACGGTCGCCGGCCTGGCCGAAGGCCGCCACAACCGCGTCGACCGACGGATCTGCCGTCGGCTGACGGACCTCGAAGCGTCGGGTGGCGACAATCTGCTGGCTACCGGCCTGGACCAGGCGCGCTTCTAGCACGATATGCACGGCCGGTTGGCCGTCGTGATACTCGCTCTGGAACGCACGCAGGTCGCTGCTCAGGACCAGGTCGGCTGCCAGCCGGGCGTCGTCACTGCTCACCGCCGTTACCCGGCCGTCGCTGCGCACCGCGTCGATCAGGCGATCACGCAACAGGATCGGTGCCCGATCACTCCAGCGCGCGCCCTGGTAGGCGGCGACCTGGGCACCGCTGGGCAGCACAGCGATGCGCGGGCTGTCGAGCAGCTGGTTGGCATAGGGCTTGTCCACACGCAGGCTCCAGGCCATTTGTGGGCGCTCCGTTTGTGCCGGGGCGGGGTTGGCCGGCAGCAGGTAATACGTCAGCGGCTCGCTTTTCGGTAGCACCGAGCAGGCGCCGAGCAGAGCTGTTAGGGCCAGGGTCGACAGGGCGGCGATACGGCTCATGGTTGGAACTCCTTGATGCTGTCGTTGCGCAGCAGGTAACCCGCCGGGTCTTCTTCCAGGCGCCGGGAAAAGTTACGCAGCGAGCCCAGGGTGTCACGCAGCTCGGTAATGGCCGGGCCAATTTCAGCAAAACTCTGCAGGCCGCCGTCGACAGCATCGCGGTTGTCGGCCAGCAGGCGCTCGATCTGTGCGCTGCTGCGCTCCAGCGAGGTCATCAGTTGACGCGCGCTGGCGAAGGCCTCGCGGCCCTCACCGTCGAGTAGGCGATTGGCGGTGTTCATCACCTGGCTGGCTTCGCGGGTGAGTTGGCTGATCTGCTGCAGGGCCTGGGCCAGCTCGTCACGCTGGTCGGCCACGGCACCGGTGATTTTCTCCAGGTGGTCGAGGGTCTGGCTGACGCGCTCACTGTTCTCGCGGGAGAACATCTGGTTGGCGCGGTCGAGCAGGCGGGTGATGCTGATCATCAGGTCCTCGCCGCCGGCCATTAGCCGCGAGAACGGCGAACGGTCGGCGATGATGATCGGCGGCTCGCCATTTTCGCTGGTCAGCTTGGGGCTTTCCGGGGTGCCGCCATCGAGCTGGATGACCGAGGCGCCCGTGATGTTGGTGACCGCCAGGCGCGCGCGAGTGTCCTGCTTGATCGGGGTTTGACCGGTGATGCGAATGCGCGCGCGGACGGTGCGCGGGTCTTGCGGGTCGAGGCCCAGGGCAATCACTTCACCAATCTTGATCCCGCTGTATTGCACGGCGCTGCCCTGGGACAGGCCGTTGACGGTGTCGTTGAACACCACCTCATAGTCGGTGACATTGCGGTCGCCGCCCGCGTGGCTCAGCCACAAGCCAAACAGCAGTGCGGCGGCGACCACCAGCACGGTAAACAGGCCAATCAGGACGTGGTGGGCTCGGGTTTCCATCAGGTGCTCCCTGGCGCGCGCTGGGCGGCCTGTTCGGCAGCGCGTCCGCGCGGGCCGTGAAAGTAATCGCGAATCCAGGCATCGTCGGTCGCGGCCACCAGGTCGAGGCGGTCAGCCACCAGGACATGCTTGCGCGCCAGCACGGCGACGCGGTCGCAGAGCGTGTAGAGGGTGTCCAGGTCGTGGGTCACCAGAAACACACTCAGGCCCAGGGCATCGCGCAGCGTGCGAATCAACTGATCGAAGGCCGCCGCGCCAATGGGGTCAAGGCCTGCGGTGGGTTCGTCGAGAAACAGAATGTCCGGCTCCAGGGCCAGGGCGCGGGCCAGGGCCGCGCGCTTGACCATGCCGCCGGACAGCTCGGTAGGGTACTTGTCGCCGGCGTTGCTCGGCAGGCCCACCAGGGCGACCTTGACCCGCGCCAGGCGCTCGGCTGCTTCGCGGCTGAGTTTGGCGTGCTCGATCAAGGGCAGGGCGATGTTCTCCAGCACCGTTAGAGACGAAAACAACGCGCCGCGCTGGTAGAGCACACCAAAACGTCGCTCCAGCTGCGAGCGTCGTTCGCCGGACAGGCTCAACAGGTCTTCGCCAAACACCGTGATGCGCCCGGCGCTGGGCTCGCGCAGGCCGACGATGCTGCGCAGCAACACCGATTTACCGGTGCCTGAGCCACCCACCACGCCCAGCACTTCGCCGCGGTACAGGTCCAGGTTGAGGTGCTCGTGCACCACTTGGGGACCGAAGCGGTTGCCCAGGTCGCGCACTTCAATAATCGTCTCGGCGCTCACCAGCCCATCTCCATCAAGAACAGCGCGGCGACCGCGTCGAGCAAGATCACCACGAAGATCGATTGCACCACCGCCGAGGTGGTGTGCTGGCCAACAGACTGGGCGCTGCCGCTCACCTTGAAGCCTTCCAGGCAACCGATGACGGCAATCAGAAAGGCGAAGATCGGCGCTTTCAGGAGCCCGACCAGAAAATGATTGAGGCCGATGTTCTCCTGCAGGATGGCCAGAAAGCGTGTCAGCGGGATGTCCAGGGTCAGTGCGCACACCACCGCACCACCAAAAATGCCGCTGAGCATGGCGACGAAGGTGAGGATCGGCAGGGCCAGCAGCAGGGCGAATACCCGTGGCAGCACCAGCAGCTCGATCGGGCTCAGGCCCAGGGTGCGGATTGCGTCGATTTCTTCGTTGGCCTTCATCGAGCCGATCTGCGCGGTGAAGGCGCTGGCCGTGCGACCGGCCATGAGGATGGCCGTCAGCAGCACGCCGAACTCGCGCAGGAAGGAGAATGCCACCAGGTCGACGGTGTAAATGCTGGCGCCAAAGTCGGCCAGGATGGTCGCGCCGAGAAAAGCCACCACGGCGCCGACCAGAAAGGTCAGCAGGGCAACGATGGGCACGGCATCCAGGCCAGTTTGTTCGAGGTGCGCGGCCAGGGAGGTCATGCGCCAGCGCCGCGGGCGCACCAGCACCGTCACCATCGTGCTCAGGGTCAGGCCGATAAAGCCGAGCAGTGCGATCAGGTGCTGCCACACCCCCAGCGTTGCCTGGCCGATATGGGCAAAAATATCGCCTATGGCGCTGCCAGCGGCGGGTTGGGGCGGCGCGGCGCTATCCGCCATCGCCTGGCCCACGGTCTGCAGAAGGGCGCGCCGTTCAGCGGGCAGGTCGGGTGAGTCGGCCGCGAGTTGGGCCAGGCGCTCGGCACCCAGCAGCTCCACGAGCAGGGCTGCACCAGCGGTGTCGAGGGCGCCCAGGTCGCTGAGGTCCGCCGCGACCTGGGCGTCAAGGCGTGCGCGCAGGGCATCGACCTGAGGCAGCAGCTGGGCGTAGTGCGCCAGGGTCCAGTCGCCGCCGATGTGCAGCCGCGCCTCGGCGTGCGCAGCGTTTGCAGCGGGCGATTGCAGGTAGGGGGCTTTACTCATGGCTGCAGCTTACCTGCCCTGACGGCTGCGCGGAAAGCTGCGCAGGTTCGCACGCGGCGCAACGGCCGGCATGGGGTGCACGCGTGGGCATCGGCAGGCTACTCTCCAGCGCAGGGTCAATGACTGTGTTGGATGCAGGCAGTGCGCCAGCGTTCAGTTTTGATCGTACGCGCTTGCGCTGAACCTCCTGGTCGATGACGCCTCAAATGACCACGCCCCTATGTGATAAGGAATGCCATGCAGATCCACGTCAACAGCAACCACATCGAGGGCAGCGCCCGTCTTCAAGCCTGGGTCGAGGCCGCCGTAGGCGAGCGCCTGGAGCGTTTTGATGACCTCCTGACCCGCGTTGAAGTGCATGTCAGCGACGAGAACGGCGCCAAGGCCGGTGACGATGACAAACGCTGCCAGATTGAAGCGCGGCCCAAGGGGCACCAACCGCTGTCGGTGAGCCACAAGGCCGCATCGCTTGATCAGGCCGTGGACGGCGCCGCCGAAAAAATGCGCCATGCTCTCGAACACCTGGTCGGCAAGCTCGGCGCCAAGGTGCTGTCTGGCGGTGAGTTGAACGACCCGCTGTTGGACGAGGCGCCAGCGCAGGTCAAGGATGCGCTGCTGCAGGAGGAATTCCTGGCACGCCAGGAAGCGCTCGGCAAAGACTAAATACAAACACGCGGCGGCTGCGGCAGGTTCCCTGCTGCAGTTGCCGCTGTGGCAGACTCGCGGCGTGACCTTTTGCGGACGACGCGCGATGACCGACCTTTCCCTGCAGGACCAAGCCGCCCCCGACGGCGTCTGCTTCGGCTGCGGCAGCAGCAACCCCCACGGCCTGCACCTGAAAAGTTACTGGGACGCCGAGCACACCCAAGTAATCGCCGAGTACCGACCCGATGCCCGCTACTGCGGGTGGCCCGAGCTGGTCTATGGCGGGTTGATCGGCATGCTGGTCGACTGCCATTCCAACTGGACTGCCATGGCATTCCACTACCGCGCCGAGCAGCGTGAACCCGGCAGCCTGCCGCGTGTGGAGTGCGTGACGGGCCATCTGGGCATTCGCTTCATCAAACCGACGCCGATGGGCGTGCCGTTACAGCTCAGGGCATGGGTGGAAGGCGAGGTAGGGCGCAAGAGCCGGGTGATTTGCGAACTCTACGCGGGCGGCATCATGACCGCCTGTGGCGATTCGACCTTCGTGCGTGTCGAGGCCGCCGCCTTGGGCGCCCAGGCCCACGGGCGCGTCGCATTCACCAGCTGAATGCCCGTCATTCGCGCGTGGTGCTTCTAAAACCGCGCTCATCTACTTATGGTGCAGGACAGCCTTGCAGGTGACGCCCTCGGATGGCTGGGGGCCGCGCCAAGGCGGAGCGATCAGCCATGCAGCCGTTCAGTTTTGCCACCACTGCGCGCATCCACTGTGAGTTCGGCGCGGCCCGACGCCTGGCGGCGTTGTGTGCCGAGCAGGAGGTCAGGTCGGTGTTCATCGTCACCGACCCTGGCATCACTCGGCTCGGCTTGCTTGACACGATTGTGCCGGGCTTCGCGGCGGCAGGCCTGAAGGTCGAGGTGTTCGATCAGGTCGTTGCCGACCCGCCCGAGGCCGTGGTGCAGGCCGCCGTCGATCAGGCCCGTGCGCTGGGTGCGCAGTTAGTGGTCGGCTTTGGTGGCGGCAGCTCGATGGACGTGGCCAAGCTTGTCGCCTTGCTGGCCCATCCGCAGTGCACGCAGGGGCTGGCCGAGATCTATGGCGTGGGCAACGCGCGGGGGCGCAGGCTGCCGCTGATACAGGTGCCGACCACAGCCGGCACCGGCTCTGAGGTGACCCAGATTGCCATTATCACCACCGGCGAAACCACCAAGATGGGCGTGGTTTCGCCGCTGTTGCTGCCGGACCTGGCGTTGCTCGATGCCGAGCTGACGCTGGGGTTGCCGCCGAGTGTGACGGCCGCCACCGGCATCGACGCCATGGTCCATGCGATTGAGGCCTACACCAGCAAACTGAAAAAGAATCCGCTGTCCGACCTGCTGGCCCGCGAGGCGTTGCGCCTGCTGGCAGCGAACCTGGATGACGCCGTCCACCACGGCACTAATCGCGACGCGCGCCAGGCCATGCTGCTTGGCGCCTGCCTGGCCGGCCAGGCGTTCGCCAACGCGCCCGTAGCCGCGGTGCATGCGCTGGCTTATCCACTGGGCGGGCATTTCCACATTCCCCACGGGCTGAGCAACGCCCTAGTCCTGCCGCACGTACTGGGCTTCAACGCCGAGGTGGCCGCCCCCTTGTATGCCGAGCTGGCGCCGCTGGTGCTGGGTGATCGGCTGCGCGTGGGTAGCGCACTGGAACAGACCGAGCAACTGCTGTTGGCCCTGGCCGATTTCAGCGTGCGCAGCGGTCTGCCCACGCGCCTGCGTGATGCCGGTGTGAGCGAGGCGATGTTGCCGACCCTGGCGGCTGACGCCATGCTGCAGCAGCGCCTGCTGGTGAATAACCCGCGCGAGATCAATGAGCAGCAGGCGCTGGCCATTTATCAGGCTGCCTATTGAATACGGTCGCGGCTAAAGCCCCTCCCATAAGATGCAGCAATCGTGTGGGAGCGGCTTTAGCCGCGATGCCAACCCAAGGATCTTGCATGAGCCAACCCCAACACCTGCGTGGCGACTACCGCCACTTCCAGCCGATTACCACGCGCTGGCATGACAATGACCTCTACGGTCACGTCAACAACGTCACCTATTACAGCTATTTCGACAGCGCCGTGAACACCTACCTGATCGAGGTCGGCGGCCTGGATATTCACGAGGGCTCCGTGGTGGGCTTCGTCGTCAGCTCAAGCTGCGACTACTTCGCCTCCATCGCCTTTCCCGAGCGCATCGAGGTTGGCTTGCGTGTGGGTAAGTTGGGCAACAGTTCGGTGCAGTATGAATTGGCGGTGTTCAAGGTCGGGGAGGAACACGCCTGTGCGGCAGGACGCTTTGTGCATGTCTTCGTCGACCGCCAGAGCAACCGCCCGGTGCCGATCCCGGCGTCGCTGCGCGCCGCGCTTGAGGGTGTGCAGGTGGTTCAGGCCGGGGCATAAAAAACACCGCGACTGCCTGAGGCAGCGCGGTGTTTTTCTTTACGCCAGTGCGGGGTGCGGCTGGCCAGGAAGCGGACGCAGGCCTTAGTGCCGGCGGTGTTTATGCTTGTGCTTGTGTTTATGCTTCTTGCCGTGGTGATGGCCGCTGCGCTTGCCATCGTCGCCGCCGGCGTATTCATTGGCCAGCGCGCCACCTGCGGCGCCACCGAGGCCGGCGCCAATGGTCGAGCCGGTGCTGCCGCCCAATTGGCCGCCGAGCACCGAGCCGCCGGCTGCACCCAGGCCGCCACCGAGGGCCGCCTCGGTCTTGTTGCGGTCCCGGGCGGTGATCACGCCACCGGCGGCGCCACCCAGGCCCGCGCCAATCGCCGCACCCGTACTGCCGCCAACCTGTTGGCCAACGATGTTGCCCAGTACGCCGCCCAGGCCGCTGCCGACGGCAACCTTGGTGCTGTCAGCGAAGGCGAAGGGGCTCAGGGCGGTCAATGCCAGTGCGGAAAGAAATGTACGCATGCTGCAAACCTCGAAAAAGTCCGGGGCGGACGGGTATTAGCGGCACCGTGCCGTCGTTGGGCAGGCTACCGACGTAACCTTAGAGCCTGTTTTTTCGAGAAATTCCGTGAGGCCTGGATTTTTATCAGCGTCAAAAGACGCGAGTGGCCTCGAAACTGAATTCGCTTTCACAGTGACTGTTCTGCCCGCTGTAGGCGCTGCAGGCGTCGCCTCCCAGGCTGGAGTCGGAGTAGGAGAGGTTGAGGTCGATGCCCAGCCAGGGCCGCGACAGGCTCAGGCTCCAGTCGTTGAACACACGTACCTGAGCGCCGTTGGCGAGGGTTGTCGGCGTGTTGAGCAGGTGGCTGGCGTAGCGCGCGTGCAAGGCCAGGCCCAGGCTTGTGTAGGTGCCAAGGTCCGCGAGCAGGGTGCCGTCACGGCGGCTGGGTTCATCGCTGAAGGCCAGGCCAAAACGCCGCTCACCCAGGGTCAGGCCGGCATACAGGTCCTGGCTGTCGAGGTGGCTGTAGCCGGGATGGCTGTAGCGCATGGTGCCGAGTTCCACGCCCAGCTGTTCGCCCACGGCGGCGCGGTATCCGAAGTAGTGGTTCAGCTCGGTGCGTTTTCCCGGCAGCACGCCAATGCTGGGTGACCACTGCCCCAGGTACCAGCCACTGGGGTGGCTGAGGTCGAAGCCGCCGTGCAGGCTGCCGCTGTTCTTAGGCTGCACCAGGCCCTGCGCCATGCTGCGGCTGGGCGTGGTGCCGAGGTTCAGTTGGTAGGGCCCCATGTCGCGTTGCAGCGTGGCCGCTTCAAGGGCGACGGGCAGCAGGCTGAGGAGGGCCAGAAGTGCAAAGCGCATGAGAAATCCAGTGTGCCGGCGCGGCCTGGAAAGGCTGCGGCGTACGTAGGGTGGGTTCTAATGAGACGATGCAGCCGATGGCTGATCAGGCGCGAGGGTAGCGCTGGGGTGTGCAGGCAATGGGACATTAAACGACGAGCGGGCCTTGCCAGCGCTGGCTTTCAGGCCGGTGTTGCGGGTGTCGTACAGGCGGCCTGCTGACGTTTAAGCCAACGTCAGCAGGCCCTGTTTAACTCAGGCGATGCGTCGATCGTCCTGCGCGGCGTGTACGCGGATGGCGATGAACTTGGAGGTCGGCGTGAAGCTGCGTGCGCCGTAGCTCTCCAGCGGTACCAGCGGGTTCGCCTCGGGGTAGTACGCCGCTGCCTGGCCTGCCGGAATATCGAACGCCAGCAAGGTGAAGCCGTAGACCTTGCGCTCCACGCCATCATTCCACAGCGACGTCAGGTCGACCTTTTGCCCCGGTTTGAAGCCCAGGCGGATGATGTCCGCCTCGTTGGCGAACAGCACCTGGCGCTGGCCGCGCACGCCGCGGTAGCGGTCGTCCAGGCCATAGATGGTGGTGTTGTACTGGTCGTGCGAACGCAGGGTCTGCAGGATTAGGTCCGGGGTCTGGCCGCTTTCGCGCACCTGCGGTGGCAGCAGGTCGCCGAGCAACGCGTTGGCCTTGAAGCCGGCCTTGCCGGTGGCGGTCTTCCAAGTGCGTGCGCCCGCCGAGTTACCCAGGTAGAAACCGCCTGGATGTTGCACACGTTTGTTGAAGTCGGCGAAGCCGGGGATGGTATCGGCGATCAGGTCACGGATCTTGCTGTAGTCCGCGATCATCGCGTCCCAATCCACCGGGTGGTTACCCAGGGTGGCTTTGGCGATGCCTGCGACGATGGCCGGCTCCGAGCGCATCTGCGCCGAAAGCGGTTCGAGCTGACCATAAGAGGCGTGGATCATGCTGAACGAGTCTTCCACCGTCACCGCTTGCGGGCCGCTGGCCTGGTGGTCGATGTCGGTGCGACCCAGGCACGGCAGGATCAGCGCATCGGCACCGGTGGTCAGGTGGCTGCGGTTGAGCTTGGTGCTGATCTGTACGGTCAGCGCACAGCTCTGCAGCGCCTGGTGGGTGCGCGGGCTGTCTGGCGTGGCTTGGGCGAAGTTGCCGCCCAGGCCGATGAAGACCTTGGCCTCGCCCCGCACCATGGCGTTGATCGCCTCGACGGTGTTGTGGCCGTTGGCGCGCGGCACGGCGAAGCTGAAGCGTTTTTCCATGGAGTCGAGGAAGGCCACTGGTGGGCGATCGTTGATGCCCATGGTGCGGTCGCCCTGCACGTTGCTGTGGCCACGTACCGGGCACAGGCCCGCGCCTGGACGGCCGAGGTTGCCGCGCAGCAGTTGCAGGTTGACGATTTCCTGAATGGTCGCCACCGAATGGTGGTGCTGGGTGATGCCCATGGCCCAGCAGATGATGACTTTCTCGGCACGCCGGTACATGCGCGCGGACTGTTCAATTTCATTCAGGCTCAGGCCGGACTGCGCCACCAGGCTGTCCCAGTTGCTGGCGTCGAGCAGTGCCAGGTAGTCGTCCAGGCCGTCGGTGTGCTCGGCGATAAAGGCGTGGTCGAACACCGCCGGCTCGCCCTTGGCCTGGGCCTCGCGCTCCCACTGCAGGAGGAACTTAGCGATGCCGCGCAGGGCCGCCATGTCGCCGCCCAGAGCGGGACGGAAGAACGCCGTGTTCAGCGGTTCCGAGCCGTTGGTGAGCATTTCCAGGGCGTGCTGCGGGTGCTGGAAGCGCTCGAGGCCACGCTCTTTGAGCGGATTGAAGCAGACCACCTGGGCGCCGCGTTTGACCGCTTCACGCAGCGGTTCGAGCATGCGCGGGTGGTTGGTGCCGGGGTTCTGGCCCAGTACGAAAATCGCATCAGCGTGCTCGAAGTCGTCGAAGGTCACGCTGCCTTTGCCCACACCCACGCTTTGGCCGAGGGCGACGCCACTGGCCTCGTGGCACATGTTCGAGCAGTCGGGGAAGTTGTTGGTGCCGTAGGCGCGCACGAACAGTTGATAGAGAAACGCCGCCTCGTTGCTCGCCCGGCCCGAGGTGTAGAACTCGGCCTGGTTAGGGCTTTCGAGGCCCTTGAGGTGCTCGGCGATGAGGCTGAATGCGGCGTCCCAGCTGACCGGCAGGTAGCGGTCGCTGGCGCTGTCATAGCGCATGGGTTCGGTCAGGCGGCCCTGGTACTCCAGCCAGTAGTCGCTCTGTTCGCGCAGTTGGCTGACGGTGTAGCGGGCGAAAAAGGACGCATCCACGCGGCGCTTGGTGGCTTCCCAGTTGACGGCCTTGGCGCCGTTTTCGCAGAACTTGATGTGGCCGTCTTCCGGCGAGTCGCCCCAGGCGCAGCCCGGGCAGTCGAAGCCGCCGTTCTGGTTAGTCTTGAGCAGGGCGCGCAGGTTCTTGAACGGCTGCTTACTGTCCAGCCAGAAGTGCGCGACGCTGCGCAGCGCGCCCCAGCCGGCGGCGGCGCCACGGTAGGGTTTGTAGCGAGGGTTGACGGGTTGCAGGCTCATGGTCGTTGCTCTCTGGCAGGCGGCGCCGGGCTGTAGACCCGGGGGGCGCTGTGATGTGGCAGGTGGATCAGGTTGAGGTGATGCTGGCGCGCCCACTGCACGGTCAGGGCGGTGGGTGCGGACAGGCTGACCAGGGTGCCAATACGGGCACGCACGGCCTTGTGAATCAATTCGAGGCTGCAGCGGCTGGTGACCACAGCGAAGCCGTCTTGCGCGTGACCGCCACGCAGCAGGGCGCCAATCAGTTTGTCGAGGGCGTTATGCCGGCCGATGTCTTCGCGGCACAGTTCGATGGCACCGTCGGCGCCGACGAACAGCGCGGCGTGCAGGGCGCCGCTCTGGCGCGCCAGACGTTGGGCTTCATTGATGCGGTCGCGCAGACCGTGCAGGTGGCGCGCCGGTGGCAGCGCACTCGGTTGCAGCGGCGTGAGGGTGGGTAGAGCCTGGTCCAGCGCTTCCACACCACACAAGCCGCAACCGCTGGTCCCGGCTAACTGCCGACGCTGCTGCTTGAGCGCCCAGAAGGCGCGGCTGCTGATCTGCACCTCGGCGCTGATAGCGGCGCCCGCACGGTGAATGACGATGTCATAAATCTCGTCGATGGACTGCACCAGGTCGCTGCTCAGGCTGAAGCCGACCACGAAATCCTCGATGGCCGAGGGCGACACCATCATCACGGCATGGCTGATGCCGTTGTAGCTGATGGCCAGGGCGCACTCGTCGGCCAACACGGCTTCGGCCGTATCTGCCGAGCCATCCAGTTCCTGGTAGGCATAGCCGGCCACGGGCGGCGTTGGCAGGGCCGCATCGACAGGGCTGAGGTGAGTGGCGCGTGGCATGGACGGTGTTCCCTGCGACGTATTGACTCATCAGGTTAGGCGCCCACCGGGGCGCCGTCTAATCACTGTTGCCAATACCGTCATCGACGCCATCTATCGCTGTTGTGGATCAGCTGCTCAGCAGGCTGCTGGCTTCATGAAAACAGGCCTCGGCGAGTGCGGAGCGCGGCGCACTGCGGCGCATGATCAAGCCCAGCGGTGCGAGGGTATGGGCGTCTTCGATGGGGGTCAGTTCCAGGTGCTCGGTGAAGTCGGCCAGGCCGCTGTTCAGCGGCATGATGGCGCAACAGAGCCCGGCGCTCGCGGCCTGCAGTAACTGATGCACCGCATCGGTCTCCAGGCGTGGACTGGGCGTCAGGCCGCGGGAGCGAAAGCTGTGGTCGATCGATTGGCGAAAGTGCATGCCGGCCGACAGCAAACCCAAGGGCAGGTCGATCAGGCTTTCCCAGCGCAGGGCCGTGCGGGTGAACTGGAAGTGACGGCGATCATAGAGCAGGCCCATGCGCGTCTCGGCCAGCTCCAGGCTGTCGAAGTGCTCGCGATCCAGTCGGTCGAGGTAGGACAGGCCGAGGTCCAGCTGATTGCGCGCCAGGCGTTCGAGCACCTGGTCGCTGCTCAGGGCAAACAACTGAAACCGCAGGTTCGGGTGCTGGTCAGCGAACAGTTGGACCAGGCGCATGGGGTCGAAGCCGGCCAGCGGCACCACGCCCAGACGCAGGGTGCCGACCAATTGTCCGCGGCAGGCGGCGGCCTCGGCGTAGAGGCCATCATGGGCGGCCATCAGGCTGCGCGCCCAGGCCAGGATGCGTTCACCTTCTTCGCTGAAACCTTCAAAGCGCTGCCCGCGGCGCACCAGTTCCAGGCCGAGTTCGTCTTCGAGATTGCGCAGGCGCATCGACAGCGTCGGCTGGGTGATATGACAGCGCGCAGCGGCCTGGCCGAAGTGGCGCGTCTCGTCGAGGGCGATAAGGAACTTCAGTTGCTTGATGTCCATGCTCACCTGTCGAGAAAGAGGCGCGAAATGCGGTGGTGGGAAAGGCTCAGGAAGCGGGCTACAGGCCGTCGAGCAGGGCCCGGTAATCCTCTACCGCGGCGAACTCTTCGGTGTCCTTGATGCCTGCACGGCTGTCCGGCTCGCGCACGGCCAGCAGGTGGCCAACGCCGAAGTCGCGGGCGCTGCGCAGGATCGGCAGGCTGTCGTCGATAAACAGGCTGCGCGCCGGATCGAAGGTCAGGTCGTGCTGCAGCGCGTGCCAGAACTGCGGATGTTCTTTGGGGTAGCCGTAGTCGTGGGAGCTGATCATGCGCTCGAAATAGGGCGCCAGCTCGATGCGCTCCAACTTCAGTGACAGCGAATCGCGGTGCGCGTTGGTGATCATCACCACACGCTTGCCGGCATCACGCACCGCGGCCAGAAAGGTGTCGGCGTCGGGGCGCAGGGCGATCAGCTCGGCCACTTCGCGCTTGAGCTCGCGGATCGGCAGCGACAGCTCGCGGCTCCAGAAATCGGTGCAGTACCAAGTCAACTGGCCGGCATGCTCGCGAAACAGCGGCTGCAGTTCCATTTCTGCCATCGCCAGGCTGACCCCGTGGTGCTCAGCGTAGCGGCGCGGCAGGTGGTGCAGCCAGAAGTGGTTGTCGAAATGCAGGTCGAGCAGGGTGCCGTCCATGTCGAGCAGAACAGTATCGATGGCATTCCAGGGTAGCAGCGGCATGGCGGACTCTTGAGCGGGTGTGAGGTTTGTCACTATTGCGGGCCTTATATCGTGCAATCTCCTACGCAGATAATAGGTTAAGCCGCGCTATGATAACCCGCTACGTCTTACCCGGGAGTCGCCCCATGCGTCAGAAACCCACCGTGTTGGCCCGTGAAATCGTCGCCAGCAGCCGTCTGTTTCGTGTCGAGGAGCTGCAGCTGCGCTTCAGCAATGGCGTGGAGCGGACCTATGAACGCCTGGTCGGCCGGGGTGCCGGGTACGGTGCGGTGATGATCGTGGCCATGCGCGATGCCCAGCACGCGCTGCTGGTCGAGGAGTATTGCGGCGGGACGGACGACTACCAACTGTCGCTGCCCAAGGGCTTGATCGAGCCGGGCGAGGATGTGCTGGAGGCGGCTAATCGCGAATTGAAGGAAGAGGCCGGCTATGGCGCGCGCCAGCTGGAGCACCTCGGCGAGCTGAGTCTGTCGCCGGGCTATATGAGCCAGAAAATCCAGGTGGTGTTGGCGCGCGACCTCTATGAGGAGCGTTTGCCGGGTGATGAGCCTGAGCCGATGCGTGTTGATCAGGTCAACCTGAGCGAACTCTCCGCGTTGATCCAGCACCCGCTGTTCAGCGAAGGACGGGCCCTGGCGGCGCTGTACCTGGCGCGTGATCTACTGACTGAGCGCGGGGAGTTTCGTCCATGATGCATCCGTTACTGCCGGCCGTGATTGGCCTGGTGCAACAGGCCGGCAAGGCGACTCTGCCGCATTGGCGAGCCGACGTGCATGTGTGTGAGAAGGCTGACGCCTCGCCGGTGACCGCAGCGGACATGGCGGCCCATCACCTGCTCAATGATGGCCTGCTGGCCCTTGATGGGCAGATCCCGGTGCTCTCCGAAGAAGCTGCCGATATCGACCTGGTCACCCGGGCCGGCTGGCAGCGGTGGTGGCTGGTCGACCCGCTGGACGGCACCAAGGAATTCATTGCCGGCAGCGAGGAGTTCACGGTCAACGTCGCGCTGATCGAGCGCGGCCGTGTGGTCTTCGGCGTAGTCGGTGTGCCGGCCACAGGCACCTGTTACTACGGCGGCGCCGGGCTGGGTGCCGAGCGCCTGAGTGCAGATCAGTCGGTGCAGTCCATCCAGGTGCGCAGCACGCCTGCTGAGGCCTTTACCGTGGTCGCCAGCCGCCGGCACAGCAGCCCGGCGCAGGAGCGTCTGTTGGCCGGCATGGCCGAGCGGTTTGGTGAGCTCGACTGTGTCAGCGTGGGCAGCTCACTGAAGTTCTGCCAACTGGCTGAGGGCTTGGCCGACTGTTACCCGCGCCTGGCACCGACCTCGCAATGGGACACGGCGGCGGCTCAGGGCGTGCTGGAGGGTGCCGGCGGTGAAGTGCTGAACCTGGACGGCAGCACGCTGACCTACGAGGCCCGCGAATCCCTGCTCAACCCCTCATTCTTGGCGCTGCCCGGCAGCGCCGCCTGGCGCGCTGTGCTGATCGAGCTGGCGCGTGAGTTGGGTTGAGCATTGAGCTGGCCGTGCATCGTCGAAGACAGTGCATTGGTACAGCCTGAATGCCCTGTAGGAGCGAATTTATTCGCGATGTTCGGCGATCTTCGCGAATAGGCCCTTAATGTGGCGTTTCGCATCAAGGTGTCGGTCAATGCCAGGCTGCGTGGGTGGGGCGGGGTCATTCCGCTTTAGCCGCGATGGCTCTGGCGTGTGCACGATTTATCGCGAATAAATTCGCTCCTACAGAGAGCGAGTTTATTCGTGTGGCGACCCTAGTCGAGCATGTCGCGGTAGCGCTGATCCTTGGCAAACACCAGTGGCTGGGCGAAGCCCGGCACCTGGATCTGCTCGGTGCCAATCTCGATGGCCTTGTCGTCGATCAGGTCGTTGCCGAAGTTGTAGATGATCTCCAACTGCCCCAGCAGGGCTTGCTGGTCGTACGCGGTTGCCGCTTGGCGGGTGCTTTCCCGGCGCGCGAGGTAGGCGTCGAAGGCGGCTTGGCCATGGCGTTTGCGCAGCATGCGCTCGGCCACGTGGGGTGCCAGGATCAGCGCGCTGGCGTTGTTACCGCCAAAGCCCTTGGAGTTGATGATGCACAGGTCGAGCTGCTGCGGGTCGCGCTGGCGGTCTTCGGTGGCGATGCTCAGGTGCGTCTGATGCACGTCAGCGGCGACCTGGTCGATGGTCTTGATGCCCGGAATGATGCCGTAGCGGAAGCTGCCCAGCGCTGAAATCACCTGATCACCGCTGGCGGTGGCCAGGGAGTGACCGACAAACGCTTTGGCAGCGGTCACCGGCCATTGCTCGATGCCGAAGGTGGCGGCAATACGGTCGAGAATTTCTGACTCGGTGACGCGGTTGGCCGGCGTGCTGGAGCCGTGGGCATGGACGAAGCTGCGCTCGCGTACGGCGTCGGCACCGAGCAGGTCGATGGCGCTGGCCACGGCTTTGGCCACTGTCAGGTAGTTGCCTGGGCCGGGGGCGGAAATGGACTTTTTGAAGCCGTCGGCGTTGATAAACACATCCGGCACCGCGCCGTGGATGTCGGCACCCAGCTGCAGGGCCAGCTCATCGTCCATCAGCACGACGAACTGGCAGGCTTCAGCCAGGGTAAAGCCGCAGTTCTGGCCGAACGGGCGGCTGGCACGGCGGAAATCGACGTCATCCTGGCCTTCGATCAGGCGCAGGCCTTCCTCGGTGGCCAGGGCACCCATGGCGCCGTAACCTTCGATGCATTCCTGGTTGATCGGCGCTTCGCTGTTGCCGACGATCACCACCCGGGCCCTGCCGCTGGCGATCTGCTCGATGCCTTTCTGCAGGTTGTAGAGGAAGGTGGCGCAGGCGCCGGTGACGCTGCCGGTGGTACCGACGCTGCCGAGCACATAGGCGTTGATAAAGTCGGCCGGCATGGTGTTCAGGCCCAGGGCCAGTTGTTTGGCGGTGACTCGGCCGCCCTTGAGGCGCGACTGCATCAGGCCGCCGAAGCCGTTCTCATCGAGCTGGCTCATGATGCTGCCCGCGAACACGGCGATCTCGTCCGGTGCGACCTGGTCGACGATCTGCTGCCACGGCAGACCAATCGAGCGCAGGGCGTCAGTCACCCCGACCACGGCCATCTGCAAGCCGCGCGGGTGGAAACGCGAGTTGTACAGCTCGCCCGGCTCGAAGCCGGTCGGCAGCTGACCCGCGGACTTCACCGGCAGGGCGCGGTAGCTGTCGACCTTGAATTCGCAGCTGTCATGCAGGGTGACGCGTACTTGCTGGGCATCCACAACTTCGACTGACCAGTTGGCCGGCAGCGGCTCGGGCAATTGCTTGCGGCTGGTCACGAAGCTCAGGGCGGCGCCGTTCTCGCTGCCGAGCTGGATGGTCTTTTGCCAGTGCGCGGCGTCGACATCCAGGTGCTGCTTCTCGATGCGACGCACCAGAGTGGAGGCCAGAATCTGTGCGGCGTAGCGGTCTTCGATCTGCACCAGGTCGAGGGCTTGCCCGGCGTCATCGCGGTAAACACCGTCGACCACCTGCAGCAGCTTCATCATCACGGCGAGGCCCGCGAGCGTCTCCTGACGCGCCCGTGCGTCCAGCGTTTCCAGCACCGTGCGGCGAAAACCATGGTGGAAGGAGCTACGGCCGGCTGCGTTATAGCCGCCAAAACCAACGATCACGGGTAAGCGAGATTTCACGCACGGACTCCTTCATAGGCGGGTAGCGGGCCATGGCGTTGGGACAAGAGCAGGTGATGCGATGACTGCTTGTCGCTCGCCGCCCGACACCCTATCGATAGGTGTTGGGCGGTCGAGGCTGTGGCTCGACTGTTTTGAGTGCCTATGCTGACGCGATTAATGACCCGTGAGTCACTGCTTCGACCAAGGTCGTGATGGTTCAAGACCCTATGCCTGCTAGGGTTATCAGCGTCATAACGCAGCGCGTGGCGCGCGGCGGACGCATGCAACAGGTGCTGGAGAACAACAATGAACAGCGTCAATCCCTACGAATACGGCATGCCGCGTGATGCGGCGAATTTTCAGGCACTCAGCCCGCTGAGCTTTCTCGAGCGCGCCGCCAGCGTCTATCCCGACCGCCTCGCGCTGATCAACGGCCGTCAGCGGCAGACCTGGGCGCAAAGCTATGTGCGCTGCATTCGCCTGGCCTCGGCCCTGGCTCAGCGTGGCATTGGCCTGGGCGACACGGTGGCGGTGATCGCACCGAACGGCCCGGCGATGTTCGAGGCGCATTTCGGCATTCCCATGTGTGGTGCGGTGATCAACGCGATCAACACCCGCCTGGATGCCGAAGCCATCGCCTTTATCCTGCAGCACGGTGAAGCCAAGGTGCTGTTGGTCGACAAGGAGTTCGGCGAGCTGGTGCAGCGCGCCACCAGCCACCTGCCGAATCGCCCGCTGATCATCGGGATTGATGATCCCGAGTACAGCGACGGTCTGCTGATCGGCGAGCTGGACTACGAAACATTGCTGGCCGAAGGCGACCCCGACTACGCCTGGCAATTGCCCGAAGATGAGTGGCAGGCCATCGCCCTGAATTACACCTCGGGCACCACCGGCAATCCTAAAGGCGTGGTCTACCACCACCGCGGCGCGCACCTCAATGCGCTGTCCAACGCCATGTGCTGGGACATGACGCGCTTTCCGGTGTACCTGTGGACGCTGCCGATGTTCCACTGCAACGGTTGGTGCTTCCCCTGGGCGCTGGCGGCCTACGTTGGGGTCAACGTGTGCTTGCGCCATGTACGTGCCGAAGCGATCTACCCGGCGATTGCCGAGCATGGCGTCGATCACTTCTGCGGTGCGCCCATCGTGCTGAATATGCTGGCCAACGCCGCCGACGAGCTAAAGGCGCTGAAGACCCGCCCGGTCAAGGTGCTGACTGCGGGTGCGGCGCCGCCCGCGGCCGTGATCGAGGCCATGGAAGCCCTAGAGTTTCGCGTCACCCACGTCTACGGCCTGACCGAGACCTATGGACCCAGTGTGGCCTGCGAGTGGAAGTCGGAGTGGGATGCTGAGGCACCCGAGCAGCGCGCGCGGCTGAAGTCCCGTCAGGGTGTGCGTGCACCGCTGCTCGACGGCCTGATGGTCGCCGACCCCGATACCCTGCAGCCGGTGCCCAAGGACGGGCAGACCATCGGCGAGATCATGATGCGTGGCAACGTGGTGATGAAGGGTTACCTGAAAAACCCCAGCGCCACCGCCGAGGCGTTTGCGGGCGGCTGGTTCCATTCTGGCGACCTGGCGGTCTGGCATGCCGACGGCTATGTGGAAATCAAGGACCGCTCCAAGGACATCATCATCTCCGGCGGTGAGAACATTTCCTCTATTGAAGTGGAAGACGTGCTCTACCGTCATCCGTTGATTCTGGAAGCGGCCGTGGTGGCCATGCCAAGTGCGAAGTGGGGCGAGAGTCCGTGCGCCTTCGTCACCCTCAAGCCTGAGGCCGTGCTGACTGAGCAGGAGGTTATCGCCTTCTGCCAGCAGCGCATGGCGCGCTTCAAGGTGCCGGGGGCGGTGGTGTTCACCACGCTGCCGAAAACCTCCACGGGTAAAGTGCAGAAGTTCGTCCTACGTGAGCAGGCGCGTGCCCTGGCTGACGGAGGGCAGGCCGTCGCTTGAGCGCATCGCCCATAAAAAAGCCCGGCGAGAGCCGGGCTTTTTTGTACATGCAGCAGGTGATTAGCTCACGCCTAGCCAGTTCGGCAGGGCCATGGACACTGCCGGCACGTAGGTGATGACCATCAGGAAGCTCAGCAGCAGCATCAGCCACGGCCAGGCAGCCTTGACCACGGCAGTCAGTGGCATACCAGTCACCGCCGAGGTGACGAACAGGTTCAGCCCCACCGGTGGCGTGATCAATCCGATCTCCATGTTCACCACCATGATGATGCCCAGGTGGATCGGGTCGATGCCCAGTTGCACGGCAATCGGGAACAGGATCGGCGCGAGGATCAGGATGATTGCCGACGGCTCCATAAAGGCACCGGCGACCAGCAGCACGATGTTTACCACCAGCAGGAACTGCCACGGCTGCAGGCCCATTTCGATTACCCAGGCGGTAATGGTCTGGGGAATCTGCTCAGTGGTCAGTACGTGGGCGAAGAGCATGGCGTTGGCAATGATGAACATCAGCATGATGGTCAGCTTGCCGGATTCCAGCAGCACCTTCGGGCACTCGCGGATGGTCATGTCCTTGTACACGAACAGCGCCACGAAGCCTGCGTACACGGCAGCCACGGCGGCAGCTTCGGTCGGCGTGAACATGCCGGTGTAGATACCACCGAGGATGATCACCATCAGCAGCAGGCCCCAGATCGCCTTGCGGGCGGCGCTCAGGAACTCGCGGAAGGTCGCGCGCGGCATGGCCGGCAGGTTCATTTTGCGAGCGACGATGTAGATCGCCACCATCAGCACCAGGCCAAGCAGCAGGCCCGGTACAACACCGGCCATGAACAGCTTGCCGACCGATTGTTCGGTCGCAGCGGCATAGACCACCATGACGATCGACGGCGGGATCAGGATGCCCAGGGTACCGGCGTTACACACGATGCCGGCGCCGAACGCTTGCGGGTAGCCCGAGCGCACCATGCCGGCAATGGCGATGGAGCCCACGGCTGCAACGGTGGCCGGCGACGAACCGGACAGCGCGGCGAACAGCATGCACGCCAGTACGGCGGAGATTGCCAGGCCGCCACGGATGTGGCCGACACAGGCGTTGGCGAAGTCGATCAGGCGTTTGGCCACGCCACCGGTGGTCATGAACGCACCGGACAGCAGGAAGAACGGGATCGCCAGCAGGGTGTAGTGCTCTGAGGTCTCGAACAGCTTGATCGCCAGCGAGCGCACCGAGTCAGGGCTGAACAGCATGATGGTGACCGAGCCGGCCAGGCCGAGCGAGGCGGCAATCGGCACGCCGATAAACATCAGGGCGAACAGCAGTACGAACAGAAACAGAATGGTCATTACTTGCGCTCCTCGTGTTCATTCAGTTTCAGGGCATCGGCGGCTTCGTCAGCCAGGCCAAGGCCGGTCTGCTGGTTGCGCAGGATGCGCACGAGGATTTCCAGGAAGCGAATAAACACCATCGCGTAGCCGAATGGCACGATCAGGGTGATGTGCCACTGCTTGATACCGTAATGGCCCAGGTCTTCTGCGCCGATATCGGCGGTCAGCATGGTGCTCATCCAGTCAAAGCTGGCAACCGTGATCAGGCCGGCGTAGCCCAGGCAGCACAGGCAGGCAATGATGCCGATGATGCGCTGGGTGGGTTTGCTGGCCAGTTTGACCAGGGCGTCGACGCCGATGTGGCCGGCCGTGCGCACGCCATATGCCAGGCCGAAGAAGATCAGCCAGGCGAACAGGGCTTTGGTCAGGGCGTTGCTCCAGGTCATGGCTTGGGCCATATCGAGGATATGGTCGCCGATGGCCAGCAGGGCCTCGCTCTCGAAATAGTCACCCAGTGCATAGAACAGGGTGTAGAAGTTGTTGAGGATGACATACAGGAATGTCACCAGCGTCATGGCAGCGAGAAGGAAGGCGATAAAGCCTTCTTCAAAGTGCTCCCAGGCGCGCCGCAAGGCGTTCATCGATAAATTCTCCCGGTGAACCAAGAAAGACGTAGGGGGCAAGGGCGCGAGGCCCTGCCCACCATCAGGATGTGGGCTGTGCAGGCACAGTCCGGTGGGCCGCCAACGGCGTACCCACCCTACGATTCCTTTCGTTTACTGCTGGTTTGCAGCGTCTGCAGCTTTGATCAGGTCAGCACCGATCTCGGCTTCAAACTTGCTCCACACCGGCTTCATGGCGTCGCGCCACTCATTACGCTGCTCAGGGGTCAGGGTAATGATTTCGGTGGTTTTGGCGTCGATGATGCGCTGCTTGTCACCGTCGTTCAGGGCAGTTGCCTGCTTGTTCACTTCGGCGGTCACTTCCACGACGATCTTGTCCAGCTCGCTGCGTACATCTTCAGGCAGGCTGTTCCAGAACTTGGTGTTGGTGATCAGCATGTAGTCCAGAACACCGTGGTTGGATTCGGTGATGAACTTCTGCACTTCGTGCATTTTCTGGCTGTAGATGTTCGAGTAGGGGTTCTCGGCACCGTTTACAACGCCAGTCTGCAGGCCTTGGTACACCTCGGCGAAGCTCATTTTACGCGGGTTGGCGCGTACGGCTTTGAACTGCTCTTCCAGTACGGCGGATGCCTGTACGCGGAACTTCAGGCCACGGGCGTCTTTGGGCTCGTACAGTGCCTTGTTGGCCGACAGCTGCTTGAGACCGTTGTGCCAGTAAGCCAGGCCGGTGATGTTCTTGTCTTCCATCGACTTCAGCAGGGCCTGACCTTCAGGGCTTTGCTGGAAGCGGTCAACAGCAGCCATGTCCTGGAACAGGAACGGCAGGTCGAACACCTGGATTTGCTTGGTGTACTGCTCGAACTTGGCCAGCGAAGGCGCGATCAGCTGTACGTCGCCGAGCAGCAGGGCTTCCATTTCCTTGCCGTCACCGAACAGCGAGGAGTTCGGGTAGACCTCAACCTTGACCTTGTCGCCCAGACGCTCTTCAGCGAGCTTCTTGAACAGCACGGCACCTTGGCCTTTCGGCGTGTGGTCGGCAACGACGTGGGAGAATTTGATGACGATCGGGTCGGCCGCTTGGGCCATACCAGCGATGCTCAGCGACAGGGCGCAAGCCAGCGCCTTGGCAGTCAGTTTGAACATGCGATGCTTCCTCTTGTTGTGATTATGCGTTGGCGCAGAGCGCCGAATCGGGCGAACAAGAGCAAGTCTAGGCTGCCTGCCGAGAAACGGCGGGCGGAAATACTGGGCGCCTTGACTTGTACTTGTTGGGGGTCGCCTGGCTGTCGTTACAGCAACGCGCATGCCAGGTTGCCGACTAGAGAGGCGGGGCGGGGTTAGAACCTGGCAAATTGCCGTCAGATCGCGGGCTGCGTCGTTTTGGCACAGCCGCGAACATCACTCAAGGCGGCACTGGACTCCGTCAGTTGAAGGAATCTGTGGCGGTAAGTCGCCAATCAGTCCGTTTCGTCTGGCGGGTTTCCGCCAGAATCGGCAAAGCTCAGGCCATGTTTGCGCAGTTTGTCGTGCAGGGTCTTGCGCGGTACGCCCAGGGCTTCCGCCAGGCTGCGCAACGAGGTGTGCGCGCGTGTCAGTTCGGCGGCGATCAGGGCGCGCTCAAAGGCCTCGACCTGTTCGCTGAGGTTGCCGCCCAGAGGGGCGCTGCTCAGGTGGCTGTCCAGGCTCAGCTCCAGGCCGAGGTCAAGGCCCAGGGCGAAGCGCTCAGCGGCGTTCTGCAGTTCACGCACGTTGCCGGGCCAGGGGTGACGCAGGAGCAGGGCGCGTTGCCCCGGTTGCAGTTCACGGGCGGGCAGGCCATGGCGGGTGCTGGCGGCCGCAGTGAAGTGTTGGAACAACACCAGGGTGTCCTCGCCACGTTCACGCAGGGCAGGGATGCGCAGCGGTGCGACGTTGAGGCGGTAATACAGGTCGGCGCGGAAGCGGCCTTGGTCGGCGGCCTGGCGCAGGTCTTCCTTGGTTGCGGCGATCACCCGGATATCCAGCGGGATCAGTTGGTTGCCACCCAGGCGCTCGACTACACGCTCTTGCAGCAGGCGCAGCAGTTTGACCTGCACATCCAGGCTCATGCTTTCGATTTCATCGAGGAACAGGGTGCCGCCGTTGGCGAACTCGAACTTGCCGATGCGGCGCTTTTGCGCGCCGGTAAAAGCGCCCGGCTCGTGGCCGAACAGCTCGCTCTCGACCACCGACTCGGCCAGGGCGCCGGCATTGATTGCGACGAAGGGGCCGTCGCGGCGGTTGGACAAGTCATGCAGGGCGCGGGCGACGACCTCTTTGCCGGCGCCGGTCTCACCGAGAATCAGCACGTCGGTGCTGATGCCGGCCAGGGCGCCGATCTGCTCACGCAGGCGCTGCATGGGGGCGGACTGGCCCACCAGGCGCGCCGACAGTTCCTGGCGATCGGCCAGGGCGAGGCGCAGGCTGCGGTTGTCCAGCACCAGACGGCGCAGGGCCAGGGCGCGGCGCACGCTGTCGAGCAGGTCTTCGCTGGCGAAGGGTTTTTCTAAAAAGTCGTAGGCGCCGGCGCGCATGGCCTGCACCGCCAGCGGTACATCGCCGTGGCCGGTGATCAGCAGGACTGGCAGGTCGGGGTCCTGCTCGTGCAGCTGTTGCAACAGCTCCAGGCCATCGACACCGGGCATGCGGATGTCGCTGACCACCACGCCCGGCCAGTCGCGCTCGATACGCCCGGCTACGTCCTGCGCGTCGGCCAGGCTGGCGACTTTGAGGCCGGCCAGGTCCAGGGTCTGGCTGAGCGCCTGACGCAGGTGGGGGTCGTCGTCGATCAGCAGCACGTGGGTGCGGGCATCGATAGCGGTCATTGGGCAAGGTCCTCGGACGGCTGCGTGGTGACGCCGGGAGCGCCGGCGCGCAGGCGCAGGGTGAGCAGGGCGCCGCCCTCGGGGTGATTGGCAAACAGCAGTTCGCCGCCCAGGGCGCGCATCAGGGCATCGCAGATGGCCAGGCCAAGGCCGAGGCCCTGGGCGCTGGTCTTGGTGGTGAAGAAGGGTTCGCGGGCGCGTTGCAGCGCTTCTTCGCTGAAGCCTGGGCCGTTGTCGCGCAGGTGCAGATCAACGCCATCGGCGGTCAGCTCGGTGCTGATCCAGATGCGCCGTGGCTGCGGGCGCTCGGCCAGGGCGTCGAAGGCGTTGGCCAGCAAGTTGCCGAGCACCTGACGCAGGCGGGTTTCCCCAGCCTGGACCCAGAGGTTGGCGTCGGGCAGGTCGCGGATCAGCTCAACATCCAGGGTGCGGCGACGCTTGACCAGCAGCGACAGGGCGTCGTCGATGGCCGGTTGCAGGGCCACGCTCTCGGGCGCATGCCGGTCGCGCCGGGCGAAGGCACGCAGGTGGGCGATGATCGAGGCCATACGCTCGGTCAATTGGCTGATCAGCCTGAGGTTGCCACGCGCGTCATCGGTGCGCGCATGGTCGAGCAGTACCCCGGCGTTATCGGCATAACTGCGGATTGCCGCCAGGGGCTGGTTGAGCTCATGGCTGATGCTCGCGCTCATGGTGCCCAGGGCCGAAAGTTTGCCGGCCTGGACCAGCTCATCCTGGGCGCGCACCAGCTCCTGCTGCGCGTGCTCGCGCTCCAGCACCTCCTGCTTGAGGCGGCTGTTGAGCAGCTCCAGGTCCTGGGTGCGCGCCTGCACCCGCTCCTCCAACTCATGCCGGGCGCGGGTGTCGAGGGCGATGCGTTCCAGGTAATGACGGCGGCGCATCATCATCAGGCCAAGCAGCAGCAACAGGACCAGCAGGGCGCCGCCGCCAATGGCCACGGCCGTGCGCACGGGGCGGTCGACCAGGGCGCGCGGGGCGAGAATGCTGACCGTCCAGCCGGTTTCCTCAAGCGTGCGGTTCTGCCGGATCCAGGCGCCTTCGTCGAGGCGCAACGGCGGCGGCGACTGGGTCGGATAGGGGATGTTGGCCGCGATGGCGGCACGTTCGGCGGCGTCCAGCGGGCGGCTGGCATGGAAGCGCCAGTCGCTGCGTGAGGTGAGGATGACCACGCCGTTGGCATCGGTCACCAGCAATTGCTCGGGCGTATTGCCCCACAGCGTTTCGGTGTGGTCGAGGTCGACCTTGACCACCAGCGCGCCGAGGTTGCGCTCGCCATCGCGTACCGCGGCAGCGAAGTAATAGCCGCGCTTGCCGGAGGTTGTGCCCAGGCCGAAGAAGCGGCCGACGCGGCCAGCAATGGCCTCGCGGAAATACGGACGGAAGGCGAAGTTACGCGCCACGAAGCTGTCGTCTTTGTCCCAGTTGGAGGTGGCCAGGGTATTGCCCGAGGGGGCCATCAGGTAGATGACATCCGCGCCGGTCTGCTCGCGAATGCGCTGCAGCAGGCGGTTGGCGCTGTCCAGTGCACGGCTGTCGTCAGGCGCTTCGAGTACCCGGCGCAGGTCTGGTAGGTCACCGAGGATCTGCGGCAGGATCTCGTAACGGCGCAGGGTGCCGAGCAGGTTGGCGACGTAGAAATCCAGGGTCTGGCGGTTCTGCTCAGCGAGCACACTGCTGTAGTAACGCTGCGCGAGTTGTTGCAGGGGCCAGAGCAGCGGCGTCAGCAGCAGCGCCAGTATCACCAGGCTGCGCCAGCGTAGGCGTTTGGGAGTACGGGTGGGAGAGGTCATGGACATTGAGCGCCGGGGGAACCGGCGCATTATGCACGTTCGCTTTTTATCCGGCAGGAAAACCCGCCAGACTGCTGCGTGGTTGCATCAGGCGGATTGCCGCAGGCAGGCCGTCAGGCCCTCGCGCCAGTGCGGCAACTGGATGCGCCAGTCGGCCTGCAGCTGTCTGCAGTCCAGGCGTGAATTGAGCGGGCGCGCGGCGGCAGTTGGGTACTCGGCGCTGCTGATGGGCAGCAGGTGCGCACAGGGCAGGCCGGCTTCGCGCAGCGTAGCGCCAATCGCTTCGGCAAAGCCGAACCACGAGGTCTCGCCCTGAGCCGTCAGATGATGAACCCCCCAACTTCCCGGTTGGCCCGCTTGCCAGCGCTGAATCAGGTCGGCAGTGGCCTTTGCGATGCTGCCGGCCCAGGTCGGCGCGCCAATCTGGTCGCTGACCACGCTGACCTGCTCGCGGGTTTGCAACAAGCGTTGCAGCGTCAGTAGGAAGTTGCGCCCGTGGTCGGCGTAGACCCAGCTGGTGCGCAGAATCAGGTGCGCGCCGCCGACGCGCGCAATCGCCTGCTCACCGGCAAGCTTGCTGCGGCCATAGACGTTGAGCGGGTTAGGCGTATCGGTCTCTCGGTAAGGGCGGGCGAGGCTGCCGTCGAACACGTAGTCGGTTGAGTAGTGGATCAGCGGTGCGTCCAGTTCGGCGGCCAGTTCGGCAAGCACACCGGGTGCTTCAGCATTTATTGCAAATGCGCGCTCCGGTTCGCTTTCGGCCTGGTCGACGGCGGTGTAGGCAGCGGCGTTGATGATCAGCCGTGGGCGCAGCGTCAGCACCTGTTGGCGTATCTGCGCAGGGTCACTCAGGTCGAGCTGAGCACTGCTGCGTACCACCAGATCGGGCAGGCAGCGCTGCAGTTCGCGGCTGACCTGGCCGTGTTCGCCCAGCAGCAGGATGCTCATGGGAACAGCTCGGCCGCGGCCAGCGTTGTGCCCGCCTGGTCCTTGCCGGAAAGCAGAGGGGCTGTCGTCAGCGGCCAGTCGATGGCCAGTTGTGGATCGTCCCAGCGGATGCAGCGTTCGTGCTGCGGCGCATAGTAGTCGGTGGTTTTATAGAGAAATTCGGCGAATTCGCTGAGCACCAGAAAGCCATGGGCGAAGCCTTCGGGGATCCACAGTTGGCGCTTGTTCTCCGCCGACAGCAGGGTGCCGACCCAGCGGCCAAAGGTGGGTGAGTTGCGGCGAATGTCGACGGCCACATCGAAGACTTCTCCAGCGCTGACCCGTACCAGTTTGCCCTGCGCTTGTTGCACCTGGTAATGCAAGCCACGCAACACGCCGCGCGCTGAGCGCGAGTGGTTGTCTTGGACGAAAGTGCAGTCGACGCCCGTGAGGTCGGCAAACTGCCGAGCATTGAAACTCTCGTAAAAGAACCCGCGGTCATCGCCAAAGACGCGGGGTTCGATGATCTGCACGTCTGGCAGCTCGGTGGCAATCACGCGCATGGTTACTCCTCGGCCAGGCCAAACAGGTATTGGCCGTAGGCGGTCTTGCCAAACAGGCGGGCCTGGCTAAGCAGTCGAGTGCGATCAATCCAGCCTTGCTGGTAGGCGATTTCTTCCAGGCAGGCGACCTTCAGCCCCTGGCGGTGCTCGATGGTCTGCACGTACTGGGAGGCGTCCAGCAGGCTGTCGTGGGTGCCGGTGTCGAGCCAGGCGAAGCCACGACCAAACCGTTCCACACGCAGGTCGCCACGGTCTAGGTAGGCGTTATTGATGTCGGTGATTTCCAACTCGCCGCGGGCCGATGGCTGCACGGCTTTGGCCATGGCGATCACATCGTTGTCGTAAAAATACAGGCCGGTCACGGCATAGCTGGATTTGGGCTGGGCTGGCTTTTCTTCGATGGACACGGCGTTGCCCTGCTCGTCGAACTCGACCACGCCAAAGCGCTCGGGGTCTTTGACCCAGTAGCCGAATACCGTCGCGCCGCTGGGCTGTTCGGCGGCGCGCAGCAACTTCTCGGTGAAGTGCTGGCCGTGAAAGATATTGTCGCCGAGGATCAAGCACACCGAGTCAGCACCAATGAACTGCTCGCCGATCAAGAACGCCTGCGCCAGCCCATCCGGTGATGGCTGCTCGGCGTAGCTCAGGTGCAGGCCAAACTGGCTGCCGTCACCAAGCATCTTCTCGAAGTGCGGCAGGTCTTGCGGCGTGGAGATGATCAGGATGTCGCGAATGCCCGCGAGCATCAGCACCGAGATCGGGTAATAGATCATCGGTTTGTCGTAGATGGGCAGCAGCTGTTTGGACACGCCCAGGGTGATGGGGTGCAGGCGAGTACCGGAACCGCCAGCGAGGACTATGCCCTTCATTGTGTGTGCTCCTTGAGCGTGCCCAGGCGTTCACGCTGGTAGCTGCCATCCTGCACGCGGCGGCACCAGTCGAGGTTGTCGAGGTACCAGCGTACGGTCTTGCGTAAGCCGCTGGCGAAGGTTTCCTGGGGTGTCCAGCCGAGGGTTTGGGCGATTTTACTGGCATCGATGGCATAGCGCCGGTCGTGCCCTGGGCGATCGCTCACGAAGGTGATCAGCTCGGCATAGCGGCCACTGCTGCGCGGCACCAGCCCATCGAGCAGGGCGCAGATGCTTTGCACAACGTGCAGGTTGGACTGCTCGTTATGCCCGCCAATGTTGTAGGTCTCACCCACTGTGCCGGTTTCCAGCACGCAGATAAGCGCGCGGGCATGATCCTCGACATAGAGCCAGTCGCGAATCTGCAGGCCGTTGCCATACACCGGCAGTGGTTTGTCATCGAGCGCGTTGAGGATCACCAGAGGAATGAGTTTTTCCGGGAAGTGATACGGCCCGTAGTTATTCGAGCAATTGCTCACCAGCACCGGTAACCCGTAGGTGCGCTGCCAGGCGCGAACCAGATGGTCGGAGGCCGCCTTGCTCGCCGAGTAGGGCGAGCTGGGCGCATAGGACGTGGTTTCAGTGAACAGGCTGTGATCATCGTGCAGGTCGCCATACACCTCGTCGGTTGAGACATGATGAAAGCGAAAGGTCGCCTGGCGCCCGGCAGGCAGCGCGCTCCAGTAAGCTCGCGTGGCTTCCAGCAGGCTGTAGGTGCCGACGATATTGGTCTCGATAAAGTCCGCCGGCCCGTCAATGGAGCGGTCCACATGGGACTCTGCCGCCAGGTGCATGATGGCCTCCGGCTGAAACTCGGCGAGCAGCGCGTCTACTCGTGTCCGGTCGCCAATGTCGGCCTGTACGAAGCGGTAGCGAGGATGCGCGGCAACGCTTGCCAGCGACTCCAGGTTACCGGCGTAAGTCAGCTTGTCGAGGTTGAGAACCTGATGCTCGGTGTGCTCGATGAGATGACGCACGACGGTCGAGCCGATAAAGCCGGCACCACCGGTGATAAGAATACGCACGGCCTACACCTTTTGTTATCAGTGAGTCGGTGAATGGTACCGGGCAATGTGGCAGGCCGCATTAAAGTAGCAGCGCGGAATGAACGGCATCGCTTTGCGACGAAACGGGTTGCCTTGTGGTCGTGCGCAGTAGCAGTACGCTACTGCGCTCGGGGCCAACCGGCTTATCAGTTTTCGATGCGCACAAGCAGGTTTGCCAGCTCATCAATCTTGGTAACGGTCTCTTTGACCAACTGATCAATCTCATTACTCGACGCTCGAGAGCGTCCAGCCAATGCCCTGACTTCATCGGCAACGACCGCAAAGCCACGGCCCATTTCACCTGCACGCGCAGCTTCAATGGCCGCATTCAGCGCCAGTAAGTTGGTTTGTTCGGAGATGCCATTGATCGTTGCGATAATCTGGCTAATGGTCTGGCTGGCTGTGAGTACCGCATTCATGGCAAGTTTTGTTTCACTTACTGCAATGCGCCGCTCGGACGTATCAATACCGAAGATCACATAATGCGTGAATTCGCCACGGAAGTTGCGCAGCGCGCAGATACGGCTGTCAAACGCCAAGGTAACAGGACCTTTTTCCAACAGAATCAACTTGGGCACGAAGCCTTGATTCTTGAGCAGGGCCTGTTCTTCTTTGGTGACCGACTGCCAGATTTGATTACTTAACTCCTTGGGCGTGCCCAGCGCGCTGACACGTGAGTCGAACAAGTCGTTAGAGTGGAGGTAACCCCCTTGTGTATCCAGCTCCAGAATCACGAGCGCCCCACTGATCGCGTTGAGTTTCAAGGCCTGAATTCAACACATAAGTGCAACGCTCACCCCTGCATAAACTTCGTACGGCGTCTTCCAGCCCAGGCGTTTTCGCGGGCGTAAATTGA
>LNFM01000976.1_pt1 | contig 77187 bp, 75 predicted proteins | sample 596031 | NCBI WGS metagenome assembly LNFM01 (sample SAMN04254537, study PRJNA301005) | activated carbon metagenome | isolation source: dual media filters at the Ann Arbor, Michigan drinking water treatment plant | place: USA: Ann Arbor
CACCGGAAAGACTTGACTGGGTACCGGTCACCCGTGGATCGGACCACTGTGCCATGATCTATTACTCCTCAAAAAACGGCAACATAGCCGCATGGACTGTATATTGGAGGAATTCGTTCCAGATTCAAGCGAAACACGACATCGGTCTGTCGAATTTAACGCAAGTTTCTGGCAAAAGCTGCCGTTGCAGCGCTGACTTGCACCCATGTCATTTCAAACACCGATATGTCGCCATAATAGGGATCAGCAACCGCATGGCCTTGCTGCCCCGGCACATAGTCAAGCAGAAGTGCTAGATTTGCGGTCGCATCTGCTGGTCTTAACGCCTGCAAATCGGCCAGATTATTGCTGTCCATCGCCAATATATGGTCGAAGGTGTAAAAATCTTGGGCCGAAACCTGTCGCGCGCGCAAATCGCTGATGTCGATATCACCGAGCCGCTGCGCCACCTCCTGCGCTCGGTGGTCCGGAGGATTGCCGACATGCCAGCCGCCGGTTCCGGCAGAATCGACATGCAGCGCCAGCCCCTCGCGCTCTGCCGCCTGCCGTAGAGCGGCTTCGGCCAGAGGCGAGCGGCAGATATTGCCGAGGCACACCATCAAGACTGAAACAGGCTGCATCGTTTCGTCCGTGTTCATTTTTGCTCCGCCAAGTTGAACGGTAATTCAAGTTGCGTGTATTGCTTGTTCTGCTAGCCAGAACGCCGCAAGGCGGCAACAGCCAAAACGGGAGACGGGTGTGAGTGATACGGTCGATAGCGCTGAGCAGAACGCGGAAACCGCAGATGCCGCCGCACCGTTGCCCGAGGCCAGTCGCTACAGCTGGTACGTTCTCGGCGTGCTGGTTATCGTCTATATTCTGAACTTCATTGACCGGCAGATTTTGAGCATTTTGGCGGTTGATATCAAAGCCGATCTAGGGCTCACCGATGGCGATATGGGCTTTCTGGGCGGCGCCGCCTTTGCTGTTTTTTATGCGTTGTTCGGCATCCCGCTCGGGCGGCTCGCGGATAATTGGAGCCGGGTAAAGCTGCTGTCGATCGGCTTAGCGCTATGGTCTATCATGACCGCATTGTCCGGATTTGCCCGCAATCAGGCGCAGCTCACGGTGGCCCGCATGGGAGTTGGCGTGGGCGAAGCGACCGCAAGTCCAACTGCTTACTCATTGATTTCTGACTATTTTCCAAAACGCCAACGTGCCACTGCGCTCGCAATTTATTCGTCGGGCCTTTATATCGGCGGCGGCGTTTCGCTGTTCATCGGCGCGCTGATCGTCAAAGGCTGGAACGATGCCTATCCCGGCGGCGGGCCGATGGGTCTGGTCGGCTGGCAGGCTGCCTTTCTCGCAGTTGGTGTACCGGGATTGCTCGTCGCCTTGTGGGTGGCAACATTACGTGAGCCCATTCGCGGCGCAATGGACGGAGTAACAACCGCCAAGGCGCCAGCGCCATTCCGCACATTTGCCAGCGACCTGTCGATGATCGTACCGCCGTTCACGCTTTGGGGTGCGTGGCAGCGCGGACCGGCGGCGCTTGCCATCAATCTGGCGACTGCTGCGGGTGTTGCGCTATTTGCGTGGTGGATGATCGGCCTGACCGGCAATTTCCCGCAATGGTCGGCGGTCGGTTTCGGCTACTATGCGGTCTTCTCATGGGCATCGACTCTGCGTGCCAAGGACCCGGCAACGTTCAAATTGATCTGGGGTACTCCGGCCTTCATTTGCACGACCCTGGGCTATGGCTTGGTGTCGCTCGCGGCCTATGCGCTTGCCTTCTGGTCTGCCCCTTATGCGGAAACAGTGCTTGGACTGCCAAAAGCGGAGCTCGCTTTCGTTCTCGGCGCGAACGGCGCAGTAAGCGGATTTATTGGCGTTATCATCGGCGGGCGCATTGCCGATGCGTTGCGCGCGAAAAACCCCGCCGGACGGATATTGGTGGTGATATTTGGCGTGGTCGCACCGGTAATCCCGATCTGGATCGGCTTTACCACCGAGAATACGACGCTGTTTTATGTCATGCAGTTTCTCGCAGGCATGTTTGGCGCGACGGCTCTGGGCGCAGCAGCAGCGACGACGCAGGATCTCGTTCTGCCCAGGATGCGCGGGACGGCCACGGCGGCCTTTTTCTTGGGCACGACGCTGGTCGGTCTGTCTTTCGGGCCTTATATGGTCGGGCAGATTTCGGATTTAGCGGGAACGATGGTCAACGGCAAATTGGTTGGAAACCTTCGCGTCGGGATGCTGTCATTAATCGGTGTGGCACCGATTGCGCTTGGGCTGTTGATTGCGGCATACCGGATGCTGCCCGAAGCCGAAAGCACCATCGCTGAACGCGCGCGGGCGTCTGGAGAGCCTGTTTAATCGTACGATTAAATTCTGCTTGACGCTAGCGTCAAGGTGCTGCCATTGATGTCGCAACATTTGCAGGAGAGATTTGCATGTCACTCGATACGATTCCGCGCAGCGCGTACAACGAAGACCATGAAGCGTTCCGCCAGTCGGTTCGCCAGTTCCTGCTTAAGGAAGTCGCGCCCAACGCGAAGCAGTGGCAGGAAGACGGCATCGTCCCCAAATCGATCTGGCCAAAAGCGGGCGAGGTAGGCATGCTTTGCCCAACCGCGCCGGTCGAATATGGCGGGCTTGGCCTCGACTTCGGTTATAACGCCATCGTCGACGAAGAAAGCGCTTATTATGGCGGCGCCGCCACCGGCTTCTCGCTACAATCGGACATCGTCGTCAATTACATCACCAGCTATGGCAGCGAAGAGCAGAAGAAGCATTGGCTGCCTAAAATGATCTCGGGCGAAGTCATCACCGCGATTGCGATGACTGAGCCCGGCACCGGCAGCGATCTTCAAGGGATGAAGACGACTGCCAAGAAGGACGGCAATCATTATGTCATCAACGGCAGCAAGACCTATATTACCAACGGCCAGAATGCCGACTTGATCTTGGTCTGCGTCAAGACCGACACCGAAATCCAGCCAGCCTATAAGGGCATGTCAATTGTCCTCGTCGAAGCCGACCGCGAGGGATTCAAACGCGGGCGCAACCTCGACAAGATCGGCATGGACGAAGCCGACACCTCGGAATTGTTCTTTGAAGACGTCCGCGTGCCGATGACCAACTGCCTCGGCGAAGAGGGCAAGGGCTTCATCTACCTGATGAGCGAGCTGCCGCAGGAACGCCTGTCGATTGCGGTATCGGCAATGGCCAGCACGCAAAAGGCATTCGATGAAACGGTAGCTTTTTGCCGCGAGCGCATCGTCTTCGGCAAGCCGTTGCTCGATTTCCAGAACACGCGTTTTGTTTTGGCTGATATCAAGTCGAAGCTTCAAATTGGCTGGGCGCATCTCGACTGGGCGCTCAATCGCCACTACAAAAAAGAACTGACCGCCGAAGAGGGTGCCGCCGCCAAATTATGGCACACCGAGCTTCAATGGGAAGTCGTCGATGCTTGCCTTCAGCTACATGGCGGTGCTGGATACATGAACGAATATCCCATCGCCCGTATGTGGCGCGCCGCGCGTGTGACTCGAATTTTTGGTGGGACAAACGAGATTATGAAAGAGCTGATCGGGCGGGGGCTGTAGGTGCCAAAACCAAAAGCCTGGCAACTCGACCCCGCGAATTATCCGTTCAATCACCGCACCGAAACGCGCTTTGCCGATCTTGATCTGCTCGGCCATATCAACAATGTATCGATGGCCGGCCTGTTCGAGCATGGCCGGGGCATGTTCAACCACGCGATTGAGGTGGAACGCCGTGCGCCCGGGCAGCGCTGGCTGATCGTCAGCGTTGCGCTGGAATATATTGCCGAGGCGCATTTCCCCGAGCATGTCGAAATTGCCAGCGGCATTTTGCGGATCGGTAACAGCAGCTGGGACATCGCTTCCGCCGCATTTCAAGGCGGCGAGTGCAAGGCAACCTGCGTCACGACTATTGTTCTGACCGATGCGAACGGCCCCACGGGGTTACCGCAGGATTTGCGCGAGGAATTTGAACGGCTGCGAGTTAAGTCCGCCTAATCAACAAACGTCGCCACGCGCTTTTGCATCCCCGCCATCACCGCCTCGATCTGATTGGGCGTGCGAATAACTCGGGCCTGTCGAACACTTTCGGCCATCAGGATTGCGTCCTCGTCCAGATCGGCAAATTCGTTGAACAACGCCTTCGCCTCGCGCATCGCGCCCGGATTGCGGTTAGCGATGTCGTGCGCGATGGCCATTGCCCGGGCGTGCGGATTTTCATCGACATAAGTGGCAAAGCCCAAGCCTTGCGCCTCAGAACCGGAAAATTCGCGGTTCGTATAAGTCAGTTCGCGCAGGACATCATCGCGCACTAATCCGCGCCATAAAGCATAGCCGCCCATATCGGGGATCAGCCCCCATTTCATTTCCATCACCGCCAGCCTTGCATCGAGCGCAATCACGCGGATGTCGGCACCGCTGGCAATCTGCAAACCGCCGCCGAAGCACACGCCGTGGACCGCGGCAATCACCGGCATCGGCAATTTGCGCCACAGCATCGCGACATGCTGAAACGTGTTTGCATTGCCATGCGTCCGGTCGGTCAGGCTCCCCATCCCAGCACTCGCGCTTGCGCCGCCGCTGGCCATGCTTTGCATATCGAGGCCAGCGCAAAAGCTTCGCCCTTCGCCCGACAACACAACTGCGCGCACGCCGCTCATGCCGGCAAGCTCTTGGCCAGCCGCGATGATGCCAGCAAACATCGCCGGATCGAGCGCATTCATCTTGTCCGGCCTAGTCAGCCGGACGTCAGCGATATGGTTCTCTACGGTGATACTGACGCGGTCGTTCATGCTTTTTCCTTCAGTGCAAATTCCACCAGCGGCAATTGGTCATTGCCAAAATACATGCGCGTCGTGTCGACGAATATCGTTGGCGAACCATATCCGCCGCGTTCGATGACCTTTTCGGTATTGGCGCGCAGCAATGCCTTGACCCCATCGGTCTGCGATGTCGCTCGCATGCCCTCGCCATCCAAACCAGCGCTGTTCGCAACCGCGACCAATACATCAGGATCGTCGAGATTTTCTTGGCGGCCAAAATAGCTTTCGAACGCGGCTTTGGTGAATTTCATCAGCGCGACTTGGTCGTCGGCCAAGGCAGCAGCCATCCGCATCGCATTCACGCTTTTCGCCGGATGCCATTGCGACGGAAAGTTCATCTCGACCCCGGCAAGCGCCGCCCAGTCCTTCAACACGTGCCAACTATGCTTCAGCTTGCGATTATCTGTCGCTTCGCGCGCGGCGTACACCGATTGGTTTACCGCGTTGAATACCCCGCCGACCAAAATCGGCTGCAGCCGTGCCTGGGCACCGGTACGCTCCAGCACACCTGCCAAATTGGTGAACGCGAGATAGGTCCACGGGCTGGAAAGATCATAGAAAAATTCAACCCGCTCGCCTGCCATGTTGCCCTCCGTTACCGCAAAGGCATAGCATCGCCGCAGGTTTAATGAAGCGCTTAAATTTGCCGATTCTGCCTTTGGTTATAGAGTTCCATCGCTTATCGGTGAATTTACACATCTGGCCGCATGTACCTGCGCAACATTCACGTCTTAAATTGACTTTAACCATATGCGGTCACAGTGAGATGGGCAGATAACAATTGTCCGGTGGATGAGGACAGGGGTCGTGAATGTTTGAAGGCAAAGATATGGGCTTTGCCAGTACCGGGTTTGGAGCCAGCTCTGGCTTCGGGCAGAGCGTCGCGCTTGCGGACGCGATGATTGCACCCATGCGTCAGACCCCGGAACGCAACTGGCGGGACAAATTGGCCGAGCTCGACCTTGTTCCTGACCTTGGCGAAGATATCGGTTCTATCCGCTGGTTCCGCGGTCTAGGCACCCTAACTGCCTTAAGCGTATTCGCGCTTGCGTTGCTCCCCGATTTTGGCCCGGTTTATGGCGCGCAGCCGCCAGTCCCTACCGAAGCCGAGTTTGAAGAAGCGCGCGCGCAAATGATCATGCCGATTGCTTATGGCAGCGATAGCGGCAAACGCATGGCCGCTACCGACGCGGTCATCGCACTGGCAGGAAGTCCCGAACGGCCGCGAATCGAGCTTACCGCAACGCTTGGTCGCGGCGACAGTTTCGCCCGTGTGCTGCAACGCGCAGGCGTTGGTGGCGGCGAGGCGGCAAATGTTACCTCAATGGTGTCGGGTGTGACTTCGCTTGGCGATATCGAACCCGGCACGCCCATTGAAATCGTTCTTGGCCAACGGACGTCGAAGAATCAGGCACGTCCGCTCGAATCAGTCACCTTCCGCGCGCGCTTCGACCTCAATCTAGAGGTCAACCGCGAGGGCGGCGCACTTCGCCTTGCCCGCAAACCAATTTCCGTCGACGATACCCCGCTGCGCATTCGCGGAACCGTCGGCAGCCAGGGTATTTACCGATCCGCCCGTGCCGCCGGTGCGCCCGCGGGTGCCATTCAGGACTATCTGAAGGTTATTGCCGGACGGACATCCTTATCCGCGATACGCCCAACCGATGAATTCGACATCATCGTCGATTACAAACGCGCCGAAACCGGCGAAGTTAAGGTCGGCAATCTGCTTTACGCGGGTATCGACCGCGACGGGAAATCGACCATCCAGATGCTGAAATGGACGATGGGCGACAACAGCCAATGGTTCGAGGCATCGGGCGTGGGCGAATCGAAGGGTGCATTGAGCCGCCCGGTCAATGGCCCGGTCAGTTCGGGATTTGGGTCACGGCGTCACCCCATATTGGGCTATCGACGGATGCACAGCGGCCTCGATTTCAAGGCGGGATACGGTACACCGATCTATGCCGTGACCGACGGCACCGTGGCCTTTGCCGGTCGCAAAGGTGGATATGGCAATTTCGTCCAACTCAACCATGGCGGCGGTCTTGCTTCGGGCTACGGCCATATGAGCCGCTTTGCCGTGTCATCGGGCAGCCGCGTCCGGCGTGGCCAGATTATTGGCTATGTCGGCTCGACGGGTCTCTCGACCGGACCGCATTTGCACTACGAACTGTATCGCGGTGGCCGCGCGGTCAACCCTATGTCGGTTAAATTCACCCAGCGTGCGCAGCTGTCGGGTAATGACCTTACGCAATTCAAGGGCAAGCTCAACCGCCTCAAATCGGTCAAGCCCGGTGCTGCTCTGGCCCCAGTCAAATCCAGTAGCCGCCAAGTCGAAGAACCGAAGCGCGAAATCGACCGGCTGACCCAGCGTATGGACGCGCGCAACATCCGCGGATAAGCCGTTGAGCATACACAATTGCTCGGCTAAGCACCGAGTATGAGCGACACACAAAGTTTCCCCAACACCCGCCTCCGCCGCAGCCGCGCCACCGCGTGGAGCCGCAATATGGTGCGCGAAAATATCCTGACGCCCGCCGATTTGATCTGGCCGCTATTCGTGACCGAGGGTGAGGGTGTCGATGAACCGATAGCAACGCTTCCCGGCGTTTCGCGTTGGTCGGTCGACCAGATTGTGCACCGCGCGGACGATGCTATTGAATTGGGCATTCCGTGTATCGCGCTGTTTCCCAACACCCAGGCTGACCGGCGCAGCGACGATGGCGCTGAAGCGCTCAACCCCGACAATCTGATGTGCCGCGCGATCCGCGCGATTAAATCCGCGCATGGTGACAAGATAGGCGTTCTAACCGATGTTGCGCTCGACCCCTATACCGCCCACGGGCAGGACGGGCTCGTCGACGATGCGGGCTATGTCCTCAACGACGAAACCGTTGCGATGCTGGTCGACCAGGCGGTCAATCAGGCCGACGCCGGAGCCGACATCATCGCGCCAAGCGATATGATGGACGGCCGCATCGGCGCGATCCGCAAGGCGCTCGAAATGAACGGGCATAATAATGTTCAGATCATGTCCTACGCCGCCAAATTTGCCAGCGCCTTCTACGGCCCGTTCCGCGATGCCGTCGGCTCGCGGGGACTGCTCAAAGGCGATAAAAAGGGTTACCAGATGGACCCGGCTAACAGCGACGAAGCCCTGCGTGAAGTCGCAATGGACATCGCCGAGGGCGCCGACAGCGTAATGGTCAAGCCCGGACTGCCATATCTCGATATCGTTCGCCGCGTGAAAGACAATTTCGACGTGCCCGTCTTCGCGTATCAAGTGTCCGGCGAATATGCGATGATCGAGGCAGCCGCTGCCGCAGGTGCAGGCGACCGCGATGCGCTCGTGCTCGAAACGCTGTTGGCATTCAAACGTGCCGGCTGCTCGGGCATCCTCTCATACCACGCGGTACACGCAGCCCGCATGCTGAACGGCTGAAATGACTCAGGGGTTCACGCGAAGCTCGCGAAGGAGCGAAAGGCGCGAAGAATGAGAGGGTCGGTGGAGGAACTTGCTGCGATTGCGGTGGATTGCGGGCGACAAGTTCATAAGGATTTAGGGCCCGGATTGCTGGAGTCCGCTTATGAATCGGTTTTATCGCATGTGCTGACTAAACGGGGGTTGGCGTTAGAGACTCAAGCTATCATCCCGATTACTTACGATGGATTGAAAATCGATCAGGGGTTTCGGGCTGACATAATTGTCGAAGGCAAATTGCTTATCGAACCTAAATCGGTCGAAAGACTGATGCCGGTTCGCGGAAAACATGTGCTGACATACCTGATGTTCATGAATCTACCGATTGGCTTACTGATGAATTTTTCGATCGAGACATTTCGCGAAGGCCTTAAGCGCATCGTCAACAACCACCAGCAAACAGAAACTTCAACGCTGAAAATACATCGCTAATCTTCGCGCACTTCACTCCTTCGCGCGCTTCCCGTGAATTTTCTTTAAGTCGTAGTCCCATGATCGAGCCTGCAAAATGAATTCAGAATCTGCTTCAAACAACAGCCGCAAGCTGTTCCTGCTCACAATATTGACGGGCAGTTTCCTGCTCTTCCTCGTCCAGCCGATGATTGCACGCATGGCATTGCCGCGATTGGGCGGAGCGCCGGCAGTCTGGAACAGTGCGATGCTGGTTTATCAGGCGCTGCTGCTGGCGGGTTACGCTTATGCCCACCGCTTGACGCGTGAACCGGCGCGACGGCAAGCCATTATCCATATCGCTTTGTTTGCGGTGGCGCTGCTTTGGCTGCCTCTTGGTCTGGCCGGATTGCAACCGCCGGCCGACGGATCGCCGATATTCTGGGTGCCGTGGTTGCTGATTGCCTCCATTGGGCCACTGTTCTTCGTGGTCGCCGCACAAGCGCCTTTAATGCAGCGCTGGTACGCGTTGTCGGGCAATGATGGCGAGCCGTATGCTTTGTATGCGGCCTCCAATATCGGCAGCTTTGCCGGACTGATCGCCTATCCGTTGATCGTTGAACCTTTCACGACGTTGCAAAGCCAGAAATGGATTTGGAGCAGCATTTATCTGGCACTGATGGCGCTCGTTGCAATCTGCGCCATCCAGCTATGGCGCAAATCGGCTGACACGCCCGACGCCCCAACGGTTGCCGAAGAACGCAGCCATATTAGCTGGAAACGCCGACTATACTGGATTGCGCTGGCCGCTGTTCCGTCCGGTCTGATGCTGTCGACCACATCGCATTTGACCACCGACCTGATGGCGATGCCGCTTTTATGGGTTATTCCGCTCGGCATTTATCTTCTCAGCTTCAGCATCGCCTTTGCCGACGACCGGATCTTAGCCAATATTTTCACGCGCATGGCCCCTGCGGTGCTGGTCATCGCGGGGTCTTTCGTTTTCATCGTTTGGGGGAAAGCGGCGATCAACGGAATGGTCGCGAGCCTCAGCCTTCTGTTCGTCGTCGCGGTATCGCTGCACGCCGAAATGTACCGCACGCGGCCCGCACCAAGCGAGCTCACCAGCTTTTATCTGATGATGTCGGTCGGCGGCGTCATCGGCGGACTGTTCTGCGCGATATTGGCGCCTTTGGTGTTCAACTGGACCTGGGAGCACCCGATATTGATCCTGGCGGCAGCGGTGCTGTTACCGAAAGTCGGCCTGATCACGCTTGACCATAAAAATAAGAAAATCGCTGCGGTGATGGCCATATTGGGCATCATCGCCATGGCTTTTGCCGTCTATGGCGTGTTGTCCGAACCCGCAGCGATGACCGTCACGAAAGTCATGCTTGCTGCTGCTATTATGGCGATCGGGATTGTCACCGCCGGCTTCAGGTTGCCATTCTTGCTCGCGGTGTCCGGACTGCTGACGATTAACGGCGGCTGGGACAATTTGGAGAAAAGCACCAACGGCTCGCGCATGCGGAGCTATTTCGGTACATATACCGTCACCGACAGCGGCAGCGCGCGCTGGTTAATGCACGGCACCACGATGCACGGAATGCAACTGCGCGATGAGCCGACCCGGCCGATCAGTTACTATCCCGTCACCTCGGGCGTCGGAATTGCGCTGACGAAAGCCCCCGAATTATACGGTCCAAGCGCAAGCGTCGGCGTGGTTGGCCTGGGTACCGGCACGCTCGCCTGCTATCGTAAGCCGGGCCAATATTGGCAGTTTTTCGAGATCGATCCATTAGTAATCGAAATTGCGCGTGAGCGTAAAATCTTCTCTTTCCTCGAGAGATGCGCGCCAGACGTGCCGATAACTTTAGGCGACGCACGTCTGACCTTGGCGCAAGTTCCGCAAGGCAAGTTCGACATGCTGGCGCTCGATGCCTTCTCGTCGGACTCGATCCCGCTGCATTTGCTGACCAAGGAAGCTTTTGCGACGTACAGCAGGGCGTTGAAGCCAGATGGTTTGCTTTTGGTCCATATTTCCAACCGCTATATCGACCTCAATCCGGTCATCGCCGCCGAGGCAAAAGCAAATGGCTGGCACGCGGCATTGCGCCACGACCGTCCGACCCAAGCGCTAATGAACAAAGGTGACCGGGCCTCGCAATGGATCGCGCTAAGCCGCGACCGTAACAAACTTGCTGCGCTGACAGGTAAAGTAGAAACGGTTAAAGACCGCTATTACGTGGCCAACCAATGGCTAGCGCTTGATCCCCCCGGTGATACCGACCCGTGGACCGACGACTATGCCTCGGTCCTGCCGCATCTTTCGCTCTGGAAAATATTATGACCAACGCTCGCCCCGATGTCAGCATCATCACGCTTGATGGCAAAACGCCGCAAATCCACGATAGTGCCTTCATCGCGCCCGGTTGCCGGATCATTGGCGACGTATCCATCGGGCCAGAGGCCAGCATCTGGTATAACTGTGTTGTCCGCGCTGAGGTCAACCGAATTGTCATCGGCGCACGGAGCAATATCCAGGATGGCAGTGTCGTTCATTGCGATGGGCCGATGCCGGGGATGCCCGACGGCTTTCCAACGATTATCGGAGACGACGTACTGGTCGGCCATAATGTCATGCTGCACGGCTGCATCTTGAACGACCGCGCGTTCGTTGGGCTATCGGCAACGGTCATGAACGGCGCGGTGATTGAGGGCGATGCGATGCTTGCCGCAGGCGCAATGCTCACACAAGGAAAGCGCATCGAAGCGCGCCAATTATGGGCAGGCTCGCCTGCCCGCTTCGTTCGCGACCTCGACGACGCAGCCATCATGGGCATGCGCATGGGGGTCGCGCATTATGTCGAGAATGCAAAGCTACATAACGCGGCGCTAAAGTCTCTCTCGTTGTCCTGAACTTGTTTCAGGACAATGCACCAACGTCGCCTTTTATCGCGAAACAAGCTCAGGATTACGATATCTTTTAAGCTTAGGCCTTCGCCTAGCGGCGGATTAGGTTGTGATATATCTGCGTTAGGCAGATGACTTCGCTGTCATCGCCGCCGCGCTCGACCGTGAGATGCTGGATACTTTGGTCGAACTCGAACAATGTCTCACGCGCTTCATATTTACGCACCAACGATTCAACCCAGAAGAAACTGCTGATGCGTTCACCGCGCGTAACGTTGGTGACATGTTGAATGCGGGTCGACGGATAGAGCAGCATATGGCCCACAGGCAGCTTATACGATCCGCTGCCGAACGCCGCCCTAGACGACGAGCTCCCCGCCGTCCTAATCGGCAGGGTCGGTCAGAAACAATGTTGCCGATAGATCGGTCCGCATTTGTGCACCGGTCACAGGATCGACGCGGATAGCGTTATCGACATGGTCGCCGAAGGCATCCCTGTGCTGTAACGGTTAACAAAGGAGGATAGATCGCGTGCGGCAGCGCGGCGGACAGGAACAGCCCACTTTGGGCCAACGCCCGTTGCGCCATCGCCCGTGCGCACATTGCTGCCTCACCGCTTTCAGGCACCTGCCGATTTCGTTTGGCAAGCGCGGCCCCTGCCCCGCTTGTGAATCATTAGCATCTACGCGTTATAAAAATGCCCCGCCTGGCACGACTAGCGGGGCAAATTTCAGAATTTGGCGCGGATTGTGAAGCGGCCGTTGACCGGTGCTCCGGTCGAGATGTTGTTATTGTTATGGGCGTCGGCGAAATAGTTCGTGTCGAATAGATTTTCGACATTCACTTGTAACTGCACCGCATCGCTTATGTCATAATAAAGCGCCGCGTCGACACGGGTAAATGCGGGTAGCTTTGTCGTCGTTGCCGTTGTCCGGATGGCCGCGAACTGGTTCGATTGGTGGATGATACCAACGCCCACCCCAAGGCTATCGGTGAAATCATATCGGTTCCAAAGGCTGGCCTGATGCTTGGGCACCTGACCCAGAAGCACGCTATCATTTCCTGCGAGCGCCGCGTCCTGATAGCTATATCCGCCGTGCACCTGCCATTCGGGCGTAATGCGGCCTGCGACTGATAACTCCACCCCTTTGGTCCGCGTCTTGCCGACATTGATGCTGGCAAGCGGGTTTCCCGGGTCAGGCGTCGTCGCGTTGCTGCGATCCAACTGGAACAGCGCCAAAGTGACGTTCAAATTCGGCCTGACGTCCCACTTCGCACCAAGCTCGTAGTTGGTGAACTTTTCGGGCGCGAGATTTTCTTGAGTCACCGACAGCGACAAAAACTGGTCGCCCGACCGCGGCAGAAAGGACTGGCTGTAGCTACCATAAAGCGAGACATTTCCCCGCGGTTTAAAAATCAACCCCAGACGCGGGCTGATCTTGTCATCCTTGCGCGCAAATGGCCGGTCAACGGCGGGGAACAGGTCAATGCCTTCGATGTCAAAGCTGTCGTAGCGCAGCCCGGCGACAACATCGATATGCTCGCCGATACTGATCTGGTCCTGCACATAGGCCGAGAAAAATTCGACGTCGGACACGGTATCACGGTTCAATATATTGAACGCAACCGTCGGGAAAACAGGATTGGCGAGGTTCAACGTCGCGCTCGACAACGTGCCGTTCAACCGCCGGTTTGCAGATTTCTGGTCGCCATATTCAGCGCCAATCAGGATTTTATGCTCCAACGGCCCGGTGTTGACATCCCAGACGAGATTGCCCTGCGCGATGAAGTTCTCACGTTTCGTAGGGTCGCTATAGGAGGAGAGCGCCACCGCGCCATTCTGCGCAGTCGCCGCGCCGTTGGCAAACACGTTGACGTAGATTTTGTCATAATCGCCATACAGCAAGGTGCTGCTGAAGCTTAGATTATTCGCGATCTGACCATCAAGCCGCAGCTTCGCAACGTGCGCTTCAAGCTTCGTACGGTTGACGCCAGGAACACCGAAAAATTGGTCGCGGTAACCCGAAATGGGCCTGTTGGGTTGACCCGCTCCTGTCGCAATCGATGGAATTCCGCGATCGGTTGTGCGGTCGTCATTTACATATTCATAAGAAAGCCCGAGGTTCCAGTTTTCCCCAAGCTTGAAGGCGACATAAGGGTTCCACGCATAACGCTCGCCGCCAACGAAATCGCGGTGGCTATCGAGATGTTCGTAAACCGCGTTCAATCGCACTGCCGCCATATCGTTCAGTGGCGAGTTCAGATCGGCAGATACGTCATAAGCGCCAAAGCTATTGATGCTGGCCTGCCCTGCGTAGAATGCCTCGGTCTGCGGCGATTTTTGCACGCGATTGATAATCCCGCCACCGCCGCCGCGCCCGAAGATCAGCGCATAGGGACCTTTCAGGATTTCAACGCGCTCGATATTATACAACCCGCGATAATATTGAACATCATCGCGCACGCCATCGAGAAAGAAGTCGGCGGTCGTGTTTTGCCCGCGAAGCGTAATCTGGTCACGATTGCCCTCGCCCTGTCCGACCGTCGTTCCAGGCACATAGCGTAAAACATCGGCGAGCGAATGATGTGCCTGATCCTCTAGTTGCTCACGGGTGACGACATTGATCGTCTGCGGAATGTCGAGAAGCGGTGTGTCCGTTTTGGTAGCGGTCACCGAGTTGGAAGCGACATAGCCCTCGCTTACGCCTGTTACGATAATCGTGTTATTGTCGTCATAGCCCGCAGCAGCGTCAAGCGCGGCTTCTTCAGCCATCGCTGGATTTGAACCAAGCGCGACAAATGCCATGGCAATAATAGATGCCCTATAATCCCGCATGTCGTCCCTTTGCATTTATTGCGAATGACTCGCAAACTCTGGGACGGCACCTATTGCGAATTGTTCTCACATGCAAATGCTAATCTTCAATATTGGGAGAAGTTTTTTGCAACTGCGCCACTCGGTCGATATTGCGCAGGCTCAGACGAGTAGTAACGAGGACGTCCGAAAAATGAACGCAACCATCTGGCACAACCCTGATTGCGGCACGTCGCGCAAAACGCTTGCGATTTTGCAGGAAACGCCGGGTTTGGACCTGACGATCATTGAATATCGCAAGCAACCTTTCGAACGCGCAAAGCTAATACAACTATTCCGTGATGCGGACCTATCACCACGCGAGGCCCTGCGAACGCGCGGATCGCCGGCCGAAGAGTTGGGTTTAATCGACGGCGCAGCACCCGACGCGATATTGGATGCGATGGTCGTTCATCCGATTCTCGTCGAACGACCCTTTGTCGAAACCGACAGGGGCGTCCTGCTTTGTCGTCCTCAGGAAAAAGTAAGAGACATACTGTAGCGGCTTTTAGGCAACATGCCGCTGGGGCCGGTCAAACAATTCCAGACTGTCGGCAAACATCATAGGCCGACCAAAATAGTAGCCTTGGATTTTTTTGCAGCCGAGCTGCTTGATCATCGCCAGTTCGGCCTCGGTTTCGACGCCTTCAGCAGTGGTTGCAATGTTAAGACTGTCCGCCAGCGCCACGACGGCGCGAATTATGGCAAGGCTTTCCGCCTTGTTCTTCGCCGCACCCTGCACGAAACTGCGATCTACCTTGATGGTGTCAAACCGGACGTTGCGCAAATAGCCGAGCGACGAATAGCCGGTGCCAAAATCGTCGAGCGACAATTTGATGCCTAGCCCGCGCAACCGGTCGAGCACCTGAACCGCCAGCGTTCCATCACGCAAGAAGATGCTTTCGGTCACCTCAAGCTCAAGCCGCCATGCTGCCAAGCCACTATCATGCAGTGCCGAAATCACGGTTTCGACGAAATTGGTGCTGGTCAATTGATCGACCGAAATATTCACCGCCACCCGGGTCGTTTCGGGCCAGTTCATTGCGTCTTTACACGCCCTGCGAAGCACGAAATCACCTATAGAAACAATCAGCCGCGCATCTTCGGCGACCGGAATGAATTTCGCGGGCGATACACTGCCGAATTTAGGATTATTCCAGCGTACCAATGCTTCGAATCCGACCAATGCATGGTCTTCACTGGCATTTACCACAGGCTGATATTCTACGTGCAGCTGCTCGCGCTCCAAAGCATTACGTAGCTCGAATTCCATCAGCCGCTTTTCTTCAGCATTCGCGTGCAGCTTGTGTTGATACCCGTGGTGCGTATTGCCGCCCTGATCCTTTGACCGATAGAGCGCGAGGTCGGCGCTGCGCATGAGCAATTCGACGGTGCGGCCATCGACCGGTCCGAGCGCGCTACCGACACTTGCGCCGATATATAAAGTGTTCTGGTCGACGTCATAAGGTCGCGACAAACTATCGATGATGCGCCGCGCGAGCGTCGCCAGATATTTACCATCGTCGCTGTCCTTCACGACAACAGCAAACTCGTCTCCACCCAAGCGACCACATAGTTCGTTTTCGGTCATGATGAGCTGCAATCGCCGCGCCACCTGCGCCAGTAAGCGGTCGCCGACCGGGTGCCCGAGTGTATCGTTGACCGCCTTGAAACGATCCAGATCGATCATCAGGAACCCGCATTTGCGCCGCCACTTCTCGGCATCGGTCAACGCTTCGGCGAGGGCCTCAGTCAGCTGTAGCCTGTTTGGCAGTCCGGTTAGCGTATCGAAGCGCGCCAGATGCGAAATTTTGTCGGCGGATTCTCGCTGCTCGGTAACGTCGGATCCAACGCCGCGGAAACCTAAGAAACCGCCATCCTCGGAACTGCGCGGCGATGCGGATAACTCCCACCACCGCGTAATACCCTTGATCGTCACTGGCACGATCAGGTTGCTGAAAGATTCGCGCCGTTTGAGGCGGTCGGCAAGGTCATGCAGCGCATTTGGATATTGGCCTTTCTCCCATGCATCGCCGGCGATCAGCTTCAACAACGGTTGGCCTTCGATGATTTTGGCATCCTCGCCCAAAGCATAGGCAAAGCGCGGCGACACATGCGTGGCACAGCGAGATGTGTCAGTCTGCCACAACCAATCGGCACCACTGTCCTCGAACTCGCGCAACAAAAGGCTCACCGTCTCCGATTTTTCCTGGACGATAGTGTTGGCAACTTCGAACAATATCTGCGCGCGCGCTGAGCGCAGACAGGCCATGATGAGCAGTGCCGCAATACCGAGAGCCGCAACTGCGAGATAATAGCCGCCATGATAGCCAAAGCCCGCTGCCGCGCATAAGCTGGTAACGCTGATGAAGATTGTCGCTGCCATTGGCGCGGTAGGCAACAACAGCGAGGCGTAGACCATCATGCCCAGCATGATCGACCACAGTCCTAGAGCCTCCATTATTGTCCCGCTATGTCCCAGAAAGCCGAATGCCGATCCCCACATCACCGCTGTAATCGCCGAATGGGTGTTAAGGCGCTTAACATCTGCCAGATTGAGCTGCGGCCTGTCCCAAACCCATTTCGTCCCGAACTGGTGGAATGAGAAAAGATGAAAGCTACAGAACAGCGCTGCCCAAGTGGCCGTAGCCCATACCGGCGCGATATTGCGATAGAGAAAGATCGCCATAATAGCGCAAACTAGGTTCAGCGCGACACGTAGTGTCGTGCGCTTGCGCATACTCCGTGCCTGAATCGCACGCATGACGTCACCGTCAAGACCCACCGGCTCGGCAAGGCCCAGCAGCGCCTTGAACGACAGTTCACTGGGAAGTTCGAGAGATGCGTCTTTTCTAATCACCCGCCACGTTTAGCGGCGGAACCTTACTCAATAGTAATCAGCGGAAGGAAAACGCGGTCACACGATGGAAAATATGCAAGGATTTTCAACGATTGTAACGCTTTACCCGATATTAACCAGCCCCAAACTCAAGCCGCAATCGCATAAGGCTGTATTTCGCCGGACAAATACAAATTGCGCGCCTTCGCACGGCTCATTTTGCCCGAACTGGTGCGCGGCAATGTGCGAGGCGGAACAAGTTCGACGACACAGTTCATTCCGGTAACCGAACGCACCTTATCGCGGATCTGTTCCCGCAGTTTGGCACGTTCCGTCTCATCGGTCGTACGACATTGAACGAGAACCGCAGGGCTTTCTTCGCCGCCCGGGGTTGTGACCGAAAATGCCGCAATATCACCTGCTTTGAAGCCGGGAAGTTGCTCCACAGCCCATTCAATATCCTGTGGCCAATGGTTCTTGCCGTTGATGATGATCATGTCCTTTGCGCGGCCAACGATGTAAATATAGCCATTCGACAGGTAACCCATATCGCCAGTATCTAGCCAACCATCGACCAAGCAAGCATCGGTTGATTCCTGGTCGCGGAAATATTCCTTCATTAGCGATGGGCCGGTGCACCAGACCTTACCAATTGTTTTGTCAGCCAACGGACGGCGGTTTTCATCGCGGATCTCGATGGTCATGTCCTTTACCGCTTTGCCGCAATTGACAATCGCGCGATATCGGACCGGGCGGTCAGGCGCGCCTGCATGGCCAGTAAGTTCGGTTTCTTCGACCAGTTCGACCTGAATTCCTTCACCCGGCGGCATGATCGATACCGCCAGCGTGGTTTCAGCAAGGCCATAGCTTGGCAGGAACGAAGATGCCTTGAACCCCGCATCGCCAAACGCGTCGACGAATGCCTGCATGACATCAGGGCGGATCATGTCGGCGCCATTGCCCGCCAATCGCCATTTCGACAGGTCGAAACGGTCGTTGACGTGGCTTTGGCTCGAAATCCGCCGCGCGCAAATATCATATCCGAATGTCGGCGAATAGCTAATGACCGTGCCATCGGCGGCGCTGATGACGTCGAGCCATGCCAGCGGGCGGCGCGCGAAATCCTCGGTTTTCATGTAATCGGTCGATACTTGATTGGCGACCGGCGACAGAAAGCAGCCCACCAGCCCCATGTCATGATACCAAGGCAGCCACGACACACAGCGATCACTTTCGGTTACTTCCATGCCGTGCGAATGCGCCGACAGATTATTGAGCAAGGCCTTGTGCGTCACAGCAACGCCATGCGGGAATCGCGTCGAACCGCTAGAATATTGCAAATAGCAAATTTCATCGGTGTGCGCGGCCGGAAGCTCAGCCTTCAAAGCTATACGGTCACCAAAGCTTTCCCAATCAATACCTTCAACCGCGCACGCCGCTGCAGCTTCACCCGCCATTTCGGCTAGTTCGGCGGGGTAGAACAAGGCTTTGGGGTCGCAGCTCTTCAGTTGCACCGTCAGCTGGTCAACGTAGCTTTCCTTGCCACCAAACGAAGTCGGCAATGGCAGCGGGACTGGCCATGCCCCCGCATAAATACAGCCAAAGAACAATGCGGCAAAATCGGTGCCGGTTTCGGCCACCAGCGCGATGCGATCGTCTTTTTTGATGCCGTGGCTGATCAGGCGATAGGCCATGGCCAATGCATCTGCACGCATTTCCGAATAGGGATACGGCCGCGCCAGCTTTCCGCGCATATCGTGGAAATTCAGGCCGCGCTGACCGGTCGCTGCGTAATCAAGCGCTTCGCCCAACGTTGCAAAATCAGAAAAACGGCGCGGCAAGCTGTCCTGTGTCGGCGTGGATGCGAGTTCGCTCATATATTATCCCATAGCGTGCGGGCCTAAGGCTTGCGACCCCGCCCATGTTACATTTTTGTTATGCTCGGCTTCTACGCGCCGATACCAGTTCAAAATTCGACCCGACTGTGGCAAGATTAGGGCGTGAAACATGGGTCATCTGTCAAAAAGCCTGCACCGCCGCTGAATGGCGAGCGACTGCGCAATCTGGCGCTCCATTATGTCGGCAAATATGCGACCACACAGGCGAAGCTTTCGGGATATTTGGCGCGCAAAATCCGCGAGCGCGGCTGGGACGATGAACGGCACGCCGATATTACCGCATTGGTCGGACAATTTGCCGAATTGGGATATACTAACGACGCGCAATTTGCCGAAGCCCGAAGCCGTGCCTTTGTCCGCAGGGGCTATGGCGAGCGCCGCCTCAACGAAGACCTGCGCGCCAGCGGAATTGACGAAAAAGACGCCGTTCCAGCCAAAGAACATATGGCGGAAAGCACATTCGCCGCTGCCGAAAATTTTGCGCGCCGTAAGCGACTCGGGCCCTTCGCCGGCGAGCCCGCAGCGCCCGAGCAACGCCAGAAGCAACTCAACGCCTTCCTGCGTGCGGGGCACGGGTTCGACGTTGCGAAGCGTTTCGTGAATGCGGAGCCTGGGGACGTTATCGGCGAGGAATAACCCAATTCCCACCGACATTCCTCTGCCAATAAGCGATTTATGCCGCCCATCGGGAACCACAGCGCCGAGCCCTTCTTGAACAAGCCGACATTACGTTTTCAGGAACGGCACATGAATATTTTAATGGTCCTTACCTCGCACGACCAGCTCGGCGACACGGGTAAGAAAACCGGGTTCTGGTTGGAAGAATTCGCCGCGCCTTATTATGTGTTTCTTGATGCTGGCGCGGACGTCACGTTGGCTTCGCCCAAAGGAGGCCAGCCGCCGCTCGATCCAAAGAGCGACGCGCCCGATGCACAAACTGCGGCAACTGAGCGGTTCAAAAAGGACATTGACGCACAAGCAAAGCTCGCCAGCACAACGTTGCTGTCCGACATAGATGCATCATCATTTGATGGCGTTTTTTACCCCGGCGGACACGGACCCCTTTGGGACCTTGCCGAAGACGCCAATTCGATCAAACTTATCGAAACTGCCATTGCGTCCGGAAATCCTGTTGCGACCATCTGCCATGCACCGGGGGCGCTAAAGAATGTCAAACGCGACGGGCAACCAGTGGTAAGTGGCAAGAAAGTGACCGGTTTTGCCAATAGCGAAGAAAATGCTGTTCAACTGATCGATATCGTTCCGTTCCTAGTTGAAGATATGCTCAAAGAAAATAGAGGGATTTACGCAAAGGGTGCTGACTGGAGCGAATTCGTGCTGGCGGACGGTCTTTTGATTACCGGGCAGAACCCGGCATCGTCAGAAAAGACGGCTGAATTATCACTGGCGAAATTGGCGGCTTAACGTCGTTGGTTCGGTCAATCATAGACCCGGTCTGCCGTCGCCACCGCTTCGGACGCGCGCAGAGCCGAGATAATCCGCATCAAATGAGGTAAATCTTGGACCTCGAGATCGACTTCGAATGTGTGAAATTCGACATCCCTCGCGGTCATTCGCAGATTAATGATATTGGCTTTGTGGTAGCCGAAAATACCGGCAATTTCGCCCAGCGTGCCCGGGCGGTTGTGGATGATGACTCTCAGCCGCGCCGACGCGCCTTCACTGCCCTGCCCCCAGCTTAAATCAACCCAATCGGCATCGACGCCGCTGGCGAGGCGATCGCATTCGATCGTGTGGACCTCGACCGGTTGGCCGGGCAGACGGAGCCCGACGATGCGGTCGCCGGGGATCGGGTGGCAGCAATCGCCTAAATGGTAGCCAACGCCCGGAGTCAGGCCACGGATGGAGATCGCCCGTTCCTGATTGGCGAAGTCGCCTTCGACCCCGTCTGCATTAAAGCCGGGCACCAAAGCCTCCATCAGCGCCCGGTCGCCGATCTTACCCGCGCCAATGCGGTGCATCAGCTCCTCATCATCCTCAAGCTTCAACCGCTTCAGCGCCGCATCGAGCGCCTTCTTGCCGATCTTGCTCGGCATCCGGCCAGCGATATCTTCATATAGTTTGCGCCCGATCGCGACCAGCTCGTCGCGTTCCCTATGTCGCACATGACGGCGTATCGCGGCGCGCGCTTTGCCTGTGGTGACAAAATTGAGCCAGGTCGGCTGCGGCTCCTGCGCCTTCGATTTCAATATCTCAACCATGTCGCCATTATTAAGCTGCGTACGCAGCGGCACATGGCGGCCGTTGACTTTCGCGCCCACGGTCTTGTCGCCAAGATCAGTGTGCACCGCATAGGCAAAATCCACAGCGGTCGAACCCTTGGGCAGCTGATGCAGTGCGCCTTTGGGGGTGAAGGCAAAGATGCGGTCCTGATACATCGCCATCCGCGTGTTTTCGAGCACATCTTCGGCATCATGGCTGGTTTCGAGAATTTCGATCAGGTCGCGCAGCCACCCCGCCTGTCCATCGGGCGTGCCTGACTGTTTATAGGCCCAGTGCGCGGCAAAGCCATGTTCGCTGCTTCGATGCATTTCGGCGCTGCGGATCTGCACCTCGACGCGCATATTCTTGGCGAACATGATCGTGGTGTGGATCGATTTATAGCCGTTACGCTTGGGCGTCGAAATGAAGTCCTTGAACCGGCCCGGCACCATTTGCCAGCGGCGGTGGAGCACGCCAAGCGCGCGGTAACAATCCTCCTCGTTTTCGGTAATCACACGGAAGGCGTTGATATCGGTCAGCTGTTCGAACGCGACATGGCGTTCCTGCATCTTCTTCCAGATTGAAAACGGATGCTTTTCGCGGCCCGAAATTTTTATCTTCAGCCCCGCCTGCTCCATTTCCCAGGCGATGGTCTGGTTGATCTGGTCGATCTCGACATCCGCCTTTTCGCGGATCTGTTTCAGGCGACCGGTGATTGTCGTATAGGCATCGGGCTCCAATTGCTCGAACGCCAGCAACTGCATCTCGCGCATATATTCATACATGCCGATCCGTTCGGCCAGCGGCGCGTAGATATCCATCGTCTCCTTGGCGATGCGGCGGCGCTTTTCGGGGCTTTTGATAAAGTGCAGCGTGCGCATATTGTGCAGCCGGTCGGCGAGCTTGACCAAGAGCACACGGATATCGTCGGAAATCGCGAGCAGGAATTTGCGTAAATTCTCCGCTGCGCGCTCATCCTCGGTCTGCGCCTCGATCTTCGACAGCTTGGTCACGCCGTCCACCAGCCGCGCGACCTCTGGTCCGAATTTGGCCTCGACATCCTCGATCGTGGTGAGCGTGTCCTCGACCGTGTCGTGGAGCAAGGCGGTGATAATGGTGTCCTCATCCATCTTGAGGTCGGTCATCAAACCCGCGACCTCGACCGGATGGCTGAAATACGGGTCACCCGAAGCCCGCTTCTGCGCGCCGTGCATCTGGACGGTATAGACATAGGCGCGGTTCAGCCGGTCCTCATCGACATCGGGATCATAGGCCCGCACCCGCTCAACCAGTTCATATTGCCGCATCATATAAAGCTAGCTTGGGTCATTCGCGTTGCGATGCAACAGGAAAGTGGTTTTGATTGGCGGATTAAACGCCCACAGACATATTTTTGGTCATCCTGCACTACCACACGCAAGCTATGCCCGTTGTTTGGCAAAGATTCATGCTACATGAGCATCCACATCATTTCGATCCGATGCAGGCAAACACGCGACTGCGGTGTTCGACCGCGCGTGGGAAGCGGCGCGGCATCATGCCGGGCGCGAACCGGAGGATATTGCCTTCGAACGCGCGATCGAGGGTGCCGAGCAGCATGTGTATAACGAATATCGCGATATCGTCTGCACCAAGCGCGTCGACAAGGACCGCAAGCGCTATCGTTAAGGTGCCAACTTAGTGCCTACTTCCGCCGGAAAACCGCAGAAATTCCTAAAGAAAACGCCGGAAGGATATCCTTCCGGCGTGAGGTGTTTCGGCTCTCTTGTGCCGGTTCGAAAACCGGCTCGAGGGGTAAGGAGGAGAGAGAGGCCGAAAAAATCCTGTGTGAAAAACTGTTATAACCGCGATTTCTTAACTGGCGGATGGCAGGCATCCGCCTCGGAATCGCCATTAATTCTTCGCAATCACTTCCTTCTTGTTGCCGTTGCAGGCAGCAAGTTCATCGGCAGTGAAAACGCGGTCACCCGCGGAGAAGGCAGCAACTGCGCCGAATTCACGCGCAATGCTGATGCACATGTTCTTGGGCGCGGTCGATGCCATCGGCGCGCGGCAGGCGGTGCCTTCGCACTTGACGAACACGCTGCGCAGCAATTCCTGCTTCGATGCAGCGGGCTGCGCCAGTTCGACCTGATAATAAGGGCCCTTGGCGGTGGCAGCTTCGGCCTGGCCGCCAACGGTAAACAGAAGCGAGGTGCTGAGAACGGTAGCGGCGGCAAGTGCACCAAAACGGGCGGAAGCTTTAGTGAAAGAGGGGGAGAGGGTCATAATCTTGTCCTTTTTAGCTTTGCTGGCTTGCAAAACGCTGGCTTCGAACTTTGCGAATGTCCCGCGCAATGCGCATCTGGAAAACCAGTTGCGAATCACTACCTATTATATTAGGTTTCGAGTTGCAACTTAAAACTGAATTCCAGTTGCATTTTTTTGAACGGGCGCTCACGCTGCCCCAAGAGGATGAGTTTATGGGCTTAAGAGAACCGCTGCAGGACATCGCAGAGTGCGGCCTTCCAACCGCGTTGGAGGCGATGGGTGAACGCTGGTCGTTCATGATCCTGCGCGCCGCGTTCAACCGCGTGCGCCATTTCGAGGAGTTCCTCTCCGAAATCGGCATCGCGCGCAATATCCTTGCCAACCGCCTTACCCGCCTGACCGAAAGCGGCATCCTCCACCGCACCCCCTGCCCTGACGACCGGCGCAAGGTCGAATATCGGCTGACCGAAAAAGGCCTAGACCTTTTGCCGGCGATGATCGCGCTGCGTCAATGGGGCGAGAAATGGGGCACCGGTATAGCGTCGAACCCGGTGCTCGTCGACGAGCAGGACAAGCAGCCGATCCTGCCGGTCACTCTGCGCAGCCATGACGGCCGCGTCATTGACCATAACGACCTGTGCTGGATGAACTCCGCCGATATCAAACCGCTTCATGCGATCGACGATGGCGGAGCAGACGCCCATGAACGAGCGGGCCGCGTCAGGAAATTAAGCGCGATTTGAGTCGCACTATTGACACTGAATAAAGCAGCATTGAAATTTTATTGCGAATCTGTTACACTATGTTCAACAGGTCAAAAATGACCGACGTTTGCACAGGCTATCCGGCCAGCAGACGCTCTTGGCGCAAGGGACGAACGACATAGTCTTATGGGCACGATTGTTGCCGGCAAAGCTAGATTCTCCCGAATAATCAGAAAGGTCGTAATATGACGTCCACAGCGGCGATATTTGATGTAGGCGATTATGTAGTCTATCCCAAGCATGGGGTCGGACGCGTGATCGAACTGCAAGACAGCGAAATTGCAGGGATGCAGTTGCAGCTTTACGTTCTGCGCTTCGAAAAAGAAAAAATGACCCTTCGCGTGCCTTTCAACAAGGCCGAAGGCGTTGGGATGCGCAAACTGTCGAGCGACAAGACGCTGAAGGAAGCGATGCACACGCTGACCGGCAAGCCGCGCGTCAAGCGCACCATGTGGTCACGCCGCGCGCAGGAATATGAAGCGAAGATTAATTCGGGCGACCTGGTGTCAATCGCGGAAGTAACCCGCGACCTGTTCCGCCCCGATGACCAGCCCGAGCAGAGCTACTCCGAACGGCAGATTTTTGAAGCCGCCTCAAGCCGCCTCGCGCGCGAACTGGCCGCGATGGAAAAGACCGACGAAAAGGCAGCGCTCGCCAAGATCCTCGTGATCCTCAACGAAGCCGCACCGCAATATTACGAAAAAGCCGAATAAAGTTTCCTTACCGGAAAATCTGAAGGGCGCTGGAAACAGCGCCCTTTTTTTGTTTTAATACCACCAAAGGCCCGTCATGACAGTGTGACCGCATGAGGCTACGCGCACCTTCATGACAAAAGTGATCATCTGGTACGACGGCGCTTGTCCGCTGTGCACGCGCGAGATTGCGTTGATGCGGCGACTTGACTGGCGAGAGGCCATAGAATTTCATGACGTTGCGTCGCCCGACGCGGTGTGTCCGATTGACCGGCGGGAGCTACTTGCACGCTTTCATGCCAGCGAAGACGGCGTGATGCTGTCGGGCGCGGCGGCTTTTGCTGCGATGTGGCGCGCCATTCCCTTGCTCAAGCCGCTGGGTTGGGCAGCACGCAACCGGGTCGTTCTGGGGCTGCTTGAGCGGCTCTATATTCGGTTTCTCGTCCTTCGCCCTCGGATCCAGCGCGCGTTGCAGCCGCGATGAGCGGTCCCGTCTTTCCCGCAACGCGCAGCGAAGCGCTGTCGCGGCTCACCCAGTTTGTGCCGCACGCGGGCAGCGCTTATGCCTCGGGCCGGAATACCGATCCGGGTCCTGATGCTCAGGCCGCCGTGTCCAAACTCTCGCCTTATGTCCGCTATCGTTTGATCACCGAGCAGGAAATTGTCGCTGCGGTTTCGGACCAGCACAGCCTCCAATCGGCCGAGAAATATGTGCAGGAAGTGCTGTGGCGCACTTATTGGAAGGGCTGGCTGGAGATGCGGCCATCGGTGTGGACGCACTTTATCGAGGAACGGAATCGCAGCCGCGAGAACTTTCCCAACGCTCGCGCGATTGCCAGCGCGGAGGCGGGCTTGACCGGTATCGACGGCTTTGATGATTGGGCGCGCGAACTGGTCGAGACCGGATATCTGCACAATCACGCGCGGATGTGGTTTGCCTCGATCTGGATATTCACGCTGCGCCTGCCTTGGGCGCTGGGCGCAGATTTCTTTCTGCGCCACCTGATCGATGCCGATTCGGCGAGCAACACTCTGTCGTGGCGCTGGGTCGCGGGATTGCAGACCGTGGGCAAGACCTATCTGGCGACCACCGACAATATTGCGCGGTACACCAATGGCCGCTTTGCCCCCAAGGGCCTGGCGCAGGAGGCGTTCGCACTCACTGAAGCGCCGGTCGCGGCGGCGCGGCCACTGCCTGAACTCACGCCTAACGATGCGGCCCAGCCCGCGCTGTTGCTGGTGACGCACGAGGATATGAATCCTGAGTCGTTGTTTCCTGCCAATGCCAGTATCAAATCGGCGTTGATCGCGGCGGAGGCCGAGTATCTGTGGGGCGATGCGGCGAGCGGCTTTGTGCGTGAAGCAGCGACCGGGGCGACGACGCGGATGGGCGCGCATTTCAATTGTCCGGTTCAGCTGACTGAGAGGCTTTCCGCCATAACGCTGATCAACGCCGCGCAGGCCGCCAATGTCAGCCAGATCGTGACGGCTTATGCGCCGGTCGGGCCGCTGGCGGACGCGCTGGCATTGCTTGCTCCTGCTTTGGCGGCCGAGGGCATAAGGCTGGTTCAAGTCCGCCGCGACTGGGACGAATTGTTTTGGCCGCACGCCAAGAAGGGCTTTTTCCCGTTTAAGGAGCGGATACCGGATATCTTGCGTGAAGGCGGCTTTGCCTGACCGCACTTACCGCGCGCCGGGCATCATCCGGCGTAGCGTGTTGTCCTTGGCGATGTAGTGATGAAAGAGCGCTGCCGCCGCATGCAGTCCGATCAGATAATAGCCGACGGTGCCAAAGGTCTCATGGATTTCCTTGATCTGGCCAGCGAACGCCTTGTTCGGGGCGACCAATGCAGGCAACTCAAGCCCGAAAAACGGGATTGGCTTGCCCGACGCGCTGAGGATCAGCCAGCCGCCAATCGGCATGCCGATCATCAGCGCATAAAGACCGAAATGCGTGACTTTGGCGATGATGTTCTGCCATTTCGGCGGTTGCGGTGTGATCGCCGGGGTGCTGCCGGTCACCCGCGCAAATATCCGCACCATCACGAGCAGGAACACCGACAGCCCGAGCATGAAATGCCACATCTTGAACCCTTCGCGGATATCACTGCCCTTCGGATAAAATTCGCGCAGCTCCATACAGGCATAAACTGCCGCGATGAGCAGCAGCATCAACCAGTGGAGCGCGATCGACAGCGACGAATAGGAACGCGGTGTGGCTTTGGCCATAAACAATCTCCGTTAGAGCAGGTTATGCCTTAGCCGGTTATCGCGCATCCACATTGTTTTAAATCAAAATTACAGAAATGACTTCAAAAAAGCCCGGTTATTGCGCCGTCCGCGTCAATGCCGATCCATTCGGCGGCGGGCGCTTTTGGAAGGCCCGGCATCGTCATGATTTCCCCGCAGACTGCCACGACAAAACCGGCACCCGCCGATAAGCGCACTTCGCGGACGGGCACGATATGGCCGGTGGGTGCGCCGAGCGCGGTGGGGTCGGTTGAAAAACTATACTGGGTTTTTGCCATGCAGACGGGCAGATAGCCGTATCCGGCCTTCTCCCAATCGGCGAGTTGGCGCAGCACGCTGGGCTCGGCGACCGCCGCCGAGGCGCGGTAGATGCGCGTGGCGATGATGTTCATCTTGTCGAACAATGTTTCATGATCGTCGTAAATCGGCGCGAATTGGGCGGCGTTGCTGTCGGCCAAGGCCGCGACCTCATACGCCAGTTCTTCAGCACCTTTGCCGCCGACGGCCCAGTGGTGGCAGATGATGGCTTTGCAACCATGCTGTACAGCAACCGCTTTGATGGCTTCGATTTCGGCGTCGGTGTCGGTGGTGAAATGGTTGATCGCAACAACCGACGGAACGCCGAACTGGCGGATATTTTCGATATGGCGCACTAGGTTGACAGAACCGCGTTGGACAGCCTCAACATCTTCGGCTGCGAGGCTGCCTTTGCTAACCCCGCCATTCATTTTCAGCGCGCGTACGGTAGCGACGATCACGACGGCACTCGGGTCCAGGCCGCTTTGGCGGCACTTTATGTCGAAGAATTTCTCTGCGCCCAGATCTGCGCCGAAGCCCGCTTCAGTGACGACATAGTCGCCTAGCGACAGCGCAGTCTTGGTGGCGATGACGGAGTTACAGCCGTGCGCGATGTTGGCGAACGGCCCGCCGTGCAGGATCGCCGGATTACCCTCAAGCGTCTGCACAAGATTGGGCTTGATCGCCTCGGCCAGCAATACCGTCATCGCGCCGTCGGCCTTCAGGTCGCGCGCGGTTACGGGCTGGCGATCCCTTGTATAGCCGATGACGATGCGGGCAAGCCGTTGCTCGAGATCGGCGATATCGGTGGCGAGGCAGAATATTGCCATCACTTCGGACGCGACCGTAATGTCAAACCCGCTTTCGCGCGGGAAGCCGTTGGCGACGCCACCGATCGACTGGACAATGTTACGTAGCGCGCGGTCGTTGACATCCATTACGCGCCGCCACACGATCCGCCGCACGTCGATATTCAGCGCATTACCCCAATGAATATGATTGTCGATCATCGCCGCCAGCAAATTATGCGCAGCCGTAATCGCGTGGAAATCGCCGGTGAAATGCAGGTTGATATCGGCCATCGGCGCAACCTGCGCATAGCCGCCACCGGTCGCGCCGCCCTTGGTGCCGAAGCACGGCCCAAGCGATGGTTCGCGCAGCGCGAGGACCGTCTTTCGACCAATCCGGTTGAGCGCATCGGCAAGGCCGACCGACGTCGTTGTCTTACCCTCTCCGGCTGGCGTCGGGTTGATGGCGGTGACGAGAATGAGTTTGCCGTCGGCTGCTTGACCCGTGGCAGGAGTATTCAGCTTGGCCTTGTACCGGCCATAGGGTTCAACATCATCGGCCTTTATACCCAGTTTCGCGGCGATTTCGTGGATTGGCCGCAGGCTGGCTGCACTCGAAATTTCGATATCGGTCTTCATGACCGCGTTCTAGCCAGATGCATGCTTTGATAGCAATAGCCGCGCCATGAGCGCCAAACTTCGCGCTTGCGCTTCACGCAGAACAACTGTATTATCATTGCAACACACATGAAGGCTCCCGCAATGAAAACCCCGCTGTTACTTTTCCCCCTTGCTGCGCTGGCGCTTTCGGGTTGCAGCTTCAGCATCGACGCCGAGGACGAGCGCATTACCTCCGACGGCAAAACTGTCTCGAAGACAGCTGCAACCACTGGCGCTTTTACCAAGATTGAAGCGGTCGGGCCGGACAATATCGTTTTTGTAACCGGCGACGCCTTCTCGATCAAAGCCGAGGGCGAGACCGATGCCATCGCGACGGTGCGCTATGCAATGGATAATGGCAGCATCATCATCGGCCGCGAAAAAGGCAAATGGTGGGGCAAAGACAGCCAAAGCGTGACGATTACCATCACCGCGCCGACGCTGACCACGGCATCGCTCGTCGGTTCGGGCAACTTTACCGCCGACAAGATGGCGGGCGACAAGGTCTCGGTCGAACTTGCAGGATCCGGCGATGCCAAAATAAGCGATGTGACCGCAAAAAGTTTTAAAAGCGAGCTGGCTGGAACCGGCGATATCATGGTCGCAGGCAAGGTTGAAAGCGCCGAATTTTCGGTCGCTGGAACGGGCGACATTGATGCCTCTAAACTTGCCAGCGTCGATGCCGAAGTTTCGATTGCAGGGACAGGCGATGTTCGCTTGAGCGCAACCGGCACCGTCGACGCCAGCATAGCGGGCACGGGCGACATCAATGTCACCGGCGGTGCAAAGTGCAAATCATCGAGTATTGGGTCGGGCAAGATCAATTGCGGATAAACACAGGCGCTCGGGCATGAACGGCTGGTGGGACCGCCATGTTGTGCCACGCCTGATTGGCTGTGCCTGTCGTCAGCCTGCGGTCATGAAGGACCGCGCGAAGGTCGTGCCGCTCGCGTCGGGCGATGTACTCGAACTGGGTTGCGGCGGTGCAGCAAATCTCCAATATTATGACTGGTACAAAGTCAAACGGCTGTCAGGCGTCGACCCGTCGCCCGAATTGCTTGATCGCGCACAGAACGAGCTGGCCGCTTCGGGGCGGTCCGCCAATTTCGTGGCAGGCGTTGCAGAAGCGTTACCCTTTGCCAGCGGCAGCTTCGATACTGTGGTCACGACCTTCACTTTATGTTCGGTTCAGGACCCCATGGGGGCGCTTTCGGAGGCGCGGCGGGTGCTTAGGCCCGGCGGGAAACTGTTGTTTGTCGAGCATGGCCTCGCGCCAGATGCTTCGCCCGCCAAATGGCAGGGGCGGATCGAACCGGTGTGGAAAAATATCGCCGGCGGTTGCCATTTGACCCGGCCGGTAACTCGGGCCATATCCGCCGCAGGCTTTGTTACCGATACACCGCAGGGCCATTATATGAAGAGGACACCGCGATGGCTGGGCTGGGTCGAATATGGCGAGGCACGATTGGCGTCTTAGCCGCGACATTGCTGGCGGGCAGCGTTACCGGTCAGGCGAACAAGCCTATCGAGCGTAAATTGCTGGTCGCAAGTTTCGAAAATATTGTCGTGATCGGCGACATCATAGTCACCGTGCAAACCGGCAAATCGCCGTCGGCCATCGCCAGCGGCGACAAGCGTGTGCTGGAATCGCTCAAACTTGAACGCATCGGCACAACCTTGCGCGTGCGTTTGCAGGACGTTGTGAACAACAATAAAGGTGTGCCGATTACCTCGCCGGTGCGCGTGGCATTAACAACGCAAGAAATCAAAGACATCACGCTCAGCGGTAATGGCACGCTGACAGTGTCCGAGGTGAAACAGCAGGCGCTTGTCCGGCTGCTGATTGCTGGTAACGGCTCGGTCAGCATCGGGCGACTGTTGACCGACCAGTTTAATGCAACGATCAACGGAAATGGCAAAATCGATCTGGGTGGTGGCGCGGTGCGCGAGGGCCGGGTAACGGTTGACGGCGCAGGCAGCTTCGAAGGAGCAAAAACGAAAATGCGAAAATTGCGGCTTGAGCATATCGGCAACGCAATTTCGAACGCGACGGTTGAAGAAGGCACCGAAATTTTCAATCAGGGTACGGGCAATATTACGATCGGCGGCAAGGGCACTTGTTTCATCAAGCAAGCGGGCAACGCCGCCATTAATTGCGCAAAAATCGATACGGCGAACCGGTAAAGAAGGACGGAAAAATGGCAACGATGCTCAGAAGCTTCACGATGTTGGCGCTGGCCGCACTGGCTGCGTGCACGTTTCCGTCAAGTGGTGACAGCAAGCCAGCGGGGTGCATAGCAGGCGAAGACAAAGGACAGTCGGCTGCCGGGTTACAACAGGTCATGCTCTGCGTGACCAGCGGCACCAAAACCCATGCATTCACCACCGAAGTCGCAAAAACTTCTATGGAGCAAGCCAAGGGCATGATGTTCCGTACCGAAATGCCCGACAATACAGCGATGCTGTTCCCCTTCCCGCAGCCCAAGCCCGCCAGCTTCTGGATGAAGAATACGGTGATCCCGCTCGATATCATTTTCATCCGCCCCAATGGCACGATCGAGAGTATCGCAGAAAATGCGGTGCCTTATTCGACAGCCCCGGTTGAATCGGGCGAACCGGTTGGCGCAGTGCTCGAACTGCGCGGGGGGCTGGCCGCAGAGCTTGGCATTAACTCAGGCGACAAGGTTGTCTGGCAGGGCAAATAGCCAAATAGGGATTGCGCGGCTGCGCGCTTCGCCCTAATCGCTGCGCCATGGGAATCCTAGGAAAAATCTTCACCTGGTGGGACGGCGCCACCATTGGCACAGCGCTGTATAGTTGGCGCAAGGGCACGGCCTTCGGCGAAGATGACGCCGGCAACAAATATTATCAGACCGCAGACGGCAAGCGCCGTTGGGTCATCTATAATGGCGCGAATGACGCTAGCCGCGTTTCGCCCGACTGGCATGGCTGGTTGCACGGCACGCATGATGGGAAACCAGAAGATTATTTGCCGCCGGTGCGCGGGTTCGAAGCGCCCGCGATCCCCAATTTGACCGGCACGCAAGCCGCCTATCGCCCAGCCGGTGCCATCGAGCGAGGCGGACATCGCGCGCGGTCAACCGGCGATTACGAGGCATGGAGCCCCGACGCAGCATGACTCGGCGCTGCGGCATGACACCGCGCCGCAGCCTGTTGCTGATGCCGCTGATTGCGGCATCGCTGGGCGGTTGCGATATGCTCGGCACGACAAGCGACGCACCCCCTGCTCCTGCGAAAACAGGCAAGGCGCAGCCGACGAATGACAAGATTGCGGTTGCAGAAGGCAATAGCATCGGCACGCCAATGGCCGAGCGTGTGGCCGTTCTGGGCTTGCTGAACAAGCGCAACGGCCAGACCCGCGATATCGAACTAAAGCCCGGCGAAGCCATCCGCTTTGGTAAGGTCGTTGTCCGTCTACGCGCGTGCGAGAAAACCGCACCATGGGAGACCTATCCCGATCAGGGCGCTTTCGTCCAATTGCTCGTCAACGAACGGCCGCCGGGAACCAGCGAGGCGGAGCGTTGGCGGCAGGTATTTTCAGGCTGGCTGTTCAAGGAAAATCCGGCGGCAAATGTCGTTGAACATCCGATTTACGACGTCTGGGTCAAAAGCTGCAAGATGAGCTTCCCCGGCGAAGAAGAAGCGCTCGAGGAGAAATCGGGTGATGCCGCGCCGGCCGCCAAAGCTCGGTCGAGAGCGCCCCAGACGCCAGCGCCTGCTGCACCGGCCGCTGATGAAGGCGACGGCGCGGATACGACCGAGGCCTGATATTCGTGGCTCAATGCAGCCTCAAGCCGGTCCAGATATTCTTCTTGGGCGATTTCAATAGCGCCAAGGCTAGCCAGATGGTCGGTCATGAATTGACAATCGAGCAATTCGAACCCGCCGATTCTCATACGCGCGACCAAATATGCCAGTGCGACCTTCGACGCATCGGTGGCCTTGGAAAACATGCTTTCGCCGAAAAATGCCCGGCCCATTGCGAGCCCGTACAGTCCGCCGACAAGCTCACCGTCCAGCCAGCATTCCACGCTATGCGCCTGCCCTATGCTGTGCAGCGCGCAAAACGCGTCCTCGATATCGGGATTGATCCAGGTTTCGCGTCGGCCTTCGCGAGACTCTGCGCACATAGCGATAACGCGGGCGAATACCGTGTCCGCCGTGACGACAAACCGGTCCTGACGGATCGTTTTTGCCAAGGATTTTGACAATCTGAACCCTTCTAACGGCAATATCGCACGCTGCTCGGGCTCTATCCAGAATGTATCGGGATCGTCGCGCGCATCGGACATCGGGAAAATGCCATTAGCATAGGCGCGCATCAGCAAATCCAGATTAATCGGCAATGGTAATCCCTTCCGCGCGCACCCTATCTCGAATTGCGCCCGCACATGCAATGGATTATAGCCTAGTCTTCAGCCCCCGGCAGCGATGAGTCCATGGACCACCTCCGCCGGGGATTATTGTTTCAAGCACAGCCCAAGGACCGCCCATGACCCGCCGCCGCAAAATTTACGAAGGCAAGGCCAAGATACTTTATGAGGGTCCCGAACCCGGCACATTGATCCAATATTTCAAGGATGATGCGACCGCATTCAACGCCCAGAAAAAGGGCACGATTGCGGGCAAGGGCGTTATCAATAATCGCGTGTCTGAACATGTTTTTACGCGGCTCAGCCATATTGGCATCCCGACCCATTTCATACGCCGCCTGAACATGCGCGAGCAATTGATCCGTCAGGTTGAGATTGTTCCCATCGAGATCATCGTGCGCAACGTCGCTGCTGGAACGCTCTCCAAGCGTTTGGGAATCGAAGAAGGTACGCCGCTGCCGCACACCTTGCTCGAATATTGCTACAAGGATGATGCGCTCGGGGATCCGTTGATCGCCGAAGAACATATCGCGTGCTTTGGCTGGGCCAGTCAGGAAGAGATGCAGGATATCTCCTCAATGGCAATCCGCATCAACGACTTCATGTGCGGCATGTTTGCCGGCATCGGAATCCGGCTGGTGGATTTCAAGCTTGAGTTCGGTCGTCTTTTCGACGGCGATTTCTCGCGGATCATATTGGCCGACGAAATCAGCCCCGATGGATGCCGCCTGTGGGACATCGAAACCGGCGAGAAACTCGACAAGGACCGTTTCCGCCGCGATCTGGGCGGCGAAGCCGAAGCTTATCAGGAAGTTGCCCGCCGTCTGGGCCTGATGCCCGAGGAAACCGAAGGCGCTGTGCTCGATATGGTCAGCCACCGGTTACGCAAGGGCAAATAAGCCGAAGTGATACGAGGTGCATTTACTGCAGGGATAGTTTCGGCGCTGCTGATGCTCGGCAGCCCGGCCAGCGCCGGGCAAGCGCCTGATGGTGCAGCGCGTGCCGCGCCTTGGAACGCCGAAACATCGGATCTCGAACCCGATAGCAGCATCGTCTACGGCAAATTATCCAATGGCCTGCGCTACGCCATCCGGCCCAACCAGCGCCCGCAGAATCAGGTCATCGTTCGAATGGCTATCGATTTCGGGTCGGCGGCCGAGGCCGATGACGAACAAGGGCTTGCCCATTTTATCGAACATATGGCGTTCAACGGCAGCAATAATGTGCCCGAGGGCGACATGGTCAAAATGCTTGAGCGGCTTGGCCTATCCTTTGGCGCGGATACCAATGCATCGACGGGTTATACGCAGACGCAGTATAAGCTAGACCTGCCCAAAGCCGACCCAGCGCTGATCGAACGCGCACTGTTCCTGATGCGCGAAACGGCTAGCGAAATTCAGTTCAATGCGCAGGCAGTGAACCGCGAGCGCGGCGTCGTCATCGCTGAAAAGCGGCAAGGCGAAAATTTTAGCTTTCAGAGCGCGCGCGCCGCCAACAATCTGTTCTACCCTGACACTTTTTATTCGACGCGCTATCCGATTGGTCAACAGTCCGTTCTGGAAAATGCGCCTGCGGAGAGGTTGAAGGCGCTGTACCGCAAATATTATCGCCCCGACCGGACAACAATCATACTCGTTGGCCCGATCAATGTAGCCGCTGCCGAACGCGAGATCATCGCGAAGTTTGCAAGTTGGCAAAATGACGGCCCGCCTTTGGGCGACATCGACACTTGCGCGCTTGATCCAGGCAGACAAGCTGCTGCTGATAGCTTCATCCATCCCAAGATTAGTGAAGCCATTTCGGTCCAGCAGATGATCGCCGATCAGAAGCGGCCTGACACTATCGAACGCGCGATGCTCCAACTGAAGATGCAAATCGCGTCGAGCATCATTTCGCAGCGGATGAGCCGCCGTTCGCGCGAGGCCGATATGCCCTTTCTGGGAGGCGGCATCAGCTTTGGACTGAATTTATGCGAACAATATGTCCGCGTGGGTTTCAGCGTTTCGGGAAAAGACGGAAGCTGGAACACGGTGCTACCCTTCGCCGAACAGATCGTTCGCCAAGCCACCGAGTTTGGTTTCAGCGAGGCCGAGATATCCGAGCAGGTCAAACGGCTTGATACAGCTTATGAAAACGCTGCACGCGGAGAAGCAACGCGGCCAAGTCTCGCAATCGCCAACGAATTGGTTACTCTTGATAATGATGTCCTGAATTCTGCAGTCTATCGGCAATTGCTATGGCGCCAACTGCGTCCGTTCATGACCTCACAGTCAATCCACAGTGAATTTGCCAAATGGTTCGGGCAGCTTGACCGTCCCCTCATGTTCCTGACGACAAAAGTTACCGACGGCATAAAGCCCGATCAGATTCTGGCCGCCTATAATGCAAGCCGAAACATCGCGGTTGCGCCGCCCCCCGGCCGTGCGCAGCAGGAGTTTGCCTATACCGACTTTGGCCCGGCAGGATCAGTGGTCGAAGACACCGTCATTGCAGATTTGGGTATCCGCACGATCCGTTTTACCAACGGCACGTTGCTCAACCTCAAGAAGACCGATTTCGAAGATAACCGAATCCGTTATGCATTGCGCATTGATGGCGGCGAGCTTCACTTCGGTAAGGACAACGCCGCGTTATCCCGGCTGATGTCGGGCGCTTATGTGTCAGGCGGATTGCAGGAGCACGATATCGAAGATCTGCGGTCGATCCTTGCAGGGACAACGGTGTCGGCAGGATTTGGTGTTGCAGACAATTATTTCGGCAGTGCCGGCGTGATTGCGCCTGTCGATCTCGAACGGCAGCTTCAGGTGATGGCGGCCTATACCAAATTTCCGGCTTATTCGGAAAACGCGCTGCGCCTGTTCCGCCGTCCGCTGCCCGAGAGCTATGCCCGGCTCGATGCCACCCCGGTCTCGGCGCTTGGCGTTGCCGCACCGCGTATCATGACCGATAACGACCCACGATTCAGTCTGGAGCCGTTGGAAACGATGGGCACGGTTGATTTCGCGATGCTCAAAAATGCGCTCGGCGACGCGTTGTTAGCCAACCGGCTTGAAATCGCGCTGGTCGGCGACATCGACGAGGATGCTGCCATCGCCAGCGTTGCCCGCACCTTCGGCGCGCTGGCTCCGCGCAAAATGGCGGGCGATGACTTTACCGAAGCGCTCAAAACCAAATGGTCATCGGCAAAGGGCAATTTCGACATATCGCACAAGGGCGAGGCCAATCAATTGGCGTGGCGGCGGGTCTGGACCACGACCGATGATCGCGACCAAAAGGTCGCGCAGGGTATGGATTTGCTCGCGCGCATCGTAACCGTGCGGTTGATCGATGAACTGCGAGAAAAGCTTGGCGCAACGTATGGCGGCGGATCGAATTCGAGCATGTCGGCAATCTATCCCGGGCGGGGCACCTTCACCATCGCTACCAGCGGCGACCCCAAGGACCTTGCCGCCATCGAGGCCGCCGTTGACGGTATTATTGCCGAAATCTTGGCTGCACCTGCCGAGGCCGACCTCTTCGAACGCGCGCGCAAACCGGTGCTTGAAAGCTACGCCGACTGGCGCATCCGCAACGATACGTGGATCGGTGTCGCTGCCGAGGCGCAGACGAACGCGGCTAGGCTCGATCGTTTCCGCAGCAGCGAAGACAGTTTCAAGTCGATTACGTCCGAATATGTCTGGGAGTTGGCGAAACTATGGTTGGGTAAGCCCGCGCAATTCACGTTCCGAGCATTACCCGCTGATCTCATAGATGCCGGCGCGGCAAATCAAATGACTGCGCCGACTAAATAATCAGCCTTTGGTTTTATACCCGCAGACAATGCCCAGAATGAAAGAGAGGAACAGCCCAAGCTGAACCTCGTCACTGGGAATTCCGCTCCAACCAAAAAGCTCGTGGCCAAAGGCGAACAGCCCGATAAACATTGCAGTTGCCAAACCGACCATAGGGTCCTCCGACCGGCGAAATTGCCATCACCAACCAACTGTGGTGAACGGGTGTAGACCGGTTACCATCAAGGCAGCGTTGCCGAACATGGTTAAAATCCGGTTACCGGCCATCTCGCCCCTTGTTTCACCGGATGCGCGTTCTATAGGGGTGCGAACGGCTAGCAGCACAGGTGTCAACATGAAAACCCGCGTCTTCGTAACCTTAAAAAACGGCGTTCTCGACCCGCAGGGCAAGGCTATCCACCACGCGCTAGAAGGTCTTGGATTTTCGGGCGTTCACGATGTCCGCGCGGGACGGCTTATCGAAATCGAGCACGAACCTGACGTTTCCAAAGCTGATTTAGAAGCGATGTGCAGCAAGTTGCTAGCCAATATGGTCATCGAGAATTTCGAGATCGAGCAAGCCTGATGCGCGCGGCCGTCATACAATTTCCCGGCTCCAACTGCGACCGCGATATGGCGGTTGCGATCCGCGATGTGATGGGCGCTGATACCAGCCTTGTCTGGCACCGGGCGAGCGAACTGCCGCAAGGCCTCGACCTAATCGCCATTCCTGGAGGCTTTTCCTATGGCGACTACCTGCGCTCCGGCGCAATGGCCGCGCGGTCGCCTGTTATGCAAGCAGTCGTTGAAGCCGCAGGGCGCGGCGTGCCGGTGCTGGGCGTGTGCAACGGCTTTCAGATACTGACCGAGGCGGGACTGTTACCCGGCGCACTGATGCGAAATGCGGGCATCCGCTTTGTTTGCCGGAAGGTGACACTGAAAGTCGAAAACAACCAGTCGATATTCACCGGCGGCTATGATTCAGGCGAGGAAATCAGCATTCCGGTTGCCCACCATGATGGCAATTATTTCGCAGATGATGCCACATTGAACCAGCTTGAGGGCGAAGGCCGCGTCGCGTTTCGCTATGCCGAGCCTGTAAACGGCTCGTCGCGCAATATAGCAGGCATAATAAACGATGCAGGCAATGTGCTCGGCATGATGCCTCACCCCGAACGCATGATAGAGGCAGTACATGGCGGATCGGACGGTCGCAGGCTTTTCGAAGGATTAATCCGCGAGATCGCCTGATATTTCCGAATCCGTGTGTATTTTCTTCGCGCGCGGAGGAAATAGAAAACGCCCGAGCACAACGATCACCGTCGGCCACAGCATTGTGTTATAAAGATCGTGCATGGCCGCATCGATATTTGCCTCACCTGGTGCCAGCCCTTTGAAATCGGCATATTCGTTGAACAATTCGGCGACACAGACGATCAGCCAGCACCAGATGCTGTCCGGTCGCCGTCGTAATAGGATAGCCGACCCAAACAGGATCAGTATCGACCCATGGACGTGCATGGCATCATTGGTCAGGCCGACAAATTCGATCAGCTGTGCTTTATAACCTATCCAAAGTTCGGCCAATTCTTGCAATTGTTGGTTCATCAGACCCTGGTTTTAAATGGCGAGAAATCGGTCCCTTCATCGAAGATATCCAAACCTTCCTTGCGCTTTAAACCACCGACAACGGCATAAGTTACCGGTGTCAGGACCACTTCCCACGCCACTTTAAGTCCCCAATTGGTAATCATGACGGTGATGACCTGCTCGTTGCTCCACACGCCCCAAAAGGCGAGCGGGTAGAATATCATGCTGTCTACACCCTGCCCGACAATGGTCGAACCAATGGTGCGTGACCAGAGATGCTTGCCGCGGGTCCAGATTTTCATCCGCGCCATGACATAGCTATTGACGAACTCGCCAGCCCAGAATGCGGCAATCGACGCGAACACGATCCGCCAAACCTGCCCGAACACGCTTTCATAAGCGGCCTGGCCTTCCCAGCCTGAGGCGGGCGGCAAAGCAACGACGACCCAGCTCATGAACGCCATGAAAATCAACCCGGCAAATCCGGCCCAGATCACCCGGCGCGCACGGGCATAGCCGTATACCTCGGTCAACACATCACCGATGACGTATCCAAGCGGGAAGAAGAGGATTCCTGCACCAAACACCCATTCTTCGCCGTTGATATAAAGGGCCGCAGGTTTCGCCGCGCCAATAATGTTGGACAGCAGTAACACCGCAACAAAGGCGGCCATGACAAAATCATAATAGCGAAACTGCCGTCCGCTGACAGCGATGGCGCTTTCGGTGACAATTGGGGCCTCGTGCATGCTGGACGCATAACGACCTTTGCAGTTCGGCGCAAAGCCGTTATTGGCAACCCCAGCGCGCGCCCTTAGCTCAGCTGGATAGAGCGCGAGACTTCTAATCTTGAGGCCACAGGTTCGACTCCTGTAGGGCGCGCCAAATTTATAATGTTTTACAATCCTTTAAGGATAATTTTTTTACCATCTTTTTAAAAGGTAAAAATTTGGTAACTTTCTGCGATCAACCCATTGTTTTCTTTAAAATAATTACTTGGCCTTGCTTGCTGTACACTTGCGTTGAAACCGGATGATCGAGGATTAGACCGCATGCGGACTTTCCCCTTGCGACCCAAACGCTGTCCCGCCGCGGCCGCTGAACGAAAGACAGGTTTTGCAGGACGCGAAAGAAAGTCTGCAAAGTTAACGTGTGCAGCCGGGGCATTGGATTTTGGCGATGGCATGGCCCTATCATTGACTTGGAGACCGTCCATATTCCGGCGCTGCTGAGCAAAGTACCGAGCCGTATTCGGGCTGACACAGCTATTCAAAGCCGGTCACGATCTGCGCGCCTAGCAAACCCTTTGAAATCGTCACGGTAACGGAGCTGGGCCGCTGGTCATTCCACCGTTGGTAGGTTTCCTCGGAAATGAAGTAACGTCCCGCTTTCACACCGGCGGTCGGCACCTCAGGCCGCAGCCAAGCCCAGTGATTGAAGGCCCTGCTGCGGCTGACGGTCGTGATTTCTGTTCGGGTAAGCGTCATACGCACCGACACTCCGGGACCGAGGCTAAACCCGTTCACGCTTGGCAGGACGCCGACGCTCCAAACCGGCCAGCCCATTAAGCCGACCACACCGCATATTACTGCCGCCATTTTATGAACGCGCTTGTCCCCGATACTGCGCGTTATGAACTGCCAGACAATCAGGCTGGTCAATACAGATGCGCCAAAACCCGGCACCTTGAGCCCGGAGCCGGGTGGAATATTGCGCGGCCAACTCTCCCCCACAAGGATAACCAATGCGGCCGTCAAAAGCATTGGAATCGCAAAAGGCAGCAGCAATTCGACAAAAAAGGTGGCAGGCACAATTGGCCGGGAGGCTTGGGTCTTTGTCATAAGCCATAGCTATCGCACATTCGGTTTACGAAACCATTGACGCCTTGACCTCGCATAAGGCGTTGGCGATGTTTCGGAACTTTGGGAGTGAAGCCAGATTGCCAATGGGTGAACTAGAAATCGATATTGCAGAGAGACAGCGGAACGGCAGAAAGCCGTACCATTGTCGGTCATGATGATCCCGCGCTCTTGCTTCCACTGCTAAATTGGTGGCTTTGACCCATACTCAGCCAGCATCTTACATTCAGCACCGGCCCAATTGCATTCATTTCGGCCGATGAACAAATGGCAAGTTTGGATAGGGCTGAAAGCACACGAGAATGACCGGAATGGTAGCGGGAGTAGACTGGCCAATTTAGATCCGCGAATGTCAGCGCCCGCCAAAACTCTGCCCGGGGCAAGCAGCCTGTGAACATTCGTATTGGGCTCAGATATTACCCTGATCTTTTTCGGGAACATCCGCATTCGGCCCATAATATAGAGCGGCGCATTCATCAGACAAGCATCCGCCGTCGATGCTTAGATCGTCGCGATAGGCATCACGTATGAAATCAACGGTGTCGAGATTGCGGTCCTCAAAGTACATCCGGTGCACGTCGTCGCGCCCTGCGCCATAGACGATCCTTGCCACCTTCGCCCAGATACTGGCCATTGTGCACATCCCGCATGGTTGAAGCGTGGAATATAATGTTGCTCCGCGAAGCTCCATATCGCCGACATGGGCCCCCGCTGCCCGGAAAGCACATATTTCAGCGTGCGCTGTGGCATCATTGTCCTCTACTGTCCGGTTTATCTCTGCTGCCAGTATTTTGCCGTCGCGAACTATGATTGCAGCGATGGGTGTGTCCGAAGGATCTGTCCCCTTCGTTTTCGCCAATGCAATGGCCTCTCGCATCCAGCGTTCGTCATCTTTTGTCATCAGCTGTCAATGTGCTCGGCGGAATAAAATAGCAGTCGGTGTGTAGGCTCGCACCCCTCCTGGATCCAAGCAGCGCCTCGGCAAGAGGCCAGACCCTGTTGGATAACAAAAGCGATCAGGACGGAAATGGGTCTTTTGAACATTTCACTGGTTAGCAATAATCAAGCCCCACTGGAACCATCAAAGCAGCTAAAAAGGATTGGCAGTGACAGATAATCGCGATTTACCACAAGCCCCCGGACCGGCTGGCGGTTGGGGCTCGATGCGAGGCATCGTTGAGATTTTTGGCGAGACCTGGTCCACCCCGGCATCGCTCGCCAGCCTGCGCAAACTCAACAAGCCTAGGGGGGTTATGTGTGTTTCATGCGCATGGCCGAAACCCGTAAATTATTCGGCATTTGAATTCTGCGAGAATGGGGCAAAGGCAATATTGTGGGAGTCGACGTCTCAACGCTGCACGCCCGAGTTCTGGGAACAGAACGGGCATAGTGTTACTGAACTTCGCGCGTGGCGTGACCACGATCTCGAGATGACCGGCCGATTAACGCATCCGCTGCGATTCAACCATGACACCGATCGTTATGAACCGGTCCGATGGGAAGATGCGCTATCAGACATCGGTGCGAGGTTACGGCTGCTCGAGCCTGATAGCGTGGTTTTCTATGCTTCCGGGCATGCTGGGCTTGAAGCGTCCTATCTTTACGCTCTCACGGCGCGTGCTTTTGGCACCAATAACCTCCCGCAAAGCTCGAACATGTGCCACGAGACGACGTCAGTTGGGCTCACCAAAGTGATCGGGTCTCCGGTGGGCACCGTCATTTGGGACGATCTCGAACAAGCGGATGCTTTTTTCTTCTTTGGCCAAAATCCGGGATCAAACAGCCCCCGTTTTTTGCACCCCCTGAAGGCATGTAAAGATCGCGGCGGAAAAATCGTCACATTCAATCCCGTGGTCGAGCAGGGCTTGGTATCATTCGTCGATCCCCAAAACCCCGTCGAAATGCTGACCGGCAAGGAGACTAAAATCTCCGACCAATATCTCCAGGTTAAGGCGGGCGGCGACATCGCCGCGATCTTGGGTATGTGCAAATGCATCGTCGAAGCCGACGATGCAGCGAGTGCGGCGGGCTCACCCGAAATCATAGATCATTTGTTCGTCGCACAGCATACGGCGGGTTTTGATAGTTTTATCGAATGTTGTCGAGAGACACCATGGTTACGGATTGAACAGGAGAGCGGACTGACCGAGAACGCCCTGCGCAGGGCGGCCCAAACCTATATGGACGCAGACCGGGTCATCGGCGTCTATGGCATGGGCCTAACCCAGCATGTGGATGGCGCGATGAATATAGCTATGTTGGTCAATTTTTTGCTGCTCCGCGGAAATGTAGGGCGTCCTGGTGCGGGACTCTGTCCGGTCAGGGGGCACAGTAATGTTCAGGGCCAACGCACAGTGGGTATTGCCGAAAAAGTGCATCTCATACCGGTCGACCGGATCAAACAGCTTTTCGATGTCGACACGCCGCCGAAAGACGGCATGGCGGTTGTCGAGGCTGTCAAAGCTCTTTTCGATGGCGAAGTGAAAGCCTTCATTTCGCTCGGGGGCAATTTGGTCCGGGCTGTGCCCGATCAGCTTCGAATGGAAAAAGCTTGGACCGGACAAGACCTGACGGTGATGATATCGACGAAGCTCAACCGCAGTCATCTGTTCCCGGGAAGAACTGCTTATATTCTGCCGTGCCTTACGAGGATGGAGGAAGATTTGCAGGGAGGCGCGGCGCAGGCCGTTACGACCGAAGACAGTTTTTCCATGATCAGCGGTTCGGTTGGCTTCCGAAAGCCCGCATCCGAACAGTTGCGAAGCGAACTCGCAATTGTGGCGGGGATTGCCAAAGCAACGTTGCCGCCGTCAGAAAAACTGAAATGGAACGAATGGACAGCCGACTACGCCAAGGTTAGGTCATTAATAGAGCAGACCTATCCCGAGGACTTTCGTAACTTCAACGCTCGCATGTTCGAACCCGGCGGTTTTTATCGTGGTAACGCGGCACACGAACGGATCTGGAAAACAGACAGCGGCAAAGCGATGTTTACAACGCCAGACCGCCTGAACGCTGTGGGTTTTAACGATGCGCCGGGACGCTTTCGCCTCGTTACCTTACGGTCGAATGATCAGTTCAATACGACAATCTATGGCTACTCTGACCGTTTTCGCGGAATCGAAGGCACGCGCGACGTCCTGCTGATGAACCCGGATGACATCGTAGAAGCGGGTATGACCGACGGCGATACGGTCCGCATTTTGACCGACGCCAGCGATGGCCTTGACCGGTGTCTCAACGGCCTCACGCTTACGGCTTTCAACCTCCCGCGCGGCACCGTCGGTGGCTATTATCCTGAATGCAACGTGCTGATGCCGCTATCCCATCACGATACGTTGTCCGGCACGCCGGCCTCGAAATCCATACCTGTACGCGTTGAGTTAGAAGCCAACTGACCCACTACAAACGGCGACTCAATAGGAATCGCCGGCGTGCTACAAATGCGGAATTTGCCGACAGAAATGCGTGTTTGTGTCTGCTCGAAACATTGCGCCACCGACACGCATGTGCCGGTCGAGGAACACATGATGCTAGAAAAACAGCTTTCCGATAATTCTTTAACCTAAGCTACGCCAAAAATGCGACCGCCAAAACTGCCATTTCGCACACTGTCATTTCCGCCAAATCACTTTTCGAATGCAGTGCGTGAATGAATGGCATATATTATGGAAGCGGTTAGGCCGATCTAACGACGCAAATGTTAGCGAGAGCTGCCAAGCGTTCTAAACGACCTAAGGGGCAGCCATTCATGTCTCTACGCACCGATAAGCGGACATTCCACCGCAGCAATCTCATATGTGCCCTCAATGGTCGGCGCCATCGCGCTTACATTCAATCCTTTTGAATCAACCGTTTGTTCGTTTGACTGCATCCACGGATATGCCTCATGATACACACAATAGTTCGGATACTGCGGTCCGGTACGTCACGCGCGACAATACTCTTTGCATAAGCACAGGCGCGCTGCATAATCATCTATCGGTGGCTGGCCGCTTCATCAAAGGGTAGCAGCAAAAAATGCCTAATTCCAACACCACCCCTAAAATACGATCCGATTGTGTCGTTAACCATCTTGTGGATTAGCGGGCCGTGGGGGGGTACCCGCTGTGGGAGCATTATATGCATATAGCAACTTTAGGTCTTTATGATGCTTGGCGTCATTGATCGATTTATAATTATCGCGCTGCGAGCGCTTATGCTGTGCTTGTGTTGCAGCATGATGGCTAGTGGCACCGCAGCTCTTGCCCAAACAGTTACCTGCCAAGGCCGACAGATCACCGCTTTAGACTTTAGAAATCCGGAGTTGGTTTCCGGATCACCCCTTGGTGTTGGCGCAATCTACCGATTTGCTAATGTGGCAACCGGCGTCGATGCCCGCTTACAAATTGATGCGTTGACCGCAGCGACCCTGGGGACCATTGATCAGGACACCGGATTAATCGACAACTTCCAGCCCGAATTGGTGGGAGCCAATGCCCGCAGTGCAGACTTTACAATTACATTTGTACTTGCAGGCACAACTAATCCCGTAGCCCTTGATTTTGCGGCTTCAGGAATCGACATTGACGGAGACAGCGCCTCTATTCGCGAATATGCTGAATTTTCTAATACATTTGTAGCTTACGTTCTCGATACGCCAACTAATATTGATATCAATGCATCTGGTCCCTCAATTCCGAGCAACGTCCGGTTCGAAGCACGAACCAATTTTACAGCTCCCGGTATCGATGAGTCCGCCACACAGAATATTGCATCAATATTCTACACATCAACCAGCACGTTCCGATATCGAATTGGCACCTTGGGAACGGGCAATACAACGCGACTAACGTCTCTCGATTTTAGTTGCCCCGTGCTGACGTTGCCTTCAACTACTTCGCAGGTTCCGCAAGATTTTGGTGATGCGCCTGCATCGTACGGCAACCCCATTCACGATATTGTGGCAGAGGTTCGGATGGGGAACTCGAACACCGCTGAAATTGCCCGGTATAACAGCCCATCAGCTAACGGAGACGCGGGCGATGACGGCGTCTCCATTTCTGTTCTCCGACAATCGAACATCGGCGATGCGACTGTGAGCGTGACAGGCAATGGTGGACGCTTACAATGCTGGGTAGATTGGAACGGGGATGGCGATTTCGCTGACGCAGGGGAGCAGTTGGCAACAGATATTGCAGATAATGGCGCGGGGGACACAAATGCAGCTGTAGGGACAATCGGTATCAGCATAGCTGTGCCAGCAACAGCAACGCTCACTCAAACATTTGTACGTTTTCGCTGGTCGACAACCAGCGGGCTTAGCGCATCATCAATAGCGTCAAACGGTGAAGTCGAGGATTACGCAATTACTATTCTAGGTGTAGCCGTTTTGAGTGTCGGTAAATCCTCAGAGTCGTTTGAAGCTACCGGTGTCAATAAGTTTTCAATCCCTGGTAGCGATATCATATATACTATCACGACTACAAATACGGGAACGGGACCGACAGACCCAAATTCCATTTTTCTTTTCGATAGCATTCCTTCGACAGTGGAATTTTATAACGGAGATATCGACGGGTCTGGCCCGGAAACAAATTCTGTTGCGTTCACCCAAAACTCTTCGGGCTTGACTTTTACCGCGTCAACCGATGTTCGGTATTCCAATTTGGTTGGCGTCCCAGCCAATTTTGCTGCGTGCGTCTACACACCCGCTTTAGGTTATGATGATGCTGTCCGACATATTTGCGTGAACCCAAAAGGGTCAATGGCGTCAGGCGGTACATCGCTTTCTGCTTTCGCAGTTAAGTTTCGGGCGAGAATTAAATAGCGCGTGCCGATTATATTTCGTTGTCGTCCAATATTAAGGCACCCACAGCAAGTCTGGTCAGTGATATGGATCCTACCTCACAGAGTTGTTTTTATTCTCAACAGTAAGATGGACTAAATTTTTAATGTGATCCGCCGTTATTTAGATAGTTGCAGTTCAAGTGTTGACTAAGCAGTCATCACTATTGGGAAAGTTGAGACAACCCGGAAACATACAGAATTTCGGTTCTGCTTTATGATCGACTATAGATCATTTAATTAAAAATGAGGGGAATGTGATGAGGGATTTAAATCAGGAATACCGCGAATTGCTGATGCGCATGGAACGGATTTTAACTGAACTCGACCAACTTGGCTTGGGTACGGTAGCAGTTCATATCGATCTTGCCATGCGGAGGCTGGAGGCGATTATTGCAGGTGGCTAAAAAACGCTGGACGGCAAAAAGCGAGCTAAGCTGATGCTTATGCCGTCAACTACTCTAGGCCGCTCCGTCATGTCTGGAAGGCTCAACAACCAGAGGTCCAACATCGACGGCGCCTCCTCAGTGTCGCTAGGAAATCAGATTATCATGCCTGTGGGAATCCCATTAATGGGTCCTGAGCCTAGAATGCATTGAGAGCGAGTAGCGTTTTTCTCATTATAGTTTGCCCCTGCCAAGTTAATTGCAGCCCACTATTACGTTGTTCTGGCGCATGAAGCTGTTTTATGTATCCAATATTATCAAGTATTTTTATGTAGCGAAGCACCGTTGTCTCTGGAAAAGATATTTGCTGGGAAATATCGGTGACAGTAATTTTTTGCTCCAATTTAGTAGTGATAAATAGCCGGAGCAAAATTTCCCAAACTGGTTCACCCAATTTCGATATTTCATCCCCTAGATTTCGTTTTTTGATTCGATGAAAATCTTCAATTTTTTCTGCGAGCGCTATTAACTCAAACTTAGGTTCTTTTTGATCGTTATTTCCTATGTTAATTTCTGTCGCATGCCCTACCCCAGTACCATATTCGTGTAGGTGTTCGGTTATTTGCAGCGGATTCATTTCTGACATATTCATCATTCAATCTGATATTAATAAAGCGAGCTAGGTAGCTAGATTATAAGCATCAAGAGGACCGTAAAATCCTCTAGTTTTCACCTAGGCTTCAAAACCGACAGTTTCCAGATTACTGACGATCTGGTTAGACTTGTCAAATCGCGACCCGAAGGAACTTCGAGACCGTTTGATGCTTAAGACTCAATGATTCCTTCGTCTAATTTTATTGCATTATATCGTCTATTTGATTACGTTATATCTATAAGGAGCTGCGGTCGGCAGGCGAATGCGAACATGGAAAATAAGAAAAACCTCCGAGCATTCAACCTTAACACACTTCCTGTTCTACAGGAGATACTCCGGCACGGTAGTGTAAGCAAAGCTGCAACGGCACTGGGTGTCTCGCAGCCAGCTTTGAGCGCCGCATTGAAGCAACTCCGTCATCATTTTGATGACCGGCTAGTTGTTCGGTCTGCGGGTTTGACAAAGCTTACACCCAAAGCTGAAAGCTTATTATCCCCTCTCGAAGATGCACTTGCTGCCATCCACGATGTAATAACACCCGGCACAGGACATTCCGAAAAACAGAAAGCAGTGATCAAAATTGCTGCTAATGACCATATCATGGTTTTATTAAGTGGACCTATTAGTCAATTGATATCGAAAAATAATATTTGTATATTACCACAATTTCTCAGCGCCGGCGGGCACTCTGCAAGGCAGCTCTTCACGGGCGAAATTGAATACGTAATTGCACCGAAATTCGTAATGTTAAGTAGTAGCGTTTCTGTCAGTGATTTGAAGCTTATCAACACCGAACATTTGTTTTCCGAACGTATGGTTGGCATCGGGCATCCAGATGATCTCGAATTGCTGAAGACATTTACAGTTGAGGAATATCTTAGTCACCCCCATGTCAGCTTTGAAATCGACACCGAGCAAAATATCTCGGTGGAACAAGCATATCTATCCGCTAATAGCTTGGTACAAAACGATATCGTTCGTTTCTCTTGTTATACTGCATTGCTCTTCGCAGTCACACAGACGCGCAGTATTGCCCTTGTACCAATCAGTCTAGCAAAGACATTCAAAGCGCTATTCGACTTCGCGATTTTTGAACCGCCGCTTGCATTTCCACCAGTTGAATGGACAATGATTTGGCATCGCCGGAATGATAATATTGAACAGCATGTCCAATTTAGGAAGATTATACAGAGTTGCGTACAACATATGACGTAGCGGTGAAGTCTGTTCTTATGCTGTCGATTCATCCCCGAAAAACACAGTGCCTTTGAGGTGCAACTTGTGCTGCGTGTGAGGAGATGGGTATTCGATTAATGACACTTCCTGAATGAATGTCTTGTTTCAATGGACCCGGCAACAAATGAGGACCGCTGCCATGTTGTCATATTCTAACACGTAGCTTTTGGTGCAAAAGCCCAGAAACCTGACGCTCGTCCGTCTATATTTATCGAGAAAGAAACGAATTGCCCGTACGTCGCGTGGCTTGAGTGGTCGCTTTGCTCCAACCAGGCTTCCAGCATTCCATGGTTTGCGTTCCTGTGCGCCACGATCGAAATTAGAACTACCCGTTTGACTTCTCCTTTGGCCGGAATGGCCGTGAGAAGGGAACGACTGTTATTCGACGGAAGTCTTTGGGACGGGAGCGGACATTCCGCTCATGATGACGATTGTAATCGACAGTTCATCCACCCAAAAAAACAGGATGTGGTTGCACGCTCCAAATAAGATATTTGCTGTCGCATAAACATGAAAATAACAGATGAACTTTTATTTAAATCGCAACGAAATTGCCGAACAAGGCGGAAGTTCCGCACTGAGTTCTAGAATGTGTAGTCCGTAATTTGGCCATCAGCGGCACGGCGTGGCGCGAAACTCTCAGTGGCCAGTTTACAAAAAATTATTCTGAAAAAATTCCTCTAGTTCGCTATACGTCGCTTCAGAAAGCGAAAGATTGAAACGGCGAGCGTCCACCGGATCTGCTGTCCGCTCAATCATGCCTTCGCTTTCAAGCAATTTTATCCAACGTAGACCAGTGGTTGCCGGCACAGCCGCGGCAATACAAAGGCTGGAGACACCAACCTCCTTTCCTTCTTTTGCAGATATAAAAAGGTCGATAAGGATATCCCACGCGGGATCAGCGAACAGATTACCGCTTCCGAAAATCTTTTCGCGGGCGCGACGACTGCGATAATATTTTTTTGCACATTTTAATATCGTCGCGTCAGCACTGTCATCAGATCCATGATTTTCTGCAAGAATGGCAACCCGGTGTTGAACTGCCTTCAATTCAGAAGCGATGATGCTCAGATCACTCTGTAACTTAATTAGCTCATCCATTCAAATAGCCCCTGCCTTGAAAAACTGAACCACCTATTTGCCGCAATGATAATATGATCTTTAACTTCGATCTCCATTTGTCTGCCAATCGAGGCTAGTTCCCTTGTGAAATTTAAATCCGCATGACTTGGTTCAGTACCGCCTCCAGGGTGATTATGCACCAGAATTAGACCACACGCGGAAAGTTCGAGCGCCCTGCGAATAATCTGTCTGGGATAGGCTGTAAGGGTCGTCAGCGTCCCCTCCGCCATTACTTCATCGCCAACCAATTGGCTGCTTCGGTCAAGAAAAACCACTCTCAACTGTTCTGTTGATAGTGAGCCCATGCTGGCTACCAGATAATCGATTAATTCCTGATTTGTTGAATCGACAACCTTGCGCGTTATCTCGGATTTAAGGCTAATACAGTTCGCTGCATGGGCGGAGTCTAACAGACCAATCACCTTGTCATTGCTACCGATCACTCGCTGCAGTGCTTCAGCAGTTTCGTTAAAAATTCGCCCCAGCGAATTAAACTCGTACAATAATGCTGTGGAAAGTGCGAAAGCATCATTTGGTGCAACATGGGCAATCAATGCCGCCAGTGCGGTTCGTTGCTGTTCTGATGCGTTAGTCGTTGATAATTGTAAGTGCCTACCATCAAAATTATGAGCAAAGGGTACGAGCTCGACACCTGCATGACCGCGTACACAAGCGGGTCGATCTTGTAGTTGAGAAATTTTATGACATGCGCGATGAGCGAGATTGTTTGGAGCGAGCTTACCCATAATGGCCACATCCGTCTTGCACGTAATGCGATAACGAGAAGCGCAATCCAAGCGATAAGGTCAATGACAAAGTGCCCCGGATCAAGCTTCGAATAGGTGGCAGGGGTGAGTGCATGGACAAATGGGTCGCTCGCGATCATCATGATAAAAATGATTGCCGCTGCGCGCTCCGGCTTGCCACCTCGCCACAAAGCGTAACCGACGCTTAGGGCAAAGAGCAATGAGAAGAAGATCACGCGCACGCTGCAAAACCAACACGCAGCGGCAAGCTTGTCAATATGTGTAGCTCAACCTGCCAACGCGAGTTTCGTCACATTGTCGGATGCTCCTTCGACCTTTGGGCATTCGTGTATGTCCATTCCTGCATATACTTTTGCAAGACCCGATAGATCTTTGTGAGCGCGAAGGATGTCATTGCTTGCAGTAAGTAGAGCCATCTGTGCTTTTGCAAGACGGGCAATCGTCGCTTGGCCAGTTGCCGCAGCAACACCGGTGTCACGCCGCGCTTGGACGACCGTCTTTATAAGTGTTGAGACCTGGATGAGCGCATCATCAAGGCAAGCCTCGGTCGCTGGAACTTCGCGGGCAATGCGGGCTGCGGCTAATTCGATCTGCATTTTCATAGAATATCCCCTTTCCCGCAATCACGTCCGTGATGCAGGATATTAAAGTTGCACGTAACCAATTTCAGGTAGCGGCCAACAGTCCTTCCAGGCTCTGAGCAACCGCAAGGGCGATCAGAACAATGGATAAAATGCCGACGGTCAGACCGACGATGATAAGCAGCCTCGCATTGGTGCTCAAATCGACGGAAGTGCTCCATCCGAAGTCCGGAGATAGTCGGGGTTGGTACTCGGTTACTCCGCTAAACGGTATGGCGGGTTCTTCGAGTGTTAATCCTATCGTCTGCCGTTCTTCTGGAAAGAATGTTTCGGCATGTTGCGACACTTTGGAAACACATGCTGGGTCATATATGATCCGATCATATATCCCAGTAGCTCTTGCAAAGATGAGTGCTGCCTCGTCGCGATTACGCGCGCCAAGGATGTGCCTAGCACTTGCTATACGTTGGTCGACCGTTGGCTTGGCAATGCCTAACTCTCGAGCGATTTCTTTGGATGATTTGCGCATGACAACGAGCTGCATGCATTGACGCTGTTTGTCAGTAAGCCGCGCAACATTAATGCGTTCAATTCCGTTTGGCCCCACTATCTGCGTTCCTTCTGCAGACGTTGATTATCGTTTGCTTTAAGATGTTTTGCAAATCTTTAGTTATTGGTAATGTCTGGAGATGGGTTAGACCGGCTGGCGATGATATTCGTTAGCAGGTTCAGTGCCAAATCCACATGAACGGCGACAGTATCCAGTTTTAGCCTGTCCAACTCGTCAAGGAGCGCCTGCATTCGCGCAGCAACCGCACGATGCTCATCATATAGAACCATTTTGGATCCTCATCCTTTCGCGGCCACGCCATTTTTCATGCCTGCGAGTTATAATTCGCTTACGACATTGTAGTAAAAAAAGTCTTTACGACAACGGTAAATTAGATCGGACATCTAGGGGTTGCTTCGGACGCTGCCTTTTCTGCCGCAGAGATACATATCTGCCTTACGATAAGTCGTTATCGCGCTCGGCGCGAAGCAAACCAAGTCCCCCTGCCTAATGAGCCACGTCTTACCGCACACGCACTTTTTTAATTGACCGGCTACCCAGTTCTGACGACATCTCGAACTTATTTTTCTGGCTAGTCCAAAGGTCGCTTATGAACGCGCAATTTGGCACCGAGAACGTCTGTAACCGGCAACAATGCGGAATGGCTGCAAAAAGGCCGTTAGCAGACCGTCGCCTTTCATATCGCTGCACCACATAGCCAGTCGTTCGTCACTTAGATCAGATCGCTACGACGAGACCAAAACACTCCTTAAATCACAACATCAAATCTGTGCCATTGGTGCTGACGGGAAAAGCTGTAGCGATTGTTATCTCTCTCTTCAGAAGTTAAAATTTCGACGTGGAATTGACTGAATTAACGTTAGAGTCGCAACTTTTGGCGTGATTAACAATATTATACCCGTTGCCTGAATAGCCAAGCATTGTCACAAAGTAGCTTGCTAAACTGGTCCTTATCAGCACCGCGCAATAATTCTTCCATCGTCAGTGCAGCTTCACCAAATGCTGCATCACCGAAATGGCCAGCGGTCCCAGCCAATTTATGTAATTGGGTTATTAATTCCGATATGTCGGCTTCGCTCGGGGTAGGATTGTCGAACTGCTTTTCCCAGAGCGCCAAAGCTTGCACTTTTCGCGACCGATAGCGCTCCATCAAATTGGGGTGCATAGCATCTCGTGTAGGTGTCGCCTCGAACTTAGTTGCGCGCCGCAAAGGGGGTAATTGGTCGACATAAGCGGCAACAATGTCTTGCAAAGCGACCATTTGAACTGGTTTGGCCAGATGGGCCTGCATCCCCGCTTCCAAACAAGCAGCGACGTCTTCGGCGTAGGCATTGGCGGTTAAGGCCACGATGGGCAGGTCGTCGGCGCTGAAACCGGCTGCGCGCAATCTGCGGGCCGCTTCCAACCCATCTACATTTGGCATTTGTATATCCATAAGTACCAGTCGATATGGACTTTGCGCTGCGGCAGCCGTTTGAACCATCTTAATTACTTCAAGCCCATCAACGGCAATTTCTGCGTCAACGCCGACGCGCTCCGCCATGGCGAGAATCAGTGCTTGATTTATATCATGATCTTCAGCGATCAAAACACGTGGGCGCGACGCCCCTTCGTCGCCTTTTACTTTACTGGGTTGGCCAATAAAGTCCTCAGACGGTGGATCAGATCTTACAAGCGGCAAAGTAACGGAAAACACGGTCCCTTCGCCGACCATGCTGCTGACAGTAATCTCGCCGCCCATCATTCTTGCCAGCTGATCGCTAATTGATAGGCCGAGTCCAGTGCCACCATATTTCCGTGCAGTCGAACCGTCGGCTTGAGTGAATTGATCAAAGATTACGTCCAGACGATCTGGCGGTATGCCAATGCCGCTATCGCTGACGTCGATCTGCAGTCGTGGTTCGGGCGACAAGCGATCAACCGACGCATGCACTTTAATCCAACCGCGCTCGGTAAACTTCACAGCATTCCCCACAAGGTTAAGGACAATCTGACGAAGTCGCAATTGGTCTCCATTTATCCATTGAGGCACATCGTCTTCGACCAAAATGCTGAGCTCAATCTTTTTGGAGTCCGCAATTGGCTGCATTAGTCGAACAGCGCCCTGCAGCTTATGACGCAGATCTACCGGCTCGCAAACAACTTGCATCTGACCAGCTTCAATCTTCGAAATGTCGAGGATGTCGTTCAGCAAGCGCATCATAGCATGGCCAGACTCAGCAATCATTTCGGCTTGGAGGCGCTGATTATTGTTCAGTTCACTATCAAGCAGAAGCTTAGTGAATCCGATCACGCCATTCATCGGCGTGCGTATCTCGTGGCTCATATTAGCCAAGAATGCGGATTTTGCTGTAGCGGCTTTTTCGGCTCGCTCACGCGCTTCGCGCAATTCTGTCTCCAGTGCCTTCGTTTCGTCAATATTTCGAATTGAAGCGATTATTTCGTACGGGTCACCGGTTACTTCATCGCGTACGAGTCCGCAGGTGGCCTCGAGCCAAACAAAAGTTCCTGGTGCGGATAGCAGTTCGGAGCGGAAGGCTACCCGTGGCCGTTCGACATTGCCATTGACGAGATCGTCGAAAGTCTCCCGAACGATTTGCTGGTCGTCGGCATGAAAGCGTTCAAGCAAGTTCGCTCCAATTAACGCACGTGGACTGATCCCTAAAAGCGTGCGCGAAGAAGGCGAAGCATATTTGCAACGTCCATCCAAGCCTAGTCGGAAAACCGCGTCTGTCGCATTGTTGGCAAGAAGGCTCAGCTGTGCTTGATGCTCTCGCAATTGCTCTGAAGCCCGACGTTGGTCAGTAATGTCGTTAGCTGCACCTATAAAACCGACAATTTTGCCTGCACTATCGAATTCGGCACTAGTTACTGTTTCAATCCACAAATCTTCGCCGTCTGCGCCGCGGAAATGACCAATACGGCGTTTAACATCGCCCGGCTTGTTGAACCCTTGCCAAGCTGGATCATCGTCATAAGAGGTGGTGTCGGCAAGTGCGCGCCTCCAGCCATCACCCAGCATTTCATCGACCGTGAAGCCAACCTTGTCGCTCCATAGCTTATTCACATAGGTGAGCTGGCCGTCGGTGCCAGCGCGGAATATTCCGATTGGTGCGGTTTCGGCCATCCGTCTGAAACGCTCTTCGCTTTCAGCCAGTGCGCTCTGCTGGCGCACGCGCTCGCTGACGTCGCGAATATTGCCAACAGTTCCAGCAAAGGCCCCCACTTCATCCACAAACGGCTGCACCGTAACCTCAATATGATGAAGCATGCCTTTGGCATCAATAAACTGTTGGTCGAGCACGCATTCCTTGATTTCGCCGTCAATTATCCGCGGATAAAGCGCACGTGCTTTGGCGACATCGACGGGCGTTAGAAGCTTCGTGGTCGGCCATCCAAGACTTTGATCGACTGTGAAACCAGTGAGCTTCTCCCATTCAGCATTTAAATATGTCCAGCGTCCAACCGCGTCAGTACGAAAGATAACGTCCCCGACATTCTGCAAAATGAAATCTGCAAAGTCCCTCCGCTCACGCAATTGGTCGCCGATAAGGTCACGGCTTTTTAGCATTGCAGCCACCGGAAGACCAACAGCAAAGCACGTTGCCAGAAAAATCTGAAGCGCAAACAATTGATCGCCTAAGTTGCCTTGAACGAGATGAATCGGCCCGTCGTCAAGCGCTGTAGCGATAGAAGCGATAATCGAGATTTTGACGACCGAAAGCGCCGTACCGACGCTGCCTTGCCAAAAAGCGTGCAAAACAACCACGGGTATTACCGCAAATAGAAATGGATATGTCGTTTGACTAAATACAGATATACATACCGCGGTACCAACTGCAAACAATGCGAGCCATTCGGTCACCTCGTGCCGCGTCGGGCGGCGTCTCGTTTTCCACGCGTCAGTCAATATCAAAATTGCGGGCGTTACAAGGAGCAAACCTAGGCCGTCTGCGACAGCCCACCCTTGGAACATCGACCAGGCCGATCCATGGTCCGGCGCCCCCAATATTACCAGAGCCGACAAACCCGATGCAACCGGCGCGACAATCCCCGCGATAGCACAGAAGGATATAAGGTCGGGCAGCAGTGACATATCTGGTCTGCGCAAATTTAATCGCCACATACCGAACCAAACGATCAAAACTTCGAGACTGTTTACAAGACTAAGCGAAATAGCGCGGGCAAATTCATCACCAGCATAGACGTTTGCCGCGATGTTGGCTGCAAAAGCCGCAGGTAAAAAGGCCAAATCGCCTAATCCGCGACCGCGCAGGAGAATCGCGACAAGCACGGCGTTCGGCAGCCAGACCGCCGCTACGCGGCTTTCATCACGTGTCAGCACGACACCACCCCAGGCCAAAACACCGAATAGAAGCGCAGTCAGGACAACTGACCAAAAACTAGGGTATGTCTGGGCTCTAAGCTTGTTCAGCATCATTTTGCTCTATTGCCGGAGTAAATTGACGGGGTTTTGATCACGATTGGTTGTTCATTCTCGCCATCCATTGCAGCCGCGGACGGCTCGAAATTTGCCGCTTCGTCCTGGCGCCGTTCGGTCGATATCGGTAATTTTGTCTTCGCTTCAGGTTCGGATCGATCAAAACCGGTTCGAGGAACAGCGGCCCAACTGCTGTCCTTTTTGAGAAAGCGCCAAATCCCACGCAACCGATACCAAAGATTAATCTGACGGTAGCCAAAGTTTTCGACCACCGCCGCTAACGCAATTCGCGATAGGTCAGCCGCGTTTGGTGTTCTTCGTAATTGCTTTTCTTCTAGCGCCAGCGTGCCGATGCTAATGCCAGTGCCGAAAACGAACGTTAATCCGAGAAAGGCTAATGTGACATCAAGTGACAATATGCCGAGGGCGAAGCATAACGGAATCAAAAGGTAGCCGACTAATTCCATCGGCGGACCTATCAAGTCTTCGATCACGAACAACGGCATCGCTACAATGCCGATGCGTCCGTAGCGCGGATTACATAGCATGTGGCGGTGTCTAACGAGCGTTTCTAATGCACCCTGCTGCCATCGCGACCGTTGGTTACGCAGACCTTCTAAAGTTTCGGGTGCTTCAGTCCAGCAAACGACCTCGGGTACAAAGGCGATGCTGTAAGCGCGCTTTTGTTCACGCATATGTCTATGCAAGCGTATTACAAGCTCTAAGTCTTCGCCTACAGTATCGTGCCGGTAGCCGCCCACTTCCACAACAACAGAGCGCTTAAAAATTCCAAAGGCACCTGAAATCAGCGTTAGCATCGACAATTCGGCGTTCGCGACGCGCGCGGTTAAGAAAGCGCGCATATATTCGACGACCTGAAAGCGCGGCAGCCATTTCTCCGATAAGCCAATTTCCGAAATATGACCTGCCTCAATCACGCTTCCGTTTACGATGCGGATCGCTCCACCAACCGCTATCAAGCGACCATCGTCCGTCATGAATGGTTCGGTCGCGCGCAGAAGACCGTCTGGTTCAATAATCGAGTCGGCGTCGATCACGCAGACAAGCGGCATTTGCGCGAACCCGATCCCTGCATTCGCAGCATCCGCCTTACGACCATTTTCCTTGTCGATAAGCAGCAGGTTCCGATTTGTTGTCGATTGGTAGACGCCATTGACACGAGTGTGCTGCAGCGCGACGATCTGCTGTCGGTCGCTTGGTTCCATAGCGAACGCGTCAATCATACGCGCAAGCGTCGCGTCCTTTGAGCCGTCATTGACGACAATAACTTCATATTGAGGATATTGCAGTGCCAGAAGTGCACGCACGCTGTCGACTATCGACAGCTCCTCATTAAACGCGGGCGCTATAACAGATACTGGCGGCGCTAGATCGTCGTAGCGAGACCACAGGTCGATTGATCGCGGCGCGGGCTTGAGCCGACGGGCAAAGGACCAGGCAGCAACAATCAACTGCACAACGGACACTGCATTGCGCAGCAGCACGATAGCAAAACTGGTCCAAGCAAGCCCGAGTAAAAGACCTGCGCCGATCGCAAATACGTCAACAGTCACTGGGAAAGTCCCGTGACGCTGCTTTTTATCTTCTGGTGCGGGCGCAACGTATCAAGCGCCTCTTTCGCCCGCATCCGCACCCACCAAGACGGATGTTGGATCAACGATACCATCACAGGGATCGCATCGCGCGCACCCAATTTGGCACACGTCTGGATTGCCTGAATACGTACGCTGTCAACCGGATCAAGTAATAGTCGGATTGCCCATGCCCCTGCACTTGGGTGCCCTAGCCTGCGCGCAGCCTTCAACGCCGCGCATCGGACCTCGGGATTGGCATCATATCCATGGTCCTGGAGACGGTCGAAAATCGCAAATTTGCCTGTCCAGCCTAGCGTCTCTACGAGCAAAGGACGGATTGCCGAAAGTGAGCTATCGGCAGCCAGATACGCGAGTTCATCTGCATCGCGCGACGCTGAAGACCGAAACAGAGCTTCGTGCAGCCGGGTTAATGGCTGATGTTCGAGGTCAAGCATGTCGATGACCGTAGAGGGCTCCGGAAGGTGCCCCATACGGGCCAGAGCAGCAGCAGCCTCGGTTCGGACTGCAAGGCACGGATCTTTGCTCATACACCCACGCAGCGCTGCAATACTACCCGGTGTCGAAAACTGCTCAAGAGTCCGCATAGAGTCCACGCGGCGCGCTGGGCGCCGCTGACTTAACCCCTTGATTGCTATGGTCAGGATTTCAGTGCGATCGGCTATGTTGAGCAGAGATTGGCGATCTTCACCGCGAACCAGCAGCAACAAATGGCTTAACGTGCGAAGACGATCCTGAACCGATGCAATAGAAAAAGTCGATGCCTGTTCGAGAACCATCCGACCCGATATTACCGCCATCAATTCTCGCGACATCACCAGCTCGGATGCTCGGGCCGTTGCGCCCTTGTGCTCAGTACGCTGCCGCCGCAGGATGAGAATTGCCATATGTATCACCATCCCCAGCGCGAAGCTAAGCGAGACAATCGAAACAATCACTGCAAATCCTGGAGAGCTTCCCGTCACGGACCAAAGCGCCATGCAATACCCAACGTCACACCGGTGCGGTGGTAACTTCCAATACGTTTCTCGTAATCGGCGCCTAATCGGACGTTCAACTTATTAGTCAACGGAGCGGTCAATGCACCGAAAAAGCTACGGACGCGGCGCGTCTGACCTGCTTCAGCATCAGGATAGGTTGCCGCCCCTGCACTGAGTAGCCAGGCTTGCCAGAAATCTAGATCGGTTCGAGCTGACCAACCGTTTCGGTAGTCGTTTCCCTCAGCCCAAAAATTAATTGACTTAACCGTTATGCTCGCCCGACCGTTTGCAGATTGTATACGCACACCAGGCTCGAAAACCGTAACGTTTGACGAGCCATAATCAGCATGCCTCAATGCTCCAATGAATGCGACGTTGGCAAATAGCTGCACTTCGCCGCCAGCACGCAAACTCCAGTCTTCGCGAAAGTCAGGGTTAGTAGTAAAAGAGCCGGCTAAGTAGATTGCGGCACCACGGGCAAGCCGCCGGTCTATCTGTCCGACAAACCTTGTGTCCGCCGTGCCAGCACGATTTTCGACGTCAATTTCACCGACCACCCTCGTTCTGGCGGCGACCGGTGCGTCAATAGAAACGACCGTCTCTGTCCAGTCTGCTTTCGAATTTCCAATTTTTACCCACGACAGCGTGTGGCTGAGGGCAATTCTTGGGCGGTTGGCGGGATTCTGCCGTGCACGATTCATTAAACGCCGTAGGTCTGGTAGCTCAATATTATCCGGCTGTGCCAACGCAATTTGGCTCGCGATGGCTTGCGCCTCATCAAGACGACCGGACCAAATCATAGCGCGGCCTAGTGCAAGGGCTATGTCTTGGTCTTGCGGTGCCAACAAACGCGCGCGTTTGAGCGTTTCGATGGCAAGAATATAGTCACCCCCAGCGGCATATGCGTTACCTAAAAGACGCAGCGTTGTGGGATCATTTGGGTGTTGGGCATCAATTTCTTCAATCAGCTGAATTGCTCTTCCAAAATCTCCCGCGTTGCGCGCTATCGTTGCTTGATCGAAGCGCGGGTCATTAATCTGCGCTTCGACAGCCGCGGGGGCACTTATCAGGCACAGCACGGCTAGCCATGATTTCTTAGGATTTGACATGACTGTCGTTCGGGTGGCGCGAGGCAAGCACTGTTGCAATGCGCAACACCAGTTCTTCAGGCATAAAGGGCTTGGTAAGGTAGTCAGCTGCACCGGCGCGGAGCGCTTTGACGACATCGTCCTCGCCCCGCCTTGCACTGAGCATTATAACCGGCAGCTTTGAAGTGGCTGGATCAGACTTAAGCGACTGTAGGACTTCCATGCCCGAAAGAGCTGGCATCATGCTGTCTAGGATAAGGACGTCGAAATCCTCGCTTTGTGCGGAGTTAAGCGCAGTTGCGCCATCGGTTACAACGAGAACAGTGTGGCCCATATTCTCGAGCTTGAACCGCAAAACTTCGCACAGAAGATCATCGTCGTCCGCTACCAAAATTTTGGCCACGTCGAGTACTCCTATGTTTCGAGCCCGAGTATATTGTTGGAGTCTTTGAAAATGGTTAACCAGATGGAAATTTCGTCTTCACCAAAGAATAGCTGTCCCAAAAGGTTTTATAAATGGTAGCCAGCACCGCGCAAAACGCTGGCAATTTAAGGCAATGGCAACAATATCGATGGAGATATCCCACAGCATACGGGTTTAAGGTTGTTAGGCAGTCTTACCTGTCATGGCCCGCGCTAACGATGTGTCGTGTCATAAAGGTAACCGATAGTTGCAATCACAACGATCGCTTGCCATCATTTCATCGCGGACGGCTAAAAATTTTTGTCCATGTATTCCGTTAATCAGCATGCACACTGCTTCGAATCAGAGCTTTGTGCAGGTCGGACCGCATCAGAACAGGGTCTGATCCAATGTTTGCTTTTCCCGGGGGTACCATCCGTTTGCATGGCAAGTTTTGGGAAACAAACTCTTGGTCGGGAATGACCTATTTTGGTGGAGTCCTGACCGTCCGGTTTTAATGAGGAACTTTGAAAGGCTGCCATCGGTTCACCTCGATTCCTTGCTTTCAATGGCAAGGCGCAAGTCATCGGGGATAGGCATTGGCTGAAACGCGCTGACCTTCGAACGCCCTGTTATTGCCCTTTGGGAAGTCCTAAACGGCGTGCTTGGTCAGTGTTGCTGTTTCTGCTCGTTCAGAAATCGATCCGCAGATTCGCGACTACTCCAGCCCGGCCTTCACGCAGCTGGCTTCGGTAGCTGTCAACATAGCTGACGCCGACGGCCCATCCGCTGCCAAGATCATATTCAGCACCCACCAACCAATCAAGTTTGTTGGTCCCAAACGCGCCGTCTTCATAGCCGAACGAGCCTCGGAGCAGTAGCGGCGTGCCGGTCACCGGCATGTCCCCTGAAATGCCAAGATAGATGTTGTCTATCTGGCCGGTTCCTTGCTGCGACGGCGCATAGCTAACCTCCGCCGCGATCGAGCCTTCGCCAATGCTCTTGGTCAGGCTCGCTCCAAATTCGGCATAGTTCAGGCCCGACGCTCCAGGATAGAAGTAATGCATCGCATAGATATCAGCAGATATTCCATCACCGATGTCGCTCGACCAGCCGATCGTGAAGTCTGCTTCGATATCGGCCCCGCCATTGTCAGCCGTGTTCGAACCCCAGGCGTTGACATAAAAACCCGATGCGTGCGTGATTGTAAGGCTTGGCTGCAGCGCGGGATCGAAGTCCGCTAGGCTAATTCCGCGGAACCGGTAATCACTGACGGCTTCGATCGAGCCATCGATACTAATTGTCGGTTCCTCTTCGGCATTATCGCTGGCTTGGGCCAGTGCTGGAGCGGCGGTGAGGGCACTGATCAGGACAAGCGCAGCTTTCGCTGTGAAAAACAGGTTCTGCTTCATTGGGATCGCTCCAGTTAGTGGTCGTTGGGTCGCGCTGATCATGCGGCCAGCGATATGACCGTTTGATCTACTAGCGGCAGGCGCAGGCGCACGGTGGCACCTTTGCCACGGCCCTCGCTTTCGAGGGCGAGTTCGCCATCCATCGCGCGCATCGTGTTGCTGGACCAGTGTAGGCCCATGCCGCTCGATTTATCCTTACGCGTGCTGAATCCACGTTCGAAGGCGTGGCCAAGGACATATGCATCGGCCCCTTCACCATTGTCGGTGATGGCAATTTCAACGGTTCCGGCAGCCGGGTCGGCGGTGCAGCCGACTGTGAGCGTCCAATCGGCTGCGCCGCCGGCCCTCATCGCCTCTGCAGCATTCATCATCACATTAGTGACGATCTGGTTGAGGTGAATGAGATTGGCTTTCACGGGCGGTATTGCATCTGGCAAGATAATTGACACCGGTTTGCCGGTGGCAGCTTCAAGGTTAGCGGCTTCGCGCCCGAGAAGAGCTTCGACATCCACCGCTTCGATATTAGGCTTGGCGCTGGAGTCGAAATGATAGTCTGACACGATCGCAAGGATCTGGTCGACCGAGTGCTTGATCTCGATGATCTCGTCACTGCGCGCCGAGCCCATTTCGGCCAGCTTGCGCGATGCAGACTTGACGAAGGCTTCCAAAGCAGCACGGCGTTCTGCGGGACATGCATCTCCGGCAAGCTCATCAAGCGCCTGAATCAGTTGTCCGCGCAATGGCTGGCGGTCTTCCTGATGCCATTTGTCGTGCTTAACCTGCAGCGGAACCAGCGCGTTTCGAACATTGTGAAGCAGGCCGACGGCGGAATCGGCCTTGCCCTGGACATAGGAATTGCGGCGCAGTTCATCCTCGGCTTCGGCCAATTCATCGGCAAGCTGATCAAACTGTTTGGCCAGTGTGCCGATTTCATCTTTGCTGGTCAGTAATTTCGGATCGACCACCCGGCGACCGCTGCGGAACGAGGCTACATGGCGGCGCAATGACTGCAAGCGCAGCACAGCGATGCGGTTGACGCCCAGCGCCAACAGCACAGTCAACGCCAACAAGCTTACCCCCATCGCCATCATTGCGGATTTGACGGCACCCGCGCCGGTCTGAGAAATGGTCCGCGGCGTTGAAAAGCTAACAGTGGCGAGCACATCGCCGCTATAGCCGATCAGGCCCAATGAGTTGCGGATTTCATTCGCTTCGTATGCGGTAAAAGTCTTGTCTGAGCTTTCCAGGATTTCCTGTTTGAGCTTAGGGGCGACAGCAGCAATGAGCAGCGACCGGGTCTGCAAGGCATCGGACAAAGTAGTTTCGTCAAGCAGTTTGCCGATCACCAGATAGGCGAAGGGTTGGCCTGAACCATCAGTTTTCTTTATCCAAGTCGTCTGAATGGAATAAATGCCGCGCGTCCCGCGGACATATGTGCCCGACTTTTCGGATGCGCGCGCAGCTTCGGCGATCGGACCTGAAACCATAAGTGGTGTCAGCGCTGCGGTTTCGGCAGGCAAGAATGCTGTGCCTTCTGGATTGTCAGCCTGCGACCATGCCGTCGTGCCATCGAACCGGACCACGGCCATGTAATCGACGTGAAGGTTTTCATAGCCCAACAGCGTGAAAATCTCTTGTTCAAAGGCCTTGGTTGGCGTTCGGGCGAAGATGAACATGTCATCCCATACGGCATAGTCCAGCGCACTGGCTTGAAGCCCGTTATTGATCTCGGTAAGCGCATTGCGCGCGCGGGCGACCTGATCGCGGTTTGCCTGCTGTTCGATCGAAGCAAAGGTCGGACCCAGAATCTGCTGAAGCGTCACGAAACTGAGTGCGGTAACCAACAGGCCCGCAGCCATGGCAACAACGGCAAATTTGCCGGCCAGTCGCTGCTTGATGAAATTGGTCAAGCCGCCACTCCAGACTGACCGTGGCCGGTGTCTTCGTCAATCGCGTCTGTGCCATAGGGCAGATCTACCGGCTTCATTGCCTCGGCATAATAATGGCCTTGTATGAGATCGCAGCCCATTGCGCGCAGTGCATGGACCTGCCCGCCGGACTCTACGCCTTCGGCCACAACTTTAAGCCCCATCAACCGCGCCATTGCGGTAACCGAGGTGATAATCGCGGAGGCCTGACGATCCTGACCAATGGTATCGATGAAGCTCTTGTCGATCTTGATGCAGTCGATTTCGAAATCACGCAGGTTGACTAGCGAGGAATAACCCGTGCCGAAATCGTCGAGAGCCACTTGGATGCCGGCACGGCGCAGGGCAATGATCACCTGCGCTGCTTGCGCCGGATTGGCAAATAAAGCGGTCTCCGTGATTTCAAACTGGATGCGGTTTAGCGGCAGAGCATGTTCAGCCGCGATCAGCGTGATGAAACCGACCAGGTCGCGCGTCTGGAAATGCAGAGGGGAGACATTGATCGAAACAATTCCTCCTTCCCAGGTCGCGGCTTCTGAAATAGCATGGCGGATAACCCATTCGCCCAGCGGCTGGGCCAGCCCGCACTGCTCTGCAATCGGAACGAACATCGCAGGCGGAACCGAGCCGAGTTCGGGGTCGGTCCAGCGCAGCAGCGCCTCATAACCATAGGGCCGCCCGGTGTCAGGATGGACAATAGGCTGGTAGTTCAAGGTCAGCGCGCCCTGATTCAGCGCGTCGCGTAGAGCAGTTTCGATCCGCGAGCGCAGCTTGGCGCTGTCATCCATCACCGCTCCAAACAGTTTGCAGGTTGCCCGGCCAGCTTGCTTGGCGGCATAAAGCGCCAGATCAGCACGCCGCTGGAACTCGGCCAGGGTAAGCGGCATAGTCCCGCTGATGGCAATCCCCGCCGAACAACCAATGTAAGCCCGGAAACCCATGATCTCGAACTCGCCAGTGCAAAGTTCAACGATACAGTTCGCCAGCGCAGTTGCATGATCTTGGTTGGTGTCGCAGACTGCGATCGCAAACTCATCACCGCCCAGCCTGGCGACCAGTGCATTATCGGGCACGGCGCCGCGCATTCGCTGGCCGATCTGTTTGAGCAACTCATCCCCAGCGGCATGGCCAAGGCTGTCATTAACGTTCTTGAAATGGTCGAGATCGAAGTAAATCAAGGCCGCGCGGTTTTTCCCGCTGCGCAGTTGATTTTCTAGGTAATCTTTGAGCTGTATCCGGTTAGGAAGCTGCGTCAGTTCATCATGCAGCGCAATATGCCGCGCCCGCGCCTCGCTGGCTTGCAGTTCGATATTGGTTATTTCAAGCCGCTGGTTGGCGAGGTATAGCTCCGCCTCCAGCTGCCATTTCGTAGCCAGTGACTGGGCGAGTTGCTGAACATCGGCGGTGCGGAAGGGCTTCGACAGGTAATAGAGCTTGTCGAGCGGACCGGCTACCATTGCGATCTTTTGAGGGTTGTGATCAGAATAGCCAGTCACCACCACGATGTTGATTTTGGGGTCTAACTTCCGCACTTGGCGTGCTGTCTCCAGACCATCAATACCCGGCGGCATGCGCATGTCGAGAAACAGTGCTGCGTAGGGATCACCGTCGACTAGTGCAGCCCGAATCCGCTCAACCGCGTCCGATCCTTGCGATACATAATCGAAGCGATAGGCCGCAAATGGGTTGTCATCAGGCGCACCGGCATCTGAACCTTCACTGCTACCGAACAGCGCGCTGCCCATGGCGGCCAGATCATCGTCGGCAACTGCCCTAACAGCAAAGCAATCCCGGTAGGCCGCGTGCAGCTGTGGCTCATCGTCTGCAATCAATATTCTAGGTTTCATTCTGCCCCGACTTCTCGATTGTATCACTCGGACGCAATCAAGAACGGCGATTACTTGGGAATCCTTAATCAGTGCCTAACCAACACTAACGATGACGTCCGGGATTGGCCCAGCTTGAACGTATGGCTGCTTTTAACCGTCGTCCCGAACATTACAAATGACCGAAAAGTTAGCGAAGCCTGCTTAGCGGCGAACTCCCAAAGCAACTGAATTTTATCGCGAAAAAATCTGTTCAGGCATGGATGAAATGCTGGGATGCCAGCGTTTCCACTTTGCAAAGCAAATTCAAGGAGACGAAATATGCAAAATCGGACCAAAGCCCTATTGTTTTCGGTCGCAGCGATTACCACCGCCACTGTCCATGCCGTACCATTCGCGGACGGCCCGGAGGATACAACAGAAATCCGCAGCGAACCGATCGCCGGGCTCTACAATAATCCTTGGTATGCTTATTTGGCTGATATCCGCGAAGCCGAGCAGGAGCTCGGAAGCGACCTGCGGGGCGCTACTGACGCTGAAGATCATCGCGACGCCTGGGAAGAATATCACAATGAACTGGTGGATGCAGACAAGGACTATGTAAAAGAAATGCGCGAACGCGGCTATCGGGCCGGACGCGTAACGGTTGGCTGACCCACTCCTCCCTTTGAAAGCCAACCGATACTGGCGGGAGCTTGGGCTCCCTCCATTTTTTTGCTATTTTTTTACAACCGGGAGGCGAGAATTACTGCCAACCCTTCTTCGCTGCAGCCTTCTCGGCAGCAGCACCCATTGCCTCACCGGCCATCATCGCCGCCGCTGCTTCCGCCAGCGCCCCGGCAGAAGCCTGTCTGTATGCGCTGGCGCCATTGCCCGACAAAGTCTGTTTCAATTGCCAGTCCTTGCCCGCACGGCAGGCTATACCATCCAGCGATGCGCTTTCGAAGGTCCGGCAGTAGCCGCCGTCTTTTGCAGCAAAGCTGGTGCCGATGCGGACTTCTGGGTTTGTGCCTTGGGTTGATGCAAGCTGGGTTTGCAACGCGTCGGCAAGCTTGCCTGAAGCAACCAACGTGCCGCCATCGTCACGCACGTAGCCGGCATCGCGGTTAAGTGCCGTCCCGCCAATCATCAACCCTACTACCAGCGAAGCAGCCATCGCGCCCCATTGTATCACCGATGACCGATACCGGCGCGCGGTCTTCTCCACAAGCTGCTCATCCAAATTGCTGACACTGCTCGACAACATCCCCGCCAGCCGGTCCGGCAAAGTTTCCTCCGCCACCGGATCGAAATGCGCCGATAGCCGCGCGCGCAGTGTCCGCTCGGCCTCGACCGCTTTCGCCAGCGGGGCATCCTCGGCCATTGCCTTTTCCAAGCGCTTGGCGCTCACAAGATCAAGCTCGCCATCGACATAGGCCGCAATTGTGGCGCGATCAAAAGTCATGCCGCTTCTCCCAATTCGCGCACCAGCGCTTCGCGCCCGCGCACTAGCCGCGATGTTAATGTGCCCACCGGCACTTCCAATATCTCTGCCGCCTCACGATAGGCATAGCCTTCGACCAGCACCAGCATCACTGCCTCGCGTTGCTCATCGGGCAGCCGTGCCATCGCCTTGTCGACATCGCCCAACTCCATCGACGCTTCCATCCGCGCATGGCTGTCGTCCGCGATCTGCATCACGCCATCGTCGATATCCGCATGAATACCCCGTCGCGCTGTCGCCCGGCGGTTGTCGATCCAGATATTTCGCGTAATCCTATACATCCAGCTATCCAGTCTCGTTTAAGGGCGCGTTCGATGGCGGCCTGACACAGATCATCCGCGTCGGCGGGATGCTGGGTTAGGCCGCGCGCGAACCGGCGCAATCGCGGTAACAGCGCAAGCAGTTCCTGTTCAAATGCCATTCAATTCCTTCATGGCTATGTGGATGAAACGATGGCGTGTGGTCGTTTCATCCATGTCCCCTCGAAATTTCGGGTGACAGGTCGCATCGAAAGCACAAGAAAGCAAGATTATGAAGCATTGGCTCATCCCCGCAATGTGCACGACCCTGCTCTCGGCGGCAGCATTCGCTCAGCTTGGCCTGCCCAGTGGCGGCCTGCCGCGCGTTGGCGTGCCGCAGCTTCCGGTCGAGCTGCCACAAACCGGTGCAGCCTTGGCGCAGCTTGGCCGCATGTTGGAGACAGCGCGTCTTGACCGCCTCACCCGCTTTGTTCGCCAGAACCGCGACGCAGTCGATTATGACTCAAACCGCTACCCCGCCGTGCGCGGTGAACTGGTGGCAACCGGCGTCAGCGATGACGCTATCAAGGCAGCACAGGCGGCAGGCTTCGCCTTGCTCTCGCGCGATGCCATCGAAGGGCTGGACCTAAATTACGTCCGCTTCGCAGTCCCGGCTAAAATGTCGCTCGCCGAGTCCGAACAGAAACTCCGCGCTCTGCTCCCCAATGCCGAAATCGACGCCAACCATATCTTTTTCCAAGGTAGCGCTAGCCCTGCGCCACCTCTCGCCACGACGGTACTCGCCAGCACCTCCACCAACGCCTCGCTCGGCATCATCGATGGCGGGGTTGCCGATCATCCTTCGGTGCGCGGCCGGGTCGAGCAGAACGGCTTTGCCGCAGGCGCGCCGACAGCGAGCAGCCACGGCACCTCGGTCGCCGCGTTGATGATCGGAAATGGCGAAGTAAAAGGCGCACGTTCGGGGGCGAGCCTACTTGCCGCTGATGTTTATGGCACGGCAAAGGCGGGGGGCAACGCCGCTGCCATCGCCCGCGCGCTTGGTTGGCTCGCTGCGCGGGGTGTTTCGGTCGTCACCATCAGCCTCGTAGGCCCGCACAACTCCCTCCTCAAAACCGCAGTCGCGGCAGCACAGCGCAAAGGCGTCATAATCGTCGCGGCGGTTGGCAATGACGGTCCTGCATCCCCGCCTGCCTACCCGGCATCCTATCCAGGCGTGCTGGCTGTCACCGGCGTAGACGGAAGAAACCGTGCGCTTCCCGAAGCAGGCCGCGCCGTGCACACCGACTTCGCTGCACCGGGCGCAGACATATTCAGCGCGACAGGCGCAAAGAAAAAAGCCCGCGTTCGCGGCACGAGCTTCGCCGCCCCCCTTGTCGCCGCGCGCCTTTCCACTTTCTACCCCCGTCAATCGACCAGTGCGGTCGAACCCGCCGTCCGAAAGCTAATGGCCGAAGCTATAGATCTGGGCAAAAAAGGGCATGACCCGGTCTACGGCCACGGCTTGGTGTGCGGGAAATGCGGTCGATAATCTGCTTTTTTGAGGCAGATAATAGTAATAGTTTTAATTGAACGGATGAAATTCCGCACCCCAATCGTTGTCCCTACATGCAGGCAATCATGCCATTGCAAAGAAGGAGAACGAAGATGAAGATCACTTTCAAGCATTCGATCATTCCCGCGATTGCGCTGGCATTCGCCATCTCGACCCCGGCTTCGGCCCAATTGCTTGGTGGCAGTACTGGTGGCGGATTGACCGGTGGCCTTGGCGGCGGTCTGGGCGGCGACATGACTGGCCCTATTACCCGTACCACCGGAAGCGTTACCGGCGACAGCACCGGCTCGCTAAGAGGCGAAAAGCAGGTCGATCGCAAGTCGGGTCGCGTGCGTGGCAGCGGGCAAGCTCAAGGCAGCAGCAACGGTTCGGTAACCGGTGGCACCACGGTCCTCGACCGCAGCGTTAATGGCGCAAGCAGCGGTTCGGCCAATGCGTCGAAAAGCGGCAGCGTTGACGCGCAACTAATCGGTACAGATGCCGTCCGCACCACCGCGCAAGATGGCGTCGGTCGGGCGCGCGGCGCAGTCGATACTGTACGCGGTACGGCCAGCTCAACCGCAGGAACCGCGCGTTCGGCCGCTGGTAATGCTGTAGGTAGCACATCGGGCACTGGCTCAATCGCCGGCAGCGCAAGCGGCATGGGAGATGGCATGGCATCGGGCAGCCTCGGCCAGCTCGCCGCCTCCGGAACGGCCGCCGCCAATAGCGCAGGCATGTTCGCAATTGAACCGGGCATGCCCATCGAAGACGCGCGTGGACGCACAATCGGCTATGTCCAGTCGGTCAAACAGACCAAGCAGGGCGTAGTTCAGGCGGTAACAGTCGAAACCGGCAACCGTCTCGCCACGCTTCCGGCCGCGAACTTTGCGGGTTCGGGCGAGGCTTTGGTGACAGGCATGACCAAGGGCCAGCTGACGTCCGCCGCAAAGCAGCAGGAGGCGGCTCCAGCCAGCGGCCCGCAAACCGAGAGCAGCACGCCTGCAGCCCAGAAATCTGGCGGCAACCGCTCACGCGAAGCCAATAATAACAAAGAACGCTAAACCCACCGGGTGATCACCCCAAACTTGGCAGGCCGGTGGCATATCCGGCCTGCCGTCTTTTCAAACTTTGCTGCGCCACGCGGTTGTCCGAGTACATTAAGTTTGCACCGCTGTTGCATAAGCCTGCACCGATTTGTAAGCGCAGCCAGTCTCCGCTGCTCAAAGGGATGGGATTTTGTTGTTCAAATTTAGAGCGTCGACTTCCATAGTGCGGTATCTTCAGAATGGAGCGCTAATGATTCGCCGATTTCCTTAGAATCTGTACGTAGGCGTCAGCTTAGTTGGAACATCCGGACAGTTCGTTTTTAGCACACAGCTTCTTTAACAGTCGTTCGTTCATTTCTTGAAAAAGCTGACTGATTTACACTCCACACATGGTTGTATCGATGCTCATCAAAAATCTAAACCAAGCTGCAAATTGACCTTTGGTTCGTTACTGATGTTATTTTGGCCATTTGCATAGATCGGAAGAGCTGTTTCCAATTGCAGGCCCACCCTTCCGATGTCTGCGCGAACACCGCCGCCAGCCGAGATCAGCGTGCCGCCACCAAAACCATCCCCCAAATTGCCTACATAACCGCCATCGACAAAGGCATAAGGCTGTAGCCGTTTGATCCAGTTGACGGGCTTCGAAAACTCATAGCCCAGCTCGGCCAGTGCCAATATGCCTTGATCTCCCGATCGTTCGTAAAACTCGAATGCCCGGCCGACAAATGCTCCGCCCAATCCCATTTCCTCGGACGATAGCAATGGCTCGGTCGCCAGCTGCCCCGAAACCGCCATCCTTAAAGTCACGTCGCCAGCCGGTTTACCAGACCAATTGGCCCATGCGCGTGCCGAGGTAAATTGTCTGTCGGCATCAAACCGAGACGAGAAAGGGTCACCCTGCCGATTGGCACCGAGCACACCCAAACCCTGGCGCATCTGGGTTCCGGTTCGCAGCCAGCCATTCCCCACCTTTAGTGATGACGACAGACCTACTGAAACCGTAACTACGGTGTCACTTTGCAGGATCGCACCAAAGCTTTCCTGTTCGACCTTTAAATATTCGATCTGGCCGTCGATCCACAAATTGGCCTTACGCGACCGGCGAAGCGGATGGTTGACCGCCAGCGATGCATATTGGCTCGCGACATCCCTTTTGCCGAATCCAAAGCTTGGCGCAATGTTGCTCGTGCTCCAAGCCATTGCGATCTCGGCTCGCGTGCCGTTGTTATTCAGGCCCACCGCGTAGACCACGCTTGCTGCTGCCAGCTCGCCTGGATCGGCCGGGTTGGTACGAAATGTCACGTTCATGTAATCGGAATCGTCGAATAAAGCCACGGCTTCGACGCTAAGACGTGCCCTTAAAGGTCCGATATTCTTCGACCCAAAATTATCAACAGTCAGTTGCCCGTTGGCTCCTTTCCGCTCGTCGACTGTTACCAGCAATATGCGGCGGCCATTTTCGGTCAGCAACTCGGTTTTCCTCACCGCTATTTGCGGAATGTTGTTGGCGAGCATCAAGCGCCGCTCCAGCTCCTTTTGTATCACCGTTCCGCCGACCAGCGGTTCCAGTAGATCGCGCAGAGCGCGGTTGTTGGAACCCTCAATCCTGACTTCATCGATGCTGCCCGTGTCGAGCATGATGCGGACAATGCCCATCTCGATCTGCTGTTCAGGAACGTGGGTACTGGCCAGCAACATGCCTTTTGATCGGGCGACCTCGGCAATTTGCTGCGCTAGTTTTGCCAGTTCGTCGTTGGTCGCATTGCTCCCCAGATATGGTTCGATAACGCTTTCAAATATGGCGTGATCGACGACAGAAGAGGTATCAATCAGAACAGAGCCGACGCGAATAGCCGCTGAATCTTCTTCTTGGCGATCTGTCCGCTCGTCACCACCAGATTCGTTCCGCACAAGTTCGGGTATTTCAGCGATGTTAGTGTCGGCCCGAGTCAAACTGTTGTCGCTTTTCGAAGGCAAAAACGCTCGCCATTCGCCATCCTGGGGCACCGTTTGCTGGGCAAATGCAGGTGAGCTAACCAACGCAAACCAGATGACAATATAGCACATGCAAGGTTGGAAACGTGCCATGAAACGGAAAAACCGATGCTGTCTTGGTTAGAACTAAAATTCGGCTTTTAGGCGATAACAATTGATGTTCAGTTAACTGGTGCAGGGCCAATTTTTACCAGATTTTAGGGAAGTCGGATAAGCTTCTGTAATTAACTCCGCCGTATTACGTTTATTTACAGATAAAAATTCTGGGGCAATGAAATGCGCGGTCAGGTAACATTCGTCGGAAAGATGATAGCGATCATTATGGCGGTCATCATGGTGGTCAGTCCGGCTTATGCTGGGCCAAAAGCATGGCAGATTTCCGAAACCAACGGCGAGGTGTCAGTCGAGACCGGAGACGGAGTGCGGACCGCAGCGCGCGGGCAATCGCTGAAGGCAGGCGATGCCGTCAAGACCGGTGCATCGGGCCGCGCCGTAATCGTGCGTGGCGGCGAATATGTCATCGTCAGCCCGAAAAGCCGGGTACGGATTACCAGACCTGAAGAAACTGGTGCGATAACACAGATCTTCCAATCGGTCGGTAGCGCGCTGTTCAGGATAGAGAAAAAGGAAACGCCCCATTTCGGCGTCAAGACGCCTTATCTGGCTGCTGTGGTTAAAGGTACGACTTTCAATGTCACGGTTACCGAAGACGGAGCTACGGTGCAGGTGACCGAAGGGCGCGTCGAAGTGTCGACGCTCGATGGCGGTGCCTCTGACATGATCGTGCCGGGCCGGATTGGCCGTATCGATGCGAATGATCGGCAGCTTTTGAAAGTACTCGGAACAGATGAAAAATCTATCCGGTCACCGTTGCCCGCAATTAATGTCGATTCAACGGCTTTTGAATCTGCTTCCGCAACCGGAAGCGGCGGATCGGCTTCATCCGACGGTGGCACTGAAAGAAGCGATACCAATTCGAGCAGCACTGCGCCTAACAACGACTTTTCCGATTCAGCAGGTAATTATTCCAGTTCCGGTTTTTCGGGTCGTATTGGCACGTCCATCAACAGCGAGCCGGTTAGCATAGCGCTGGCTACAGGAGGCCTAATCAGCGGTAACGCGGCCGTCGAACGGATTGCCATACGCAATGCAAGCGGCGGTTCAACGGCCCGCGCCCCCGAGGGTGGGCCACGAGACAGCGCTGGTAACGTTGCTGACGACAAGGGCGGTAACCCTGACGACAAGGGCGGCGCCCCCGACGACAAAGGTAGCAACCCTGACAACAAGGCCAGTAAACGCGACAACAAGGGTAGCAATCCCGGCGATAAGGGTGGTAACCCCGGTGACCAGGGCAAAGACCCCGACGACAAAGACGGTAACCCTGACGACAAGGGTGGTAAACGTGACAAGGGCAAAGACCCCGACGACAAAGGCGGTAACCCTGGCAATAAGGGTGATAACCCTGACGACAAGGCCGGTAAACGCGACGACAAAGGCGGCAACCGCGACGACAAGGGCGGTAACCCTGGTGACAAGGGCAAAGACCGCGACGACAAAGGCGGTAGCCCTGGCGACAAGGGTGGCAATCCCGGTGATAAGGGCGGTAATCCGGGAGACGACCCCAGCGGCAAAGCTGGTGGGAAACCTTCCCGAACCTAATCTTTGGGCAATTAGCGAACAATCAACCCATTGGCGATATTGATGCGCTCAGGGCTGCTGGATCGACGGCCCCTCGTTCGGTGAATTTTGGGGGATATGCCGCCACTATGCCTATCAAGCCAACCTCTGGAGGCGCCTGGACGGCAGCCGTATTGTTCGCACGCCATGTCCAATCCTTCACCTTGGCAATATCGCTGGTACTGGCCGCGATGTTGGCGCTACTGAGCCAGGGAGGTCCGGTCGAACAATCATTGCAAAATTTAAAAGACGCAGTGAATTCGAAGCCAGCAAGCGGAAAAATCCACCTCATCGAAATCGACGCCAAATCGCTGGCGGTATTGGACCGTTGGCCGTGGCCACGCAGCAACCATGCAAAGCTGGTTGACCGGTTGAACGACGCCGGTGTTGCCCAGATTGTTTTTGACGTGGATTTTTCATCTCGCTCGGCGGACCATGAAGATGCTGCATTCGCCGCATCGATTGAAAGGTCCGGCGGCAAGGTTGTTTTGCCTACCTTTCGGCAAGCCACCAATGCTGGTGATGCTAAAGCAAGCTTCGAAAATCTTCCCATCCCCGTTTTGCGCGAGCACGCGTTTTTAGGTTCCGTTAATGTGCGGCCTGAAGCCAATGGACAGGTCAATCACTATCCCTTCGGTACGATAACCGATTCAACCCCTCGCCCGTCAATCGGCGCATTATTGGCTGACTCTAGCGGACCTGTTGGCAAGGAGTTCAGGATAGACCAGTCAATAGACGTTAGCAGCATCCCGCGGCACAGTTTCGCCGACATCGTCAACAGCCGTTTCGACAAAGCCGCGTTAAAGGGTAAAAAAGTCATCATTGGTGCAACGGCGATCGAAATCGGAGATCGTTATGCGACCAATCGCTTTGGAGTCATTCCCGGTGTAGTCATTCAAGCGCTGGCGGCCGAGACTCTGATCGCAGGCCCAGCATTGCCTGACCTAGGTGCATGGCCCATGATTCTCCTGTCACTACTGGCGCTCATTATTGCCGACAGGCTGTCCAGAAATCGGTGGCAGAACAAGGCGGTGTTTGTCATTTTTATCGCAGTGGCAGTCTTCGGTATTTCTGTGCTGACAGAGCGCTACAGGCTGGCGCATTTGGACATTGCACCGGCGCTGTTGCTATTGGCGTGCTCCATCGCAGCACAATATGTAATCAGCATGACGCAAAAGATCGGAATTGAACGTCGCATTGACACAGAGACAGAATTGCCAAATTTCGTCGCCTGGCAGGAACGGGTGGGAGGCGCGGGTCTTACTGCTGTCATCGTCGCCGAAATCGCCAATTTTGGTGAGATCGCTTCAACACTTGGCAAGTTCGAAGCAAGCAAATTTGTCCGCTCGATTGCCGACCGATTGGAAATGGCGAGCGGGCCGCAAATGCTTCATCGCATCGGGCGTGAACAATTTTGCTGGTTGGCAGGAGCCGGCATAATCGGGGACGTAGAAGAGGCTATTGAAGCAGCGGCCCATCTGTTTAACGCCCCGTTGATCGTTGGTGGCCGAGCGATCCGCGCAACTTTATGTTTTGGTGTCGCTATGGGCGAGCTTTCCGATGTGTCAGGTTTAGCCAATAAGGCAACGTTAGCAGCCAAGCGAGCCAATGAAATCGGCGCACGATCGATGTGGCACGATGACGACCTTGCACATGATACAGATCAGTCGCTGTTTATCCTGTCCGAGTTCGAAGAAGCGCTGATGACCGGGCAGATCGTTCTGGTTTATCAACCGAAATATGATCTGGCGGCAGAACGGGTAACCGGCGCAGAAGCGCTCTTGCGCTGGCATCATCCTGAAAAAGGTACAATTAGCCCTGCGATGTTCGTCCCCATTCTGGAAAGAGAGAATCTGCTGGAGCCGCTAACATTGTTCGCGTTGCGACAGGCTACCGACGACATGCAGATCTGGAACATGCATGGCAGAAAAGTTGGCTGCGCAATCAACATATCCGCATCATTGTTTCTGGACAATGGCTTCGCCGAACGAGCCATTGCCATCATCAGTAAAAGCAATATCGATCCGCGATCGTTGACCTTTGAATTGACCGAAACAGCCGTTCTTTCCTCTATGGAACTTGCGACATCCACGCTAAAAAAATTCCGGGAAATTGGATTGCGCTTGTCAATTGACGATTATGGAACGGGACAGTCCACCTTGACCTATCTGAAGAGCTTCGCCGCCGATGAGATCAAGATAGACCAGAGCTTTGTGAAGCTGGTTGCCGCGGACAACGCCAACCGCATCATGGTACGTTCATCAATCGAGATGGCGCATGCTTTGGGAATGAGCGTTGTGGCTGAAGGCGTTGAGGATCCCGAAGCGATGGACGTGCTGAGGGAATTCGGATGCGATATTGTCCAAGGTTGGCATATCGGAAAGGCTGTCTCCACTGCAGAGTTTTTCCGCAGGTGGTGCCTGCCTGAACCGGGAAGCAAGGGCTCTGTTTCGTTGGCCCGGTAAGTTGCCAAGCGACTTCGACATCTTCTGATCCTAATGGTCGTTCTGACGCCCGTTCAAGGGTTACCTGTTTCAGTCAGTCATCGACATAGCATATAAACAGCCAGAAATTCGATACGATGCTTCTAATAGCCATGCTGAACAGACTGGCACTTATGACGGGTTCGTTCTGACCAAACAATGACCGCTTGTTAGCGCTTGCTGTCGATCTCCCAAGCTCCGTCCGACGACCTCTTGAAGAAATTATCTCTGGATAAGGACTAAGTGCGCTGCTCCACGTTTTCTCCTGAAGTCCCGCATCGACGCGATGCCGAGTTGACGCTTGGCATGATGGAAAAGGCGCTGCATGATGCCGGTCGCACATGAGGCAGACGTTTATGGAAAAGGAAATAGAACTTAAGCTAGAAATGACCGGCGAAGCCGCCGATCAGATCGAAGCTTCCGGGTTGCTGGCGGGCAATCCCAAAGTTACGCAGCAAAAATCGATCTACTTCGACACGCCCGATGGAAAACTTCGTAAAGAAGGTCTTTCGCTACGCATTCGCCAGTCCGACGGCAAGCGCATCCAGACCGTCAAGGCGGATCGAGGCAGCGCGGCCGGTCTGTTCGCGCGGTCCGAATGGGAGCAAGCCGTCAACGACGACGTGCCCATCCTTGACCACAGCACGCCGATCCGCGCGCTACTCGGCGAAGCAACTCATGCCATTACATCCATTTTCGAGGTCAGGATCGACCGATACACTTGGACCATGAGTGAAGGCGGCACATCGATCGAGTTGGTACTGGACCGCGGAGAGGCCGTCGTCTGCGAGCGCCGGTCCTCGATTTGCGAGATCGAACTCGAATTGAAGAGCGGCGACCTTGCTACTTTGTTCGCGCTCGCGCGCAAAATCGATACGGCTGCGCCCGCGCGACTTGGTGTGCTCACCAAGGCAGAGCGAGGCCATAGGCTAACCAGGCCGCTTGAGACAGTGGCCAAGGCGGAGCCGCTGGAACTAGCCGATCACATCTCGACAGAGGAAGCGTTTCGAACGGTCGTGAACTCCTGCATCCGGCATTTCCGACTCAATGAAGCGATTTTTCTTGAGGACCGCAACGCGGCGGCACTGCATCAGTCGCGTGTCGCGA
>LNFM01000759.1_pt1 | contig 77147 bp, 73 predicted proteins | sample 596031 | NCBI WGS metagenome assembly LNFM01 (sample SAMN04254537, study PRJNA301005) | activated carbon metagenome | isolation source: dual media filters at the Ann Arbor, Michigan drinking water treatment plant | place: USA: Ann Arbor
AGTTAAGGCATATGCACGGCGGCGGAATTTCATCCCGCCCCGCGAGATCGGCCAAGCCACGCGACTCATCCTGAGCGAAGTCGAAGGATGGGCCGCATTGTTTGACGAACTTTTTCCTAAAGCGGAATGTTGTCGTGCTTCTTCCAGGGGTTGGTGAGCTTCTTGTTCTTCAGCGTGCGGAGGGCTTTTGACACGCGGCGGCGGGTGTTGTGGGGCATGATGATGTCATCGATGTAGCCCTTCTTCGCGGCCACATAGGGGTTCGCGAAGTTCTCTTCGTATTCCTTGGTGCGGGCGGCGAGTTTTTCGGGGTCGCCCGCTTCCTTGCGGAAGATGATCTCGACGGCGCCCTTGGCGCCCATCACGGCGATCTCGGCGGTCGGCCAGGCGTAATTCACGTCGCCGCGCAGGTGTTTGGAACTCATCACGTCATAGGCGCCGCCATAGGCCTTCCGTGTAATGACGGTGACTTTCGGCACAGTGGCTTCGGCATAAGCAAAGAGGAGCTTGGCGCCGTGCTTGATCAGGCCGCCATACTCCTGCTTGGTGCCGGGCATGAAGCCGGGCACGTCCACGAAGGTAACGATCGGAATATTGAAGCAGTCGCAGAAGCGCACGAAGCGCGCGGCCTTGCGGGAGGCGTCGATGTCGAGAACGCCGGCCAGTGTCATCGGCTGATTGGCGACGACGCCGACGGTGGAGCCTTCGATCCGGCCGAAACCGCAAATGATGTTGCCGCCGAATTGCGGGCTGACCTCGAAGAAGTCGCCCTCATCGAGCACCTTGGTGATCAGCTCCTTCATGTCATACGGCGTGTTCGGGTTCGGCGGGATGAGCGTGTCGAGACTCATCTCCTGGCGGTCGAACACGTCGTGCATCGGACGCACGGGCGGCTGTTCGCGATTCGAGGCGGGCAGGAAATCGATCAGGCGGCGCATCTGGATGAGCGCTTCGATGTCATTCTCGAAGGCGCCGTCGACGACGCCGGATTTTTTCGCGTGCACCGAGGCGCCGCCGAGCGTCTCGTGGGTCACTTCCTCGTTGGTCACGGTCTTCACGACATCCGGACCCGTCACGTACATGTAGGAGGTATCCTTCACCATGAAGATGAAGTCGGTCATCGCGGGCGAGTAGACATCGCCGCCGGCGCAGGGGCCCATGATGACGGAGATCTGCGGGATGACGCCGGAGGAGAGCACGTTCTCCATGAAGATGTCCGCATACCCCGCAAGCGAATCGACGCCTTCCTGGATGCGCGCGCCGCCGGCATCGAACAGGCCGATAACGGGTGCCCCGTTCTGCACGGCCATCTTCTGGACCTTCACGATCTTGGCCGCGTGCGCGAGGCTGAGCGATCCGCCAAAAACGGTGAAGTCTTTCGAGAAGACGTAGACGAGGCGGCCGTTGATTGTGCCCTGGCCGGTGACGACACCGTCGCCGGGGATCTTCTGGTTCTGCATGTCGAAGTCCGAGCAGCGATGCTCGACGAACATGTCGTATTCCTCGAAGCTGCCCTCATCGAGGAGTACGGCGACGCGCTCGCGGGCGGTCAGCTTGCCCTTGGCGTGCTGGCTGTCGATGCGGGCCTGCCCGCCGCCCATCCGCGCCTGGTCGCGTTTCGCTTCCAGTGCCTCGATCAGTTTGTTCATGCCCCGGCGCTCCTCAGGAAATCTGTTCAAAATCTGCCGGGAAGACTGATACCCCCTCGGGCGGGGATGGCAAGCTGGGGCGCCGCGACAGTTGAGCTTGCCGCAGCGGAAAAGAAGCGCCCCGGATGTCCGGTCCGGGGCGCGGTTGCAGGGATGGAGCTTACTCCGGGCTACCAGCCGCGGCTGTAGCCTTTGCTTTTGTAGGGGTACGGGATGCCCTCGACGCTGACGACGCTGCCGCGGCGGATTTCGCACGAGACGCGGGTTTCCACATCGCGGCGGCGGCCTTCGAATTCGACCTCGTCGAGGGTGACGAAGAAGCCGCGAGGGCCGATCTGGCGGACATAGAGGTCGTCGTCGATTTCGACATCGCGGTAGCCTAGCTGGCGGGCTTCGTAGCGGACGGCCTGGCGGCAGGCCTGGACGGCGTCGCGTGAGAGTTCACGCACCTCCCAGTCGGTCTGGCCGTACTGGTTGAGACCGCGGCGATAGCCGCCGCCGCGGTGGTAGTCGTCATAGCCCGAGCCGATGGCGAGCGTCAGCGTCGTGTCGCTGCCGAGCAGGGTTTCGATCTTGGCAACGCTGCGCGTGTCGGCGGCGGCCGGGAGGGTGAAGAGCGCCGGCGCGGCAAGCGCAACGACGGCGGCTCCAAGGGACTTGATGGGTTTCATCATGGGACCAGATTTGCACACCCCTGCGAAACCGGGGCTGAAGCGCGCGTTCATCCCCGGTTTCGCTCCGGTTCAACTCCGCTCGGCGACCCGGATCCCTGAAAATTAGTGAGCGCTCGTTCGCAATGCCGTATTTTCGCCACATTTAAGTGTGAGTGAATGTTTGTTCGCAAATATGGAGACCGAACATGACCGCCCGCCTGATGACCCCCTTCTGCTTTGCCTCGCTGCTCGCCGCCGCGCTGATCGCTGAAGGCGCGCTGGCCCCGTACATTGCCGCTGACACCGATCGGGTGCAGCCGGCCGCCGGCGAAGCGGCCACCTATGCGGATATCTACCGGCTGGAACTGCTGCACGACGAAGCTTGATCGGCGCTCTGGCCTGCCTGCCCTCCCTTGGGGGTAGGCGGCGGCCACCCCGTCAGAGAAGCGAAATGCCTCTGAGCGTGATCTTCTCGTCGATGATGAAGGAGCGGAAGTCTGTCAGGGCCTGTGACCATTGATAGGCTTCATCGAGGCCGAAGCTGTTGTCATCGTCGAGATGAACGCGAACGACCGTGCAGATCACGGGGCCGAGATCTTCGCTGTTGTCGATGGTCATCGTGCCGCCGTAGCGATTGAGGTTGAAGCGATTGGCAGCTTCCAGCAGGGCCGTGCGATCGCTGGTCTCCGCGAGGGGGAGACAGGCTTTCAGGGCCACTTCCTCACAGCGCTGGGAGTCGAGTATATCCACCACGCAGCGGCGCAGCCCTGCCACGAAGCCGAGGCCCTGCAACTCCGCCGACAGCATGGGCTGGCCGTAAAGGATTGCGGAGCGCGTTTTTTTGACACCCACCGATTCCAGGGCGGCGCGGACCGAGGCGACACTCGCAGGCTCGGCGGCGGCGGCGCCGGACAGGGCCGCCAGCACCAGCAAGGGCGCTGCAAGCCGGCCGAAAGAAACATGCATGGGAAGGACCTGACGGAAACTCTGGAGCTGTTGCAACGATAGGGTTTACACGCTGACCGGCAAGCGCCCAGCCGCAGCGTGCAGGAACCTTTCAGACGTCCGCTCGTTTACGCTTCATTAGGGGGGAATGATGCATGCGTGCGCGCATATTGGACACTTCAAATTCAACGTTGGAAACGCGGGCGCCGAAGGCGATGCAGACCCTTAAAATCGAGATGGCCTTTGCCGGCGCCGCGCTGTTTGCGCTGGGCGCATTCTTTGGCACGCGCCCTTCCGGCGCAGAGGCAAGCACCGCGGAATCCGCGCCGGTCCGGGCGTTCACTGAAGCGGACTATGCCGTTTTCGACCGCGGCTTCATGCTCGACAATGAGCCGTGCACCGTCGGCCTCGAGCGGCAGAATATCTGCTTCTCGCCCTCGCCGCTCGAAGCCCGCATCCATACCGGCGCCGTCGTCCCGCTGGATGTGCCGCTTGTGGCAGCTGAATTCCGCGTGATCGTCGAGACCGACCTCAAGGACCCTGCCCTGCGCACGGTGCGGTTCGGACAGACGCTGGCCCTGGTCGACCCTGAAACGCGCGTGGTCGTTGACCTGATGCGACTGGCGCCTTCCGCGAGCTAAGGCTTGGCGCGGCAGCGGCTCCGGCGTAAGCGGGGCGGATGACCGATCCACGACCCAAACGTTTCTACAAGATCGCCGCCGCTGAACGCCTTGGCGACGGCTGGACCGTGGCGCTCGACGGGCGCACGATCAAGACGCCCGAACGCGCGGCCCTTGCCTTCCCTACCCGCGGCCTCGCCGAGGTCATCGCGGCCGAATGGGACGCGCAGGAAGAGCATATCGACCTTCTCAACCTGCACCTGACACGCCTCGCGAACGTCGCCATAGACCGGACACCGGACGCGCGCGACGGGATGGCCGACGAGCTGGCCCGCTTCTGCGAGACGGACCTGATCTGCCACATTGCGGAGGAACCGGAGGAGCTGATCGCGCTGGAGGAAGGTCACTGGGCGCCCGTGCGCGACTGGGCGGCGGACACGCTGGGCGTGATCCTCGTGACGACCGAAGGCGTGCGCGCGACGCCGCAGCCCGATGCCTCGCTGGAAGCGGCGCGGGACTATGCCCTGAGCCTTGATGATTTCCGGCTGACCGGAGTGGTCTATGCCGCCGCGCTGTATGGCTCGGCGCTGCTGGCGATGGCGGTGTGCGAAGGTGTTCTGCCGGCGGAAGAAGCGTTCGAGATGTCGAAGCTGGACGAGGCCTGGCAAGCCTCGCGCTGGGGCGAGGACGAAGAGGCCGCCGCCGCGACCGAAGCGAAACGCGAGGAAGCGCGCGCGATCGGGCGCTGGTTCCGAGGGCTTGCGGGCTAACAAGCGCGTTGGCGGCTTGACGCCGCGACAGCGTTGGCAGGCCCCGCTTCGGTGTTATCCTCCCCCCAAAGACCAGACGCAGACGGGAGGAAGTTTGCCATGGCGGACGATATGCGTTTCGTTCTGGAAGTGCCCGGCCAGGCACACCAGCCAGTCTCGCCGCAGCGGACAGCCTCGGCCAAGACCCGCGACTGGCCGGCAGGCACCACGATCATCTCCGCCGACAGCCATATGCTGGAGACCGATTGCTGGATCGACCGGTTTCCGGCGCACCTGAAGGACAAGGCGCCGCGGATGGAATTCCGCGACGGCGGCTGGCACTTCACGATTGGCGGCAAACCGATGATGCGCCCGCATGACATCGTGCCGCTGTGCGAGGCGATGGAATGCCATCCCGGCCTGACGAATATCGACGCGCGACTGAAAGATCTGGATACGGAAGGTGTCGACAAGGAGCTGATTTTCCCGCAGCGCCTGTTCGGCCTCTACATGATGACCGACATGGAAATGCGCGCGGAGATATTCAGCGCGTACAACGAGTCGATTGCCGAGCAGTGTGCGAAGGGCCAGGGGCGGCTGTTTGCGGTGATGGTGCCCAACTACTGGGACATGAGCGAGGCGCGCGCTTCGGTGCAGCGCTGCAAGGAGTTGGGCGCGCGGTGCCTGATGGTGCCGATCAATCCGCGCAAGGACCTCGATGGCAACCCGATCCTCTACAATGATCCGAAGATGGACACGCTGTGGGAAGCGATTGCCGATAGTGGCATTCCGCTGTGCTTCCACATCGGCGAGAACATTCCGACCGCCGCACCTGGCGCGACGGGCACGTTCGTCCTGACACAGATGGGCGGCTTCCGGCAGAACTGGGGCATGCTGACCTTCGCCGGCGTGTTCGACCGGTTCCCGGGACTGAAGGTCGTGTTTGTCGAGGCGGGTATCTCGTGGGTGGCGAGCATGATCCATGACGCCGACATGATCTACACGCACTTCCCGACGCAGGTTCAGCCGAAGCTGAAGCATCCGCCGAGCTGGTACTGGCACAATCACTGCTACGCGACGTTCATGACCGACCCGGCGGGCCTTGAGCTGCTGCACCGCATCGGCGCTGACCGGGTCATGTGGTCGTCCGACTATCCGCACCAGGAGAGCACGTTCGGCTATACGCGCGGCGCGATCCAGGCCGTGTTCGATGCGACGAGCGTGGAGAATGCACAGCTGATCCTCGGAAAGACGGCGGAGCAGCTGTTCCGGATGTGTTGAGGGATCTCAGGCGGGAGCGAACGCCGCGAGGCTTTCTGTCAGCGTACGGAATTCGTGGTGCACTTCGTCGGCGCCGGCATCCTGCAGTTCATCCGCGCGGCCGAAGCCCCAGCTGACGCCGAGCGAGCGCACGCCGGCGGCGCGGCCCATGGCGATGTCATGGATGGCATCGCCGATCATCAGGGACTGGACGGGCGCGCAGCCGAGGGCGCGCATGGATTGCTCGACCATGAAGGGGTGCGGCTTGCCGGGACCGTCATCGGCGCACCAGACCGTGTCAAAGTATGACTTGATATCGTGCTTGGCGAAGAGGCCGTCGAGGCCGCGATGCGTCTTGCCGGTGGCGATGGCCAGCAGCCAACCGTCCTGTTTCAGCTGGTCCAGAACTTCGAGGGCGCCATCATACATCGGCTCGTGCAAGGCGGGATCGGCGCGCAGGCGCGTGAAAGTGTGGCGGTAGGCATCGACGAGGAATTCGAGACGCGCGGCGCCCAGGTCAGGCGGGGCGAGCTGAGCTATGCCGGCGGCGAGGCTCAGGCCGACGATGCGGCGCGTGGAGTCATAGTCCGGAGGCGGAAGACCTGTGTCGCGGAACGCGGCCTCCATGCAGGCCTGGATGACCGCGCGGGAGTCGACGAGCGTGCCGTCCACATCCCAGATGGCGAGGCGCAGGCCGTTTGACGTCTGGGGCATCAGATGAAAGGCGCCAGCGGATCCTTGCCCGCTTCCTGTTCGAGGAAGCCGAGCGTCGCGAAGGTTTCGACCATGTGCGGCGGCAGCGGCGCAATGATCGTCGTCGGCTTGCCGCGCTCGCGCGGAATGACCAGCGCGCGGGCGTGCAGGTGCATGCCTTCGGCGAGGCCCTGCGGGACTTCGCGGCGGGACTGGTACTTGTAGTCGCCGAGGATCGAGGTGTTCATCTCCAGCATGTGGAAGCGCAGCTGGTGCATGCGGCCGGTTTCCGGGCGCATTGCGACCCAGGCCGCCTTGCCGCCGGCCTGCGAGATGACGGTATAATCCGTGATCGCGTGGCGGGCGCCTTCGACGCCCTGCGCAGAGCGGATCATCCGCTCGCGGTCTACATCGCGCCGCTTCGAAGTCGATTTCGGATCGTAAGGACGGTAGCCAGAGGGTTCGTCCGCATCCGGAATACCCTTGATCATCCAGCAGCGGATCTGGCCCATCGGCGGATTGGGCACACCGACCGTGACCGCCCAGTAGACCTTGTCCATCTCGCGGCCCTTGAACATGTCCGCGAGCTGATGGGCCGCGCGCGGGTGCTTGGCGATCAGGAGGACGCCGGAGGTTTCCTTGTCGAGCCGGTGGACGAGGACGGGGCGGTGCTCCTCTTCGCCGTAGACGCCCATCAGCAGGCCGTCGATATGGCGGCCCTGCCCCGAGCCGCCCTGCACGGCGATGCCGGCGGGCTTGTTCAGGGCCATCATGTCATCATCTTCGTAGATGATGATCGACTTCAGGAATTCCTTGTCCTCGGCGCTTGCCCGGGCAGCGTGGTGGGCCTTCGGCGCCATCGTCTCGGTGCTGAAGATCGGCAGGCGGACTTCATGGCCCGCCTCAAGGCGCGTGCTCGCCTTGGCGCGCGCGCCGTTGACGCGGATCTGGCCCGTGCGCAGCATCTTCTCGATCTGGCCCTGCGTCAGCTGGGCACGGCGCTTGATCCAGCGATCAAGGCGCGCGCCGGCTTCCTGATGGGAGACGGTTTCGGTGATGATCTGGCCGCTCATGCGAAGGCCCGCCTTGCAATCCAGAGGCCGAGGCCGAGCGCAGCAACGCTGAGAATGACCGACAGCGCGGCATAGGCGAGCGCTTTGCCGGCCTCTCCGCTGCGGAGCATGTTCATGGTTTCCAGCGAAAAGGCCGAGAAAGTGGTGAAGCCGCCGAGGACGCCGGTGGCGAGGAAAAGGCGCAGGTCGTTGCCGCCTTCCGCGCCCTTGTAAGCGAACCAGCCGGCAGCGAGCCCCATGGCGAAGCCGCCGAGGAGGTTCACCGAAAAGGTGGCCCAGGGCCAGTTGGCCGGAAGATGGCGCACGCTGAGAAGACCGGCGCCGTGGCGCAGGGATGCGCCGATGGCCCCGCCTGCGGCGACGAGAAGAAAGCTGTTCATGGCGGGCGTTTACACGCGGGAACGGCCCTGCGCCAGCGGGGATTGCTTTCAGGCTTAACGTGTCAGGGCGTGAGCGATCCGGGAGGCGTGTAATGAACGACCGCCCCCGGTCCGAGCGGCCAGCCGAAGGTCGCCCAGGCGCCAGTCATCGCGATGCCGGCGACCATGAAACAGAGCGCATAAGGCAGCATCAGGGCCAGCAGTGACCCCACCCCCATGCCTGGATCCCATCTGCGGGCAAAGGCCAGGATCAGCGGGAAATAGGACATCAGCGGCGTCATGATATTGGTATAGCTGTCGCCCATCCGGTAGGCGGCCGTAGTCATTTCCGGCGAAATGCCGAGCAGCATGAACATGGGCACGACGACCGGGGCAAGCGCGCTCCACTTGGCGCTGGCTGAGCCGATGAAGAGGTCAAGAAAAGACGACAGGCCTTGCACGCTGACAAGCAGGGCGGCAGGTGGAAGATCCAGCGCCTGCAGCGCTTTAGCGCCGGAAATGGCCGCAATTGGGCCAAGGCGGGACCAGTTGAACATCGCCACAAAATGCGCCGCGAAGAATGCGAAGACGAGATACGGCGCCAGCGAGCGCACCCCGTCTGCCATCATCGCGACGACATCCTTGTCGGATTTGACCGTGCCCGAGGCGAGACCGAAGGCAACGCCCGCGAACAGGAACAGGAGCGCAAAGGCAGCAATCAGCGCACCGTAGAACGGCTGCAGCTGAGCTGGCCCGACGGCCGTCTCGTCGATCAACGGCGTATAGCCCGGCGTCAACGACAAGGCAGCAAACAAGGCGACGACGACCAGCGCCACAACACCCGCAGCGGCCAGCCCGCGCTTTTCGGCGGGCGTCACTTCCGACTTGGCAAGTTCGGCGCGGATTTCATTGTCCGGAGATCCAAGCCATGGGCCGAGCCGGGGTTCCACGATCCTGTCCGTGACGAACCAGATGATCGGTGTAAAGACAATCACGATAGCAAGAATGAACCACCAGTTTCCGAGCGGATTCATGGTCCATTCAGGATCAACAATACGGGCAGCTTCCTGCGTAAAACCGAACAGCAGCACATCGAGCTGTCCGGGCGATATATTGCCCGCAAACCCTCCCGAGACGGCGGCGAATGCAGCCGCCAGCCCGACAAGCGGATGGCGCCCCACGGCTGCATAGAGCAAAGCGCACAACGGGATAAACACAACATAGGCGGCATCCGAGGCGTGATGCGACGTCATGCCAATCACCGAGACGATCGGGGTCAACAGCCATCTGGGCGCATCGCGCAGGCTGGCCCGGATGAGCGCGCTGAAAAGCCCAGCCCGCTCGGCAACCGCTGCGCCGTACATGACTACCAACGCCAGCCCGAGAGGCGCAAAGCCGGTCAGAGTGCGCGGCATCTCGACCAGCAATCGCGCAATGTTCTCCTCCGTGAAGAGACTTTGAGCCTTGTAGGTCAGGACGCCGTCCTGGAGTTCGCCAAAGGAAGGAGCCGTCGTGCCAGAATAGGCGAGCGAAGCCTGCCAGCCTGACGCGGCACCGATCGCCGACAAGATCATCAGCAGGCCGATCAGCCAGACAAAGATCATGACTGGGTCCGGCAACTTGTTTCCCAGACGCTCGACCAGCCCGAGAAAGCCGCGATCGCGGCGCGGGACAGTTTTTTCAGGCTCGCTCATGAACAGACCTTCGATGACATTTACTTGCCTCTTTTGCGTCCTCAGCCGCACCAACATCAACCTGCTTAGGCAGGCCAGGAAAACTGCCCTTGGCGACAAAGCGGCCGGGAGGGAACGTAGCTTGCGCGCCGCCCCACGCAACGGCCGCCGGGCTTCAGACGGGAACAATTGCCAAGGATGACTGCCACTTGCGCAGACTCGCATTACGGATAAAATTTGTTGCCTACGCGGGTGTAGCTCAATGGTAGAGCAGCAGCTTCCCAAGCTGACGACGGGGGTTCGATTCCCCTCACCCGCTCCAGTCGCGTGCTTGCGCATTCTGCAAAGCGAATATATCCGATCTCGCTCTGCAATGATTCCCGCGTAAAAATTAAACACCAGCAGCCCAGAAACCCCCGGTTTTACGCTGCTTTTTGAACTCACCGCCTGACAAAGGAAAATGAAATGGCCCTGAAACCGAAAACCGCAACGAAAGCTTCCGCCGCCAAAGCACCGGCCAAAAAGGCCCCCGCAAAGGCAAAAGCGCCCGTGAAAGCTGCAGCGAAAGCGCCTGCAAAAGCTGCTCCGAAAGCCGCTGCAAAGAAAGCTGCGCCGGACGTGATGACGATCAAGCACCTCGCCGCTGAGCTTTCGGAAGCCCACCAGATGCCGAAAAAGCAGGCCGAATCGGTGGTCAGCGACTTCATCGACCGGATGGGCGGCTACCTGAAAAAGGGCAAGAAACTGCGCATTTCCGGCCTCGGCATCCTGCAGGTTCGCGCCCGCCCCGCCCGCAAGGGCCGCAACCCTGCCACCGGCGAAGCGATCAAGATCAAGGCTTCGAAGAAAGTGGCTTTCCGTCCGTCGAAAGACCTGAAAGACCGCGTTCTGTAAGCTAAAGCTTCACAACGTTTCAGAACGCCCGGCCGCGATAAACTCGCCGCCGGGCGTTTTTTGTTGGAGGCGCGATGCTCATAATCGAGGGCGTTGGTCCGCCAACCTGCACGATTCAGGGCGTTTTCGTTTCATTCCCCTCATCCGGCAGCCGCGTTCGGAACGTTTGCGCCGGTGGCCCGTTCTCTGTGCTCACCTTCTGAAAAGTGTGCGCCCATGCCAGCAACGTCCTTTCCCGTACGGCCCAATCTTGCCCGCATCGAACAAGTGCCGGTGCTACCAATTGTGTCGGCGCGCCTGTCGCCGCGCGTGGAGCCGGATACGCTCCGGCTGGCGCTGGTGGGCGGCTACGCGCCGCGCCGTTGCGGGATTGCCACGTTCACCACCGACATTGCGGAGACGTTGCAGGCGTTCCGTCCGGGGCTCGGTCTCGATGTATATGTGATCGACGATCCCGCACAGTCGATGCAGTACGGCCGTGCAACCGGCGTGATCTCGGCGAACGATCCTGCCTCGTACCGCGCCGCAGCAGAGCAGATCAACGACAGCGGCGTGGACGCCGTCTGGATACAGCACGAGTTCGGAATTTTTGGCGGCGAGAGCGGCGAGATGATCTGCAACTTTGCTGATCAGATTGCAGCGCCGCTCGTGCTCACGTTCCACACGGTTCTCGCAGAACCGTCCGCCGTGCAGCGCGGGATCATGCTGCGTCTGATCGCGCGTGCCACGCGCATCATGGTGATGTCCAGACACTCCCGCGACATCCTATCGCGCGTTTATGGAGCGCCTTCGACGGTGATCGACGTGATCGAGCACGGTGCACCCGACCGGCCGTTTGGACGGCAGGCGACCTTCAAGCAACGCTTTGGCCTGGAAGGGCGGACGGTACTGATGACGTTCGGATTGCTCGGCCCCGGCAAAGGGCTGGAGCATGCCATTGAAGCCCTCCCCGGCATCGTGCGCGATCATCCGGATGTGGTTTACAGAATTGTCGGCGCGACCCATCCGAACCTCGTCGCCCGTGACGGCGAAGCCTACCGCGAAGGCCTGATGGCCCTGGCGGAGCGCCTCGGTGTGGACGTGCACATTCAGTGGGACAATCGTTTCCTCGATCTGCCGGACTTGCTCGACCAGCTGGAAGCTTGCGACATTTACCTGACGCCGTATCCGAACTTGCAACAATCCACCTCCGGCACGCTCAGCTACGCCGTTGCGCTCGGCAAGGCCGTCGTCTCAACACCGTATGTGCATGCCAAGGAACTGCTCGCCGACGGCAACGGCGTTCTGATTGTCCCCGGCTCACCGGCGGCCGTGACCGAAGGTGTGAACCGGCTGCTGGATCAGCGCAGTGAGCTCAAGGCGCTGCAGCAGCGTGCCTACGAGCGCGGGCGCGCGACGATTTGGTCGCGCTTCGCCGACGCTACGGCCTCCATGCTGTCACGCGCGGTGACGCCGGCGCCGGCAATCCGTTCGCCGGTGCGGGCACCGGACCTCGGCGCCATGTTCGCGATGAGTGACGATACCGGCATGTTGCAGCATGCCATCGGCGTGGTGCCCCACCGCGCGCACGGCTATTGCGTCGATGACAATGCACGGGCGCTGATGGTGACGACACGCGCATCGCGGCATGATCCTTCCGTTTCCCGGGCGCGCCGGATCTATGCGGCCTTCGTGCAAGACGCCTGGAACCCGGACACGAGGAGATTCCGCAATTTCATGTCCTTTTCGCGCCAGTGGCTCGAAACAGAAGGGTCTGAAGACTCCAATGGCCGAGCCTTGTGGAGCCTCGGCTGCACGATACGCATGTGCCAGGAGCAGGACATCCGTACGTGGGCGGAAGGTATGTATGACTGCGCAGCGATCCATATGATGGCGCTGGGAAGCCCGCGTGCTAAGGCCTTCACCATGCTGGCAGCCGCTGAAAACCTAGCGGGCCGGCCCGGGCACGGCGTATCTCTCGACCTTATCGAAGCGGGCGCTGAGCGGCTGAGCGCCCTTCTCGCCACGGCGACAAAGGACTGGCGCTGGTTCGAACCTGTTCTGGCCTATGACAACGCGCGCCTCTGCCAGGCGATGATCGAGGCTGGCGGTATCCTGGGCCGCCGCAATCTGGTGGAAAAAGGGCTGGACACGTTGTCCTGGCTATCGGCTCGGCAATTGTCCGCCAACGGAAATTTCCGTCCGGTCGGTTCCGAGAGTTTCGGGCGCGTGCAGGAGCAATGGCCATTTGACCAGCAGCCGCTGGAAGCCTGGGCGGCCATTGATGCGGCCGCCGCAGCATACCGCGCGACGCGCAACCCGGCCTGGTTCGAATATGCGCAAACTGCGTGGCGCTGGTTCCTGGGCGACAATGATCGCGGTGCCATCATCGCTGATCTTGATACGGGCAGATGCTGGGACGGGCTGACCCCGCGCGGGGTCAACCGCAACAGCGGCGCTGAATCAATCCTTGCATTCCAGCTGGCTTACCATTCCATGCGTACGTTCGTGTCACCGATCTCTCGCCGCGACACTGGAGCCTGATTTGAAATCCAATCCCGTCCTGCATCCTAACCCGATCAGGATATTCGACACGCGCCTGAAGGCCGACCCTTCGCGGGTGGTGCTGCGGCCGTTTCATCTCGGTTGGCAGGCGCAAAACGCGCCGGGTGGCCGCGCCATGAAACTGGTGGAGGATATCGACGCGTTGTCGCCTGAGGATACGCGGGCAGAATACCGGCGTGTGCTGAAGGATTTCAAGGCGCGTCACTGGCAGACGGAAAAGATGTTCTCCGACCGTTTCGAGGAAGTAGTCACCTCCTTGGAACTCACGGCGGGCAACTACTCGGAGACCAAGCGCAAACTGATCGGCGCCTATTTCTGCCACGAATACACCTATGCCGCCGCCGCGCTGATGAACCCCTCGATTGTACCGCATCCGGATCAATCTGGCGTGATCGACGGACATTGCCGCTTCGTGATGAGCCTGCGCGCCGTGGGCGAAGGGCATATCAGCACGATTGCCTTCCGGGAAGGCATCGCCAATCCGGACGGCAGCTTCTCACTCTGGCCGGACGGGCCGTTCGCGACGTCGGCAGAACTTGATGATGCGACCCTGACGGATGAAATGGGCGGTGTCATCGTTCACCGCCACTGCGACAGCACACTTTCCAACACGGTCATCTTTCCGATCACCGAGCAGCAACGCAACGGTCTGGAAGACCTGCGCCTCGTACGTCTTGATCATGGCGGCGGAGATTTCGAATGGGTTGGCACGTATACGGCCTATTCGGGCTCGTCGATCCGGTCCGAGCTGCTGCGGACGCGGGACTTCTTCACTTTTGACCTCGAGCCGATCCGCGGGGAAGCCGGGCGCAACAAGGGCATGGCCCTGTTCCCGGAACGCATAAACGGCCTTTACACGATGATCGGCCGGCAGGACGGCAAGAACCTTTTCCTGCTGCAATCCGACACGCTCTCGGAGTGGAATCGCGAGGGCACGCTCCTGATGGAGCCCAAGTATCCCTGGGAGTTCATCCAGATCGGCAATTGCGGCAGCCCTATCCGGACGAACGAAGGCTGGCTGCTGCTGACGCACGGCGTAGGCGCAATGCGCAAGTACGCGTTGGGCTGCGCGCTGCTGGACCTGGACGACCCGTCAAAGGTGATCGCCCGTTCGCGCGAGCCGATCCTGACGGCAGAGAATGCGGACCGGTCGGGCTACGTGCCCAATGTGGTCTATACCTGCGGCGCGCTGCGCACCGGAGACCATCTGTTGATCCCCTATGGTATCTCCGACAGCGCCATCGGCTTCGCCACGGCGCGCATCGACGACCTGCTGAACATGATGAAGTCTGGCGCCTAGGCGCTCCAGTTTCCGGCGGCCACGGCCTGCCGGGCCAGCGTGACGGCGCCGATCATCCCGGCGTCGTCTCCGAGCGCCGGGCGCTGGATCAGCGTCTCGATATCCGCATCGGAGAGTTCGAGATATCCGTTCAGCAATATCGCAAAGGCGGCGCGGATTTTCGGCATCAAGCCTTCGGCGAGCATGACCCCGCCCCCGAGCAGGATGCGCTCCGGCCGTGCGGTGAGGGTCAGCGCAAGACATGCCTGCGCCAGGTAGAAGGCCTCGATGTCCCAGGCCGGATGGTTTCTGGGGAGCAGCGTGGGATCGCCGTAGCGGCGCGTGAGCGCAGTCGCGTTCGCGAGCCCTTCGAGGCAGGCGCCATGGAAGGGACACACGCCTTCGAAGGCGTGATCGTCAGGATGGCGTTCCACACGGATGTGCCCGAACTCCGGATGCGCCGGTTTTGACAGAAAGCCGCCCGGACCGAAGAGGCCGGCACCGATGCCTGTGCCGATGGTGACGTAGGCGGCGGAACGCATGCCCTTGGCCGCGCCAAGTTCGCGCTCGGCCGCCAGGGCGCCGTTGACATCCGTATCCAGAACAACCGGCGCGCCGAGACCGGCGAAGAAGCGCTGCGTCAGGCGCGTGCGCGACCAGCCGGGCTTAGGCGTGGAAAGCAGCGTGCCATAGTCCGGAGAGGCGGGATCGACATCGACGGGCCCGAAGCTCGCGATGCCGAGGCAGGCGAGCTTTGCGCCGCGCGCCGTCAGCATCTCCCGGAAGAAGCCGAGGCAGGCGCCGATGGTTTCTTCCGGCGTGGTCACAGGAATGCGGCGCGTTTCAAGGATATGGCCTGTGGCATCCGCGAGAGTGCATTTGAAGGTCGTGCCGCCGGCATCGATTCCGCCGAGCAGGCGGATCGGAATCTGGGGCGCTGGGGTGTGCGACATGGTTACCGCTTTCTTGTCCGTCAGCATGGCCAGACCTCCCGTTTGCGCGATCTCATTCGTTCCACGGGCGGATTGCGAAAGCTTTACAAGAACCTGTGCAAATAGCCGGTCCCGTGAAGCATGAAGCAACAGCTTGCGTTGCGGCGGGGTTGTGGGCAATCCGTAGGAATCGCGAACGGGTGGGAGCGGGATGACAAAGTTTCAGGCGCTGCACGGACGGGCCAGCTCGCTGGTGCTCGAGGTTGTGCCGGGCGGCGCGCCGCTCTGGCGCTACTGGGGCCTGCGTCTGCCGGAAGAGGCCTTGCCCGAGGCGGCTCTGGCGGCGACGCGGCCGCTGCCGACGTTTGCACTGGACAAGGATGTGGCGCTCAGCGTTTTCCCGCTGCTCGGCGAGGGCTGGTTCGCGCAGAGCGCACTGCTGGCACACCGGACGGGCAAGGACTGGGCGCAGGCGGTGACGGCGGCAGACGTTAAGTGCGAGGGCGACGCACTGGTAGTTCGGCTCGCGGACTCGGCTTCTGCGCTGGAAGCGGTAGTCCGCCTTGCGCTTGATCCGGAGACGGATGTTCTGACGGTCTCGACGCAGTTGACCAATACAGGCACCGGCGCCTTGGACGTTCAATGGCTCGCCGCCGCGTCCCTGCCCTTGCCGCCGGATACGCGGCGCATGCATTTCTACAACGGCCGGCATCAAGCGGAGTTTGGACCGCAAGTACAGGAGCTGACGCGCAGTCTCTGGCGGCGGGAAAACCGGCGTGGGCTGACTTCGCATGATGCGCCGCCAACCGGATTTGCGGAAACGGCCGAGGGGCATGTCTATGCGGCGCACCTCGCCTGGTCCGGCAATTCCGTGCAGCAGGCCGAGTGGCTGGATGATGGCCGGTATCTCTGGCAATTCGGCGAGTGGCTGGCGCCCGGCGAAGTGCGCCTGGAGCCGGGCGAAACGCTGGAGACGCCTGAACTGATCGCGACCTTCTCGTCCGATGGCCGAAACGGCGCCATGCAGAACTTCCATGCCGCTATCCGTAAACGGATGACCTGGCCGGGCGGCAGGATGCGTCCGAGACCGGTGCAGATCAACACCTGGGAAGGCTTCTATTTCAATCACGACATGGCCGGCATGACCGCGGTGGCGGACGAGGCCGCGCGGCTCGGAATCGAGCGCTTCGTGCTGGATGACGGCTGGTTCGAAGGGCGCGGAAACGACAAGGCCGCGCTGGGCGACTGGACGCCGGACCGGAAGAAGTATCCGGACGGGCTTGGGCCGCTGGCCGCGCATGTGACCGGGCTCGGCATGGAATTCGGGCTCTGGGTCGAGCCGGAGATGATCAATCCGGACAGCGACCTCGCACGGGCCCATCCCGAATGGATCCTGACCGGCGTCGCGCGGCCGGCACTCACCGGGCGCAACCAGATGGTGCTGGACCTGACGCAGCCCGGCGTGACGGACTATCTTTACGGCGTGCTGGCGGGCCTGCTGAAGTCGCTGCCGATCTCTTACCTCAAGTGGGACCATAACCGGGAAATCGTGGCGGGTGGGCCGCGCGCGGTCTACCGTCGCCAGGTGCAGGCAACGTATGGATTGATGGCGCGATTGCGCGCGGATTTTCCGGAGGTCGAGATCGAGGCCTGCGCGGCCGGCGGCGGGCGGATCGATGCCGGAATCCTTCAGTACACGCACCGGTTCTGGACGAGCGATTCTCTCGACGCCGTTCAGCGCATCGCCATGCAGCGCGAATTCCTGCGCGTGTTCCCGCCTGAGGCGATGGGGTCGCACATCGGAACGGCGCCGGCGCACAGCACCCGGCGGCGCCAGTCGCTCGATTTCCGGGCCGGCGTAGCGCTGGCCGGGCATTTCGGCGTCGAGCTTGATCCGATGAAGCTGGACGCGAAGGACAAGGCGCGGCTGGCAGACTGGATTGCGGAGCACAAGGCGCTGCGGGACCGGCTGCATTCCGGGCGCGTGTGGCTTGGCGAGGCGGGCGACGGGGTCTTGTGGCAAGCACACGGCGACGCGCGTGACCTGATCCTGCTGCTCTACCGCGTCGAGCCGACCACGCAGCGGCACATGCCGCTGGTCCGGCTGCCCATGCTTGAGGATGGCGCCTACTCCGTCACGCGGCTCGACAGCACGCGGACGAACCATACGGCCCCTTTCATCGAGGCGATGAAAGACGGCGCTGAAGTATCCGGTGCCTGGCTGCGGCAATCGGGACTGACGATGCCCACGATCGCGGCGGAGACCGTTGCGATCTTCAGGCTTGTGGCGAAGTGAGGTTCAAACCGGCCAGGCGGCCACGCCGCCGAGACTGAGGCGCGGGCCGCCCAGCTTGTAAGCGGCAGTGTCCGAGGGGGCTCCCAGGGTTGTCAGGTCAACCGTGTTGGGGCCGTAATTGAACGCAAACTGCAGCCCGCCCGCGCGGCGCAGGCGGATATCCGGACCCGTACGGCGGACGGGAAGACCGGCTTCGGCGCACAAGGTTTCCAGGATATCGTTGAGCAGCTTCTCGTCCGGCCATGTTGCAAGGTAATGCGCATGGCCGTTGCTGATCCATGCCGGGCTGCCCGTGTCGAATGTGGCGCGCGCCATCGCAACGGTCTCAATAGTTTCAAGCCAGCGGCCAGAGGTGTGCATCATGCCGTCCGTTCGCACCTTCAGCGTTATGTGCGGCGCGAGGCTTTCGAACCGGATCATCCGCATCGGGAGGAGTTCCGGCAGCGGGCCAAGATCAGGACTTGGCGGAAGATGGCCCTCTTGCGTGCGGCAGCCGGTGAGCGCGGTTGCGAGGACGACCGCGCCGCTCGCCTTGAGGCGCTTGTCGATACCTTCCGGCAAGATCGAAGGGCTGGGCAGAACAACGAGTTTGTATCCCGCAAAATCCGCCGTAGCCGGAACAACATCCACATCCAGACCAAGTTTGCGCAGGCCCGTATAGAGCAGGCGGCAAAGGTCAATGGCGGCGCCCCGGCGGCCTTGCGGCTGGATTTCGTGGTGCCAGAGGCTCGGGTAATCGAGGACAAGCGCGACGTCGGCGCGCCCGCGCGCCATATCCCCGAGCGCGTCAATTTCAGAGGCGACCGCGCGCACCTCGTCCATCACCGGCTGCGGCGCGCGGTCCCAGCGCAGCAGGCCGGCATGGGTCTGCTCCTGTGCAAACGGCGCCTGGCGCCAGCGGAAATAGCTGACGAACCGGGCGCCGTGCGCGAAGGCTTCCCAGGTCCACAGGCGTACCATGCCGGGCGCGGGCGCAGCGTTATGGCGGGCCCAGTTCACCGGGCCGGGCTGCTGCTCCATGATCGCCCAGGCAGGCGCCGTGCCGCGGTAGACGTCATGATTGAACGCCGCAAAATCCGGATGCCCCTGACGCAGCCAGCGGGTCTTCTCCTCCGGCGTGAAGTGGCCTTCGCTGAGCAGGCCGATCGGATAGCTGTCCCAGGTCGCGATATCGAGGTGCTTGCCGATATCGTGGTGGTTGAGGCGGACAAAGTCCCCTATGAAATTGTGCGTGACCGGACGATCTGGACTGAGACGGCGGATGATCGCTTCCTGCCCGGCATGGAAGCTGACCATCTGGTCGCTGTTGAAGCGGCGAAAATCGAGGATGTGGGAGGGATTGGCTTCTGTGACCGCGGCGCCCGGCAGATCGACTTCCGCGAAACTGCGATACTCCTGCGACCAGAAGACCGTGCCCCAGGCAGCATTGAGCGCATCGACCGTGCCATAGCGGCCTTCCAGCCAGGCGCGGAACGCGGCCTGCGCATCCGGCGAGAAGCTCTCGTCGCTGCCATGGTGGCCAAATTCGTTGTCGGTCTGCCACATGGCAATCGCGGGATGCTCGCCATAGCGGCGGGCGAGCGCTTCGGTAATCCGCGCGCTCTCGCGGCGGTAAGTCTGCGAGGAAAAGCAGTAATGCCGGCGGGAGCCGAAGCGGCGCGGGTTGCCATGCTCGTCTTGCGGCAGGATGTCCGGATGCAGGTCCACGAGCCACTTGGGGGGCGTGGCAGTCGGCGTGCCGAGGATGATGCCCAGACCTTCCGCATGGAGCGTCTCGATGGCACGGTCCAGCCATGCCCAGGCGAAGCGGCCGGGCTCCGGCTCGATCCGGGACCAGGCGAACTCGCCGATCCGCACCAGGCTGAGCCCCAGTTCGCGCATCATCCGGGCGTCCTCGGCCCAGTCGGCCTCCGGCCAGTGTTCGGGATAGTAACAGACGCCCAGTTTCATGCCGCGAGAATCTCCATTCAAGGCTGCCTTTCTGGCACGGGCCGGGATGACTTGGAAAGAAAACGCTGCCAATCAGGCGGACGATGACAGGCGATATCTTCAATACCCCTCTTGAGGGCCGGGCGCGCGGCTTTTACCGGCGCGACCATGCCAAGGCTGACGGCCGGGCGCTGCGGATCTACGGTTATGCGCCGCATCTGGGCCTGCCGGGCGAGGAACTGCTGGCGTCCGCCAGCGATCAGAGCGAGGTCCGGCGCGACCCGATGCGGGGGACATATTCGCTCTACGCGCCACACCGGCAGACGCGCACCTTCAATCCCTCGGCCGCAGCCGATCCGCTGGCGCCGGCCGGCGGCGCAGTGACCGAGATTCCCTTTTCGGATTTCGAGCTGGCCATCTTCGACAACCGCTTCCCCAGCCTGAAACCGGGCGCGCCAGCCGGGGCGCTGACCGGGTGGGCGGAAGGTCCGGCCACGGGGCGGTGCGAAGTTGTCGTTTACACGAGCGCGGCAGAGGGCAGCCTGCACACGATCGGGCAAGACCGCCGCGTGCTGCTTCTCGAAGCCTTGATCGACCGGTACCAGGCGCTGCATGACGACGGCGCAGCCTATGTGATGCCGTTCGAGAACCGGGGCGAGCAGGTCGGCGTCACCCTGCCCCATCCGCACGGACAGATCTATTCGTTTCCCTTTGTGCCCGCCCCTCAGGCTGCGGCCGCTAAGGCGTTCGCCGCGGGATATGATCTGACGGCGGATCATGCTGGTTGGGGCGGACGGTTTGATGTGACATCAGCAGGCGGCGTGGCGGCGTTCTGCCCGCCATTCGCGCGCTTTCCCTATGAAACCTGGATCATGCCGACGCGGCGCTGCCCCGGGCCCTGGGCGATGACCGGCGAAGAGATCGAAGCATTGGCCACGCTGCTTGGAGATGTGCCGAGGCGGATGGACGCGCTGTTCGGGGCGCCGATGCCCTACATGATGAGCTTCCAGGCTGCGCCCGGCGGCGAGAGCGCGGGCTTTCAGTTCACGGTACAGTTCTATCCGATCCTGCGGGATGCCGGGCGCCTGAAATATCTGGCGAGCGTGGAGCAGTTCACCGGCGTGTTCACGGTGGACGTGGTGCCGGAAGCTGCGGCAGAAAGGTTGCGGGCGCCATGAGCGGAGAAACAATAGGCGTGCGGGTTCCGGGGCGCGTCAACCTCATCGGCGAGTGGATCGACTTCAGCGGCGGCACAGTGTTGCCGATGCCGATCCGGAGTGAAATCCGGCTGACCCGGACGCCGAATGGGACGGATACGGATTATATCCAGTCAGCCGAATTCAGCGACGAAGTGCAGGTCGGCATCCATGCCCCCGCCGCGCGGGACTGGACCGATGCCATTCGCGGCGCGCTGCAGGCCGCGCGGGTCATGGACTGGATCGAGGGCGGCCAGGATGTAACGGTCCGCAGCGATATCCCCGTGGGCCAAGGTCTTTCATCGTCCGCCGCAACCATCGTGGCGACACTGAAAGCCTGCAGGCCTGCGCACGCAAGCGATGACGTGGCGCTGGCCCAGGCAGCGCGGCGGGTGGAAAACGAATTCATGGGTGTGCCTTGCGGGATCATGGACCAGATGGCCGTGGCAGTTGGGCGGCGCGGACAGGTTCTGGCGCTGGATACGCGGGATTGCAGCTATGAACTTGTGCCGATCCCGGAGGATTGGGAGATCGTGGTGATCCAGTCCGGTGTGCGGCGGGAGCTTGCAGACGGCAGCTACAAGGCGCGGCAGATGGAGTGCCAGCAAGCGATGGACGCCCTCGGGACGGCGGATCTCTGCCAGGCTGACCCGGCGCAGTTTGCAGGGCTGGACGGCGCGGTGGCTAAGCGCGTGCGGCATGTCTGGAGCGAGGGCCAGCGCAGCCTTGCGGCAGTGGCCGCGCTGAAAGCGCGCGACCGGGCGGCCTTCGGCGCGCTGATGCAGGCGAGCCATGTTTCCCTGCGGGATGACATGGAAGTGTCGGTTCCGGTGATTGACCGGATTGTGGAAGACGCCGTTGCGCTGGGCGCGGCCGGCGCGCGCATCACAGGCGCCGGCTTTGGCGGCTGTGTTGTTGCCTTGGTCGCGCCGGAAAGCGTGCACACATGGTGGGCGGCGCTGAAGGCGCGCCACCCCCGGATCGAACGGGCCGACTGACCGGTGGAGGCAAGCCCGCTGATCCTGCGCGCGCATGATTGGGTGGTCGAGCTGGACCCCGCCCATGGCGGACAGATCGTCCGCGCGGATTGGCAGGGACTGCCCGCGTTAGCGCCCGGGCAAGCGGGGCGCGCCGCAGCCGATCAACACGGGGGTTGTTTTCCGCTGGTGCCCTTCTCCAACCGGATACGGGACGCAGCGTTCCGGTTCCTCGGCCGCGAGATACATCTTCCGCCTCCGGAGTATATGGAGCCGCATGCCTTGCATGGGACGGGATGGCGAACCTCCTGGTCCGCAGAAGCGTCCGGACCTGGAAACGCAAGGATGTGGTTTGAGCACCCACGCGGGCCGTGGCCCTGGCGTTACCGCGCCGAGCAGACGGTCAGCCTTGAAGCCGGCCAGTTGCACATCTCCTTGTCGATCCTCAATCTCGACAGTGAACCGATGCCGGCGGGTATCGGGCTGCACCCCTATTTCGTCAGGCCTCAAGGCTTGTGGCTGAACGCACACACTGGCGGACGGTGGGCAACGCTGACGGGAGAAACCGGCCTTCCGCACGCGCGAGACGCCGCGCCAGAAGACCTCGGCGCCCCTGGCCACGATCATTGCTTCTTCGGTTGGGACAGGCGGGCAGAATTTGGCGGCGCGGACGGGCTTGCCGTGTCGATCACCGCGTCACCCGCACTCGGAAACCTCGTGATCTACACGCCGCCGGACGAAGCGTATTTCTGCCTCGAGCCGGTCTCGCATGTGAACAATGCGGTCAACATGGATGCGCTTGCGCAGGCCGAGCAGATGGCGGTGCTTGCCCCCGGTGAACAGCTGCAAGGCGCCATGACGATTTCGGTCCGGCCAGCCTGATCCTTTCGAAGGATTGACTTTGGGTCAGGCGGCTTCGGGAGTTGGCCAGCCCCGGCTTTTCTGTCAGCTTGCATGGACCAGAGACGGCCGGTCTTTATCGGCACAGTCCGCGCAGCGGGATATTGAAGCGATGAACCTTGATCTGACAGCCCAGGATGTAGAGTTTCGCAATGAAGTAAGGGCTTTCCTCGACAAGAACCTCACACCGGATCTGGCAGCGGCCGGACGGCTTGCGACCAGCGTGTTCATCGAGCCCGAGTTCACTCTCCCCTGGCAGCGCATCTTGCATGCGCGTGGCTGGGTCGCGCCGCATTGGCCAAAAGAATATGGCGGCACCGGGTGGGATGAGATGCAGCGATACATCTTCGCGTCCGAATGCGCGCGGGCGGGCGCGCCGGGGCTGTCACCCATGGGGCTTGGCATGGTGGGGCCCTGCATCATCGGCTACGGCACGCCGGAGCAGAAGGCGCACTACCTGCCCCGAATCCTCTCGGGTGAAGACTACTGGTGCCAGGGATATTCCGAGCCCGGCTCAGGATCGGACCTCGCCTCGCTGCAGCTGAAAGCCGAGAGCGACAGCGACGATTACGTGCTCAACGGCACCAAGATCTGGACGACACACGCGCATCACGCGAACAAGATGTTCTGCCTTGTACGGACGGATCCGGCGGCCAAGCCGCAGATGGGCATCACCTTCCTGCTGCTGGACATGAAAACACCCGGCATCAAGGTCGATCCCATCATCACGCTGGCGGGCGAGCATGAACTCAACCAGGTGTTCTTCGACGACGTGCGTGTTCCGAAATCCGGACGGCTGGGCGCAGAGAATGATGGCTGGTCCGTGGCGAAGTACCTGCTCGAGTTCGAGCGCGGCGGCGGATCTTCGGCAGGACTGGAAGCCGTGCTGGCCCGCCTGCAGAAACATGTCCATTCCGATTCCAATTCCGACATGGCGCTGGTCCGTCGGATCGGCGAACTCTCTATGCGGCTTGAGGCGATCAAGACGACCGAGCAGCGTATCCTCTCGGATCTGACGAGCGGCCAGCCGCCGGGTCCGGCCGGGTCAATGCTGAAAATCCAGCGGACGGAACTCATGCAGGCCATCGACGAGGCGGGCGTCAGTTCGCTCGGCGCCCATGCCGCGCCCTATCAGCCGGACGCCTGGCAGCCCGGCGCGAACGCTCCGATCCTGGGCCCTGAAGCCCTCGTCACCGGTATGGCGCGGTATCTGAACAACCGTGCCGGCTCGATCTATGGCGGTTCGAACGAAGTCCAGCGCAACATCATGGCGAAAGCCGTCCTCGGGCTTTGAAACCTTCTGCGCCAGTTCATACGGGCCATCTGATGACAGGAACCAGGCGAGGACGAAGATCGGTGCACAAACGACTCGCCTGACAGGCGAGCGGCAGGCATTTTGCAACAGGGCGGTCAGACCTGCGTTCGGAGACCCTTGTCCATGTTGCGCCATCTCTTGCCTGCTGCCGCCCTTTTCGGCGCGGCCCTGATCACCGCCTGCGCCCAGACGGGCGCCGTTCCGGCCACCACACTGGCTGTACCGGCTGAACCGGAAGCCGGTTGGCGCCCTTTCTCGGCCGACAGCCCGTGGAACACGAAGATCCCCGCGGACGCCAGGATTGACCCGAAATCGGACGTTCTGGTCGCCGATGTCGGCGCCGCCGGTTCGTTTTATGTGAACATGCCGGAATGGTCGGTTCTGGTTAAGTATATCGATTCGTCGCAGGCGCCGAAGCTGCCGGTGCGCGCCCTTTATGAAGGCCGCTATGGTCCGGGCTTCGAGCCGGGAAAACGGGTGCCTCTGCCCGCCGACACGCTGCCTGAAGACGCCACGTCCGCGCAGCGATACTACGTCACGCTGGTGGACCCGGCGCGCAACCTCGCCTGGGATACACGCCAGCTTGGCCGCACCGAGGAAGGCGAATGGTTCGCCGGTTTCGGCGCCGCGGTTGATCTCTCCGGCACGGGCGTCGCCATGCCCTGGATGAAAGCCGAGCGCGCGGATCTTTCCGGCGGGGCTCGTCCTTCGGGCGCGCCGCTGATGGCCGGACTGCTCCGGGTTGATGAAGTCAAGGCTGGCCGCATCGACCATGCGCTCGCCTTCGCCTATCCGCTCGCGCAAACCGGCAAGTTCCTGCCGCCGGCAAGCATGGCGCTCGACGCGCCGGGCAAGGCCAGCGAACGCCCGATCGGCCTGCCCATGGGCGCCCGCATCCAGCTCGACCCTGCATTTGATATCGACAACACACTGCTTTCGCCCGGTGCCAAGACCGTTGCAAAAGCGCTTCAGGAGTACGGCGCCATTCTCGTCGATACGGCGGGCGCGACCGTGCTCTACGCCGAGAGCGGCCCTGAGCAGCTGGCAAAGTGGGAGGGCGTGCTTGCGCCCGGCGATCTCCAGTCTCTGTTCACGACCGATTTCATCGCCACGCACTTCCGCGTCATCGATACAGGCGAGCCCCTGCCGGGCGTTCCGCGCCCGGTAAAGTAGGCCGTCAGCTCGGCCGCGAGGTATCGTAGGGACTGTCGAGCGAGAAGGTCGGGATCACCGCGACCATCTCCTCGCCGTTCTCGCCAATCAGGTCATAAGTCCCGCTCATGATGCCGGACGGCGTCGCGAGCGGTGTGCCCGAGGAATAGTTGAAGCACTCGCCCGGCGCGAGGGTCGGCGTCTGCCCGACGACGCCGTCGCCGTCCACAGCCATCATCCGGCCTGCCATATCGACGATCCGCCAGTGGCGCCGCGCAATCGTCCACGTCCGGTCGCTCTCGTTCTCCACATCCACCGTGTACGACCACATGAAACGGCTGCGGCCGGGTTCAGACTCGTCATGCAGGAAGCGCGTGCGCACCCGGATGCGCACGCCGTCGGTGACCGCTTCATATTGCGGAGGCGGGGCGCGCCTGGCCATCCCTTGAGGCACCTTTTCGAATCTACACTGCGCTCAGGGCGCCGAGAAAGTCTGCCTCAAGATCATCCCCGTCCTCAAGCCCGACCGATACGCGCACCCAGCTGCGGTCGAGCCCCATGGCGGCCTGCTCCGCGTCCGACAACGCCCGGTGGGTGGTGGTCGAGGGATGGCAGGCGAGCGTCTTGGTATCCCCGAGATTGTTGCAGATATCGGCAATTTTCAGCCCGTTGAGGAAGCGGAAGGCTTCCGCCTGACCGCCCTTCAGCGACATCGCCAGCAGCGTTCCGCCGGACTTCATCTGCTTCTTATGTATTTCGTAATGCGGGTGATCCTTGCGGTGCGGATAGCGCACGGCAGCGACCGCCGGATGCGCGCCAATCGCATCCGCAAGCCGCGCGGCCGTCCGGCTCTGCGCCTCGACGCGGAGCTGCATGGTCTCAAGACCCTTCAGAACGACCCATGCGTTGAACGGCGAACAGGCGGGACCGACATGGCGCAGCCAGGGATCGTACACTTCGGACATGTACTTCTCAGTCGTCAGGATCGCGCCGGCAAGGACCCGGCCCTGCCCGTCCATGTGCTTCGTGGCGGAATACGCGATCACGTCCGCGCCGAGCTCCAGCGGGCGCTGGAGCACCGGCGTAGCAAACACGTTGTCGACCACGAGCAGGGCGCCGGCTTTCCTGCAAAGCTTGGCGACCGCTGCAATGTCGACGCCGTCCAGCAGCGGATTGGCCGGGCTCTCGATCAGCACCAGCTGGCAACCCTTGCCGATCTCGCGCTCCCAGGCCGCCATGTCGGCGCCGTCCACGAACACCGCTTCGATGCCAAATTTCGGCATCTGGTTGGCGAGAATCCAGCGGCACGAGCCGAACAGCGCGGTCGCGGCCACAACACGGTCCCCTGCCTTCAGCGGCGCGAGAATGGCCGATGAGATGGCGCCCATGCCGGAGCCGGTCACGCGGCAGGCCTCGGCGCCTTCGATCAGGCAGAGGCGCTGCTGCAGCATCTCGGCTGTCGGGCTGCCATAACGGGAATAGACGAAGCCTTCTTCCTTGCCGGCCATACGCGCCTCGGCCTGCTCAGCCGAATCGTAGGCGTAGCCGGAAGTCAGGAAAATCGCCTCGGAAATCTCGCCGAACTGAGAGCGCATCAGGCCGCCGCGCACCGCCTGTGTGGCGGGCTTCCAGCCTTTTGGGTCATCTCCGCCGGGTGCGTCAGCCATGTCAGCGCTCGTCCTTGTGTTTCCGGGAGACGGACTTATGCCTGATGACCCATGGGGTGCAAGTGATGGCGGATTCGGCGGGCGTCTTGCCCGACTTCGAAATAGAAGCGCTGGTGGCGAGCGGAGCGATCCGCAGCACGCTGGCGCTTGAGCCGGGACAGGTGCAGCCCGCCAGCCTCGACCTGCGCCTCGCCGAGGACGCCTACAGGCTGCGCGCCAGCTTCCTGCCCGGCAAGGACCGCGCCGTGGCCGACCTGCTGCAGGACCCCGGCATCCGGCTCCACCGCATCGACCTGACCGACAAGGGCGCCGTGCTGGAAACCGGCTGCGTCTATCTCGTGCCCCTGCAGGAATCGCTGCGCCTGCCGGCAGGCCTTGCGGCGCGGGCGAACCCCAAGAGCTCCACCGGCCGGATCGACGTCTTCACCCGGCTCGTCACCAATCGCGGGAAAGCCTTTGACGAAGTGCCGACCGCCTATTCCGGCCCGCTCTATCTCGAGGTCAGCCCCCGCACCTTCCCGATCATGGTGCGCCCCGGCGACCGCCTGGCGCAGCTGCGCTTCAAGCGGAAGAAGCCGGATACGCTGAAGGAAAAGGTTGTCTCGATCGATCTGGAACCACCCGCCGGCCAGCCCGCCGGCTACCGCGCCAAGCCGCACTCAGGCGTCGTTGATCTGCGCGGGATCGGCGCCCACGAAGTCAGCCAGTTCTGGGAGCCGGTGTATCCGAAGAACGGACGCATCGTCTTGAACCCGGAAGAATTCTACATCCTCGTCAGCCGCGAGACCGTGAAGGTCGCCCCCGATGAGGCCGCCGAAATGGCCCCGATTGCCCCCGAACTTGGCGAGTTCCGCGCCCACTATGCCGGATTTTTCGATCCCGGCTTCGGCATGAACAAGGACGGCAGCCGCGCGGTTCTGGAGGTGCGCTCGCGCGATGTGCCCTTCATTCTCGAGCACGGCCAACCCGTGGCGAAGCTCATCTATGAGCCGATGTCCGCGCGCCCGAAAGCGCTCTATGGCGGCCAGGGCTCGAACTATCAGGGCCAGGGGCTGAAGCTCTCCAAACATTTCGGATCCTGACCCGGAACCTCCGCCGCTCTCATGCGTTACAACGAAGACTGCCCGCACAAGCGGTCATCAGAGTCCCCTCGCTTCAGGCCCCAGAATACCGGTGCCTGCCCAGCTTGCGGGCCTTCTGGTCAAAGCAACTGAAGAGGACGACCCTATGAAAATTCGTATTCCTGCAGCCATCGCCGCCGCATTTGCCGTCTCGCAAGTCGCTGCCCCGTTCGCGTTTGCTGAAGCCCCCGCCGCCCAGTTCCGCAGCGTCGAAGCGCAGCCGTTTAGCAGCGCTGACCTGCAATCCTACGGCCTGTCCTCTGAAGATGCCGCAACGGTTGTGGCCTACCAGGAGCAGGGCTACACGGTCCAACTCGTGACCGCCGAAGAAGCTGAAGCCTACAACGCCGGCATGTCCACCAACAACGTGCTCGCCATCGTTGGCCTCGTCGTCATCGTGCTCGTGGTCGCTTCCGCGATCTGATCGATGTTGCGAACGGCAGCTGCGGCGCTGGCGTTCGGGGTCAGCGCTTGCGCCACCACCCCGAGCGCCAGCCCCGACGCTTTCGCGGAGCGAAGCGCCGCCAACAGCTTTGAATTCTTTGACCGGGCCGTCGATCCCCCGTCAACGCTCCTCTTGCCGGTCGAGCACGATCGCCAGACCAACGGCATCGCCTGCGGCGCGCATGCTCTGGCTAGTGTCACGAACTACTGGCTCGGCCCTGGCCATGTTTCCGGCACCGATATCTTCGCCGCCACGCCGCCCGCTGACATGCAGACCGGCTATTCCATGGCCGAGATCCTGAAGCTGGCGGGCGAGCAAGGCTTGCTGGCCAGCGCAGTGCGTTTGCAGCCGGACGGCATCCTGCGCGAACTCGAAGCGGGCCGCCCCGTCCTCGTCCCGGTGCGCGTGCCCTCCGTCTTCGTGCAGGGCTGGCAGCTGCCCGGCGCCAATATTCCCGTGCTCGGATTTCCCGCCGCGCTCGTCATCTCACGCAGCGCGCAGCTTTCGGAAATGACCGGTCAGGGGATGCTCAACCACTATGTCCTCGTCGCCGGCTACGATGGTGACACGTTCGTGATCCTCGAGCCGGTCATGGGTCTGCGCACCATCAGCGCCGAACGGCTGGACCGCTACCGCGAGGCCTTCGGCAACGCGGCAATCGTCTTTAGCCCTACCCCCAGCGCCACCTGACACCGAATACAATTTCGCCGGCTTGCGCCGGCGAAATCTCAGGTTTGGGTCCTACACAGGCGGGACAGGCGGCGGCGGAATGCCGGCATCGTCCTCATGAACATCGATGATCCCTTTGCCGACATGGCTGCGGCTGCGGCTGTAGGCGAAGTAGACCGCGAGGCCCAAGGTCGCCCATCCTGCAAACAGGATCAACGTTCTGAGGTCGAGGTTGACGAAAAGATATAAGCAGCCGAGCACCGCCAGCGGCGCGACGATGAAAACGAAAGGCGTTCGGAACGGCCGCTTGCGGTCCGGATCCCTCACGCGCAGCATCATTACAGCAACCGCCACCATCGCAAAGGCAAAGAGTGTTCCCGAGTTCGAAACGTTAGCCAGCGCGCCGACCGGAAAGAACGCGGCGAACGCCGCTACAAAAACACCGGTCATGATGGTGATTACGTAGGGTGTGTTGAACTTCGGGTGGATGCGGGAGAACACGTTCGGCAGAAGGCCGTCGCGGCTCATCACGAAGAAGATGCGGGTCTGGCCGAACATCATCATCAAGATGACCGATGGCAGGGCGAGACCGGCGGCGAGGCCGAGCAGGTTGCCGATTTGCGGCCAGCCGATTTCGCGCAGCGTCCAGGCCAACGCTTCTTTCGAGCAAACCACCGCGTCATCACCGATCGCATTGCAGGCCGCAGTCAGTTCCGCACTGCCCGGTGCCAGCCCGCGACCCGCTTCGTCCATCAGCGGCTGTGCGCCGACACCGCCTACCACGCCGGAAGCGACGAGCAGGTAGAAGATGGTGCAGATCGCGAGTGAACCGATGAGGCCGATCGGCACGTTGCGTTGCGGGTTCTTGGTTTCTTCAGCCGCAGTGGAGACCGCATCGAACCCGACATAAGCGAAGAAGATCGACGCCGCCGCCGCCGAGATGCCGGCAAAGCCGAGCGGGGCGAAAGGCTCGAAATTCTGCATGTTCATCGCCGGGATTGCGAGAACGATGAAGGCAGTCAGCGCCGTGATCTTGATGACGACGAGGATCGAGTTGACGAAAGCGCTTTCGGTCGTGCCGAGCACGAGCAGGCCTGTCACCAGCAGCGCGATGATCATGGCGGGAAGGTTGATAATGCCGCCCTGGCTTGGCCCGAGGGTGTAAGCGTCAGGTAAGTTTATCCCCGCCATGTTTTCTATGAGGCCGACGAAGTAGCCCGACCAACCGACCGACACGGCGCCGGCGGCAACCGCGTATTCGAGCACCAGCGCCCAGCCGACCATCCAGGCGAGCAGCTCGCCCATAACGGCATAAGTGTAGGTGTAGGCAGAGCCCGACACCGGGACCATCGAGGCGAGCTCGGCGTAGCAGAGCGCCGCGACGGCGCAGACCACGGCGGCGATTATGAAGGAGATCATCATGCCCGGGCCGGCCTTCTGGGCCGCTTCCGCGGTAAGCACGAAAATGCCGGTGCCGATGATGCCCCCGATACCCAGCATCGTGAGCTGGAATGCCCCCAGCGTCCGCGTCAGCGATTTCTTTTCAGCCGTCGCAAGAATCGCGTCGAGCGATTTTACCCGATCAAAGATCATAAGTTTCAATCCTGATTGTTGGCGTTCGTGCCGTGCGCGTCGCCTCGGCCCCCCGATGGCCGGAGCCTTAGCCAAACACCTGCCTCGTTCAAGGCAAAATGCGCTGTATCAGGCGCTGGAGAGCGTCAGAATGAAAATCCGGGCAGCGAATCAAAAGCCTTCTTCAGCGCTTCGCCCCAGCCGTTCGATATGGTCTGGTAGTACGGGTCTTCGCCCTCGATCCGCTTGGACATCCCGAGACGCAGGGCGTCCCGGTCAATGACCTGCAGATCCAGCGGCAGGCCGACCGAGAGGTTGGCTTTCACCGTGGAGTCGAAAGAAACAAGCAGCAGTTTCGCCGCGTCTTCGAAGCTCATCGCCTTGTTGTAGGCCCGTACGAGGATGGGCCGGCCATACTTCGTCTCGCCGATCTGGAAGAAGGGCGTGTCTTCGCTCGCCTCGATGAAATTCCCTTCCGGGTAGATCATGAACAGGCGCGGCTCCATGCCCTTCACCTGCCCGCCCAGGATGATTGTCGAGTTGAACGCCGAGTCCGCCTTTTGCCCGGTGGCCGAGTTGGAATGGATCACGTCCCGCAGCGTTTCGCCCACATAGCGCGCGATCTGGAACATCGTCGGCATCTCGAGGATCGACGGCCGGCGCTCGGACGGCGCCTTGGTGCGCTCCTCGAGGATGCTGACCACTGACTGCGTGGTCGCCAGGTTTCCCGCCGTCATCAGCACAAGCGCCCGCTCCCCCGGCACCTGCCAGGTGAACAGCTTGCGAAAGCGCGAGACATTGTCGACCCCGGCATTGGTCCGGGTATCGGACATGAAAACGAGGCCGCGATTGAGCTTTAGACCGACACAGTAAGTCATGGGGCGAAGAACCGAGAGGCGGGTTTCTTATTGTTGTTGCACCTGTATCGACACATCGAGCGATTCGCTCGCGGCGCCGAACCGCATGCCAGAAACGGGTGCGGCCTCCCGGTAGTCAAGTCCTGTCGCTACGCGAACGTAGCGGCTATCCGGAGAAATAGCATTCGAGATATCGAAACCAACCCAGCCGATGCTGTCGACATGGACCTCGGCCCAGGCATGGCCGGCATCCTGCTGGATCCGGTCGTTCATCATCAGGTAGCCGCCGGCATAGCGCGCCGGATAGCCGAGCAGCCGGGCCGCCGCGATGAATACGTGCGCATGGTCCTGGCAGACGCCGTGCCCCTTCTCGAGTGCGTCTTCGGCCTTGGTGTCGGCGTCCGTCCAGCCGGGTTCATACCGGATGGCGCCGCGCACCTGCTCCGCGATGGCATGCAGGCGCGCAAGATCGCCGTGCGAGCCGTCGGGCGCCGCCTTCGCCAGCTTGCGCAGCAGCGGACCCGGCCGTGTCAGCGGGGTGGACCGCTTGAACAGCCAGAGCGGCGTGAACCCGCGGTGCTGGCCGATCACACCCGCCCGGTCCTCAACGTCGACTTCACCTTCGCTCGCGATTGTCAGCGCCTTGGCGCCGGGATCGAGACTGATCAGCTGGACCCAGTTGGCATTGTGGTCTTCGTATTCCGCCTCGATCCGGCCGCCTTCGATGACGTGCTTCCACCGCAGCACCGTCTGGCCGACGCGCGACTTGGGCGTCTGGCGTAGCTGCAACAGGCCATACGACACGGGGCTCGTATAGCTGTAGTTCGAGGCATGGTTGATTTTCAGACGCATCGATCTTTCCTCATCTGTTGAATCGGAAGTCTTCCTCGACGAGGGCGGCGAGGGCGTTGTTGGACTGGATGAACTTGGTCAGGAATTCGTGCAGGCCGCGCTCCATCACCTGGTCGATGGTCAGCTCCTCCAGCTCGTCGCGCAGGCTCAGGGCGTAGTCGAGGCTCGGCCGCCGCACGCCGTAATCCGTGCACAGATGACCCAGGTTGCCGGCAATCTTGCGCAGGCAGTAGAGCAGCGAGCGCGGCATGCGCCGGTCAAGGATGAGGAAGTCGGCGATCGTCAGCGGACGCGTCTCCCCGCCATATAGCCACCGGAACGAGCGCTCGGCCGACGCCGCGCGCAGGATCGTCTCCCACTGGACGTTATCCAGCGTCGTGCCAACCAGCTGCACTGAGGGCAGCAGGACATAATATTTCACATCGAGGATCCGGGCGATATTGTCGGACCGCTCGACGAACGTGCCCACGCGCGCGAAATTGTAGATGTCGTTGCGCAGCATCGTGCCGACCGTTGCGCCCCGCACCAAGGCGCTCTGGTTGCGGATAAGGGTCAGCACATCCGGCAGGTCCGTCTCGCGGACCGGGCGCGCCAGCGCCGCCTTCAGCGTCATCCAGGTCTCGTTGACCGCTTCCCACACTTCCCGCGTCAGCGCCGTGCGCACCAGTCGCGCATTGTTGCGGGCGGCTTCAGTCACCGAAATCACGCTGGAGCGGTTGGCCGGATCACGCAGCAGGAAATTGATCACGCTCGGCCCGTCGAACTTGCCGCCAGCGTCGAGGAAAGCTTTACGCGCCGAAGCCGTGTCGATGATCGAGGCCCACTCGTCCTCGGCATGGTCGGAACGCGTCAGCGCGATACGGAATCCCGCATCCGCCAGACGCGCGGTGTTCTCCGCGCGCTCGAGATAGCGGTACATCCAGAACAGGCCGCCTGCGGTTTTGCCCAGCATCGCGCCTAGTCCTCCAGAACCCAGGTGTCTTTGGTGCCGCCGCCCTGGCTCGAATTGACGACGAGGGACCCCTTCTTCAGCGCCACGCGCGTCAGCCCGCCCGGCGTAATCTCGATCCCGTCCGGCGACATCAGCACGAAGGGGCGCAGGTCTACATGCCGCGGCGCAAGACCGGCGCGCGTCAGGATCGGCACCGTCGAGAGCGCAAGGGTCGGCTGCGCGATGTAGTTGGAGGGCTTCGCCGCGAGCTTCGCGCGGAACGCTTCCAGCTCCTTCTTAGAGGCCGCAGGCCCGACCAGCATGCCGTAGCCGCCGGAGCCATGCACTTCCTTGACGACCAGTTCGGCGAGATGCTCGAGCACGTAGGCAAGCGAGGATGGCTCCGAACAGCGCCAGGTCGGCACGTTCTTCAGGATTGGTTTCTCGCCGGTGTAGAACTGCACGATGTCCGGCATGTAGGAGTAGATCGCCTTGTCATCGGCGATGCCGGTCCCGGGCGCGTTGGCAATCGTGATGCCGCCGGAGCGGTAGATATCCAGGATGCCCGGTACACCCAGGAACGAGTCCGGGCGGAAGTTCAGTGGGTCGAGATAGTCATCATCGACGCGGCGGTAGAGCACATCGATCGGCGTATAGCCGAGCGTCGTGCGCATCGCGATCCGGCCGTCGACCACGCGCAGGTCATGCCCCTCGACCAGCTCCGCGCCCATCTGGTCGGCAAGAAACGCATGCTCGTAATACGCCGAGTTGTGGATGCCGGGTGTCAGCACCGCCACGACGGGCTTGCCCTTGCAGGCGGGCGGCGCGCAGGCCGACAGCGACCGGCGCAGCATCTTGGGATAGTCCGAGACCGGCCGTACACGGATCTTCGTGAACAGCTCCGGAAACATCTGCAACATCGTTTCCCGGTTCTCCAGCATGTACGAGACACCGGACGGCGTGCGGGCATTGTCCTCCAGCACGAAGAACTCGTTCTCGCTGGTGCGCACGAGGTCCACCCCGACGATATGGGTAAAGACCCCGCCGGGCGGCGAGACACCCAGCATCTTCGGCAGGAAAGCGTCGTTGTTCTCGATCAGCGCCGCCGGCACGCGGCCCGCCCGCAGGATTTCCTGGCGGTGATAGATGTCGTGCAGGAAGGCGTTGATCGCGCGGACACGCTGCTCGATGCCCTTGGTGAGACGTGCCCATTCCTTGGCCGAGATGATGCGCGGCACGATGTCGAACGGGATCAGCCGCTCGTCGGCGTCCGCCGCGCCATAGACGTTGAAGGTGATCCCGGTGCGCCGGAAGAAGCTTTCCGCCTCACGGGCCTTGCGCCGCAACCGCTCGGGCGGCTCGCCCGCAAACCAGTCACCATACCGGGCGTAAGGCGCGCGAGGCCGCTCGCCGCCCCCATCCATCTCATTGAAAAACGTCGGAGTTTCTCCCATGCGGGCCACCTTACCGGGGATTCACGGCTGCTCAACGGCCTTCGCCTGCGAGGCACAGTCGGGGCGACCCTGCCCCATCACCGGGCAAACCACCAGAAAGTGTGCCCGAAAATGTGGCAACACCTTAAGGCGCGACCGGAACGAGCGGCCAGAAGATCGGAATCACGAAGGCGGCCACCCCCACAAAGATCCAGTTGAGCGGCGATCCGAACCGCACGAAATCCATGAACTTGTACCCGCCCGCGCGGTAGACCAGCGTGTTGGTCTGGTAACCGATGGGCGTCGCGAAGCTGGCGCTGGCGGCGAACATCACGGCCACAACGAAGGGGCGCGGATCAATCCCGATGGCTTCGGCAAGACCGATGGCGAGGGGCGTGATCAGGATCGCCGCTGCGTTGTTGCTCATCACCTCCGTCACGATGGACGTGAACGCGTAGACAATGACCAGCAAAACCAACGGCCCGAAGCCTGACGAAACCATTCCGAGGAAACCAACCACAAGATCGGCCGTCCCGGTCTTCTCCAGCGCGATGCCGAGCGCCAGCATGCCGAAGATCAGCATCAGGATATCCCACTGGATCGACTGATACGCCTCCTGGTGATCGAGGCACCCGAACGCCACGACCGCCGTGGCGGCGATCAGGGCGAGACCGGCGATGGGCATCAGTTCGAACGCGGCAAGCCCCATCACGAGCAGTACAGCGCCGACGGCAATCGGGGCCTTGTCGCGGCGGATGGCGCGCTCGGTGCTTTCCGTGAGGTTGTTGAGCACGCCGTCCTCGAACATCTGGCGCATCCCGCTGGGCGGGCCTTCGATCAGCACCGTGTCGCCGATCTCGAAGCGCAGCTCGTCAATCTGGCGTGCCATGTTCTCGCCGCGGCGATGGATGGCGAGAACGTAGACGCCATAAAGGCGGGCAAGACCAAGCCCCGCCAGACGGCGGCCGACGAGGCGCGACTGCGGTCCGATCACGCCTTCCATCACCACCGTTTCGGTCGTCTGCACCGGCTCGAACGAGGCCGGCGCATTCGCCTGCGCCCCCAGCGCCACATTGCCCGCTTCCTTGAGCGTCAGCATCTCGGACACCGGCGAACGCAGCACCATACGGTCGCCCGCCTGCAGCACGATGGCCTTCAGGTTGTTGCGAAGCGACAGGCCTTCGCGGAACACGTCGATGACCGTGAAGCCCTTCTCCACCGTGAAGCCCGTCTCGGCGACGGTCTTGCCGATCAGGTCGGAATTCAGCGGGATCAGGATCTGCGCGACGAACCGGCGCTCCTTCTGGTCCGGCAGCATCGAGGACAGCGACTCGCGGTTCGGCAGAAGGAACGGGCCAAGGATCGCGGTGTAGAGAATCCCGACGCCGGCGAACATCAGCCCTGCCAGCGTGATCTCGAACATCCCGAACGCCGCCATGCCCTGCTGCTGCGCCACGCCGTCCACGATGATGTTGGTGGACGTGCCGATCAGCGTCGTCGTCCCGCCAAAAATCGCCGCGAAGGAAAGAGGAATAAGCAGCTTCGAAGGCGAAACATTGATCGCCCGTGCGAGACGGATTGCGACCGGAATGAGAATGATCACCACAGGCGTATTGTTGATAAAGGCCGAAAGCAGCACCACGCCGAGCATCAGCGCAATCACCGCCAGCGTCGGCGAACCCTGCTGCGCAAGTGTCGCCACCTTTCGCCCGACCCAGTCGATCACGCCGGTACGTTCCAGCGCCGCCGAGAGCACGAACATCGCCCCCACCGTAATGGGTGCCGCATTCGAGAAGACAGACAGGGTATCGCCGACGGTCAGGATACCCGTCAGCATCAGCGCGCCCATGGCCAGCAAGGCCACCACATCCGACGGAACTTTCTCGCGCACGAACCCGAAGAACACGAAAACGACAAGCACCAGCACGAAGCCGATCTGGAAGGCCGAGCTTTCAAGGATCGGTGCGAGCATGAGGGGTCCGGCTGCCGTTGACGCAGCCGCCACAGAACCCCGAACCGCGCCGCAGTGCAACTGGTTCAGACTTCTGCGATATGCGGCGGCGTATAAGCAAAGGAGTCCGGATGCAGCCGCAAGATGAGGAATGTCAGTTGCGCCTCTCCCCTGACCTGCAGCGGATGACAGATTTCGTGCGGGCGAACACGCGCCTGATGGACGTGCCCGGCCTGAGTCTGACCCAATCCGGCGTGCCCCGTACCATGCAGCTTTGGCTGGCCGACGAGATCACGCCGATCTGGACGGCGACCGAAGCGGGCCTCGCATCAACCGGCATCGATCCCCCCTTCTGGGCCTTCCCCTGGGCAGGCGGTCAGGCCGTCGCCCGCCTCGTGCTCGATAGGCCTGAGATCGTGCGCGGCCAACGCGTGCTTGATATCGCATCCGGCAGCGGCCTGATCGCCATCGCCGCCGCCAGCGCGGGCGCCGCACATGTCCTCGCGAACGACATAGACCCGCTTTGCGAAGCCGCCCTCGCGCTGAACACGCACGCAAATGGCGTGACCGCCCAATGGCTCGGCGGAAACCTTCTGGACCACGCCGTCCCGGACGTGGACGTCATCCTCGCCGGCGACATCTTTTACCAGAAACAGATGGCCGACCAGTTTCTCGCCTGGCTCGGCAAAGCCGTTGAGCAAGGCATCAACGTCTACGCCGGAGATCCCGGCCGGGCCTATGCGCCGGACGGCCGCGCGCCCCTCGCCGAATACGACATCGACACCACCTTCGACCTCGAAGGCGTCGCCTCGCGGCGCGCGCGCGTCTGGAAACTCTGAGCCAGCGCGTTACGCCGCGCCGAAGATCACTCTTCGTCGACCTCGGCGCCCATGCAGCGCCGAACCAGCGTCCCGCTGGCCTCGCCGCTGTCGGAAAAATCGACGTTCCACGCGTCCGCGCAAACCCCGTCCATCACCGCGCGAGTGCAATAGGCATTCGCCTCGTCACAACTGAACCCCTGCGAGACGAGGTCCTGCATGATCTCCGCGGCCGGCAGGCCGCCCGCGTAACGCGCTGCAACCGAACGCGAGAAGCCGGTATTGTCGCCGTCGCCGCTGGTCTTGCCCTTCTCCGAAAGGTCGAGCGCAGGTTTTGCGCCTTCCGTCAGGGCTTCCCCGGCCGCGCAAGCTGCCAGGACCAAAGAAACCAAGGCTATTCCGATCCGTCTCATCACAAAGTCCCCTCCAGTCAGCCTGGAGACTGTGCCTTGCGGCGTCGCGCGATGTCCAGAGCCTGTCGCAGGACAGAAGACTCGGCGGCTGGATGGCTGGAGCGGGTACACGGGATCGAACCGAGATAGCTAGCTTGGAAGGCTAGTGCATTACCATTATGCTATACCCGCCCGGCTGGGCCACGTTGCGCAGGCGGCGCTGGCGGGGTGGTGGAGGGAGCTGGATTCGAACCAGCGTACGCTAGGCGACCAGATTTACAGTCTGGCGGATTTAACCACTCTCCCATCCCTCCACGGGACCCGCGCCAACGCCGTTTGACGCCGCCGCGCCAGCGCTTCAAAAGGGCTTTTCCAAACCCCGATCCACGCCGGAAGCGGCCTTATAAGGATGAACCTCATGGCGCGCAACCATGCAAAACGGCCCGGCAACCGGCCCCCAGGCCCTCCGGGCGCACGGCCCGGCCCCGCCAATTTCGCCCGTCCCGAGCGCGAAAAGGAAGGCGGGCCCGTCTGGCTGTGGGGCACGCATGCCGTGCTGGCCGCCCTCGCCAACCCTGACCGGCAGTTCCTGCAATTCGTCGCCACGGAGAACGCGGCGGAGCGCCTGCCGAAGCTGCCTCTCTCACCGCAGATCATCACCGGCAAGGAACTCGACCAGCGCCTGCCGCCCGGCGCGGTGCACCAGGGCATCGCCATCAAGGCCGAGCCGCTGGAGGCCGTCGCCCTCGAAGACCTGATCGCCGAAGGCGCCACGCGCATCGCGGTGCTCGACCAGGTCTCCGATCCGCACAATCTCGGGGCGGTCTTTCGTTCCGCTGCAGCCTTCGGATTTACCGGCCTCGTCCTGCAGACCCGGCATGCGCCGCCGATTTCCGGCGTCGTGGCGAAGAGCGCCGCCGGCGCCGTCGAAACGGTCAACGAAGTGCGCACCGTCAATATCGCGCGGGCACTGGAACAGCTGGGTGAAGCCGGCTTCCACACCGTCGGCCTCGCCGGCGAAAGCACGCGGCCGCTCGACCTGGCGGTGAAAGGCGCGGCGAAAGTCGCCATCGTCCTGGGCGCCGAAGGCTCCGGACTGCGCCCAGCCGTTGCAAACGCCTGCGCGGAACTGGCTCGCATCCCCATCGCGGCAGCGATGGAGAGCCTCAACGTGTCAAATGCTGCCGCAATTGCCTTCTATGAGGCGAGCCGCGGCAGTTTTCCCGCCGCCTGAACGTCTGCTAGACTGATCGCTACTACCGGGGAGACCAACCATGCTGCGCATCCTGTCCGTCCTGATTGTCATCGTGGGCCTTGTCGTTGCCGGATTTGGCGGCGCGGCGCTGCTGGAACGCTACGCGCCGCAGGAAGAACTCGCCGCAGCATCCGCGCCCGTTGAAGAGATCAGCGCCGCCTCGGCGCCTGCCGAAGAACCCGCCTTCGAAGTCGCTGCCGCCGAAGCCCCTATCAACGAAGTCGCCCCTCCACCGGAAGCGAGCGCCAAGAGTGTCCCCGAAGCCGGCGAACCCGCGATTTCGGAAGAAGAATCGCAGTTCAACTTCCAGACCGAAATGGAGCCCTCCCCGATGGCGCGCTCCGCCGCGCCCGAGGCGAGCGAGAGCTTCGAAGCGATGCCGGAAATCTCGGCAATGTCCGCCCCCGCATCCGCAGGGCCTTCGTTTGAAGACACGCTCAGAACCGTCCCCGTCGCCCACGAGACACCGCGCTCGGCCGAGTACAAACGCGCCTTCGATGTCACCTTCGCCATCGATGCCACCGGCGACACGACCGCCGCCGATGCCCTGCCCGGCCGTGGCGTGATCGAGGAAAGCGAAGCGAAAGTCTCCGAGCGCGTGGAAGTCCGCGTCTCCGGCGCCGCCTTCAATATCGTCGCCGCTTCGCCGCCGGTGCAAACACTTTCTCCGATGACGGAGAATACCTGGCGCTGGTCGGTGACCCCTCTGACAGCGGGTGACCATGATCTCGTGTTCGAAGTCTTCGCCATCGATTCCGACGCGGTCACCCCGCTGCGCACCTTCCAGGACACGGTTACTGTGAAGGTCTCTGGCCTCAACCGCGCCATCGCATTTGCGGATCAGGCAAACCCCCTGTTCGTCCTCCTCGGCGGCCTCGGCTCAGCCCTCGCCGGCCTCTTCGCCGCCTTCCGCTTCTTCGGGAACAAGTAGGCACCCACGCGCTTTCGTGTAAAAGATTGTCCCGAGAAGCGCGCAGACAGCGCTCACGGGGGATCGCATGGGCATCAAGGTTTTCAGCGCCGGATTCGGCCGCACCGGCACACTGTCCCTCAAGCTCGCGCTCGAAGAGCTCGGCTTCGGGCCATGTCACCACATGAAGGAAGTCCTGGAGAACGGCCCGGTTCAGGTCCCGCTCTGGCACGCCGCCGCAGATGGCCACGCCGACTTCGCCGCCATCTACAAAGGCTACAATTCTGCGGTCGACTGGCCCACGGCGGCCTTCTGGCGCGAACTCGCCGCCGCCAATCCGGACGCCAAGGTCATCCTCTCAACCCGTTCTGCCGAAAGCTGGTACAGCAGCTTCTCCGAAACCATTCTCGCCAGCCTGCTGGCGAAGGAAAGCTGGCCGCCGCCAGCCGTTCCCTGGCTCAGCATGGTCGTCAAGGTCGTCATCAACCGCAGCCTCGGCGGGCGCACCGACAAGGAAGGCGTAATCGCCGCCTTCCACGCACAGGAAGCAGCCGTCAAAGCCGAAATCCCGGCAAGCCGCCTCCTGGTCCACACCGCCAAGGATGGCTGGGAGCCGCTCTGCGCCTTCCTCGGTGTGCCGGTCCCGGAGACGCCTTACCCCCGCACCAACAGCAAGGAAGAGTTCTTCCAGCTGATGAAGGGCGCGGACAAGATCTGATCCGCCTGCGGATCAATAGCTCTTTGGCAGGCCCAGCACGCGTTCGGCGATGAAGTTCAGGATCATCTCGCGGCTGACCGGCGCAATCCGCGCCAGCATCGCCTCGCGCATCATCCGCTCCACATGATACTCGCGCGCGTAGCCCATGCCGCCATGCGTCAGCACGGCCGTCTCGCACGCCGTGAAGCCGGCTTCCGTGCCGAGATACTTCGCTGCGTTGGCTTCGGCGCCGCATTCCTGCCCGGCGTCATAGAGGGCTGCCGCCTTGTAGGCGAGCAGCTCCGCCGCCGAAAGCTCCGCCCACGAACGAGCCAGCGGATGCTGGATGCCCTGGTTCTGGCCGATGGGCCGGCCGAACACGACGCGCTCGTTCGCGTAGCGTGCCGCGCGCTCCAGCGCCGAGAATCCAAGCCCGACGGACTCGACCGCAAACAGCACGCGCTCCGGGTTCAACCCTTGCAGCAGGTATTTGAAGCCTGCGCCTTCCTCGCCGATCAGATGTTCTTTCGGCACTTCCAGCCCGTCGATGAAGAGCGTGTTGCACTCGACCGCCTTGCGGCCCATTTTCGGGATCGGGTTGGCCTCGATCTTCTTGCGGTCGAGGTCTGTATAGAACAGCGACAGGCCGAGGTGCGGCTTGGCGCACTGGTCCTTCGGCGTGGTGCGCGCGATGATCAGGATCTTGTCCGCACGCTGAGCACCTGTCGTCCAGATCTTGCGGCCGTGGATTACATAGCCCTTGTTGGTGCGCTCGGCTTTCGTCTCAAGGCTCGACGTATCGAGGCCGGAGTTCGGCTCGGTCACGGCGAAACACATCTTCTCCTGCCCGGAGATGATCTTCGGCAGGTTCTCTCGCTTCTGTTCCTCAGTGCCGAACTTCTCCAGCGGCTTCGGCCCGAAGATATTGAGGTGGATCGCCGACGCGCCGGAATAGCCCGCCCCGGTGCGCGTCACCGTCTGCATCATCAGCGCCGCTTCGGTCAGGCCGAGTCCCGCGCCGCCATATTCTTCCGGGAACGCGATGCCGAGCCAGCCGCCCTTCGCCATCGCCTGGCAGAACTCTTCCGGCCAGTCACCCGTCTCGTCCGTCTTCAGCCAGTAGGCATCATCGAACGGCTCCAGCGTCTTCGCCACCGCATCGCGAATGGCGGCCTGGTCCTCGGTCATCGGCTGGATCACATGCATGCCTGTAACTCCCTTTGGCGCCGAGACTTAAGGCGGCCCTCCCCGCTCGTCCAGCGTCAGGGCGTCGCGGCCGGCCTTCCCCGGGGGCGGCGTCACGGCAGGAGCGCGACGGCGTCGATCTCGATCTTCCAGGATGGGTCGACCAGCCGGGAGACGAACACGGCGGTCGAGGCGGGCCGATGCTCACCGAGGTACTTTGCGCGCGCCTGTCGCACGCAGTCGGTGCCATCATCTTCTTCAGTCAGGAAGGTGGTCAGCTTAACGATGCTGGACGGCAAAGCGCCCAGCGACGCGAGAATTGCCGTGATGTTGGCGTAAACCTGGTCCGCCTGCCCGGCCAATGTGTCGGCGACCGTCCCGTCCAACGCGACCGGCACCTGCCCGGACAGGAAGACCATGCGCTGGCCCGCCGGCACCTCGACGGCGTGGGTGTATCGCCCCAAGGGCGCTGCAACAGAGTCGGGATTGTGAAATACAAGGTTCATGTGTTCGCTCCAAAGCATCAGTGGGCGGAGGATCGTGTAGCAGGTCCAACGAACGGCCTCCGGGGCGAAAAGGCCTCGATCAGATCGCTGCGTTTGCTCTCAAGGATGAGGTCGGCCAGAAGGCGTGCCGTGACCGGCGCCAGAAGGATGCCGTTGCGGTAATGCCCCGCCGCCACGAACAGGCCCGGCGTGATCGTCTCGCCGATGAACGGCGCCTGATCCGGCGTGCCGGGCCGCACGCCCGCCCAGCTTTCCGCCACCGGCGCATCCGAAAGTCCCGGACACAGCCGCACGCCTTCCAGACGCAGCGCCTCGATGACCTCCGCCTCCGGCGCGTCGATCACCCGGTCCGGCTCGACCGTTGCCCCGATCACCACCTGCCCGCCGCGCGGCACCAGATAGACATGCCCCGCGCGCACCACGCGCTTCGGCGCCCCCGCGCCCGCCACCACCGACAGCATCTGACCGCCATGGCAGTCGATATCGTCCAGCGCCGTATCCCAGTTCACGAGGCTGAACAGCGCGCCCTGCTCCTCCACCTTGATGACCGCCGTCTCCCAGCCCGCCGCCACAAGAACGCCGTCATGGCCCTCAAGCGTGAGTTTCCCGCCGGCCGATTTCAGCGGCGCCGCCCCCTCGACGAACGTTACCTTCGAACTCGCCCGCAGCGCTGCCAGCAAGGCCGTCACCGTCTGCCGGTTGTGCACCCGGAAATCGCTCGCCAGCTCCAGCCCGCCGAGGACCTCCGGATTGAGCGTTGGCTCCATCGCGAGAATCTCCGCCGCCGCGAGCGCCGTGTGCCCCACTCCTGCCGTTGACAAGACTGCCGCGATCCGGCGCAGCCGCTCCGCTTCGCCTGCGTCCAGAGCCGCCGCCAACGACGGCGTCCGGTCAAACCCCACATCGATACCCGACCGCGCCGCAAGCTCGTCCGCAAACGCCGGCCACAGCGCCGCACTCGCCAGGCAAAGTTCAAACAATCGCGGATGCACGCCGGGCTCCGCCGCTGCCTCGAACGCCGGCGCCAGCATCCCCGCCGCCGCCCAGCTCGCGCCCCGCCCGGGTGGCCGCACGTCATAGATCGTCACGCGCGCGCCGCGCCGCATGGCCAGTTCATACGCAGCAGACAGGCCGATGATGCCCGCGCCGATGACGGCGATGCGTGGACGGGATGAGAAAAATGCCATTCCTGAAATGCCTTTGGCCGGGTATAGAAGCCCGGCGGGCGACATTCAACGGCGCGCGTCAGCCTCAGTTCAGGCCGCGAAAGGCCGCCCAGAACGAATTGAACGCATGGGCGAGGTCATGCTGCTGGAAGACGATCTGTTTCAGCCGCTCGCCGCCAGGACCAAGGACGGTACGAACCATAAGGTCAAGGTCGAACGCGTCGCCGCGAAAGCCGGATTCATGCATGCTGACAAAGGAATCGATCGCCGCGGACAGGCGGACATCCTCGTCCTCGCTGTTCAGTTCGACGTCCAGAACGAAGTCCGTCATCGCGCGCCTCCATCAGTTACCAACAAGTTGACAGACAATCCCGCCTAACAGAAACGTTTTCGCAGGTGCAACATATTTTTGCGACTGCGGTTCGCCTGCCAGGCGAGCCCGTAATGCAAGAACCGGGCTAGAGTTTCGGAACACGGTCACAACGGTCGCAGCTGCGATTGGTTCCTATTTGCATGCAACTGTGATTGGGATGGTGAAAAGCATACAAGGATCCTCTCATGTTCAGACTTTCCCTTGCGGCAACCTCAATGGCCCTGCTCGCCGCCTGCGGCCAACCTGTCCAGCAGACCCCGGCGCCAGAAGCTGCCGCGCCCCCCGCCGCCGCTGCGCCGGCGGAAGGCCAGGTGCTGAATATCTACTCCGCCCGCCACTATGATTCGGACAAGGCGCTCTACGCCAAGTTCGAAGCAGACACCGGCATCAAGGTAAACGTGCGCGAATCCGGCGCGCCGGAACTTCTGGAAACGATGAAGGCCGAAGGCGAAGCGAGCCCGGCAGACGTGATCATCATGGCCGATGCCGGCGCACTCTACCGCTTCCAGTCCGAAGGATTCACCCAAGCTGTGCGCTCGGATGCGCTCGAGGCAGCCATTCCGGCACAGCTGCGCGAGAAGGACGGCCACTGGTTCGGCCTCGCCAAACGCGCGCGGGTCATCGTTTACGATCCCCAGCTGTTGCCCGCTGAAGAGGTCGACACCTATGCCGACCTCGCCGAGGACCGCCTGAAGGGTGAGCTTTGCGTCCGCTCAAGCACCAACATCTATAACCTGTCCCTGCTCGGCGAGTTCATCAGCCGCAATGGCAGCGAAGCCGCCGAGGCCTGGGCCAAGGGCGTTGCCAGCAATTTCGCCCGGCCGCCGGAAGGCGGCGATACAGCCCAGATCGAGGCCGTTGCCGCAGGCCAGTGCGCCGCCGCGATCGTCAATCACTACTACTGGGTGCGCCTTGCCACCGGTACCACGGAAGAACGAATGACCGCGGCCAAGACATCGGTCTCCTTCCCGGACCAGAATGAAACCGGCACGCACATCAACATCACCGGCGCGGCTGTCTCCTCCACGTCCCGCTCGCCTGAGCTGGCGGTCAGGTTCATCGAATACCTGGCAACCCCCGAAGGCCAGACGATGTTGACGTCGGAAACGAAGGAATATCCCATCGTGGCAGGTGCTCCGAACCCGGAAGGTCTCGAAATCCTGCCCGGCTTCAAGCAGAGCGACTTCCCGCTCACCGAACTTGGACCCAACCAGGCAGAAGCCCAGGCGATCTTTGACCGCGCAGGATGGAACTGAAGACGCCAGCTCTCTCAGCGCCGGCGCTTCGCCAGATCCCGGTCCTGATGGCCGGGCTCGTCATTGCCCTGCCGGTTGCCATCGTCCTCGTCACCGGCCTCGCCGAGGGCGGCGGCGCAGCATGGGATCACATCCGTGACACGCTCCTGCTGCGCTACCTGACCGGGACGCTGGCGGTCCTCACGCTGACAGCGATCCTCTGCCTGCTGATGGCTGTGCCTGCCGCCTGGCTGGTCACCATGTTCCGCTTTCCGGGCCGGGGTCTGTTCGAATGGTTGCTCGTGCTGCCGCTGGCCGCGCCCGGCTATGTGCTCGCCTATGCCTGGAGCGATCTCGCAGGTGTCGGCGGGCCGCTGCAGTCTGCGCTGCGAGATGCCACAGGCTGGTCGGCGCGTGACTACTGGTTCCCCGATATCAGCTCCCTGCCGGGCCTGTCTTTCGTGCTCGCCTGCACCCTCTACCCCTATGTGTATCTCACGGCGCGCGCGGCGTTCATCTCGCAGTCTGTCTGCACGATGGAGGCGGCAAGAAGCCTCGGCGCCAGCGCGGGCCGGACCTTCTGGTCGGTCGCCTTGCCCGCGGCCCGTCCTGCCATCGCCGCCGGGCTGGCGCTCGCCCTGATGGAGGCCGCAGCAGATTACGGAGCGGCCGAGTTCCTGGGCGTGCCGACGCTGACCTTTGGAATCGTGCGTGCCTGGAAAAGTTTCGGCGAACCTGCCGCCGCCGCGCGCCTCGCCTTCGTCCTGCTCGCCCTCATCCTCACCTTCGTGATTGTCGAGCGCCACTTGCGGGGGCGCGCCGGCACGCAGCAGAGCTCGATCCGCTGGCGCCAGATACCGCGCGCGATGCTCTCCGGCCCGGCCGCAATTGGCGCCGCGACATTCTGCGCCAGTCTTTTCGCGCTGGCGTTTGCATTGCCCGTTGGCCGCCTCGTCTGGCGCAGCCTCGAAGCCGGCGCGCGCAGCACGCGGGTATGGGACGCTCTCGGCAATTCTGTACTCCTGGCCAGCGCCGGAGCAGCACTCGCATTCATCCTTGCCCTGATCATTGCCCTGTCGATCCGCGCCAAGGGGCCACTCGCCACATTTGCCCGCATCGCCGCGTCTTCGGGATATGCGATTCCGGGCGCCGTACTCGCCCTTGGCGCCCTGGCCGTCATCGCCGCGCTGCCCGTCACCCTGTCCGGCATCACGGCGCTCGCCGCCCTTGCCTGGGTCTATGCTGTCCGCTTCACGGCGGCCGGAACCGAGCCGATGGCCGCCGCGCTCGCCCGCGCGCCCGTCTCCATCGGACAGGCCGCGCAGAGCCTCGGCGCCTCACCCTTCCGCCGCACGTTCGCCGTGGACCTGCCGGTGGCCATGTCCGGCGCTGCGGCCGCCGCGCTCGTCCTGTTCGTGGAAGCCCTCAAGGAGCTGCCCGCGACCCTGATGCTTCGCCCCTTCAACTGGGACACACTCTCCGTGCGCGCCTATGCCTATGCCAGCGATGAGCGCCTGGCGTCGGCGGCGCTGCCGGCCCTGCTGATCACGCTGGCCGGCTTGCTGCCGGTCATCCTTCTTTCCTGGCAAATTTCCCGCGCCCGCCCGGGAGGCGCCGCATGAGCGAACGCCTCGAAGCCCACTCGGTCACCCGCCGCTACGGCGCCCGCGCCGTCGTTGATAACGTCACGTTGTCACTGGCGCCGGGCGAGATCACGGCCCTGCTCGGAGGCTCCGGCGCGGGCAAGTCCACCCTGCTGCGGCTCCTCGCGGGGCTTGAGCCGGTCGATGCCGGCGAAGTGCGCCTCGGCGCGCGCATCCTGTCCGCACCCGGACGAACCATCGCGCCGGAACAACGCCGCATCGGTCTCATCTTCCAGGACTTTGCGCTGTTCCCGCATCTCACTGCGGCGCGCAATGTCGGCTTCGGCCTGAAACATCTGCCGCGCGACCAGGCCGCCGCAACCGTTGACCGCTGGATCGGCCTTCTGGGCCTCACGGACCGCGCCGGCGCCTATCCGCATGAACTCTCCGGCGGCGAACAGCAGCGCGTGGCGATTGCGCGTGCCCTCGCGCCTGAGCCCGCCGCCATCCTGATGGACGAGCCCTTCTCGGGTCTCGATCCCGCGCTCAGCGGCAGCGTGCGGGAGGCCGCGCTGGCGGCCGTCCGCGCCGCCGGCATCCCCGCACTGATGGTGACACATGATCCGGCCGAAGCGCTCGAGAGCGCTGACCAGATTGCCATTCTCTCGGGCGGCCGCCTGCTCCAGTCCGGCACGGCGGAAGACGTATACCGGCGTCCCACCAGCCTCGCCGCAGCCCGCGCGCTCGGCGCCGTCAATGTCTTTCCCCGCGCGAGCCTGCCGGCGTCCTGGCAGGCGGCGCTGCCACAAACCGGCGAGTCGATCGGGTTTCGCCCGGAAGGCGTGCGGGTCGATCCCTCATCGCAAACGCGCTTCACGGTTACCAGCCGGCGCTTGATGGGCCCGCTTGTGAGGTTAACGCTGGACGGCCATGGCCTTGAGCTCAATGCCCTCGCCGCGCCTGAATCAGCCCCGCCCCGGGGCACTGAAGTCGGCGTCAGTCTTGACCCTGCACTGACGTTCACATTCGCGTCAGGCGAAACCTGACAATTCAGTAACCGGTGCCCCGGAGCCTCGCTTTCGCCGGTTTTAGGTTCTAGACTCTATAGCGTTCAATGGAGACTTTCTGGATGGCCGCAAAACTGTTCCGGGCCGCTGCCGCTGTCGCCGTTTCGGCGATGCTCGCGCTCGGCGCATCCGCGCAAGGCCTGATCCGCGACGCCGAAATCGAGGAAACGCTGCGCGAATGGACAGACCCCATCCTCGAAGTCGCCGGCCTCGTGCCGGCTGATGTCGAACTCTACATCATCAATGATGCGTCGCTGAACGCGTTCGTGGCCAACGGACAGCGTATCCACCTGCATACCGGGCTGATCATCGAGGCCGAGAATGCGGCGCAGATCAAAGGTGTCATCGGCCACGAAACCTGCCACATCGCCTGCGGCCATACGGTTGCGCGCATGCGCGCCGCGTCAGTCGCGATGCGCCCGGCCCTCGTCTCCATCGGCCTCGGCATCCTCGCCATCGCCGCCGGAGAGCCCGGCGCCGGCGCCGCCCTTATCGGCAGCTCCGGCCAGTTCGCCGCCCTCAACTTCTACATCCACACCCGCTCCGAAGAAGCCGCCGCCGACGCAGCCGCGGTAAAGTATCTGGCTGCGCTGGGTCAGTCGCCGGCGGGGATTGTCGAATTTTTCGAGAATTTCCGGTACCAGGAAGTGCTGTCGGATGCGCGCCGCTATCCTTACTTTCGGGCGCACCCGCTGGCGTCGGACCGCATCCGCACCACGCGTGAGCTGGCCGAGGCGACAGGCCTGATGGACACTCCGCCTACGGAGCGTGAGCAGCGCCAGTACGAAATGATGCGCGCCAAGCTCGTCGGCTTCCTCGACACGCCGCTGAAGGTGCGCCGCGATTATCCGGCGACCGACAAGAGCGCGCCGGCCCGCTATGCTCGCGCCATTTCCGGCTTCCGCGCGTCCGATATCCAGACGGCACTGACAGAGATCGATTCCCTGCTCGCCGAAGAACCGGACAATCCTTATTTCAACGAGCTGAAAGGACAGATCCTGTTCGAGAGCGGTCGCGCGGCGGACTCTGTCGAGCCCCACAAGCGCTCGCTCGAACTGCTGCCAGGCCAGCCGCTGTTCCTGATCAACTATGCCCGATCACTGAACGCGCGCAATGCCGACGGAGACACCGCCGCCGCAGAGACGGCGCTGCGCGACGCGCTCGTTGCCGAGCCGGACAACGCTTTCGCCTGGGCGCAGCTCGCCATCACGCTGGAACACCAGGACCGCCGCGCCGAAGCCCAGCTCGCCACCGCGGAGTCGGCCTACTGGGTCGGCGACATTGTGCGCGCCAACGCCTTCGCCAAACGCGCTGCCCAGACGCTCGACAAGTCCACGATCACCTATCGCCGCGCCGACGACATCATGCTGATCACCGACCCCAACAATCCCGACAACCGCGAGTTCTACGAGCGCTATGGCCGCAAGCCTCGCCTGTCGCTTGAATCCTCGCAACGCCCGATGCCTTTTGGGGATTTTTCGGCTGCCGGCCGCCCATAACACCTGCGTGAGCATGGGTGGACTGAGGCGCGCGCTCGCCTATAGTCCGGCCGAATTCATTCACAGGACCGACGCCTCATGACGCCCCTCCTCCGAAACCCCTCGCTCCTGCTCGCGGCGACGGCGCTCGCCCTGCTGCCGGCCTGCGCGCAGCCCGGCGCCGGGGGCGCCAGCAAATCCGAGCTCGAAAAGATCGTCCGCGAATACATCCTCGAAAATCCTGAAATCATCGAGGAAGCGCTGATCGCGCTGTCCGAGAAAGAGAAGATTGCCCAGGCCGCTGCCGCGCAGGCCGCCATCGCAGCCAACGCAAGCGAGCTCTATGCCAAGGCCAGCGACTATTCGATCGGACCGGCCGACGCCAAGGTCACGGTGGTCGAGTTCTTCGACTACCGTTGCGGCTATTGCAAACGGTCGGTCGACTGGGTGCGCGCGCTGCCGGAAGAGTATGACGGCGAAGTCCGCGTCGTGTTCAAGGAACTGCCGATCTTCGGCGGCATCAGCGAAACCGCCGCCCTCGCCGCCCTCGCGGCCGGCAAGCAGGGCAAGTATCTCGAAATGCACGTCGCCTTGATGAACCTCAAATCCAACGACGACCTGACCGAAGCCAGCATCGACGCCCTCGCCGCCGAAGCCGGCATCAATGTCGCGAAGATGCGCGCCGACATGAAATCGCCCGCCGTCGAAAAGCAGCTGGCCGAAATGAAAGCCCTCGGCGACGCCCTCGCCGTCGGCGGCACCCCGGGCTTCTTCATCGGCGAACAACACATCGAAGGCGCCAACACGGCCGCGATCGAAGCGGCCATCAGGGATGCGCTGAAGAGCTAGAGTTTGTACTCGAATTGTACGTCGTGTTTTGGGCCCTAAACGACCGGTCAGGACCATTCCTGCGGCAGAAGCCTGAACCCATGACTTTGCATCGCTAGAGGAAAGCCTTCTCACTGCAGGCCCCCAGCCAAACAGCCTCCGGGTTTGCAGGCACGGTTCAAAGCGTTACGGAACGCCGGATTCTTTACACTTCGGACTGGACATGTAAAGAAAATCGCTTTTCGTTTACATCACATGACCCATCCGAACGCCCCTTCCGCCTATAGGTTGCCAGAACTGCCTCCACCGGTCGATCTTGAGACGGTGGAGGTGCTGAAGGCATTGGCCCGTGCAAATCGTGCGCTTGCAGAACTCAAAGGCGCAGCACAATCGATCCCCAATCAGGGCATCCTGATCAACACGCTCGCATTGCAGGAAGCTAAGGCCAGCTCCGAAATCGAGAACATTGTCACGACACAGGACGAACTCTTCCAGATCGAAGTTTTCCCGGAAGGCCCGGGCTCGCCGGCAGCCAAGGAAGTGGCACTCTACCGCGACGCGCTTAAACTCGGCCTAAACGATATGCGTAGCCATAGCGGTCTCATCACGAACCGCGCCGTCATCGCCATGTTCCGCCTGCTCAAAGGGCGCAGCGATGGCTTCCGCACACTGCCAGGCACTGAACTGCGCAATGACCGGACGGGCGAAACCGTTTACGTGCCGCCTGGCCCCGAAGAGATTGAGCGCCTGATGGCGGCGCTGGAGCATTTCATCAACGATGATGAAGCAAGCTACCTCGATCCGCTGATCAAAATGGCGATTCTGCACCACCAGTTCGAGAGCATTCACCCCTTCCCGGATGGCAACGGCCGCATCGGGCGCATACTGAACGTGCTATACCTCACGCGCACCGGCCTGCTTGAGATTCCAATACTCTATCTAAGTCGTCACATTACGCGCACGAAGAATGATTATTATCGCTTACTGCAGGCCGTGCGCGACTCCGGTGGCGCCCCGGAACATTGGCAGGCTTGGACTCTCTATATTCTAGAAGCCGTTGCCGAGACCTCTCGCACGACGTTGCAACTCGTCGTCGGGCTGCGCGGCCTTATGGCCGACTACAAGCAACGCCTGCGCCGCGAACTGCCAAAAATCTATAGTCAGGATCTCCTGAATAATCTTTTCCGCCATCCTTACACGCGCATCGAATATGTCATGACCGACCTGCATGTCAGCCGCCCCACAGCGACCAAGTATCTCGAGCAGCTGGCCGAAAAGGGCCTTGTCACCAAGCATCCTGCGGGCCGGAACAACTATTATATCAACGGCCCGCTCGTGGCGTTGTTTCTTTCTGTGTCAGAGGGCGGATGATATGAGGACGGAAAACAATGACTACGCGGGACTGGTCAAAAAAATCGGTAGTGGCCCAGTTCGTCGAAACACAAATTGATCGCTGGAAAAGTTGATTCTTGCGCATTGCGATCACTTCTACGTCGGCACTGCATCAATGACCGATATCGGCGAGTTCGAGCCTTAGAGTGGGCGGCATGCCGGTTGACCGCCCTTGAGCGACCAAGCCGTTTGGCCATATGGTATGCCTTGGCATTCCCCCAGAACGGATGGCAATGGCCCATGCCCGAACCACCAAATGCTTTAAGCTTCGGACGGCCGAGTCTCTATCGCGACCGCTGGCTCAATTGGGTGAGCGATCCCGTAATTGAGAAGACTGGCATGACATTTGATCGTACGCCGTCGGGCCCGATCATCGCGCCAATAGGCAAGTTCCGCGTCTGCGCCTACCACATCGACTTCGATGAGCGCCCGACTTGTTGGCTCGATGTCGAGACACTCGCAGAAGCGCTCTACATCTGCGAGAGCATCGGCGAAGCCTCTAGAGGCCGGAACGTGGACTTCGCAGTGGCCTACGACGAAATCGGCGAAAACTTGCCTATCCGGTCTGTATGATCAAAAGCAATTATTGACCGAAATGGCGCTACCGGCGACTTGACCCCCGGCCTTTTGGTCGCCGTTCAAACCCAGGTGCCGTGGAAGCCGAGTGGCCAGGCGCGGTCGCCGCGCCAGATGCAGACCGGGCCGTCGCTGACCCGGACGGCATCGAAAACGCAGATGTCGGTGGTGGCGGTCTTGAGGTTCAGCACGGGGCCGATGAGCCAGCTGTCGGCTTCGTCCTGCTTGCCCGGCTTCGGGACGAATAGGAACTCCTCGACCATGCGCGACGCCCCGAAATCGAACGTGTCGGTGGTCCCGGTTTCCCAGTCGTGGACGCTGACGGCCGAAAGGCCGGGCCGGGTCGCGGGCTGACCTGTCATCAGCGCCGTGAGGCGGCGAGGCAGGCCATGCCGGCGAGGGTCAACCTGCGGGAAGTCGCCGTCGAGGCCTGTCTCGATCAACCGGGCATCCCCCGATGGCGGGATGACGATCTGCGTGAGGTCGCTCTGGAACCGCGCCTCGCGGCCTTTCCAGTCACCGCGGATTTCGTCGACGCCGCCGCCGACACCCAGCACCGGCTCCTTGTAGAGGGCGGCGTCTATGCGGATCGTGCCGTCCGCGTCCTCCCAGGCAGCGCCCGTATGATAGAAGGCGCGCGCCGGCCCCTGCGCCCAACGGCGGTTGGAGAAGTCGTTCTTGTCGACGATCAGGAACTGGAAGCCTTCCTCGGGACGCCATTCAAACCCGTTCACCACCGGGGGCCGGAACGCTTCGTTGACCCAGGGCTGGACGAGGATGATGAGGTGGCGATCCGTCATCGCCCAGTCGTGGATATAGGCCGCCTTGCCGATATTCAGTAGGCCGAAGGACTTCAGGCTGCCATCCGCGGCAATGCGGTAGACACCGACATTCCGGCCGTTGATCGCGAGGTTCCAGACCGTACCATCCGGCTCCCGCTTGGGATGGGCGAGGAACGGCATACCCGCCAGGTCATCGCGCCAATCCTTTACGCCGTGGGTTTCAAGCGTTGCTGCATCCAGGGCGATGGCGGAGCCGCCTTCCCAGAGGGCGTAGAGTTTGCCGTCGATGACGATCACGGACGTGTTGGCCGCATTCACGTCATCGGCGCTGGTCACCGGAAAGTCCGGGTGTCCCACCGTACCGAAGCCCGGCGCCATGAACTTGCCTTGGGCCTGCTCGATCCCGCGCTTGTTGGTTTGCACGAAGCGGCCGGAATGCACGGCCTTGCCGTCCGCGACCGCGATGCGCTGGATCATGCCGTCGCCGTCGAACCAATGGCTGGCGAAATCGTCCTTGCCATAGCGGAACTGCGCCGGCCCGTTGCGGTAGAGGCAGCCCTCAAGACCCTTCGGCACCTTGCCAAAGACAAGCCGCATCGGTGCGGGATCGAACCCGCCCGCCGGCGCGGAGGTGTAGCCGAGGTGCCAGTCCGGCATCGCCGGCGTGCCGGCAAAGGCGGGAGACAGGCCAAGACCGAAAACGGCGGTACCGGCAGCGCTGGTTGTCAGGAAGTGGCGGCGGGAAAAGGTCATGTCGGGCTCCTCAAATCGAAATCGGATCAGGCTCAGTTGACCGAAATGACCTGGACAGCGCCGTCTTCGGTCACTTCGAACCGGGCGTCGTCCCACTTGGCGGGTCCAAACCGGCCCATTGCATTGTTCGAGAACGCAAAGGGCTCGGTCGGCATGCCGAATGGGTTGCTGTTCATCTCGCCGTCGCCGTTCACGTCGTGATAGAGCTTGATTCCGTATTCGCCGGGGGCCAGCCCCTCGACGGTCACACTGACGGTGGCGGCGTTGACCACCACGTCGGCCCCGGACACAGCTTTGCCGCCCTCATATCCAGCCGCGTCAAAGACGCCGAGGCGGATCGCGCCGGTCTGTTTCTGGATGTTCTCGAGGGTCACGGTCAGGGGGCCGGCCAGGGCAGTTGGGGCCAGAACGGTCAGGCAAAGGGCGGCGGCGATCAGGGATTTGCGGGTCATTTCAGTCTCCGTTGTTGGGGTCAGCGGCCGTTTGCCTGCTGCGAGACTGAAGATGGCAAGGTCCGCGGCCGCCCGCAGCCGCATCTTCACGAACGGGCCTGTTTCCTTCGTGAAATGGAGCCAATGTCATTCGCGAAGCGCCAATGACAACGCCTTTTCATCCGGCGAAGCACCGGCGGGCGAACCCTTGCAAGGGCATCAACCGTGCGAAAACAAGGTCCAGCCCGGGTAGCCGCGTTTTCGGCGATCTAGTCGTCGTCCCCGACACCCCCGCGAAGGGCTTTGACCTCGCCGCGCTTCTTCTTGGACGTGATCCGGCGGCGGACGCTGCCGGCGGTGGGTTTGGTCTTGATGCGCCGCTTCGGGGCGACGGAGGCCTTGAGGATCATCTCGGCGAGCCGCGCGCGGGCGGCCTGCCGGTTCTGAAGCTGGCTGCGGTGTTCGCTGGCCTCCAGCATCAGCCGGCCGTCTGCCGTGATCCGGCTGGCATAGAGCTTCTGGAACCGTTCCTTGATGGCGGCCGGCAGTGACGAGGCGCCCACCTGCCAGGTCAGCTGCACCGCGGATGACACCTTGTTCACGTTCTGCCCGCCAGGGCCGGACGACCGCACGAACGCCTCGCTGATCTCCCAGGCCGGGAGGGTCAGGGTGCCGGAAATGCGCAGATCGCCAAACTCGCTCATCGGGGAAACCTGAAGGACCTGTTCAGCCAAAGTTCAGACGCGGGGGCAGACATTCGGCCCCAAGAAACCGGTGTTTGCGCGCTTAGTCCAGCTTGCGTGCCGGCGCCAGGTAAAGTCGATCCCGAAAGGCCCGTGTTACCATGACCCTTCTCAAGACCTTCACCCGCTTCATGGCCGCCGCTACGGCGGCAAGCTTCATCCTGGCGCCTGTGGCGCATGCAGACCGGGATGACCGGCGCGGCAAGGACCGCGGCGGCTGGGACCGGTACGATGATGATGATGATCACCGCCGTTACCGTAAGAGCGACTACCGCGACCATCGCCGCGACGACTGGCGTGACGACCGGCGCGACTATCGCCGCGAGCACTACCGCGACGATTACCGCCGCCATAAACCGGTCGTCGTCTACAGGCCGTCCTACAACTACTATCCCCGCAGCTCGGTGACCGTGACCTACGGCCACTCTTATGGACCGTACTACTATTCCGGCTACCGGCCGCGCTACGATGTCGGCCATTACTACAGCTACGGGCCGCGCCGCACGGTCTACATCAACGATTACAGCCATTACGGCCTCTACGATCCGCCGCGCGGCTATCACTGGGTGCGCGACAATGACCGGGGCGATGCCATCCTGGCCTCGGTTGCGACCGGCGCCATCCTCGGCCTCGTGATCGGCGCCATTGCCACGGACTGACCGCTCAAGCCTCCTTCGACGCCTTTTGAGGCTAACTCGCGCCCGGGCTGCCCTGCAAAGGCACCCGGGTGTATTTTTATGCAAATGCCATAATCCATGCAGCGTTCACCGCGATGTTAACTTCACATTGGCGCAAATCATGCTTAGGTCCGGACTGCACCGGATGGTCCGGAGCAAAGGCCGTGCATACCGCACGCGTGAAAGGAGGTGATCCATGTCGAGTGAGAAACCAGGTGAGGCCATTGGGTCTGTGTCCTATGGTGTCTGGCTGGAGCAGCCTCTGACCAGCGCCTAGAGATTCGAAGGGCCGCTGAAACGCCGCCCGGACCTGATTGCCCCATGGGCTCACGGAAGCCGCTCCTTGATCGGGGCGGCTTCTTTGATTCCGGTTTGATTCTGGCGGCCTGTTGACGAGGCTTTTGCGCCGGGCGGTTTTTCCGCTAAGGCAGCGCCAGCAAGAAGGAGCGGCCCCATGAGCATCGTCACCCACAAGGCCTCCGGCTGGTCGATTGGCGCCGGCAAGCCGCTCGCCGTGCTCGCCGGCCTGAACGTGCTGGAGGACGAGGGTCTCGCATTCGAGGTTGCAACCGAACTCAAGCGTATCTGTTCCAGTCTCGGTTTGCCTTACGTTTTCAAAGCAAGTTTCGACAAGGCGAACCGATCTTCTATCAAGTCCTATCGCGGTCCCGGCATGGACGGCCTGAAGATCCTGGCGAAGGTGAAATCGAAACTGGGCGTACCCATTGTCACCGACCTGCACGAGGTGGCCCAGGCCGAACCGGTTGCCGAAGTCGCCGACATCCTCCAGCTCCCCGCCTTCCTCGTGCGCCAGACCGATCTGGTGGTCGCGGTCGCAGAGGCCGCGGCGAAACACGGCGCGCTGATCCAGGCCAAGAAGGCCCAGTTCATGGCGCCGTGGGACGCGAAGAACATCCTCACCAAGATCGCGGAAGTCGCGCCGGATGTCGGCGTCATCCTGTGCGAGCGCGGCGTGAGCTTTGGCTACAACAACCTGATCGTCGACATGCTGGCGATCCCCGAGATGAAGAAACTGGGCGTGCCGGTCACCATCGATGCGACCCACGCGGTGCAGCTGCCGGGCGCTGACCCGCGCACGGGCGGGGCCTCCACCGGCGGGCGGCGTGACGGCGTGGCTATCATCGCGAAGTCGGCTGTCGCCGCAGGCGCGGACGGCGTGTTCCTCGAATTCCACACCGACCCGGACAAGGCTCTGTGCGATGCGCCGAGCTGCCTCGCGCTGTCGGGCGCGGAAGAGTTGCTGAAAACCCTCAAAGCCCTGCATGAGGCGGTCAACTGAAAATCATCCTCCTCAACAAGCCCTTCAACGTGCTTTCTCAGTTCACGGATGAAGGCAGCGGCAAGCGCACGCTGAAGGAGTTCGTGCCGGTGCCGGATGTCTATCCGGCCGGCCGTCTCGACTATGATTCCGAAGGCCTCGTCGTGCTGACCGACAGCGGCCCGCTGCAGGCGCGTATCAGCGACCCGAAGCACAGCCTCGCAAAGACCTACTGGGCGCAGGTGGAAGGCATTCCGGACGAGGCGGCCCTTAACGCGCTCGCGACCGGTGTGGAACTGAAGGACGGGATGACCCGCCCGGCCAAGGTCCGCGCGCTGCCGGAGCCGGACAATATCTGGCCGCGAGACCCGCCGATCCGCTTCCGCAAGTCGGTGGCGGACAGCTGGATCGAACTGAAGATCACCGAGGGACGTAACCGCCAGGTGCGCCGCATGACGGCCGCCGTGGGCCACCCCACGCTGCGCCTGATCCGCGTCCAGGTCGGTGAATGGACCCTTGAAGGCCTCGCCCCCGGCGAAATCCGTTTCGCCAAGGGCTGACGCGCGTCAGCGCACCCAGGCTCCCGGCGCGTTCGTGCGGTAACCGAGCGCGGTGTAAGCCGCGTCGATCAGGCTCTGCCCGCGATCGTTGACCAGCAGGCCATTGCCCATCTGGTTCATCGTGTAGCTGAAGGCGAGGCCGCATTCCGGATCGGCAAAGCCGATGGAGCCGCCGGCGCCGACATGGCCGAACGCCTTCTCGCCGATGACCGCGCTGGTGCCCGGGCCGAAGCCGCCGGCCCGGTTGTCCATCGATTTCATGAAGCCGGAGGCAAAGCGCGTCGGGATCAGAAGGGTCGCGTCGCGCTGCGTTGCGGTCGACACCATGCTCATCGCGGCGAGCCGGTCGGACGAGACCAGCTTGCCGGAATTCGTCGCAAGCTCCGTGTACCACGCCACCTGCCCGCGCGCGTTCGACAGCCCGCCGCCGCCGCCGATCTCGGCGGCCTGGCTCTTGCGGTCGTTGAAGTCCCAGCCGCCGCTGTTCATGAAACTCTTGTGCTGGATCGAGTCCGGTTCGGTCATCAGCTTGATCGCAAACTCCGAGGGCTGATCACCTGGCTTCGGCGCATATTGCCGGATCGGGGCAATGTGCACCTTCTCGCTTTCCGGCAGGCCGATCCAGAATTTCGCGCCGGTCTTCTCCGCCACTTCCTCGCGGAAGAAGGTGCCGAGCGACTTGCCGGAAACGCGGCGCACCAGCTCGCCGACCGTCCAGCCGAAATTGATCATGTGATAGCCGTTGCGCGTGCCCACTTCCCAGAAGGCTTCCTCGTCCGCCATCCGGCCCACCATGTAGTTCCAGTCCGAATAGCCGCCCGGCTTCACCGGTTCGCGCAGCGTCGGCAGCGCGCTCTCATGGTTCAGCATCATCTGGACGGTGGTCTTCTCTTTCCCGTTCCTGGCGAACTCGGGCCAGTACTCCTTCACCAGCGCCGCGGGGTTCAGCTGGCCCCGGTCGATCAGGATGTGCGCGCACAGCGCCACGGCCGCCTTGGTGCACGAGAAGACGATGGAGATCGTGTCTTCCTGCCAGGGATCGTTCGTCTCCGGGTTCGCCATGCCGCCCCAGAGGTCCACGGCCGTCTGGCCGTTCACCGAAAGGCAGACGCTCGCGCCCACTTCGCCCCGCTCGGCGAGATTGCGCTCAAGCTCTTCCTTCACCTTCGCGAATTTCGGATCGCACTTGCCGTGAACTGCCATGATGTTCCCTCCCGGATTGGTCTTCGGGGCGACAATAGGCGCCGGCCCCGAAACGCAAAAGGGCTGCCGCACGGGCAGCCCTTCCGGGTAGTTGGAAAAATCGAAGGCCTTAAGCCGCCGGCTCCTCGGTTGCGTCCTTGGTCGCCTTCTTTTTCTTCGCGGGTTCCGCGAGGTACTTGAAGGTGAGCTCGTCCTTCTTGTCGTCGAGGCCGATCTTGACGAGGCCGCCCTTCATGAGCTTGCCGAAGAGGAGCTCCTCCGCCATCGGCTTCTTGACGAATTCCTGGATCGTCCGCGACAGCGGGCGCGCACCCATGTCGGGATCGAAGCCGCGTTTGGCGAGCCAGTCGCGCGCCGCCTTCGACACCTCGATGGCGACATTCCGATCTTCCAGCTGGACTTCCAGCTGGAGGATGAACTTTTCGACGACACGGTCGATGATCTCCGGCGTCAGGCCGCCGAAAGCGATCGTCGCGTCGAGACGGTTGCGGAATTCCGGCGTGAACAGGCGCTTCAGCGCCTCGCCCGACTCCTCGTCCTTCTTGCCGCGGCCGAAGCCGATGGAGTTCTTCGCTGCGTCCGACGCACCGGCGTTGGTCGTCATGATCAGGATCACGTTCCGGAAGTCGACCTTGCGGCCGTTGGCATCCGTCAGCGCGCCATTGTCCATCACCTGCAGCAGGATGTTGAACAGGTCCGGGTGGGCCTTCTCGATCTCGTCGAGCAGCAGCACGCAGTGCGGATGCTGGTCCACACCGTCCGTGAGCAGACCACCTTCATCATACCCGACATAGCCCGGAGGCGCGCCGATCAGACGGCTGACGGTATGGCGCTCCATGTATTCCGACATGTCGAAGCGCAGCATCTCGACGCCCATGATGGAGGCGAGCTGCTTGGCGACTTCGGTCTTGCCCACGCCGGTCGGGCCGGTGAACAGGTAGGAGCCGATCGGCTTGTTCGGCTCGCGCAGGCCAGCGCGGGCGAGCTTGATGGTGGCCGACAGCGCGACGATGGCTTCGTCCTGGCCGAACACGACGCGCTTCAGGTCGCCTTCGAGCGATTTCAGCGAAGCGGCATCGTCCGAGGTCACCTGCTTGGGCGGAATGCGCGCGATCTTGGCGACGACCGCTTCGATGTCGCGGATGCCGACCTGTTTCTTGCGCTTCGGCGCGGGCAGCAGCCACTGGGCGGCCCCGGCTTCGTCGATCACGTCGATCGCCTTGTCCGGCAGCTTGCGGTCCGTGATGTACCGGTCCGACAGTTCCACCGCCGCCTTGATGGCGTCGTTCGTGTACTTGAGCCCGTGGAAATCCTCGAACTTCGATTTCAGACCCGTGAGGATCTTGATCGTGTCGGGCACGGTCGGCTCCACCACATCGATCTTGCGGAACCGGCGCGACAGCGCGCGGTCCTTCTCGAAGTGCTGCTTGTATTCCTTGAAGGTGGTCGAGCCCATGCAGCGCAGGCCGCCGGACTGGAGCGCGGGCTTCAGGAGGTTCGACGCATCCATCGCGCCGCCGCTGGTCGCGCCGGCGCCGATGATCGTGTGGATCTCGTCGATGAACAGGATCGCTTTTTCCTGCTGCTCGAGTTCCTTCATCACTGACTTGAGGCGCTCCTCGAAGTCGCCGCGATAGCGCGTACCGGCCAGCAGGGCGCCCATGTCGAGCGACCAGATGATGGCGTCGTCCAGGATTTCCGGCGCTTCGCCGTCCACGATGCGTTTGGCGAGGCCTTCAGCGATGGCGGTCTTTCCGACGCCGGGGTCGCCGACGAGGATCGGGTTATTCTTGTTGCGGCGGCACAGCACCTCGATGCAGCGGTTCACTTCCATGTCGCGGCCGATCAGCGGGTCGATCTTGCCGGCCCGGGCGCGCGCATTGAGGTTCACGCAATAGGTGTCGAGCGCTTCATGGCCCTGCTTCACAGGTTCTTCCTCGGAGGATTCGGCGCCGCGCGGCGTGGACGGCCGCGACATGCCGGGTTGCTTCGCCACACCGTGCGAGATGTAGTTGACCGCGTCATAACGCGTCATGTCCTGCTCCTGCAGGAAGTAGGCGGCATGGCTTTCGCGCTCGGAAAAGATCGACACGAGCACGTTGGCGCCGGTCACTTCCTCGCGGCCCGAGCTTTCGACATGCAGGATCGCGCGCTGCACGACGCGCTGGAACGCGGCCGTCGGCTGCACGCGGCCATCGCTGCCGTCGACGATGAGGCTCGAAAGCTCCTCATCGATATAACGCGTCAGGTCGGTGCGCAGCTCTTCGATATTGACCTTGCAGGCGCCCATCACATCGCGCGCATGCTCGTCCTCGGTGAGGGCCAGCAGCAGGTGCTCGAGCGTGGCGTACTCGTGGTCGCGTTCGGACGCGAGCGAGAGGGCCTTTTCAAGAGCGGTTTCGAGTGAGGTGGAGAGACGGGGCAAGGTGTGAGCCTTTTCGAAGGTCGTGTTACTAGGAGGCGTTGGTATTCATATGGGTAGTCTAGTCCTCTTTCTCCATGACGCACTGGAGAGGATGTTCATGACGCCGGGCAAGGTCCAGCACCTGGGCTACCTTGGTCTCGGCAACCTCGTATGTATAGACCCCGCACAGCCCGACGCCCTTTTGATGCACATGCAGCATGATCCGGGTCGCTTGCTCGCGCGAACGGTTGAAAAAACGCTCAAGCACGAACACGACGAATTCCATTGGCGTGTAATCATCGTTCAGGAGGAGCACGCGGTAGAGCGAAGGCTTCTTGGTCTTGATGCGGGTTTCCGTGGCCAGGTCGAAACCCGTGCCGCCGTCTTCGCCCGGCGCGCCGCCGCCCGGGGCGCCCGGCGCCGGCGGGCCCGCCATACGGACCGGGTCAAACACGCTGCTCATGGGTGACAAGATATACCTTCCTGCACGAGATTGAAGATGCAATTGGCGTCTGAACACAGCTATGCCCGCTTTCAAGGCGTCAGCAGGGCAGCGGAAAACGCGTCCAGCCGTTTGCGGTTGGCGCCAAGATCGGAATATCCGACGCGTGACCTAGAGTAAGCCGCGAAGGTGGATTTCTCAGGCTGCCCGGCCACCGGCAAGACTACGACATCGACATCATCCTTGAACCGCATGATCGCCGAGGTCGCGACAAAGTTCAGCCGCATGGTCGCGGCGTCCTGTGAGCCGAGCTGCCATTCGCGGCGCTCGCCGATCAGGCGAAGCGCGCGCATGTAGAGTTCGCTGGGCCGCGCGTCATAGATCGGCGCGGCACCGTCCGCCTCGGCGGACGCGGCAAAGCCCGGCGGCGCGAGCAGCGCGGTGTTCGGGCTGCCGGGGCGTACAAGCGTCTTGAAGTTGGTGAAGTCCGGCATCGAGGCAATCCTGTCTCTGGTCAGTGCGCGCGCAAACCGGCGCGGCGGGCGAAGGCGATATTGACGCGGCTCTCCGGCCGCAGCGCGAGACGTTCCAGAACAAGCGCCCGCGCGAGCGGCGTGACCTTACCGCGGATTGCGGCGTCGGTCAGCGTCCAGTCGATCACGTCGCGCTGCGCATGGCTGCCACCGAACGTGCCCGCTATCTGGCGTGCCCACAGCAAGGGATCAATGGCTGCCTCGAAGTCTGCGCTGTCATAGGCCAGCAGGCCGTCGATAATCGGCGCGCCGGTATCGCGCATCCAGCGGTTCATCTCGCTGCGCTCGCTGCCGGATCGCGCGATCTTCAACAGGTCCGTCGCCTCGCTGCGGCGACCGGCGCCGATATAAGCGAGCGCGGCGTGCACATCGTTGAAGGGATAGCATTTTCCGTCCGCGTGCTGGGTCCAGGTATCGGCCAGCTCGTCCCACCGGTCGCCCACGTCGATGCCGAGAATCTGCAGCCGCCAGAGCAGCGCCGAGGCATCCACCAGGTTCTGCGCCACAGTGCTCGCCTCGCCGCGCACCTCTTCGTCGTAGAGCGCCAGCGCGGCATCAGGCTCGCCCAGTTCGAGATGGCAGAGCGCGAGGTGCCACCAGTTGTGGACCTTCAGGAAATTGTCCGGCTGCGCCCAGTGCGCCCGGCGTTTCAGAATGAAGTCGCGGCCCTCGGCGGCCCGGCCCTGCATTTCCAGCACATGCGCCACGGCATGGTGCGCCCAGCTGTCATCGGGGTCGGCTTCCAGCGCCTTCATCCCGGCGGCCTCGGCGCGGTGGTAGTCGCCCATCTCTTCAAGGCCGAAGGCGAGCATGCCCAAAAGGTGCGAGCGTCCCGGCACGCCGTCCCAGGCCGGCAGCGCCCGCGAAATCCGGTCGCGCAGGTTGCGTGCATTGGCGGTGAGGAAGTCCACCTGGTGGCCGGCCAGCAGGCCGATCAGGTCGCACGGGTAGGCCGCGTTGTGCAGGTCGAGCGCCCTTGCCGCGAGGGTCCATTCGGTCAGTGACGCGGTCTGCAGCGCCTCGAGATGGCTTTCCTCGCGCGGGCCCTTCGGCATGCCGGCCAGGTCTTCCACCATCCGCCGCGCCAGCGCCGTGGCCTGCGGCTCCGTCGACATCGCGTAGATCCAGGCCTTGGCGATCAACGCCATCGAGAAATCCGGAGAGTCGGCTAGCGCTTCCCGGAGCGGCTCCACCGGATCGCCGCAGAAATGCGCAAACCGGCTGATCGCGAGGTCAAAAAGCTCCGCCGCCCGGGGCGAAGCCCCCGTCAGTTCTCCCCCTTGCCGGTCGCGAATCGTCATCGCCTGGCTCCCGCCCGCGTCGCCAGATTGCATTGTGTGACCATGGGGCCCGAGTCGCAAGCGGCGCGCAGGGCCCATCGCAACGAAAAAGGGCTGGACAAAAAAGGTCCAGCCCTGAAACTCTACGCGTACACTCTACTGCCGGCCGGGTCCGAAAACCCTGCCAGGTGCCGAGATTACTTAGCGAAGGAAGCCATATACGGTTTCGCGGCATTGCGCCATGCGCTGACGCAAAGCTCGGTCTGGGCCGACATTTCCGTCGTGAGGGCCGAGAACATCGATTTCGCGAACGCCGACTGGAGCTCGAACATCTCGCGCGGGTCGCGGACGTTGGCGAGGGTCTGGCCCAGCTCGACGCTCTGTTCCATGGCCTGGGTCATGAACGTCATGTTGCGGGTGCCGATCTCGCGCAGCACTTCGGTCGAGGCGACCGCGCTGTCGGTGAGGGCTTTGACGCCGCCTTCAGCCATGCCGGTGAACTTGCCGGCAAAATCGGTCATCTGGTCCATGCCAGCTTCGATTTGCTTGGTGGTTGCGGTGTTGGGGCGGGCTTCCGCTTTGGCGCGGGCCGTCGATGCAGTGGTCTTGGCCATGGGAGGAATCCTTCTTCTTGTAAGGTGTGCTCTGGATAACACACTCGCCTCGCAGATGCAATAAATATTGTGCGCTGCAACATTAAGCATTTGGCGTTCGAATTGCATGCAACCCGGGCCGGTTACAAAACTGTCAGCGGACAGGCTGCGTTAAGGTGTGGTCAACTGGTTTGTCCGATTCTAGTGTTTGCTCGGGTCGTCCGGGGTTTTGCGTATTTGGAGGTTGCCATTCATGGCGCTGCTCAACCTTTCCTTGGCTCGTCTCGCGGCCCTGTCGGTTGCCGTTGGGTCAACCTCCTTGCTGGTTGCCCAGACTGCCACGGCTGAAAAGTACGCGGCGCTGGTCATGGACGCCGACACCAACGAAATCCTGCACTCCCGCAACGCCGACGACGCCCGCTATCCGGCTTCGCTCACGAAGGTGATGACCCTTTACCTTCTGTTTGACGCGATCAATGCCGGCGAAGTCAGCCTGACCGACAAGATGACGGTTTCCCGCAACGCCGCGGCCCAACCGCCCTCGAACCTCAAGCTGAAGGCCGGATCCAAGATCAAGGTCGAGGATGCCATCCTCGCCCTGGTCACGAAGTCCGCCAACGACGTAGCCGTCGTCGTCGCCGAGCATCTCGGCGGTACCGAGAAGAAGTTCGCGGTGCAGATGACCGAGAAGGCACGCGACCTCGGCCTGAACGACACGACCTTCAAGAACGCCTCGGGCCTGCCGAACACCGCGCAGGTGACCACGGCGTATGATCTCGCCCTGCTCGCCGACGCCCTGCTCGAGCAGCATGGCCAGTACTACCACTATTTCGAGAACGAGAAGTTCTCCTGGGGCCGGATGGTTTACAGGAACCATAACGACCTCATCGGCGACGTGGACGGCGTGGACGGCATCAAGACCGGCTATACCCGCGCCTCCGGCTTCAACCTGATGACCTCCGCCGAACGCGATGGCCACCGCGTCATCGCCGTCATGCTGGGCGGCGCCACCGCCAAGTCGCGCAACGCGCATGTGGAAGACCTCGTCGAAGCCGCCTTCGCCGCGCTCGGCGGCCCGGCTGACCCGACCTCGCCGCAGCTGCGCGGCACCACCACCTTCGCCTCCGTCCAGACCCCGGTGAACCCGAACGGCGCCGCAGAGCCGATGCTGAATGGCAAGCCGTTCAGCGCGTACAAGGCCGAGCCGATCAACCTGGCGCTCGCCGAAACCACCGAAGAGTCCATCACCGAAGACATGATCATCGTCGAAGGGGACGCCGCCGAGGATCTCGCCTCGGTCCAGCCCTCGCCGGCCCTGCCCGCCCCGGGCGCCAGCTTCTCGGTCAGCGAGTACGAAGCCCGACAGACGGCGAATGCTGCCAGGGCTGCCGGCGTGACGGTCTCGGAATATGAGGCGCGCCAGAAAGAACGGGCCGCCAACGCTGCCCGGGTGGCCGAGTATACACTCCGCCAGACGCGCCGCTGACCTTCCCGCCGCGCCCGGGGACTTGCCGAAGCCGCCCGGCTCCCGCACAACGCCGCTCGCTGTCCTGACCTGGCCCGGGAGCCGTTGAACCGTGAGCGCAAATTCAGACCTGACCCTCGCCCGAAGCGTGATCCGCCTCGAACGCGACGCGCTCGACAAGCTGGAGGCCTCGCTCGGCAATTCGCTCGTGGAAGCGGTAGAGCGGATCCTGTCGACCGACCGGCATGTTGTCGTCGCCGGCGTCGGCAAGTCCGGACACATCGGCCAGAAGATCGCCGCGAGCCTTGCGTCCACCGGCACGCCCGCTTTCTTCATCCATCCGACCGAAGCCAGCCACGGCGATCTCGGCATGCTGATCCCCGGCTCGGTCCTGATCGCGATTTCCTATTCCGGCGAAAGCCGCGAGATGGTCGACCTCTTGCGCTACTGCAAAGGCAACGAGATCCCGGTCATCGCGATGACGCGCGACGGCGGCTCCACGCTCGGCCGCTTCGCCGACATCCTGCTCGAACTCCCGGTCGTCACCGAAGCCTGCCCGAACGGTCTGGCGCCGACCTCCTCCACCACCATGGCCCTCGCGCTCGGCGACGCCCTCACCATTGTGCTGATGGCCCGGCGCGGTTTCTCGCGCGAGGATTTCGGCTTCCGCCACCCGGGCGGCAAGCTCGGCCGCTCACTCCAGACCGCTGGCGATTATGTCCGTGAACGGAAGGAACAGATGCCGCTCATCTCGGCGGGCGCGACCTTTGACGCCGTCGTCTACGCGGTCTCCGAAGGCCGCAAGGGCTGCGCGGGCGTCACGGGTCCAGACGGCGCGCTGATCGGCATGGTCACTGACGGCGACCTGCGCCGCGCCATGATGGCCGGCAAGACCAGCGCAGCCGCAGGCGACGTGATGACGAAATCCCCGCGCACTATCGATCCCGAAGAGCGCATGCAGGTTGTGATCAAGCAGCTCAGCGAGAACCGGATCTCGAACGCCTTCGTTGTCGGCGAGTCCGGCAAACCGCTCGGCCTCGTCGACATGAAGGACCTTCTGGCGGAAGGCTACCTTTAAGCTTACTTCACCAGCTCGAACAAAACGCTGACGCTGGCCGTCACGCCCACTTCGCCCGCAGCGATCGGCGTCGGTGCGCCGGCGTCCATCGCCATCTCGGCGCGCTGCATCATGACCGGCTGGGGTGAATACTCATAGCCTTCGCTGATCGACACGATCCGCGCGACCTTGAGGCCAGCGGCTTTCGCATACAGCTCGGCCTTCGCGACCGCGTCCTTCATCGCCTGGGTGCGCGCGTCATTCTTGATCTGCTTGTCATCCTCGATGGCGAACGAGACGCCCGAGAACGTGTTGCCGCCAGCCTTCACCAGGCTGTCGATGGTAGCGCCGAGCGTGTCGAGATTGCGCACGCGGGCGGTGATGTTGTTGGTGGCCACATAGCCGCCGAGTTTCTGCTCGCCGCGCACGCTGCCATCGCGTTGTTTGACTTCGATATAATCGTATCGCGGATAGAGGCTGAGACCGGACGTCTGCATGTCCTTCTTGGCAATGCCGGCCTTCTCGAGCGCCGAGAACACGCCGTTCATCGCGGCGGCCTGGGCGGTCATCGCCTCGCTGGCGGTGGCGCGCTCTTCGGTGACACCGGCCGTGATATAGGCAATGTCCGGCGCCTTGTTGATCTTGGACTCGGCGTTGATCTGCAGGGTCGTTTCAGGCTGGATCGAGTTAGGGTGAACAGTCATGGCGGCGGGGCTCGCAAGCAGGGGCGTGGCAGCGGACGCAAACGGCATCTGGGCGCAGGCGACCGGTGCGGCGGCAAGGAACAGGGCGGCGATGGCCAGTGAGGGGCGGTTCATGGGGGGCTCCGTTGTATTGTGATCAAAGCGGTACGCCTGTCTTCCCCGCCGAACAAGGCCGTTGCAAGGCGCACCTGCGGCGCCTAAACGTTCATCCCGGGGCCTGTAGCTCAGTTGGTTAGAGCGGACCGCTCATAACGGTTTGGTCAGAGGTTCAAGTCCTCTCGGGCCCACCACCTTTCCCGTTTGATCGTTCACAGGGCTCGCAGCTGCGCGCCAGGCAACCAAACATTTGTCACTATTGTGTCGCGACTGTTGCGTATGGGTGTTTCCCGCAAAGGATTACAGTTTCTCCATGACAACGGGGTTTGCGACGGCTGCGATCAGTGGCACTAAACGGAAGAATCGTCCCGGCGATTCAGTATAGGGGAGTTGAGGCCGTGAAATCCAAGGACGCCGCAAGGCGCGCGATGGCTCTCACACTTTCCTTCGATGTGGCCATGGCTGGCCTCGCGATGACGCTTGCGCATCTCGTCATGCTCTATTCCGATCCGGGCGTCACCGTTCTCCCGGTCAAGGCGTGGACCCTCGCCACCACCAGCTTCATGCTCGCCGCCGCCGCCGGCTTCGTCATCGGCGGCGTGCACCGCCAGGTCTGGCGCCACATGGGCGCGCCGGACGCCGTGCGCCTTGTCCAGGGCATCGCGCTCGCCGTCTTCCTCTACCTGCCGGTCATGGTCGCGCTGAATGGCCGGCTGATCGATCCCTTGCCGGTGCTGCTCGTCGCGACTGCTCTGTGGACCGCCGCCGCCTTTGCCGGCCGCATGATTGCCCGCTACCGCTCCACCAACGCCCCGTTCCAGATTTTCCAGCGCATCCCGCGCCAGAGCCAGCCTGTTCTCCTCGTAGGAGACCCCTCCAGCTGGATCGACGTCCTGCGCCGCCTTGAATCCTCCGGCAAAGGAACAACCCTGCGCGTGCTCGGACTGATCGATGTGAACGGCAATGAGCCCGGCCGCGCCGTTCGGGGCCTGCCGATCATGGGGAGCCTCAAGGAGCTCGGAAACGTCATAAACGTGCTCGCGCTGCGCTATGGCAGCGCGCCATGGATCGCCGTCACTGGCCCCGCCCGCGACCGCGCCACGATGGGCGACATTCTCGAGATCGCCTCCACCCACGGCGCCCACATCATGGCGCTCGGCCATGACGCCGCCGCCCAGACGCTGGAGCCCGTCCGCCCGGCCGACCTGCTCGCCCGGCCCGAACGCGAGCTGGACCTGCGCCCGGTCCACGAACTCCTCTCCGGCGCAAATGTGCTGGTCACCGGCGGCGGCGGCTCGATCGGCTCGGAACTTGCCCGCCAGGTCGCGCGCCAGTCGCCCGCCGCCCTCGCCATCGTCGAGTCCTCGGAATTCAATCTCTACCAGATCGACCATCACCTGCGCGCGCTGCACCCCGGCCTGCCCCTTGCCTCCCACCTCGGTGATGTGCGCGACACTGCCCGCCTTGCCGCCATTTTCGCCGAATCCAAGCCCGAGATCGTCATCCACGCCGCCGCGCTGAAGCACGTGCCGCTGATGGAAGAGAATATCTGCGAAGCGATCCTCACCAATGTCGGCGGCGCCGTCGCCGTCGCGCGTGCGGCCGCCGCCTCCGGCGCCAGCCGATTTGTCTTCATCTCGACCGACAAGGCTGTCGCCCCCGACAATGTGATGGGCGCCACGAAGCGGCTCGCCGAACTCGCGATCAGCCGGATCATTTCCGAAGCCCGCATGGGCGGCGCCATGGTGCGCTTCGGCAATGTGCTCGGCTCGTCCGGCTCAGTCGTGCCACTGTTCGAGCGCCAGATCGCCGCCGGCGGTCCCGTCACACTGACCGACCCGGAAGCCACCCGGTACTTCATGACCATCGAGGAGGCGACCGCGCTCGTCCTCCAGGCCGCGGCGCTCCAACAGGAAACGCAGCATGCGGAGCTGTTCGTGCTCGACATGGGTGAGCCGATCGCGATCCGCCAACTCGCAGAAACGATGATCCGCCTGAAGGGCAAGGTCCCCGGCGTCGATATCGAGATCACCACAATGGGCATGCGCAAGGGCGAGAAGCGGCACGAAGCCCTGACCTATGACCACGAGGCGTTGGAGCCGACTGCCGTCGAAGGCGTCAACCGCGTCACCAGCCAGACGCCCGCGGGCGAGTTGCTCGACAAGCAGGTCAATGCGCTGATCGAAGCGGCCCGCCGCCACGACACATCCGAGGCGCTGCGCCTGCTCGGCGTTCTGGTGCCGGAATACGGCGCCGAGCGCCCGAAAGACGAACAGCGTCGCCCGGCCTGACATCCGCTCTAGCCACGAAAAGGACCCGGAGCTCTGCCCCGGGCCCAATCAGTCTTCATCGAACCCGTTTTCAGAACTGCGTGCTGAGCGTCAGCTTCGCCGTCAGCGGGGCTGAAAGGGTGATGTTGTTGTCATTGTGCGCGCTTACCGCATACAGCTCGCCCGTGAGGTTTTCCAGATTCAGTTGCACGGACAGGTCGTCCGTAAGCTGATAATAGGCGGCAGCGTCCAGGCGCGTGAAGGCCGGAAGCACGACCGCATTGGAAATCGTGGCGAACCGGTCATCCTGCCATACGACGCCCAGCCCGAGGTCGAGCCGGTCCGTCGTGAGAACCTTGCTCCAGAGACTGGCGCTCTGTTCGGGCACGAGCGGTACGTCGCGGCCCGCCGGCGCTGCGCTCGTGGTCTGGGTAATCTCGGCCGACTGCCAGGCATAGGCGGCCGCAACATCCCAGCCCTCCATGATTTCGCCTTGCAGGGCGAGTTCCAGCCCCTCACTGCGCTGTCTGCCCGTCAGAACGGACTGACCAGCGACCGGCCCCGGCGCGATTGTGTTGGTGCGGTCAAGCCGGAACAGCGCTGCCGTCAGCAGCAGCTCCCGGGACGGCTGCCACTTGACGCCCACTTCCGTGTTTTCGAACTCTTCAGGATCAAAATCCGCGAGCGCCGGCGTGAGGTTTCCGAACTGCTCGCCAGACTGCGGCAGGTAGGACTGGGCCCAGCTGGCATACATCGCGAGGTCATTCACCGGCTCGTACACAACACCGAAGCGCGGCGAGACGAATTCATCCGTACGCGCCGCATCTGCGCCGATCCGGTTGTCGAACTCAAAATCGAAGCGGTCAAATCGCACGCCGGCAATCACCTGCAGCTGCTCTGTCAGCTTGATCTGGTCCTGCGCATAGACGGCAAGCAGGTTCAGGTCGTTCAGATTGTCCCGCGACACACGCCCGAACACGGCAGACGCATTGCGCCCGCGGTCGGCCACGGACACGGTCAGGCGCTCCAGCCCGCCAGCCGCCGGGAATTGCCCTTCGACACGCAGGTTCACGCTCTTCTGCTGACCCGCTTCCAAACCGAGGAGCAGCGTGTGCTCGAGGCCGGCAAGCTCGCCCTTCCAGATCAAGTCTGCCTGCGCAATCAGGTTCTCCCGCGTGGTCAGCGCATTGTACGCCGCCAGCTGGACCGTGCCGTTCGAAGCATTCACGGCGCTCGCCGCGAAGATGTTCTGGTAGAACTTGTCATAGTCGCCATAGAGAACCGTCGTGCGCAGCTCCAGCGTATCCGAGAATTCATGCTCAAGAACCGCCGTCAGCGAGTTGACGGTCACTTCACTCGGGCTGAGATCCGGGTTGCCGTAGAACGCTTTCTCCGAAGCCTCGAAAGGCCGGCCGTTGATGGACGGCACCCCGCGGTCAGTTACGCGCTCATCCACAAAACGCTCCGCCGACAGACGAGCCGTGGTTTCGGCGCCCAATGCAAACGCCGCGCTGGGCGCGAGGCCGTAGCGTTCGGACGAAACCTCTTCGCGGTAACTGCCTGCCTGCTCGTAGAGCGCATTGATCCGTGCATCTATTCCGTCCGCGAGCGCGCCGCCCAGATCGCCGCTGGCCCGCGCATACCCGAAGGAGCCCATTCCGAGAGTGAGGGCGCGGGCGCGCTCGCCGTCTGCCTGTTTCGAGACCCGGTTGATGACCCCGCCGCCGGTGCCGCGTCCAAAGACCAGCCCCGACGGCCCCTTCAGCACTTCGATCCGGTCGGTGTTGTAGACATCCCGGAAGTACTGGAGGTCATCGCGCACGCCGTCGACGAAGAAGTCCGCCGTGGTGGTGTTCCCCCGCAACACCGGCGCATCCCGGTGGCCTTCGCCTTGCGCCACTGTCACGCCCGGCACAAACCGCAGCGCCTCCCCGACGCCGGTCATCGCCTGATCGCGCATCAGGTCACCGGTAATCACAGTCACCGCCTGGGCGATCTCAACGATCGGCGTATCGGTCTTGGTGGCGCCGCGGGACTCGTCCTGCGCATAGCCGGTTTTCGTACCGTAGACGTAGACCGTCTCCTGCCGCTTCGGCGCCTCAGGCTTTTCTTCTGCAAAGGCGTTCGAGCCGGAAAAGCCGAGCGAGAGCGCCGCCGCGCAACCCAGCAAGCGAACACCAAAGCTTTGCGCGCCGGCAGAACTGCAGCGATTTGGAGTGATCATGTGAGGCCTGCCCTTGAATGCGAATGTTTCTCATTCGCCCGCTAGCAGGGCCACCCCCCCGAGTGCAACTCACTCGCATTTACAAGCAGGCACTTTTCGCCTTCAGGCCAAAAAGTGTCGCTTTCAGGCCACAACAATTGGCTTGAAGGTCCCGTAAATCATCGTGCCCATGTCAGCCCCCCCCCACGGAGGCCGGGCTGTATGCGGCCATCCGGGGGTCCGCCATGATCTTCTCCCAGTTGGCATCATGCGCCGCCTGGTCCTTCCAGATGAGCCAGGAGAACCCGGTGTCCTCCCCCGGCTTCTTCAGCACGGCGGTGTGGAACGAGTTCACCTTGCCCTCCGGCACGTCATCACTCCAGGCATCGACCACCGAGGCCGTGCCATACGCGATGAACTGCTCCGCTATCTGCTTCGCCGCCGCCTGTTGATGTCGACAGGCACGCCGCCTGGCGAAGACCGGGCATGACAGGCCGCGCCTGACTGCCTCTATTGTGAAGAGTAGCGCTTCGCTGAGCCTGCATGCGCGCGCAGACTGAATGGTCGTGCCTGCAAACACTAATTGATGTTCAGCAGTCCTCGCCAGGACAGGCAACGCCGACGATGGCGCCATCCGGGGCAACGGTGACGATCCGCGGGGCGCGGGACGCTTCGAGCCCCAGTGATGCCTCGAAATCTGAAATGCCCTTATAGACCGGGAGGACATGGCGGCGCCGCGCCGCTTCAGGCACCTCGGCCCTCAGCTTGCCCGAAGCAAACGCCCTGCCGAGCTGCGGCGCCTTGCCCTTGAAAACGAGCACGAGCCAGTCGTCGCCGTACTCACCAGATGCCTCTTCCATCCGTGCAAGGACCGTCCGGAGCGCTTCGCCATCTTCCCACTCCGCAATGAAGACGAGGCGTGTGCCGTCTGGCGACAGGTCGCCGGGCAGGCGGAGCGAGCGGCCATCCAGCGTGACGCCCTCATACGCGGGCAATCGTGCAGGCCCTTCTGAGACCGCAATACCGGTTGCGACCAGAACAGGCGCAGGCGACGGTGCACTTGAAGGCGCAGCGCGTTCTGACATGACGGGCGTCTGCAAAAGCGCTGCAACTTCGCGAGGCTTTTCAGGAAGAGAGGTGATGGCCGGAGACTGGGCTGGAAGATTCTCAAGGATCTGAACTGTGTCCTCGCTTGCGGCGCCGCTTGCCTGCCAGATCACCTCGCCCGCCGCGTTGACGACAAGTGCTGTAACGCCCGGGCCCAACCTGAGGCTGGCCTGCAGGTCGCCGACGTCCTGGAAAATCGGAACCATGGACGCTCTGATCTCCGGGTCCGAGACTTGCGCCCGCAAACGGCCGGCTGCCATGGACCGGCCAATCCCGCGCTGATTGCCCATCAGCACCACGAAGATCGTAGGCGTAACATCGTCGATCTGCGCGGCCACCTGACGCCAGCTTTCAACATCCTGCGTCTCAGCATTTTCACGCGAGAACACAATCAGTGTCGCCGCTCCTGTCAGGTCGGCCGGGATGGAAATTTCCCGTCCGTCCAGGAAGTAGCCGGTTAGATCAGGCACAACACGCGGCCCGACCTGTGCTGCCGCATTTCCGGCCAACGCGGACGTAATCAGGAAAGCCAGCAAGATCAGAGTTCTGGACAAGGGCGGCCTCACAAAAGCACGCGGCGGATTCTCGCGGCGAGGAAGTCCAGCAGCAGAACCGTCAGGAATATGACCAGAAGCAGCGTCGCCACCCGGTCATACTGGAACATGTCGAAACGGCCCTTGAGTTCCTGGCCGATGCCCCCCGCCCCCACGAGACCGATGACGGTCGCCATCCTGACGTTCCGGTCAAGGATATACAGGGTAAGCGCCGTAAAGCTCGGCAGGACTTGCGGAAGGACCGCGAGCCGAAGGACAGCCAGCGGCCCGGCGCCGGTGACCGCGATGGCCTCCTGAGGCCGAACGTCGGCACTTTCGATATCTTCGGCGAAGAACTTTGCGAGAAACCCGATGCTGTGGAGCGCCAGGGCGACAATGCCCGGTATGGCGCCGAAGCCGAATGCGAGCACAAGGAACAAGGCGCTGATAAGCTCAGGCACCGACCTCAGGAACGAGACGAACGTCCGGGCCGCCGCGTAGATGGCCAGGTGGGGGGCATAGTTGCGGGCGCAAAGGACGGACAAGGGAAGACTCGCGACGACCGCGAACAGCGTCGCCCATATCGCGATTTCAACGGTCTCGAGCATCTTGAGCAGAACGAGAAAAAGGTAGCCGAGTGGTTCGACAAGGACCTGGGTCTCGATCTGGCGTGTGACGATTTCGAGCGTGCCGGGATCAAGAGACGTCTGGTCCGTCGCCGTCGTCTCGAGGTGCGCGAAGGGCCGGGCAAGGCGCGCTTCCAGATCATCGACATACTCGACCGGTGTGCGCTCGTCGAACACCGGCGGGAACATGCCGCCCGACAGGCCGGAAATTCCTTCGCCGATGCTCGAACTCTCCTTCAGCCCTGCGGACGCCATGAAGAAGGCTCCGACATCACTGAACAGGCGCCCGAGATCGAGACGCTGCGCCGAGTAGCCGAGACAGCAAACCGCCAGGGCGCACAGAACAAGGATGCGGAAATCGAACGGCGGCTTCAGATGCCAGGCATCCGGCTTGCGGCCCTGCAGGATTTCCGGTTCTGACATCATCGCTCCTGCCGTGGTTCGGATACATCAGACCCACCATCCGAATCCCGCGTCGCGCTTGCGAAAAGCGCAGCAGCGGTTTCCGCGGTCAGCTCCGCTGGGGAGCCGTCAAATACGAGGCGCCCAGCTTTCAACCCGATGATCCGGTCGGCAAACTGGCAGGCGAGATCGGTCTGGTGCAGGCTGCACAGGATGCCAGCGCCGTGAGCCGCAACCGCCGCGCGCATCAGGGAGAGAATGCCGCTCGCCGTCTGCGGATCGAGGTTCGCAACCGGTTCGTCAGCAAGCAAGAGCTGGGGCCGCCCGATCAGGGCCCGCGCGATTCCGACGCGCTGGCGCTGCCCGCCCGACAGCTCGCGCGCCTTGCGGTTGGCCTGGTTTTCCGTGAAGCCGACTTCCGCCAGAAGTTCGCAGGCACGCAGGCGTACGCCGCGTGGGTACGCCTGGAAAAGAAGACGCGGCCAGGCGAGATTCACTGCCGCGCCTGCCATCACATTCTGCGCCGCCGTCAGCCTGTCAGCGAGACCGAAATCCTGATGGACCATGCCGAGGCGCCGGCGAACACGGGCGAGGCTCGCCGGCGTCAACTCCGCCCCGGCGATCTCAATCCGGCCCGCGTCCAGGGGCACAAGACCGGCGATCGTCCTCAGGAGCGTGGTCTTGCCCGATCCCGATGAACCGAGGAGAACCGTCAATTGAGGCCTGTCGATAGAGAATGTCACGTTGTCGAGAGCGGGCGTGCCAGCGCCGAAACGCTTGGAGAGCCCGTCACAGACCAGCAACCTGCCGCGCGGCGAAATCGGCGTATCGCCGGTGTGGGTATCGGGCGCCTGTATGCGCGCGTCCGCTATCGGTGTCTTCAGGGCGCCTGCAATCACGGCCCGGATCAGTCCTGGACCTTGCCGGCCTTGCGGATCAGCGCGGCAGTGAAATCGTCATTGATGAACGCAATGCGTTCGGCAGCCGTATCGAGAGATGCCTCGTCGAAATCGGTAATGTAGCGATCGACCTGCTTGCCCCCATAGCCTCGGATTGCCTCACGCTTAACACCGGGCGTTTCATGCAGTTTTCCGAGCGCTGCGCGCAGCCGGGCCTTGAGAGCTGCGGACAATTTCGTACTGACCGCGAGAGGCGGGTTGGGTATCGGGGCGGACTTGGCAAGGACGCGGAACCTGGAGGCGTCAAGGCCGCCCTGGTTCACGGCGCGCTCGAACGAGATCAGGGAGGCGCCGGCTGCGTCGACCTGTCCGCTGCTCAGCGCCATCAGGGTCTGCGTGTGGCTCTCCGAGAGGCGGAGCGACCTGATGTCCGTCAACGGATCAATGCCGCCGTCCTTAAGAACGGCAAGCGGGTAGGCGAAGCTGCTGGCAGAATGGCTCGACCCGAGCGCGAGCCGGCGGCCGGAGAGTTGCGCGACGGATTTTATGCCGGAAGAGGCGAGTACAAACAGACCTGCATAATAGTGGGTCGACCCTGCCCGTTCTTCCATCCCGAGGAGTTCGGCGCAGCCCCGGTCCCGCGCCTCCAGGTACGAGACGGGTCCAAACCAGGCGATATCGGCGTGCCCGGCGCACATGCCTTCGATGACCGCCGAATAACTCTGCCCGACAGTTACTTCGAACTCGAGGCCGGTCACGCGCGTCAAGGCGTCGAACAGCGGCTTGAAGTCGGCCTTCGTGCCGTCTTCGGTCCCGCCGTCCGCAGGAATGAGGAGTACGCGCAAGGGCGCGGTCTCAACACGTTTCGCGTCCGCATACCCGGGCTGTCCGCCGGCGAAGCCAGCAAGAAGGAGGCAAAACCAAACACAAAAACGTTTCATAGCCACCGCCTCCGGAACCAGCGAATGAAGCCGGCTGAGCCAGCGAACTTCACCTCAGACAGGCCTAGGCGTTGCCCAGCCTTGTCCACGCAAGGGGTTAACAGGCCCGTATGACACCCCCATGACAAACTCAGCCCGGCCTTGCCAAAAAATGAAATGCACTCAATAATCTGACCTTCCATTTGCTCAGCAAAGACCCGGCGATGACAGAAAAAACCCGGCGCGCGCCGCCTCCCGTCAACAAGCGCACCGATACAGCGCCGGTGGAGAACGTTCTCGCACGGATCCGCATTCGTCAGGCGAGCTTCGGTCCAAGCACCCGTTCCATTGCCGGTTTTGTGCTCGAAAACCCAGGCCAGGTCGTCGGCATGTCCGTCACCGAGCTCGCCGAGGCGACCGGCGCCAGCGACGGAAGCGTCATCAACTTCTGCCGCCAGCTTGGCCTTTCCGGTTTCCAGCAGTTCAAGCTGAGCCTGGCACAGGAGACGGTAAAACCGGTCCAGTTCATTCACGAAGACCTTCAGCCGGGGGATGACCCGGCGGCGGTTTGCCGGAAGATGTTCTCGGCCGGGATCCAGGCCCTGCGCGATACGCTGTCTGTGCTTGACCCCGACGCGGTGGCCTCAGCCGTAAAGGCGATCAAGGCGGCGGAGCGTATCGAGATCTATGGCATAGGCTCGTCGGCGCCGATTGCGGAGGATGCGCAGTACCGGATGTTGCGCATCGGGCTGAACGTGAAAGTCGTCACCGACAGCCATATCCAGGCAATCAGCGCCTCGCTGACAGGCCCGAAAGTGGTCGTCCTGACGATCTCGCACTCCGGCGCGACACACGAGACACTCGCGTCGACTCGCCTTGCCAAGGAAGCCGGCGCAACGACCATCGTGGTGACCAATTTTGCTAATTCACCGATCCAGGCCTTTGCCGACATCAAGCTGTTCACGATGTCGCGCGAAACCAAATTCAGAACCGAGGCCATGACCAGCCGGATTGCCCAGCTCTGCGTGCTGGACGCGCTTGTCGCCGGGATTGCGCTGGATGATTACGAGCAGTCGGTCTCTGTTTTGCAGAAAACTTTCAACGTTCTAGCGCTCAAGCGATAGAACGTTGAAAGTTT